>Ga0209318_1000208_pt1 | contig 62140 bp, 44 predicted proteins | sample RifGroE1_FD_183999 | JGI IMG/M metagenome (GOLD analysis project Ga0209318, IMG submission 183999) | Groundwater microbial communities from Rifle, Colorado, USA - Groundwater E1 (SPAdes) (version 2) | ecosystem: Environmental > Aquatic > Deep subsurface > Groundwater | place: Rifle, Colorado... | reverse complement strand
TTTAGTGTATAATATTTTCATGGCAGGTTCTCCTTTTGTATTTTGTTTTTTTTTAGTCAATTAAATTTTAGTACAAAAATTTAGAACCTGCCACTTTTAATTACCAGAAAATAAAAATTACACCCATAGTTTTTTATTCCCAATAATTCTATTGACATATTAAATATTATTCACTACTATATCTATAGGAGTTGTAATGTTTAAAAAAATAATTTCGAAACATTTAATTTTTATTCCTTTATGTTCGGTGTTGCTGTTTGTTTTTGCATCATTTATTTTTGATAATTACAAAATGAGTAATTGTTGTGATAATGGAATGTGTAATTATGATGTTACAATGACTGATATGAAAGTGCAACATTCAATGATAGTAACTGATACATCAGATATAACTGATAATAAATCATGCAATGTCAATAACTGCGACTATGGGAAATCATTTTCTTCTATATACTTTACCGTAGTTCAAAGTGAATTGAAACAACAAAAGCCACTATGTAAAATGTCATCTCTACATATTAATGTTTCTGTAATCAATTCTATACATACTAATTTCATAGATACCTCTGCAATTTATAGTTCGGTCGGATTGGCTACTATAAGACTTCTCATTTAAAAAATCAAAACATTACCGTATTACTTCATACAATAAAGAATTAAAGAGAAAGGAGTTTTTTGTGAAAACATTAACCTGTGCTTTTTTAGTATTTGAAATAATATTTATACATTCTCTGGAATTAAATCCTGATACCATATCGTCCATGATTGAAAACAGTAATTATTCAATTAAATCTTTGGAACATAAAGTATCTATAATGAAAAATAACATTATTATGAGCGGGTTTGATCTGATGGATACATCATTTAATTATGGAGTTATGGACTTACAATTAAAAGATAATGGTATTCAAAGCGAAATGATAACTCATAAAATAAATGTAATGCAGGATATTCCGATTAGTGCAAAACTTTATTATAAAAAACAATCGGCGTTATTTGATCTTGCAATTTCAGAGGAAGATATTTCATATCAGAAATTATTAATAAAACAAAGAATTCTTGATTTAGCTGTTGAATATAAAAAGCTCTCATTAATTCATAGGAATACCATAGAATCCGGTGTTTTGCTGGATAGAATTCTTGAGATTGCCAATACAAAATATTCAAATGGCAAACTTTTACTATCTGATATAATAGATATAAAGATAAAAAAATCTGAAAATTCTAAAATGATGTATGATATTGATGGCATGATGGAAATAGTCAGGCTTGAAATACTGGATATTCTGGATATTGAGGATGTAAATACAACAATAACCGTACCATTTTTAAATACAATAAATGAAACCTCATTAAAAGATATTACTGGTATTGATACTGAAAAATTATTTAAAAAAGCGCTTGTATTTTACCCGGAATATAAAATGCAGACATTCATTAAAGAACAATCTGAAAGTAATTATAAGGAATCTATCAATACTATTATTCCCGATCTTGGTGTAGGACTAGGTTATGCTTTTAATGTGAATACACCGTCACGTTCATCTTTATCATTTGATTTGTCTATGAAAATACCGGTCTTTTCACTACCATCCCGGATTTCAGGTATTAAAATGAAAGAAGAAATGATGAAAAGTCAGGAGTTATTATTAAAAAATTATACTTTAAATCTTAAAATTTCTATTTCAAAAATTGTTACACAATTAACTTCGACTTTGAATCAAATAAAAACTCTTGATGAAGGTATTATAAAAAATAGTGAAGACAGTATAAATTCATTATTTCAGGCTTATCAAGTTGATCGAACGGAAATTAGTACGCTTTTAAACGCAATTGTTATGCTTTTTGAAGAAAGAAACAGATTTTACACATTAAATTCTTTTTTTTATTCGCAACTATTTAGAATTGAAACCGTTAGCGGTATCAAATATTATTAATTTTTTTTTAAGGAGTTTTACTATGATGAAAAATTTATTTTCAAAAAGGATTTTTATCCTTTGCATTCTAATGTCTTTATTATCAACAAGTCTTATTTTTGGCGGTGATAAAGATCAAAAAAACAAAGTTGTGTATTTTACAAATGCAACTAATTTAAAAATGAGAGAGAGTAAAAAGGGCAAGGATCTTATTCCGGTATATTTTGATTTCAATTTATTGAAGAAATATAAAGGAAGAATGATTTCGTTTTATAATGTAACTTTAGCGGATGATAACAAGTCTGCTACTTTAACGGCAAAATTCATGGGGGTTAAAGGTTCGGAACAAGCTAATACATTCCTGTTTTATGGTAATCCTATGATTCCGGATGATTTTACAGACATGATGATGAAAGATCACATGGGGATGGAATATGTTGGTGTTTTTACAAATGTTCCCGAATCTCCTGATTTAGAAAAATAAATTAAGAAGTAACTTCTGTATAAAATCAGAAGTTACTTCTTAAATATGACAAAAGGAGTTCCTTAAAATGATAAAAAAAATAATACTATTTACCCTGCTGATTTCAATAATTATTAATTGCTCTAAGAAAGAAGATATTTCTAAAATACTTTACTATGTCAATCCAATGGATCCGTCTATAAAATCAGATAAACCGGCTAAGGATCATATGGGTATGGATTATATACCTATTTACGAGTCTGATCTGGCAGAATATGAAAATGATAATACATCCGATTTCAATACTGCCACAATTGAAAAACCAAAAGAAAAAACAACTGTTATATTATCTAAAAGTGATGAAACAATGATACATGTTAAGACTGATACAGTTATTTTTAAAGATCTGGAAACAATTATCAAAGCATATGGTACAATTTCATTTAATGAACAGAATATAGTTCATGTATCATCAAGAATTTCCGGAAGAATAGATACATTAGTTGTTAAATACGCAGGTGTTAAAGTAAAAAAGGGTGATTTATTATTTATGTTATATTCCCCTGATGTTGTAACCGCCCAACAGGAATTATTACAAAACTACAAATCAAGTCTGGCTGCTGATTCTTCAACTAATATATATAAAAAACTATATGAATCATCAAAAAATAAATTACTTCTTTGGGGAATGAGTAAAGAACAAATAAATTCTATACAAAAGAAGAATGAGACAGATCAATACATTTCAGTGTATTCTCCAATTAATGGAACAGTCACTAAACTTGAAATTAATGAAGGCATGTATGTCAATGAAGGAACTATGATATATGAAATTGTAAACCTTGATCAGGTCTGGCTTGATGCGGAAATTTATGAGCAGGATATTGCTTATGTAACTGAAAACTCAAAAGTTGAAGCAATCTCCCCGGCTTATCCCGATACAATATTTACAGGAAAGATACTGTTTATTACTCCATATCTTGAACCGATATCACGAACAGTTAAAATAAAAGCAAACCTTGATAATAAGGATGGATTATTAAAGCCCGGTATGTATGTTAGTACAGAATTTAAAATTCCTGGCAAAAAAAAATCGCTCGTAATTCCTGTTACTGCATTACTGGATACAGGAGTTAGAAAACTTGTTTATGTTTCACAAGGTAATGGGCGCTATCTTGCAAAATCTGTTATTGTTTCTCCACGAAATGGTGATATTATTCCAGTATTAAGCGGATTAAAAGAGGGAGAGCAAATTGTAACATACGGGGTATTTCTTATTGACTCACAGGCAGAGTTAACCGGAACAGGATATATTGAATATGAAGAGCCTCATGCAAAAATACTCTTTTAATCTCGAATTTTTGCAAGAGCCTTTGAAACTACTCAATAAAGGGGGTAAAAATGGATAAGCTTATTAAATTTTGTCTTAAAAACAGATTTTTTGTGTATATGATTTTTGGATCTCTCGTCATTTTTGGCTTTTATTCAATTACTCAGGTTCCAATGGATGCAATACCTGACATTGGTGAGAACCAGGTAATTGTATATGCAGACTGGGAAGGGCGAAGTCCGAAAGATGTAGAAAATCAGGTAACCTATCCTTTAACTACTGCATTACAGGGAATCCCCGGCGTTAAAGAAATTCGTGGTCAAAGCGGTTTCGGATTATCGATGATTTATATAATATTTAAAGATAATGTTGATTATTATTTTGCACGAACAAGAACACTTGAAAAATTAAATTATGCTGCGAAAGATTTGCCTGAAGGTGTTATACCGACTTTGGGGCCTGATGGAACAGGGTTGGGGCAGATCTTCTGGTACACATTGGAAAGTGATAAACACAATTTAACCGAGCTTCGATCAATTCAGGATTGGTATGTCAGATATGCGTTGGCTTCTGTTGAAGGAGTTAGTGAAATCGCCAGTATAGGGGGGTATGTTAAACAATATCAGATAGATATTGACCCGAATAAATTATTTGCATACGGAATCAGAAGCTCTATGATTATGGAGGCTGTTAAAAAATCAAATATTGATGTAGGTGCAAAAGTTGTTGAATTGAATGGTGTTGAATTTTTAATTCGTGGTGTCGGGTTTATCAAAACAAACACTGATATTGAAAATATAGTAATCGGTTCAAATAAAGGAATACCAGTTCGGATAAAAGATGTTGCAATAGTTCAAATAGGTTCTGATTTCAGACGCGGGATTCTTGATAAAAACGGGAAGGAAGCTGTTGGCGGAGTTGTGATTATGCGGTACAGAGAAAATCCGCTTCGGGTTATCCAGAATATCAAGGCTAAAATTGAGAGTATTTCACCGGGTTTACCTGACGGGGTAAAAATCGTACCATTTTACGATAGAACGCAATTAATTAATGAAACATTAATGACATTATTAGAATCAATTATTGTAATAATTTTTATAACAATGGCAGTCGTCTTATCATTCTTTCTTCCATTTAGAATGAGTATGGTAATTTCACTAACTATGCCGGTTGCAATATTATTTTCATTTATCATGATGAATATTTTCAAAATTGATATTCATATTATGTCTTTAGCGGGTATTATTATTGCGATAGGAACTATTGTTGATATGGGAATCGTTGTAACAGAAAATATTCATCGGAATCTAACCGAAAATCCACATGAAGAACTCTCCTCCGAAATGATAAAAGATGCTGTTTTTAAAGGCACATATGAAGTTGCACGATCAGTTGCCGGAGCTATTTTAACAACTATTATTCCATTTTTAGCAATACTGGTTTTACAAGGGCAAAGTGCAAAGTTATTTCACCCGGTTGTATATACAAAAACATTTGTATTAATTGGTTCTCTGGTATGTGCAATCGTATTGTTACCTTCATTATATTATGATTTCATTGCAAATACTCATGGTTTCATCGTGAAGTTTATTCTTAAATTGAAAACATATAAGTTAATAAAATTGAAGATTATTGTTTTAACTGTACTTTTTGTTATTCTGACTGAACGAATAATGACATTAACAAAAGTATACCAGGGTTTTAATTATAATAGAATAATTGAATGGTTCGTAAGTAATATATATATGCTTTTGTTTTCTGCCGGATTTCTAACATTTCTCGTTTTTCTTTCTACAAGACTTAAATCGATTATGGCTGTTATTATTCCATGGGGATTAAAAAACAGATGGTTTTTAATTATTCCGGCAATGATATTTTTATTTTCACTTTATTTACTGGCTTTTAGAATTCAAAATGAATTTAAACCATCTTTAGATGAAGGCTCTCTATTATTTATGCCGGTTTTACTTCCTTCAGCATCAATTAATCAAGTGCATGAAATAATGAAAAAACAAAATGAAATTATAATATCTTTTCCTGAAGTCGCAAGTGCAGTCGGAAAACTTGGCAGAATTGAATCTGCAACTGATCCGGCTGATATTACCATGATTGAAACAATAATTAATTTAAAACCTAAAAAATTATGGCGAAAGGGCATGAATAGTATAAAACTAAAAAAGGAACTTAATAATGCATTAAAAATACCCGGTGTCAGTAATATATGGACACAACCGATTCAAAATAGAATCGATATGCTCTCAACCGGAATTAGAACATCCGTCGGAATAAAAGTATTCGGTAGTGATCTGTATGAAATAGAGAAATTATCAATAAAACTGGAAAATGCCATAAAAAACGTTCCGGGATATGACTCTTCGTTTTCTGAAAGAATAACCGGAAAACCTTATTTTGAATATATAATCAATCGTGAAGAAATTGCACGATTCGGTTTATCAATTAGCGATGTTCAGGATGTTATTGCAACAAGCATCGGTGGTGAAAATCTGACCATAACGTATGAAGGTCGTGAGAAATATCCGATAAGAATCAGATATATGAGAGAATACCGTGATAATTTAGAAAATCTGACAAATATTCTCATCATTACTCCCGGCGGAGATAAGATTCCAATTTCAAGAATTGCCGATATTCATTATGAAATGGGGCCTGCGATGATTAGTAGTGAAAATAGCATGTTGCGTGGTGTCGTATATTTAAATTTGAAAAACACTGTCGGTGCTGTAGACTTTGTTAAAAATGCCCGGAAGTATATAAAAGATAATGTTGAAATCCCAAAAGGATATTATTATAAATTTGCCGGTGATTTCATAAACCAGAAAGAGGCTTTTGATAAATTAAAATTTATATTGCCGCTTTGTTTGTTATTGATTTTTATAATAATTTATTTCACCTTTAAATCGGTAATTCAATCTCTGATAGTTTTTCTTGCTGTACCGATATCATTAAGCGGCGGACTAATAATGTTATGGATATTCGGTTTTAATATGAGTATAGCCGTAGTTGTGGGTTTTATTGCATTACTTGGTATCGCAGTTGATGATGGTATCATATTGACAACATACATTAATCAATTACGGGATGAATTGCCAATGAAAACAGTTGATGATGTTCATATTATTATAACAAAAGCAGCAATACAAAGGGTAAGACCATTATTTATGACTAGTTCTACTACAATATTAGCATTAGTTCCAATTTTGTGGTCAACAGGCAGAGGAAGTGAAATGATAAAACCCATGTCAATCCCGTCAATTGGAGGAATGTTAATTGTCATTATTTCAATATTTATGACACCAATTCTTAATAGCTTTTATCTTGAATGGAAGTTGAAAGAAATGAAAAAATAAAATCGCTGTTGACATCATGTAGTTTTAAAAATATAATTCGGCCGGGCTTCTTGCAAAAATACTCTTTTTATTTCGAATTTTTGCAAGAAGCTACTTATAATGCGATTATATCGCATGTGGCGGAAGCAAAATCAAGTACTCTTGACTTTTGCAAGAGCCACAATCTATTTATAATTGGGGGAGTTTGATGAAAAAAATACTTTTTAAAGCTACATGTGTAATCATGCTTTTTTGTTTTACCAACAGTATTGTTGCTCGAAAACAGAGAGTGCGGTTAAAAGATATTACCGCATCAATAAATCATATTTATTCAGATGAGTCGTATTTGTATAGATCACCTGCGTATCCTGATCTGAATGACAGGGTGAATATTAAATTAAGAGTTAAGAAAAATGATATTGATAGCGTAGCAACCCTGTGTAAAATAGGTGATAGTGAATTTGTTATTCAAATGAAAAAAGCTCAATCGGATGTGGTGTTTGATTATTATACTGCCTATTTACCACAAATTACGGGTAATTCAACATATTTTTTTGAGCTACAAAAGGGTGAACAAATATTCTATTATTCAAGAAATGGTATTTCGGTTAAATATCCTTCTTCATCATACAAATTAAAAATTTTCCCCGGTTTTAAAACACCGCAATGGATGAAAGGGGCGGTGTTGTACCAGATTTACATTGACCGGTTTTATAATGGGGATACTAAAAATGATGTCGTAACGAATGAGTATATGTATGATAATTATCCTGTTATAAGCAAAAAATGGGGTGAATATCCTGATTCCATGAGAAGTTATGAAAATGGTTCTGATAGAACAAGAGAATTTTTTGGCGGTGACATTGAAGGTGTTATACAAAAATTACCACATTTAAAAGCTCTTGGTGTTGACGGGATATATTTTAACCCGATATTTGTTTCACCGAGTAACCATAAATATGATGCTCAGGATTATGAAAATATAGACCCGCACGTGGGTGTTATTATAGAAGATGACCCGACACTTATTGACCCGAATAAAGACCCCGGTTATCGCTCTAAAGATTTTAATATCTCATCAGCAATCAATAAAGATGCAAAAAAATACATAACGCGGGTAACATCAAAGAAAAATCTTGAGGCTTCCAATGAAAAACTGCGGGAATTAATTAAAAAAGCCAATGATAATGGTATAAAAGTATTATTAGACGGTGTTTTTAATCATTGCGGATCATTCAATAAATGGCTTGATCGCGAACATTTATATCCCGAAGACGGTGCTTACGAGTCTAAAGAATCGAAATTTAAAAACTTTTTCAAATTTAAAGAAGATGCCTGGCCGGATAATGAAAGTTATGAAGCGTGGTGGGGGTATAAAACATTACCGAAATTACATTTCGAAGCCTCAGAAGAACTGGTTGACAGTATATTGAATGTTGCCGGTAAATGGATTAAAGACGGTATCGCAGGATGGCGGCTTGATGTTGCAGCTGATCTTGGTCAAACGGCAAAGTACAATCATAAATTCTGGGAGCTTCTTCGAAAGAAAGTAAAAGAAGTTAACCCTGAGGCTGTTGTCTTTGCTGAAGTGTATGGTGATGCTTCATCATGGCTTAAAGGAAATGAATGGGATACGATTATGAATTATGATTCTTTCTTTGAGCCTGTATCATTCTTTTTTACCGGACTTGAAAAACATTCATTCAGTTATACCGGAAAACTTCATAATAATGTTACCGAATTTGACAAAATCATGAAGGAAAATATGGCAAAAATGCCGTATCAGTCACTTGAAATTGCAATGAATCAGTTAGATAATCATGATCATTCAAGATTTATAACCAGAACAAATGGTCTTATTGATGAAGGAAAGGATGATGGTGTTAGAAACCCGGCCTTTGCCGACAAAGATTTAAATAAAGGGATATTTAAAGAGGCCGCTGTTTTTCAAATGACATGGATTGGAGCTCCGACTCTCTATTATGGAAATGAAGCCGGCTTGCCCGGATGGACTGATCCCGATGACAGGAGAACGTATCCGTGGGGAAAAGAAGATAAAGAACTTCTTGAATTCTATAAAAAAATTATTACACTGCATAAATCATATTCTTCTATTAAAGATGGCGGGACACAAACACTTGTTATAGATGATGCTAAAAAAGTGTACTCATATGGTCGATGGAATGATAAAGATATGGTTATCGTTGCGCTAAATAATGATTCCAGTAAACAATCAGTGTCTATTCCTGCTCATTTCATGGGGATAACAGGTGTTACTTCAGCAGAAATTGTTTTCAGATCTGACAGAGAATCACATTCAGATAAAAAAGAATCAATTAAAACAGATGAAAAAGGTAATTTCTTTGTGGATGTTGAACCGTTTGGTTCTCTGGTGATTGCCAAAATTAATTTTAATCAGGAATGGTTACCGGTAAATCCTTCAACAATGACGATTGTAGCAACAAATCTGGATAATCCGGATTCTATTTCGGGAAGTTCAGAAATTTCGTTTCAATTTTCAGAGAGTATTAATAAACTTTCAATTATCGATGGTATAAAAATATCAAACAATGCACAGTTTTATTATTCAATTAATGGGAAATTTATGACTTTAATTCCTAAAAAGAAACTTGCCAAAGGTGATTATGTAATAACATTCGATACATCAATAAATTCTCTCTATGGCAATTATCCGCTTGATAAAGAGTTTTCATATACTTTTACCGTTGTTAAATAGGAGAATATATACATGACAATAAGAAAACAAGTTACAATGATCTGTATTTTTCTGATTTCATTTTTCACGAATGCAGATGCACTTACAATTACAAATATAAGCATTTCACCTTCAGTTATTGAGGTCGGGCAACAGGCACGTCTTGTCTGCTATGCGGAAAACGGAAGTTCGCAAAAATTAGTGTATACCTATAAATCAGCAGGCGGGAAATGTAAAGAGTCTGATATAAAAGGCATTGCATTATTTTCCGCAGGCAAAAAAACCGGTACTTTTGAGTTAACTGTAGAAGTAAGTGATGGTACATCAAAAGTTTTTAAAACAATTTCGTATGAAATTGTCCCTCCGGGCGAGAGTTCACCGTGGGCTGAGATTTTATTTACCGTTGATACAAACACATTACAAGGTGTCTATGTGGATTCTTCCCATCCTGCAGAGAATTTTACCGGTCCGCTCAAAATTAAAGGAGAATTAACACTTGATGAAGGCAGCGGTGAGGCTCAAGCCGGTGGAAGCTGGCCGACATATCTGATGTATGATGATGGAAGCCGGGGTGATAAAAAAGCCGGTGACGGGGTGTGGTCAATACTCATGAAGTTTGAAAAAAGCGACAGAAAAGTTCATTATGCCTTTGATGATGGTAGTGAATATAGAGTCGGTTTTGAATCAGGTATTACAAAAACGATGAAAGATAATTGGACGATTATGGATGAATTTCCTTCAGATAATACTAACCCTGCATTTGTTCCCGATAGAAATAAAGAAGTTGCATGGAATATTGAATTTGCAACAAAAGCTGATAGTGTTTTATCAATTGGTCAATCGGTAATAGAAAAAAAGGCTGATGGCGTTACCATAAAATGGGAACATTATGCATCGTTCTATGGTAAAAAAGCCGAGAAATACATTGTATATTTTGAAGGCCCCTTTGATACGAAGCAAAGTAATATTGCCTGTGTAACCGTTTTAACAGAAACAACAGACAATTTTTATATTATTCCCGCAACAAAACTAATTAAAGGTAAAAATTATTATTATACAATAAAAGCCCTTTATAAAGGTAAACCGTTTAGCGGGAAAATTGTCGATTTTACTTATTAAACGTAGATTTAATTTTTATCTACTTGATATCAATATGAACCGGTTTTTTCTTATTGGTAATGTTAATTATGTCCAAAGGTATATTCATATAAACTTTTACCGGAAGGATAATATCTTTTGGCATAGTAACATCAGTTGTGCCTGAAAAGAATATGTCCTTTGTTAATTGGAAATTCACCGGAATCTTTTGAATAGAAACATTCTCGGTTGTAGTAGCAAAACACCCAAGTTCAATATTCAATGAAAATTTATGGGATAATAATAGTATAACCAGAACAATTACTGCTATATTAATAGTAATAAAATAAACAGCCAACACATTTTTTGTTGTATTCCAGACATTAATTAATTTCATATTGTTACTTCCTTGTATTTATAGTTACTGATTATATAATTATAAGTCTATATAAAAAAATAAATTAATAAAAATATAATATTTGTAGATTTTACTTGATTTGTTGAAAATATAGATTATACTGTTTGTATGGAGGAATAATTATGATGAAAAAATTATTAGTTCTAGTTCTCTTTACTTTCTTTATGTTTTCTTGTACTTCAAATTTTGTAGATGATCAGGTAAAACAGGAAGACAGTAAAAGCGAAGAGGTATTATTACTTAATGGACCGGAGAAAGCTTATTCGGGTACAGTTACTACGACAGATGTGTTATTACAGGGTTTTCACTGGAATACGTGGAAATATGGTACATGGAATATAATTAAAAACAATGCAGTTAATATTAAAAATGGTGGTTTTACAATGATCTGGTTGCCACCGCCATCAAAATCTGCTGACAGTAATGGCTACTTGCCGGGTCAGTGGAGAAATTATGAGTCTACACGAGGAACAACTGCACAGTTACAAGCTGCTTTAAACGCACTTAATACTAATGGAGTTAAACCACTTTGTGATATTGTTATAAATCACAGAGTTGGTACTACCGGTTGGGGAGATTTCTCATTACCGGCATTTGCAGATAACTTCAAAGCTGTTACAAAAAATGATGAGTGGGGACAAGGTACAGGAAATTATGATAGTGGTACAAATTATCCTGCCGGTAGAGACCTTGATCATTCACAAGCGTCAGTACAAACTGAAATTAAAAATTGGTTAAATCAGCTAAAGGGTATGGGGTATAAAGGTTGGAGATATGATTATATTCATGGATTTAACGGAAGTTATATTGGAAAATATAATGACGCTACAGCACCTTATTTCTCAGTAGGGGAATTATGGCCTGATATTATCGGTGATTATTATGCATCAGGTTATGGTGTAAATTATCACAGACAAAAGTTAATGGATTGGATTAATGCAACCGGCGGAAAATCAACTGCTTTTGATTTTACTACAAAATGGCAGCTGCAACTTGCAGTATCACGAAGTGAATACTGGAGAATGAAAGATCCTAATGGTAAAGCAATTGGTGCGATCGGCTGGTGGCCTCAAATGAGTACTACTTTCCTTGATAATCATGATACAGGTCCATCACCCGGTGATGGCGGTCAAAACCATTGGCCTTTCCCTGGTGATAAACTTGAAGAGGGATATGCATATATTCTTACTCATCCGGGTACACCGACAGTATATTGGCCACATTATTTCGATTATGGAACAGCTTTACAAGGTAAGATTAAAACTCTTATAGCTTTAAGAAAAGAAAAAGGTATTAGATCAACAAGTACATTAAATATAGTTGCAGCTGACAGTTCAAAATATGCAGCTATAATAAATGGTAACTTAGCAATGAAAATAGGTCCGGGAAGCTGGTCACCAGGAACCGGATGGACATTAAGAACAAGCGGTAATAATTGGGCAGTATGGACTAAATAGTCTCTTAATGCTTTTCGATTGACCTGAATTATTTTTTATACAAAACTCTCCGTTGTAATGACGGAGAGTTTTTTTATTCCCCGATTAGTTTATAAATCAATAATAATTTGCCTAATCTAACAATTCTGGGTATACTATTAAGTAGCGGTTGGAGAAAAAAATGGAAAAAAGAAATACAAAGAAGAAAAATATACGGGTAAAATTGATCTTCAATCCGATATCAGGGGAAAACTCTGAATCTCCGGTTCAATTAATGGATGTTATTAAAGAAATGCAAGCCTGGAATTTTACTCCTGAGCCATATTTAATTAAGCCGGATAGTGTTATAACTGAAGTTGTTAATGAAGCAATTGATCAGGGTATATTGATGATAGTTGTCTGTGGCGGAGATGGAACTGTTTCTTCTGTAGCTAGAGCTCTATATGGAACACCGGTTATATTAGGTATAATACCACTGGGAACTCAAAATAATATCGCCTTTAGTTTAGGTATACCGACTGATATTCCTGAGGCAATTGCATTACTTCGTATGGGTAAGCGTTTTAAAATTGATGTTGGTATGTGTGTATGCAATGGAATAAGTACCCCGCTTATTGAAATCTGTACAATTGGTTTGTTTTCATCACTCTATTCTGCAGGTGATGATATACAGCATGGTGATATAACGAAAATTGGTGACTTCTTATCAACGTTAACAACAACGGCTCCATCAGAAATTCAACTTATATTAGACGATGATCGCGAAATTAAAGCCTCGGGGCATCTGGTTATTGTTTCAAATATGCCATATATTGTTCATCATTATCCATTTGGCAGTGATGATTCACTTACTGATGGTTTATTGGATGTATTATTTTTTGCTGATCTTACAAAAATGGAGCTGATAAATTATATGATACAGGGACCCGGAACGGGTGGTAATGAAAATCCTCGTATTATGCATTATCTGGTAAAAAAAATTATCATAAATACTAATCCTCAAATGCCGATTATGGTAGATGGTATAACACTTGGAAGTGGTTCAGTGCAGCTTGAAGCAAAAAGAAAGGCTCTGACGGTTATAACACCAAAAATTATACCAAACATGATTGCAAAAAGAGGTGATTTGAATGAAAAATAGAATAAGTATACAGCGTGATGAAGAAATCAAAATCCCAGAAGTTAAGATTCATGGTATATGGAAAAAAATTGCATTAACTATACGAAAAATTCCTCATCTTTTTTGGATTGGTTGTATAGTACTATTTCTCATTGTGATTATCGTGTTGATGCCGCGTGATATTTTAAAAGCATTTTGGATAAGCTTAAAAACACAAAAGATTATATTTGCCCTGCTTATTTTTTTTGTTATCACTGCAATTTCTCTTTTGATATCAGTCGGGCAACGAATTGATGTCTGGGTTTTTATGTATTTCAATATGCATGGTAAACGAACTTTCTGGTTTGATCGTTTTATGTTAGCACTCACTCAGTTAGGAAATTTCATTTTCGCTTTGATTCTTGCATTTATAGTGTTTACATGTGGTGATCATGTATTAGCCTATGAAATAATTTTAGGAATTTCGTCATTAGGGTTAGTTGTTCAAATTATGAAAGTTCTCATTCATCGAACCAGACCGTATATTAAACTTGAAAATATCAGGATTGTTGGTTCCAGAGCAAGTGGCAGGTCGTTTCCAAGCGGTCATACAGGACAGGTTTTTTTAATAGCAACATTATTATTGCAGTATTACCATCTGAACATTCTTATAGGGATAGTTTTGTATACAATAGCCCTATTTGTTGGAATAACAAGGATTTATGTTGGAATGCATTATCCGCGTGATGTTATAGGCGGTGCAATACTGGGAACTGCGTGGGGACTGTTAGGTGTCATTATTAATTCATGCCTGCCATATTCAAACCTTTAATGGCACTTTAATTTTTCTTATCAAAAATGATTGGTTTTTTTATATAATCATCGATTTTAATTAATATTTCACGGAATTCATCATATTCAGCAACGCTTATGTGAGTTCCTGATCGTGAATATATATTTTCATACGTTATCATATTTCCGGTTATTGTATATGTTCCTGTATAATTCACGTGTTTTGACTGTATTTGTAATGGTGCAGGCAGACCGCTAATGGTAAAATTATCAGGTAGGGTTATTGTTCCACGATATGTTTTCTGTAATACTGTAGGGAAAATAACCGGTGTTTTCCGTTCGTCAGGTGTTATAAAATTAAACCCGAAGTCCTGCTTGATGTTTAATAGGTAGTTGTTACCCGCTTTATTTAAAATCATCGGGTTAATATATTCAAGGGAAAATGAATAGTCAGCAGACATATCGGTCGGGTCGTTAAATGAATGATTTGTTAACGTACTTCCGGTATAGTTCTTGTTGGCAAAATACTGCATTGTTGATAGAACTTGTTCTTTTTTAGCCATTTTGAAATATTCACGAAAACGAACTTCTTCAGAGCCGTGCGTTGTTGTTGTTTCAGTCACTTTCCCGGTTCCGTTTTTATCAATAGTTATATCAATTTGAGTTGTAATGCTGTTATCAACAGGTTTTGGATATCCTGTATTTCGTATGGTGTTTTTTAATGGATTCCATGCATGTATTCCATGGTCGTCAGTTCTGAAAAACGGGTAACGGTACGAATTACCGGTTGAATCAAGGTAAATCACTTTTCCGGTTTTCAGATGTATTTCGTTTATTGCATGATTACCGTCAAGAGTTCCAATTAACCCGTAAAGTGGTTGTGAATTATCATTAGTCATAACTATAACAGGATATGCATCAATATTAATGCTTCGAAGCATAGTTGCAAAGAGAATTGATTTATCAATGCAGTCTCCATATCGATTATTGAATGTTTCACTTGCTTTGTGTCCTGCTAACCCTGATGAGAGACTTGTTTTAATTGATAAATATCTGATATTATTTTGCATAAAATAATAGAGTGCTGCAATTTTCTCTTCTTCAGTCGAGAGATTTTTAGTAACTTCAGAAACCGTTTTTGTTATTGATTCATTTGCCATCATTCTTTCAGTAAAAAATTGTGATAACCATTTTGAAAGATAGCTCTGATCTTTAAATGTTGAGCCGTATATTGAAGAAAGCAAATCTTCATGAAGTGGTCCTTGAGATTCTGTAGTAACCGGTGAAGACTCAGTGTATGAATAGGAATAAATAGTAAACCCGTCTGATTTTGTGATTGACTCTGTTAATTTATCAGTATCAATATTTTTTTTATGAATATAAAATTCTTTGGTAACCGGTACGATTATTTGAAAATTTGACTGATACACAGGTGAATCATTGTTGAAAAACCATTGAGTATAAAACTGGTTGGGATCTTCTTTTGATGATTCGGTTCTTTCATATTCATAATCAACAATTGAGCCGGTTTTTACTCCGGGAATTACCGCTCTGCCAATTTTAATTTCTTTATCATTTCCATAAAACTCTGCACCTCGTGATGGTGTTGTCCAGGTAAAATCATTCATATTGAGATAGTGAATAGAACCATCAGGATTAATACATCGGGCAAAAATAAGTTTTGACTCAACTTTACCCGATGAAATATACAAACTGATTTGAGCAAGGTCAAGTGCTGATTCATTCATGATTTTTACAGCATATCGAGTTCTAATAACATTGGTTCCATCAGTATTAAGTTTTTCAATACCTTCATCAAGTAATATAAGTTTTGCCGAATCAGGATATTTCTCTTCAAGCACTTTTGCGCGCATTAACAATTCATTGTGATCAACTTGAAGTAATGATACACTCGAAATTGCCGTAGAATCAGGAATATTCATCATAATATGAGAAATTGTCTCTCTCGGTATTTGTTTTTCCTTCAATAAAAGTGAATTATCACTGTATGTTATTGTTGTATTTGTCAAAATTGTCCCGTCAAGAAGTGTTACTGAATGATTGGCCAATAAAGAAAATGAAAAGTTAACACAAAAAAAAGCGATTAGTAATTTTTTCATTTCTTTTTCTCCATGATTATTGGTGTTCTACTCAATAACGCTCTTTCCTCAATAAATTGTTTGAATTGCGGGTATTGTGCAGGCTTAAAAACCGGAGTGTTAATAACCGATTTGATTGTTACAGAAATGACATTTTCATTTAATGAGTATTGTATGTCAAAACTGGAATTTAAATAGTGTATCTTTTTATTTGAAGGTGTATATTTTACTCTATAATTCTCTGGAACCGTAATTGTATATATTCGTGTAAGTGATGATATAGATGGAATAATACCTGTGAATTCTCTTTCGGGTTGTGATACGATTGTTGAATTGTATGTAAACTCGGGCAGGTAAAACAGAGATATATCACCTGACTTAATAGCATAGTTTTCAGCTTTAATTGTGGTTTTTATTTCAACCGGCTTTGAAATGTCAGATAAATCAGATACAATTTCAAAATTTTCTAAATCAGCTCCGGTTTTTATTGAAGCTGTAGAATTTTTAAATTTTTTTACTTTCTCTTCGTTTGAAAGAAACCGGTATTTTCTATATTGGTTGCCGGTTGTTCCATGACTGATTGAATGTTTTGTCAGGTCAATAGAATCTTCATTATACTGAATATTGTATTGTATGGTTTCATTATTAAGGTGATGTTCAAGTTTTGTTATTTTACGTACCGGTTGTTTATTATTCATACACAATAATGGTTTTTCAGATAAACGTTCGGGGAAATTATCAATATACCGTTGTTCATTATCAAAAATGATAAATCTGTTTTTTCCTTCTATATTAATAATTAATCCTGCTTCATCAAAGATAAAAGGAATTTGTAATCTTTTGTAAGAATCAGGCAAAAAGTCTTTTGTAGAAAGAAAAATATCAGATGAAATAGCGTAATATTTCAAAACTGACTGAAATAGATATGCCTTATCAAGACTTGATAAACGATTTTCTTTTGTTATCGCAGAAAGATGATTCGTTTGGAAGTCGGTATATGAAGGTGGAAAATCAGCATGTTTTAATGAATTAATAAGATGTTTATAGAGAGTAGTAACTAAATTAGTTGTGTCTGATTTTTCTATGTTCAATGATTGTATGTATTGTTTTAAATGAATATCTGTAACATCAATATTTGCAAACGAGTTGAAATGAGTAACAAACGCTTTCATGTTTACAGGTTGATAAATAAAAATATGGGGAATAATATATGCAGTTGACGGTGTAAAATCTTCATCGATAACTATTCGTTCAATGTTGTAAGAGTATGCCGAAAAAAAACCGGGTTTGTTAATGATTTCAGGTGTTTGAAATGATGCTTCACCTTTTGAAATGAAGTTTTTCAGTCTTCCTTTATACCCGGAAATAATTAATTGCTTATTGAGTATCACAGATTCAGAGCGCAAGAAAAACTGTTCAGATAGAATGTTTTCAAATGGTTTTACTTGATATCGTATTTCATATTCATAAACAAAAATGTTACCCGGATCAGGATGCTGCATACTGAATTTAAGTCTTTTATACGAATCGTATAAAGGATACGTATTATTAATCGGTTCTCTATTCAAAGCGTTTTCTTTAACAGAAAAAACTTTTCCTTCAGGTGTTATTGTTATTGCATATAATAATGAGGCATTAATAGCAGAATTAGGGTACGTAAAAGATGCAGAACCGTTTGATTTTCCTGCATCGGTTAGAATTTTGTATATAACTTTGGTGTTTTTTATTATTGTATCATTTTCATATCGTATTGTATTTTTTTCAAGGTAATATACGGCGTTTTCATCCGGCAAAGGTTTGTATTTTAAAAGTGTGGTATATCCTGCGACTATTTCTTTATCAGTTATATTATTTATCGTATTAACAGCATCATATTTACGCTCACCGCTTAATGCTATCATATAAACAGTTTTGACTTCGAAACTACGTATAGTATCGTCACTTTTGAAGCTGACCATTGTCTCATTAATAGCGGTAAGTTCTCCATGATATTCACTGCCATCATTGAGAATTATAATATCATCAGTTCTGGCAATTGAATATAATTGAGTATATAAAAGAACAAAACATACAAAAATTAAAAGTCTTTTCATTTAACCGTACTTGTAGCTGTTTTATAGATTGCTTTTGATGCAAATATTTTAACTTCACCAGGATTTAATAGTATATTGAGATTTGTAATAGTACCTTTTATTTTTTCCTCAGGTGAGAAATCAGTAATATCAGAAGCCCCTAAAATATTTTCAATATTTCCAAGTACTATACTTTGTTTATTATATGCATCTTTATTGAGAATAACCATTACTTTTTGGCCTTCCCACTCTTTATAGAAACAGAATACATTCATCCAATTTGCCTGATCTATAATTTTTATAGGGCTTTCTTCATGCAGGGGTAGTAGTGCTTTTTTAATATCCAGTATTTTTTGAATAACCGGGGTAAAATCATTATCAGTGTTTTCCCAATCATCAGGATTTGTGTTAACTGTATTAATTCGTTTTTTAAAACCATATTCTAAGCCGGTAGTTATCATGAAACCTTTTGAGAATAAAGCTGAAAAATAAACTCTTTGTAAGAATTTAGGTAAATATGAGTTGGACTCTGCAAAAAGTCTTTCTGTATCATGTCCCTCAGGAAATGATATTGAAGGAGCAATGTTTTTTGTCATTTCATATTGCTCAAGACACCATGCTCCGTTAAAATCCCACCATTTTGAAGAGTTGAATATATAGTCAAAACCTGCGTTGGATAATAACTGAATTTGAACCGGAGTACAACCAAGCGTTTCTGCCATAAAAAGTGCTTCAGGAAATTTCTTTTTCACATTACCGGTCAAAAATCTCCAGAAATCTTCCGGAACCTGATAAGCAGCATCACATCTGAAACCGGAAAAACCGAGGTCGAGAAAATAATTGCACATATCAAGTAAATAATTCCATAAACCATCTCTATCTGAGCTTAGCTCAAGATCAAATTGAGCTAAATCACCCCATTGTATGTATTTTCCGTCTTCCCATGCTCCGGGCCTTTTTACATCACCGTTTTCAAGAACATACCAGTTTTTATGTTCGGCTATTAATGGGCTGTCAATTGATGTGTGGTTAACAACGAGGTCTAAATAAACTTTTATACCTTTTTCATTACTTGCTGCGATAAAACCTTTAAGTTCTTCAACTTCACTTCCCTTTTTACTGAAAAATAACGGGTTTAGCGTATAATACTCTTTAGGTGCATAAAGGCTGCCTGAAAAACCCGGGTAATGAATGGGGTTTAAATAAATACCGTTGAAACCCATTTTTGCTATTTTAGGCAATGCTTTCTCCCATGCCTTAACGTTTTTATAAAGTCTCGGGTATAAATTGTATATATATAATGCATCCATAATTACTTATCTCCTATGAGTAGTGTTAAAATTGCTTTGATAGTATGTATTCTATTTTCTGCCTGATCAAAAACGAGAGAATTAACTGATTCAAAAACTTCCTCGGTTACTTCCATGGTATGTTGTCCATTTACATGAGTGGCAGGAAGGCAGTGAAAGAAAACAGTTTGCTGTTTGCCGGTTGCTTTCATAAGTTCTTCATTTACCTGATATTTACTTAACGTTGCTATTCTTTTTTCTATGTCCGGGTTGCTTTCTTCCCCCATACTAACCCAGACATCGGTGTATATAATATCAGCGTCTTTAACAGCTTCGTAAGGGTTTTCTGTTATGGTAATGCTGCATTCTTTCCTTTTAAGTGACATTGCGGATTTAACAAAATGTTCGGTCGGAAATAATTCCTTTGGTGACCCTATTGAAAAGTTCATCCCCATTCTACCACACGTTAAAAGAAGACTGTTTGCCATATTATTTCTGCCGTCACCAATATATGCCATTTTTAAACCTTCTAATGACCCGAAGTGCTCTTGTGCAGTCATTAAATCGGCAAGTACCTGGGTTGGATGGTAATCATCAGTTAACCCGTTGATAACAGGTATACCAGACCATTTTGAGAGTTCTTCAACAGTTGTTTGTTTGAACCCACGGTATAAAATACCGTCATACATCCTGCCAAGAACCCGTGCAGTATCTTTAACTGATTCTTTTTTACCAAGTTGAATATCAAGTTTACTTAAAAACTCTGCATGAGCACCCTCATCAAAGCAGGCCACACTTGTAGCACATCGTGTTCTAGTTGAACTTTTTTCAAATATCATAGCAATATTTTTATTTTTTAATCGTTGTTTATGTTTTCCGTTTGCTTTTTCTTTTTTTAATTTAATTGAATGTTTGATAATATAAGCTATCTCATCAGGAGTGTATTCGATAAGAGTAAGCATACTTCTATTTTTAAAACCGGTCACTATAATACTTCTCCTTACGTCTATTCAGATGCAAATATTATACCATAATTGAATTCATAATTGCAAGGAAATATAAATATTATTGATTTCAAACGCGTATTTTAGTAAATGAATTTTTGGAGTTGTTTTGAAATTGTTACAAAAACTTCTGTTGTATAGAATACTAAGAACTAATCGATAGAGCTTCTTGCAAAAATACTCTTTTTATCTCGAATTTTTGCAAGAAGCTACCTATAATGCGATTATATCGCATGTGGCGGAAGCATAAAAAAAGTACCCTCTTTTTCATCAAGTAATCTTGATTTTTGCAAGAGCCTTGATAATTAACTTAATTCTTGACTCTATTTGTTATATTTACTAACTTCTATTTATTCGGAGGAATTATGAGTAATAGAATAGGGAAACAGACTTTTTTTGGTGCATTGCTTTTTTCTTCTATAAAAAAGAAGATTTTACTGATAATTTCAATTCTCGTAATGGCTATATTTTTATTGGCTTTTTTGACTTTCTGGTCAGTTGATACGCTTTCTATTTTAACACGAATAACGACAATGGAAAGAACACATTCCTTTTTAATGAAAACTGCTCAAGCGGATTATTTTTTATATTTGATAAAAAGTGATGAAAAACTATATGATTCATATACAGAAAAATTTAATACAGCCATTTCGTATGCGAACACTTTCAGTTCATTAAAACAAATAATGAAAGAGAAATCGGGCAACGATTTAGATTCATACCTTATTTCTGTTTTTTCTGAATTGAATGAAAAAAATGTGTCTGTATTTATTTCAAGAGTTTCGTTACTGATGTGGCATCCGCTTGTTAAATCACTCATTGATACTGCACAATTAGCAGCAGAAAGTGAACGCGAGTTTAGTGAAACCGTTGAAATCATACATAACACGAAAGAACAATCAGAAAAGATTGATTTAACAGATAAATTAACATTAATAAATACAGAAATAGCACAATTTTCAGATAATTTTTCAATTGGTGTAAATAAACTTTCTGATTTTGTAGTCGGGTTAGTAAAAATAGCAGTTTTCGCAGTGACCATTTTATTGATTATTTTAAGTGTTTTTATATCATTACTGATTTCAAAAAAAATTACTACTTCTATAAGTCACGTACTTGCTGATCTGAAAAAATTATCCCAAAGCGATTTCTCAAATGAGGTGGTGCAAACAAGTTTTGATGAAATCGGTGTAATATCAAACTATACTGAAGATGTTCGATTATCATTAGGGAAAATAATATCTGAAATCAAAAGTCATTCTCAATTAAATAATGACAATATGAAAAAACTTTCTCATGCGATGAATAATTCTAAAGATTCAGCATCAGTTATAAATACAATTTCCGGTAATGTAAAAAATCTGATTATAAATCAGTCGACCGTTGTAACTGAAGTTTCAGCGACCATAGAAGAAATTGTCAGAACAATAGAAAATCAGGATTTGAAAATAAATTCTCAGGCAACAAGTGTTACAGAAAGTTCAATTGCTATCGAAGATATGATGGAAAATATCCGTTCTATTGCAAAAAATCTTAATAATAGCTCAAAAGAATTTGATAGTTTACAATCTGTTGTTGCTATTGGAAACAGTAATGTTGATCAGCTTAAAGTTATGGTAGGTGTATTGTTAAATCAATCGCAAAGTGTTGTTGAAGCAAATAATACAATTAAAAGCATTGCATCACAAACAAATCTGCTTGCTATGAATGCAGCGATTGAAGCAGCTCATGCCGGCGACTCGGGGAAGGGATTTGCTGTAGTTGCTCTTGAAATAAGAAAACTTGCAGAAATCTCCAACCAGCAATCGAAAGTTATTTCTGAAAGTCTTACTCAGTTTAAAAAATCAATTGATTCTGCATCATTAATTTCAAATGAAACAAGTAATTCTTTTGATGTTATCGTAAAATCTGTAGAAGCTGTTACGAATATTGAACGGGAAATAAAAACTTCTCTTGATGTTCAGGCGACCGGAAGTAATAAAATATTAAAAGCGTTAAAAAATATCAGTCAGACAACAGAAGAGGTTCATACCGGATCGAATGAAATGTTAGTGGGAAGTAAAGCAGTTTTACAGGAGATTGCCGGTTTAGTTGATGTTACAGAAAATGTTAAGAATGATACAATTAATGTTTCTGCCAAAATTGAAGAAGTAAAAAATACAATTAATCAGTCATTTGATATATTGAAAGAAAATATTGAGAGCATCAAAATCATTGATGAAAAAATATCGTTATTTAAAGTATAAGAATCCCGGGTTTATTCGTTTTTTATTTTTTGTTTAAGGTGTCATTTCAAAATAGGATGTTTTTATGAAAAAGGGGAACAGTTTCCTGTTCCCCGATTGTTGATATAAATCAAGTAATTATTGTTTTACAACTGTATATACATTAGTAAGATCATTATATCTGATTTTATATTGAGCATTTGCACCAACGAAAATATCAGAACTGTTTTGATCAGCAACGCCATCTTTATTAGTATCGCCAAAATTCACTGACCAGTTCCCATATACATCAAACTTAAATCTTTCACTAGTCGTAGAACCGAAAGTTTCAACGGTTTCCCATGTGTTATCAGCTATAATTGTCATAGCTTTGGTATTCCAGTTGTTAAAAGTCCCTCTCAAGTACACTTGAGGATATTTTTTAAGGTAGCTTGTCGGTTTTACAACGATAGTCATATGTGCAAACAAACTTGAATTTGTTACATATCCTCTTACAAAGTAAGTACCCGGGGTGTCAAGTTTTAATACATACGAATTTGTTGTAGCAGGAAGCCAATAAATATTTTCTTCAGTCATCATTGCATTTTTTATAAGATTAGCTTTATTGCTTACAGTCCCTCTAATAATAAGAGTTTCAAAAGAACCACTCGTACCAGCTATAACTTCAACATTACTTGTTAATGCCTGCACTGATTCAATATCCATTACCATTGAAGTATTAGCAACATCTGATTTACTTACTTCAAAAGTGTAAAGAGCTTTGTACTCAACATCATCTGATTTTAATCCGGCTATATCATTATTATATTCATTTGTAATGCCAACAACCGTTTTGTATGATCCGGCAATAAGACCTCTAAAAGTGACATCCGTACCATCTTTTGAAGTTCCAATAGTACTTGTTGCAATTTTCACATTGTCTTTATATAAATCAACAGGGATTCCGTCAACTGCTCTTGATCCCAAATAGGTTTGCATATAATACGATATCCGAATACGAACATCTTCAAAAGAATCAACTAACATTGATGTTGAAACATCTTTATTTGAAGAAGATATAGTAAAACTTGAAGTACCTTCATATCGTCTTGCATTTTTATATTGACTAATAGACACGGTATAAGAACCGGAAGGCAATTCTGTTAAGTATATATATGGCTGATTATAAACATAAGAAGTAACTGTAGAATATGAATAAAATGCACCATCTTTCCTGATCGTAGCTGATAATCCTAAAAGAATTCCACTTGAACCAGCACCAAAAAAAGCAGGAATTGCTTTGTCACAATAAATTGTAGCTGTACCGGAAATTGTCTCTTCAATTTTTGTAATAACTTTATTTTCAATTTTATAGGTTCCGGCAGCAGTTATTACATAATCTTTTGAATCATTATTATCCCACTGATTAGCACCATTATTGAAACAGAATCTTAAATTTGTTGCTTCAATAGTTATACTTGCATAACCATTCCATGGACCATAAATAGATTCTTTAGTCATAATAACACCCGGTAAAGATGTCCAGCCTTTATTGTCTGCATTGTAATGAATATACACATTATTCGGAGCAAATAACCATAAAGCGTCTTGCGGTTTGTAGTACACTGTTATAGAAGTAGCTACTGAAGTAGTGCTACTCATAGCGTTCATCGTTTGTTTTTTTTCCTGAACTTCTGTAATTTCGTCTGTTACATTAGTGCAACTAAATGCACTCATCGCAATTATCATTGCGAGAAATAAATACTTTTTCATAAAACCCCTTTTTTTTTGCTGACTTTTCAAGTCAATTCTTTTATTTTTTTCATTTACCAATGTTTATCATTTAATAGAGCATGGTGTTTCTAAAAAACAATACACAAATGATAAAGCAAAATTACTGTATTTTTTATGCATGGTCAATAAGTATTTACTATATAATATTGGGTATTTAAGAAAAATTGAGTATTTATAGATTTTGAAGAAGAATATTGCATCACAAACAAATTTACTTGCTATGAACGCTGTGATTGAAGCAACTCATGCCGGTGACCCGGGGAGGGGGGGGGGGGGGGAGCGTTAAAAAATATCGTTATTTAAAGTATAAGCAAAACTCCCGCAAAATAAAGTTGTATTTGATTTTGCAGGAGCTTCAGTAACTATTGTATATAATAATTTTTTATTTCTGAAAGATAGTTTTGCTGATTTTTATCTGTTTTTACCAGTTTTTCATTTTTTTTAAACCATTTAACAGCATCACTCTGATATCCGTTAGCAAATTGAAATTTGAACAGATTATTAAATGCATTGAAATCTTTCGACGTGTTAAATGCAGTAAGAAAAGAACCATACATAGCACTATATAACTCTGTTGACAAAAAATCTTTGCGGTCAAATTTCCCGTCATTTGTAACATACCACATACAGTATGTATGATTAGTCAGGCTGAATATCGAATAATCTTCAACATTGCTACCGGCTATGAAGTATTTTCCATTTTTGTCTTTAAAGATAAATGCATGGCCATTTATTTCTGCTGCAATAACCGGTTTATCATCTGAAAGTTGTATCAGTGCAAGTCCGTAATACGAAGGTCCTGATAATTCAATGAAATATTCACTGTTGTTGTCGTTATTTATTTCAGCTGACATAATAACATCGTTTTCCTGTGGTTGTGTGAATGGATAAGATACATTCATCCGTTTTCCATTGCTATAACCACCAACCGGATAGCCGTTTTTGAATTTCTCTAAAGACCTGCCTGAGAAAATAAATGAACCTTCCTGTTTTTTGTATAAACAGATCTCATATTCTGCCATTCCGTCAGAGAAAACAACGAGCATTTTTTCACCATTACCGGTTATGCCTGACGAAAGATAATGCTGATTAGATTTCAGTTCAGTGACAGTTGTAAATGAACCGGGATACATTTCGGCAGATAATGGAAGTATAACTGCACAAAGAAGAAAAATAAGAACTTTTTTCATAGACATCTCCTGAATTATTATTATAAAAAATATAATAAATTATAATTACTATAAAATCAAGTGAATATATTTTTTTTTGAAATTCGAAATATCATGTTATTTATAGTTTCTTGTAGCAACGTAGTGCAGAACCGATTAATTCATGCAGTGATGACTGGAAAATTATTTTCTGATTCACTTCTAATTCTATTCCACAGTAGTCAGGTGAGTTACAGTGCGTTCGTAGAAAAGTAGTAAACCCGTCAGACGTTCCTTTGTAGGGATAGTTTGATTTTACCACAATGGAATTATCAAATTGCTGTAATTTTTTTTTAAACGATGTAGCAAATTCTTTTTCAACAGGGCGTTTAGGATCATACAATATACCAATGTCAGCATCTCTTTCAATACCATTCAGTATCGGCGTAAATGAATGAACTGAAAAATGAAGAACTTTTTTCCCGGAATCAATGAGATTTTTCATCCGGTTGCTTACTGTATTTCGATATGGGATGTAAAAACCGGTAATAATAGTTTCTTTTGTTGTTATGTCGATTGGATTAATGCACGATGAAATGAGTGATTTATTACAAATCGAACGGTTGCAGTCGATGAGAAGTCTTGATACCGTTGGTTTTAAATATTCAGTTGAAAGTTGACCGCTTAGTGATTGTGCTAACAAATCAGCCCCAATGTCGTAACCCTGGTGAGTATCAAGAATTTCATGATTAGTCATAAAATATTTTGTATAGGCATCAGGTATGAAATTAGTAGCATGTTCACAGGTTAATACAATTATATCAAACATACTGCTTGTTTTCCTTTAATGAATGAATCAGTTTTTTATAAACAGTTGTCATGTTTTCATGTGAGTAATTGTTGTTTAATGATTGTATAATCCGTTCAGATAGTGTGCCTTTTTCAAGGATTAATGATATTTCTTCATTATAATAGTGAAGTGATTGATCTCCAGAAAGAATGTTTGTATAAATATGTTTCCATAGATCAGTTGCTGAGCACGTCGTTGTTTGAATACCGAAGAGTTGCAAATATTCACGGTCTGTTATAATTGTGCATCCGCCATTTTGTATTGTGGTCAAAAGTATTTTTTTAAGGTTTTTTTCACTCCATTTTTTTTGATGTTCAAAAGAAGTTATCTGTTGATTCACAAACATTGTAATAACTGAAATGACTATCGCACAAATTGCAAGGTCAGCTTTAGGGCATTCCTGAGTGTCAATAAGTCTTATTTCAATCGAATCTCTGTCAAATCGGGCAATTGCACCACGTGAATTAAGCCATTCGTGTTGTAAAACGGCATCAGAATCATAGGGTGCTATATCTGAATATATTCTATTAAAGATTTTTGTCTGATATTCATCTTTTGATGTGATACACTCAGGGATTATATTCCCGGCGATGGATGGTATTTTATTCTGATTATTTCTGTAATATTCAAGGCGTGAGTCTGAAAAACCGGTCACTGTGCTGTCAGCTATCGGCGAACTTGCAGAAAGGGCGGGTATTAGGGGTAAAATTAATCGTATAGCCGTGTGAAGCGCTGCAAATTGTTCGTCACCATTGAAAGGAAGGTTAATATGAACACTTTGTATATTTGAAAATCCATGCCCTTTACATCCGAATATTCTGGAAAATGCCTTATAAACTGAGTCATCGCCGTGACTCCAGAGAACTGTTTCTTTGTCCGTATTCATAAACGGATGCATGGCAGTTCCAAGGAGAACGCAATTATGGTGTGAAAGTGTCGTATTAATATCCAGTATTTCTTTATGAAAAAGAGTATCAAGACCATGCAATGTTTTTTCGGGTTTTGTTGTTTTTAATTCGATAACGTGTGCGACAAGTTCATTTGAATAAGTAATTGTCCCTTTGTTCAATTCGCATACACTTTCACCTGATGAATCAATTAGAATTATTTCCGCTACAGGTTGAATTGAGATGGTATTAGAATCTACGATCATGTATTCAATTTCAATGCCGATTCCTTCAAATAAATTAAGGCTCATATTTAAACCCTTGCCTTTTTCTGTTGTACCCGTTTGTAGAAAACTTCCATAATTTTTTTATACAATGTATCTTTAATAATCGAATCTTCAAGCCCGAAATCGACACTCGGGTTGTCATTGATTTCAATGATGTAACATTTATTTCCGATTTGTTTTAAATCGACACCGTAAAAACCATCACCAATGAGGTTTGCCGTTTTTAATGCAATGGAAATAACAGATCGTGGTGCCTGCTCAGGTATCATTGTTTCTGTTTTACCACATTTACTGCAGTCCTCTTTTTCCCAATTGTATATTTGCCAATGGGATTTTGCCATGTAATATTTACATACAAAAATAGGTTCGTTATCAATTATTCCCACACGCCAGTCGAATTCGGTTGGCATAAATTCCTGGGCGATAATAAGATCTGAAGTTTCAAAAAGTTTATTTAATTCTACATTGTATTCTTCTTTACTGGTTACTTTTACGACCCCTCGTGAAAAAGCACTGTCCGGTTGTTTTAATATACAGGGAAAACCTATTTCATCGATTGCCTGATCGATATTATCGTGGTGAATAATGACCGTTTTCGGTGTTGATATAGAATGATGGCTTAATAGTTCGGCTAGATATACTTTATTACTGCATCGTAAAATTGAAATCGGGTCATCAATAACAACAAGACCTTCTTCATAAGCCCGTTGAGCAAATCTGAATGTATGATGATTCACTCGTGTGGTTTCACGGATAAATAATGCATCATATTCACCGATTTTATTGTAATCATCTTTTGTGATGAAATCAACATTAAAACCGAGTTTCTCTGCTGCTTTTTGAAATTTAAGTAATGCTTTTTCGTTTGATGGAGGATCTTTTTCTTCCTTATTGATGAGAATTGCCATGTCATAAGGATTATTGCTTCTTTGAGGTACACTGAAATTTCGTGTTGAGAAATAGGTAGCCGCAAGCTTTTCTACAAAAACTTTATGTTCATGAGGAATTTCGCTTGCAGGAATCGGACTGATATTCTGCAGTTGCCATTCATCGTTGTTTTTTACAAAATATGCCCGTAGGAGAGGCGCCTGAAATAAATTAAATAGTTGAATACTAAGTTTATCATACATCGCTGCGATATTTTTTCCGAAATAAATACTCAAAGTAAAATTATTAGTATGTAAATGATTAAGGCTTTTTTGAATACTTTGATTAAGATCATCAGTAATAATTTTTATTACTGCTTGAGACTTCATATTTTGAATTGTCCGTACATTGGGAATCGCTTTGTGTCCCCGGGCAACTGCAATAAGAGAAACATAATAACCCATACGCTGATATTTATAACTTTTGCAAAGATTAAAAACTCTCAGGTCTTTTGCATCAATGAAATTTTGTGTTGTTAAATAACTTTTAGCTGAGACGACATCAATCCCCGGTATGTTGAATTGCCATTTTTTGGGGTTATCAACAACAATAATTATCGACATATTTTTTTCCCTTTTTCTATTATGAGTAAATTTGCATCATACGTAATCATTCCAAGTAAAATTGAATTATTGAGTCTTCTTGAATCAACTTTGTAATAGTGATTATTCGGTGAGAGAGGATTTGTAAATAACGGATCGGCGACAAGGATTTTTCTGTCCGATTTGTCATAGCCGTAAATAACTACAAAATGACCGGCAGGCTCACCTTCAATATCGTTAAAACCATCTTCCGGCGAATCAATTTCTCTTGAACAATTGTATAAGTATGTTGAGCTAAGACCGCATAAAATGGGAATATCTCTGGTTAAATACTTTCTGATAAGATCTCCTGTTAAATCTTCAAATTTGACAGTTCCGCCAAGTGAAAGAAATTCCAAATATCCGCTTATCGCAAATTGTAGTTTTAAATTATTTTTTTTAGCAACTGCTTGTTCTTTTAATTTTGCTGATAGATTAGTTTTTTGTCTTTCGTTAAACCAGCTCGGGTCGAAAACTTGTAAGTTGTACGTGTATATTGTTGCTTTATATCCGCGTTTTAGAGCATGAATCCCGAGCATTACTGCTAAGGTACCACCTCCATCGAGTTTGTTTACCTGAGAAATAACTTCTTCTAAAGAGATTGCATCTTCATAATATCTGTAAACTGCATGAAGAGAAGTGGGGCCGCACGTTGTATCGTCCGGTTGCTTGTGCATATCAATTATTAATTGTTTGTTCATTAGTGCCTCTTGCAAAAACACTTTTTTTATCTTGAATTCTTGCATGAGGCTACCCGGTTGCATGCCCGATCTGTAATCTATTCATTACGATTAGGTGCAGTTTTCGGCACCCCGAAACGCAATTTTATTGCGTATGGATATTTTTAGAGTACTTAAAAATCCTCGGTGAACGCAAAAAAAGTGTTCTTCATTTAATCAAGTATTCTTGATTTTGAAAGAGCCTCATTATTTAATTATAATATAAATCATCATTACAATATTTGCAAGAAAATAAAATAATAAAATGAGGCTTTTGCAAAAACCATGAGTACATGTTTTTTATTTTGCCGGGGATTTTTAAGTACGCTATCGCTTATTGCCCGGGCATTTTGCCTGAGTCTTCTCATGAAAAAAATCGGGATAAACAACTTCTTTGCAAGAGGTTTAAATGAAGTCAATTCAGTAAGTTGTTTATACGGATCAACTGAGAATATAGAGAGAAAAAGAAATGTACACATTATTTTTACAAGACCTCGACATTCAGTTTTTATTGTAATAAAATATATCGCCGAATTATACATTTTTACAATAGCAGAATCCGGTTAAATATTACACTGAGGAGCAAAATATGGGGTTTCAGGACATTTCGGTTTCATTGGCGTACATCCTTTCTGTTCTCATTACCATTGTATGTGCAGTATATGGCATTATTCACTGGAATCATGAAGGGGATGTGAGTGCCAAAGAACTGGAAGAAGAAAAACAATGGATTAAAGAAGAAATTCAAATTGATGATGATCTAAGTAACGGGGGCAAAGCATGAGCGTTTTCGGATTAATAATTGTAATTACCATTTATCTGGCTATTATAGCCTATCTTGGTTATAAAGGATATAAAAATACCAAATCATTAAGCGATTATATGGTTGGCGGTCGTAATGTTCATCCGTATATTATGGCGATGTCGTATGGTGCAACATTTATTTCAACAGCAGCTATAGTTGGTTTTGGCGGTATTGCATCGTTATTCGGTATGAGTTTAATGTGGCTTGTTTTTTGTAACATTTTCATTGGTATTTTTGTCGCATTTATTTTCCTCGGCAAAAGAACAAGACGTTTGGGACTTAATATGGATGCTCATACATTTCCCGAGTTTCTCGGTAGACGATATGACTCGAAATTCATTCAGTGGTTTTCAGGATTAATCATATTTATTTTCATGCCGATTTATACGGCAGCAGTTTTAATTGGTGCTTCCCGAATTATGGAAGGCATGCTTAATATACCGTTTATTTATTCTGTTGCAATTTTCAGTATACTTGTAGCTGCGTATGTAATAATGGGCGGTCTTAAAGGTGTTATGTACACAGACGCTTTGCAAGGTACATTAATGTTTTTTGGAATGCTTGTTTTGCTTATCTACATTTATGTTAATCTTGGCGGGGTAATTAACGCTCATAAAAGTTTAGCTGAAATATCAAATCTTGTTCCTCAAAACCTCATAAACGACGGACACCGCGGATGGACATCCAGTCCGGCAACAGGCTCAAAACTTTGGTGGATAATATTTTCCTCTCTTGTATTTGGTGTCGGTATCGGTGTTTTATCACAACCGCAACTTGTCGTTCGATTTATGACGGTGAAAAGCAATAAAGAACTTAACCGTGCAGTAATCATCGGAGCAGTTTTTATTTTTGTAACTGTCGGAACCCCCTATATTGTCGGTTCTCTTTCAAATGTCTATTTTTATAAGAACTTCGGTAAAATTGCAATACAGATGGCCGGTGGAAATGCAGACAAAGTAATTCCACTATTTATCAGCAGTGCAATGCCTGTGTGGTTTTCATATATTTTTATGCTTGTCATTCTATCTGCTGCGATGTCAACATTAAGTTCATTGTTTCACTCAATTGGAACATCTGCAGGAAGAGATATTTTTGAAACACTTGCACTCAAAGGAAAATCAAAAGGTCTTTCTGTCGTAGCTGCAAAAGTATCAATCGTTATTTCAATATTACTAACTGTTTATCTTGCCTTAACACTTGGAAGCGGGGTAATTGCCAGGGCGACCGCAATATTCTTTGGTATAACTGCATCCAGTTTTCTTGCACCGTATATCGGAGGACTTTACTGGAAAAAACTGACTAAAGAGGGAGCAATAACCGGTATAGTATCAGGCATAACCGTTTCATTATTTATGTTTTTATTTACTCATGAAGCAGAAGCAAAAACATTTGGTCTTTGCAAATTACTCACCGGAAAAGACACATTAATAAACGGTGTTTTTAACTTTGTAGATCCTGTTGTTATTGCTTTACCAATTTCAATTATACTGACTATTGCTGTAAGTTTATGTACAAAAGTAAAAAATGAAACGCAGTTAACTGAATATTTTGAAGGCGTGATAAAATAACTATTTAAAATAAGGGGAGACTTCTAAAAATCTTATATTTGAACTTTATAGAAGGAAAAATATAAGGTTTTTAGCGTAAACAAGGCTCCCGGATAAAAATAAAAAACGGTTTTTATGCTTGATCCATTATTAGTGCATTATAGATCACTTCTGATTAGAAATTATCAGGAGTTTCCACGACAGTGGCACTCGCTTTGTTGGAGGGTACAGAGTTTTTTTTTAAAATTGGTTTCTTTTTTACTCTATTAAAAAACATTAAACCCCTTTTTTTTATTCTCATCTCAGTGTTCTCTGTATCTGTGGTGAAAATTCTTTAGCGTTTTTAAAGGTTGAGGCTCTTGCAAGAGCCTCAACTAGTTAGAAATTATTTTTTGTTCACATTTTTTTCAAGAAAATCATTTACAACTTTGAAATATGCTTCTTTATCACTTCCCATCATTCCTAAACAATGCCCTGATGCAGGAAATGTGTGCATTTCCTTTGGCTCTTTTGCTTTTTCAAGAATTATTTTACTATGCTCTAAAGGAACTGAGTTGTCTTTTTCACCATGAAGAAGCATAAGCGGTCTCGGTGAAATTGTTGCCGCAGCATTTAATATGTCAAGTTCAGCCATTGTTATTGATGGTACAGATTTACCTTTAAAAAGTGATTTTATATAAGTGAATTGTTTTTCGGTATATGGTTCATCGTTAATCGGAGCAGCATCAGCCATAACAAACTTTAATTGTTTATATTTAGCACCTGCAATAATTGATTTTTCTGCACCATAAGAAAAACCCATTACACCGAGTTTATCAGTATTCACGTCAACTCTTGCAGAAATAAATGTAATGACATCTCCAATATCTTCTATATCATTTGCAATAAAACCAACATAGTCATAGGGATTATCAGCGAAATTCCAGTAACGTGCATTATAAACAAGAATCTGGTAACCAAGTGATACAAGAAATTTTGATTGAGTTAAACCAAAATCAATATCAGAACCCCAGCCATGCAATACAATGATTGTTCCTTTTGCATTTTCAACCGGTATAAACCATCCGTCAAGTTTAAGCCCGTCTCTTGTCGGTATCTGCACATATTCATATTTTTCAATTTTGTGTTTAGTCGTGATTTTATCTTTTGTGTATTGAAAGTTTCCTGTAAACGGATTGAATGATTCAAATCGTGACCAAAGTTTGAACCCGGTTTCCGCTGATTTTGTTTCATTAAATTCTTGCTGAATACCGGCAACATACTTTTTCCATTTAATATCGTTATTCCATGCAATATCATATTGAGTTTCCTCAGCACTTTTTTGTGGCTCTTTCGTTTTCACAGCTGATTTACATCCTGATAACGATATAACTACAAATAAAATTGTCATTAATCTTTTCATAAGCCCCTCTTTTTTAGTAAATTTTCAAAAGTTTTACATATAATAATGGAAATACTAGTATGAGTCAATAATTATTGACTGACGTTTTGGATTCGGGTATTTTTTATAAAACACAGGGAGTGAGTGCCTCTGTGGTGCAAAATCTTAGGTGTTTTTTTTATTAAGACCCTTGAAAGAGCCTCAATGAATTAGAAATTATTTTTTGTTAACATTTTTTTCAAGAAAATCATTTACAACTTTGAAATAGGCTTCTTTATCACTTCCTATCATTCCTAAACAATGTCCGGATGCAGGAAATGTATGCATTTCCTTTGGTTGTTTTGCCGTTTCGAGAATTGTTGTACTATGTGCTAAAGGAACTGTGCTGTCTTTTTCACCATGAAGAAGTAAAAGAGGTCTCGGTGAAATCGTTGCAACAACATTTAGTAAGTTAAGTTCAGCCATTGTCATAGACGGTATCGATTTCCCTTTAAGTACAGATTTAATATAATTATATTGTTCTTCGTTATATGCTTCATTGTTAATTCGAGCCGCATCTGCCATAACAAACTTTAATTGATTGTATTTAGCACCGGCAATAATTGATTTTTGGGCACCGTAAGAAAAACCCATAACACCGAGTTTATCAGTATTTACATCAGCTCTTGCAGAAATAAATGTAATAATATCGCCAATATCTTCTATATCATTTGCAATAAAACCAACATAGTCATAGGGATTATCAGCGAAATTCCAGTAACGTGCATTATAAACAAGAATCTGGTAACCAAGTGCAACAAGAAATTTTGACTGGGTTAAACCAAAGTCCATATCAGAACCCCACCCATGCAATACAATAATTGTTCCTTTTGCATTTTCAACCGGTATAAACCAACCGTCAAGTTTTAGTCCGTCTCTTGTCGGTATCTGCACATATTCATATTTTTCAATCTTGTGTTTAGTCGTGATTTTATCTTTTGTGTAGCGAAAAATTCCTGTAAACGGATTAAATGATTCAAATCGTGACAAAAGTTTGAATCCCGTTTCCGGTGATTTTGTTTCATTAAATTCCTGCTGAATACCGGCTACATACTTTTTCCATTTAATATCGTTATTCCATGCAATATCATATTGAGTTTCCTCAGCACTTTTTTGTGGTTCTTTCGTTTTCACTGCTGATTTACATCCTGATAACGATATAACTACAAATAAAATTGTCATTAATCTTTTCATAAGCCCCTCTTTTTTAGTAATTTTTCAAAAGTTTTACATATAATAAAGCAAATAGCAGTATGAGTCAATAAGTATTGACTGTCGTCTGGTATTCGGGTAATTTTTTATGAAACACAAGGAGTTTGTATATGAATAAAGAAGAAATGTTTGAATTAATGAAAAACAATCCGGCTTTTCACCTTGCAACTATTGAAGGTAATCGACCTCATTGCAGAGGCATGTTTCTTTTTAGAGCTGATGAAAATGGAATCATTTTCCACACGGGAGCCATGAAGGATGTGTATAAACAAATTAATGAAAACCCGAATGTTGAGTTATGTTTTAATGATTTCAAAAATAATATTCAAGTAAGAGTTTCGGGACAATTGGAAGAAGTTGATGATAATGCATTTAAAGATGAAATCTGTGCTCACCCTTCAAGAGGTTTTCTTAAGCCATGGAGAGAATCCGGTCCGCTCAACAATTTTTATTCAACATTTAAAGTGTTTCGATTAAAAAGTGGTGCGGCAATATTCTGGACTATGGCAACAAACTTTGCTCCAAAAGTAACAATAACATTATAAAGTGCTTTTAAAAAAAGGAATAATTATGGAATACGCTGAAATTGCTGTTAATAAATTTAAAGAAGGTTATAATTGTGCCCAGTCTGTATTATTCAGTTTTTGTGACAGACTGAACATTTCGAAAGATGTAGCGTTAAAATTGTCTAATGGTTTCGGTGGAGGAATGGGTAGAAGACAGGAAGTTTGCGGTGCTGTTACCGGCGGTATTTTAGTTCTTAACCTATTGTATGGCAGGGGCGAAAATGAAGATAAACAGAAGCAGGAATTAACCTATTCAAAAGTAAGAGAATTAATCGAGAAATTTGAAAACAAATATGACACGATTAATTGTAAAAAACTTCTTGATGGATGTGAGTTATTAACTTCAGAAGGGCAGGCCATGTTTAAATCAGATAAAATGATTGAGAAATGTTATGATTATGTTGACACTACAGTTCGTTTATTGGAAGAAATGATTAAAAATGATCTGTAAATTGATGGCCTCATGCAAAAAATAGATGTTTTTGCATGAGGTTTTTTATAAATCATTTACCGGCATATCAGGATAATTTGCAGGCATTATTGACGGGGTTGAGATTACATTCATTGTTTTCCAGCGTCCTGACAAAAAACGGGCAAGAAATGCAAACCCCATTAATGAAATATACACCGATGCGATAAACCATGCAACATATAAACCTTGTTTAAATACCACGATTGTTAAAAAAGTTGGTAATACCAGTAAAAATGAAGATAGAAATAAACACATTATCATAACAAACTTTGTGTCACCAGCCCCCTTAATTGCAGATGCGAAAACAATATTTAAAGTATCGAAAATACTGTAAATTGCGACAAATATCAAAAGTGTTCTCGTTAATGAATAAATCGGAGCAAATTGTACCGGATCAGCTTTTGATGAAAATGGTAATAAAAACAAATCAGGAATTATCAGATAGGCAAGAGCAATAATCGACATGTATGTAAAACAGATTTGAAACCCTGACCATACAACCCGTGAAGCCGTTTTTATATCCTTTTTACCGATGTTTTGACCGACAAGCATTGAAAGTGCAATACCGCACCCGATCATCGGCATAAAAGCAATGGTATTAATGTTTAAAGCAATATTCGTTGATGCTAATTCTACCGTACCAAGTCGACCGACAATTAATAAGAATGCAGTAAACCCTGCGATATCGATAAAAAAGTGAATACCACTGGGAAGTCCGAATTTTAAAATTCTAAAGAATAGAGATTTATCAAAAACCATTCCTTTTGTAATTGCATATTCTTTGTTATTTGATGGTTTCATGATAAGAAGTGAATAAATAATAACCGGTGTGAAACCTGCGATTATTGTAGCGATTGCAGCCCCTTTCATGCCCATTTCAGGGAACCCGAGATTTCCGAATATTAATATCCAGTCTAATACGATGTTTACGCCCGCTGATGAGAAGTTAATCCACATAATAGGCCAGTTTTGACCTCGACCGGAATAAAAACCGGATAGAACCGAAGAGATAATCGGACCGGCAGAGCCGAAACATAAAATCTTAAAGTAGATTGACTCAAGTTTCATTATTTCAACAGGATGACCGATAACCGAAAAAAATGAATCCGAGGCAAACCCGAAAAAAAAGATAATAAACGCACCGGCTAATGCCATTAAAACCCCTTGAAAAAGGGTTTTGCCGATCATTTTATGTTCACTTGCTCCATAGTATTGGGCAACAAATGTTCCAATATAACCTGCAGTTCCAATAAATAGTGATGTTAGGGTGAAATTAAGAATCCCGGCAGGCATAGAAGCAGCAACAGCCTCAGGACTATACCATGCGAGAAACATTCTATCGATAAATTGAAGAATTGACCATGATGCTGTACTTAATATGAGGGGAAAGGCGGTTATAAGTACTTCTTTGTAACCGCCCTGTCTATTCCATAGTGTATTTAAATTCATAACATACCTTCTTTTGCCCTTTTTATGAATTTATATCATATCACCTGTTGTTTATCAAATTAATTTTCCTTCATCCAGCTTAGAAAATTCTCGAACTCTTTTTTCCATTCTGAAGTGATTTTCTTGTTTGAAATGATTGCTTCGATTGCAGTGACCGGTGATTTTTTATCTCCGCCCAGAAAAATTGAATAGTTATAGTATAAGTATGCTTTGCAGTATATTTCATCATATTGAATGTCTTTTTTATTGATTATTTTACCAAAAGATTCTTTTGATTTTTCAAGATTCATATTTTGAATATGTGCAAAACCGGCAAGCATATTGTAATCATCTTTTTTAGTATCAGGTATTTTATTCTGACCTTCTAACTCTTCTATAATTTTTACCGCTTCGGTATACTGATTTGAGTTTGCATATATTTCAATAAGCTCATCAGCACTTTTTAAATCACCATTTTTATAGCTTTTAATTATTGCATCAATGTTTAATGACTTATGAGCCTTATCCATAGATTTCAGAAAATCTTCCGGTCCCTGATAACCGCCCACCCGGTGTAATACTCTGTAATTAGAGTCAATAAATAATATTGTAGGATACCCGGTAACCTGGTATCTTTTTGCAAATTCTGACTGAACAGAACCTTTTTCGGGATTCACTTTAAGGGATATAAAATTGTTTGCTTTTTCAATTACTTTCTGATTTGTGTATGTGTCAGCATCCATTTTTTTACACCAGCTGCACCAGTCCGTTGTGAAGTGAATTAAAACAGGTTTGTTAAGTTTCTTAGCATCTGCCATTGCTTTATCTATTTCCCATGTCCACTCAATAGATTTAGCTACAGAAGCCTTACATGCAAATATAGAAAGAATTAAAAATAATAAAACAAGTTTTTTCATTATAACCGCCTTTATTGTATATTATGATATACTAATATAATGCAAAGATAAATGTAAAACAAGTTTTTTTACATTTATCCTGAAATGCATTTTTTATGAGGGGCTTATGTTTTAAATTTATTAATTGATTCCTCAAGTAAAGTCAAATTATTAGAGTTATCAATTCCAAGTTGACTGAGAACAAGAGCGGCTTGCGAAATATCATTCATTCCCAGTGAAACTTCTTTCATACCATTATGTGATTCACCGGCAACATCTGAAATAGTACTGATATATTTATCAATTTCAAAAATATTCTTTGAAACATCAAAGGAAGATTTTTTTACTACTGCAGATATGTCTTTTAATTCTATTAATGAATCGGTAATCTGAGAAGAACCGACATTAAGTTCTTTCATTCCTGAAAGCATTTCATTAAGACTAAGTGATAAATCTTCAATGCCATCAATAATTGCAGTAATTTTATTACCGGTATCTACCGTTTTGTCCGTTGAATCTTTTATATTCGTTACTATTTTTTTAAGTGTATTTGATATTTCCCGTGCGTTTTTTCCGGTTGACTCGGCAAGTTTTCTAATTTCACTAGCAACAACGGCAAAACCTTTACCCGATTCACCGGCGTGGGCTGCTTCAATTGCAGCGTTCATTGCAAGAAGATTGGTTTGTTCTGCAACATTATTAATAACACCAACCATATTGGCAATAATCTCTGCGGATTTTGAAATCTCTTCGATTGATTGAACCGTTTGCTTCATACTATTTTCACCATCACGTGCAGTAATAACAAGTTTATCGGCTGATATTTTTCTCGTTTCGGTGCTACTTTCCATAGAGCTGATCGATGATACCATTTGTTCAATTGCCGATGAAGATTGGGATAGAGATTCGCTCTGATTCTCAATATTGGTATCAACATTTTGTATAAGCCTGGTTATGTTTGATGAGAAATTTGCCGTTTGTTCAATCTGATCGTTTAATGATGTAATTCTGTCATCCATTGATTTAATTGTTGCGGTAATTTCTTCAATTGTTGAAGATGTTTCCTCGGATGTTGATGCAAGGTTATCCCCAATCTGTTGGCCTTTTTCATTAATGGTTTTTAAATCAAGAACGATTAATGAAAGTTTTTTTATGAAAACATTAAAATTGGTAGCTAATTCACCTAATTCATCTTTAGTGTTAACCTTAATAGTTTTCGTTAAATCACCATCACCAGTTGCAATATTTTTCATTATTGTATTCATTGTAATTATTGGCTTAACAATTAAGCGTGATACCATTGCAAGAACGAAAACTATAAAAGCTATTCCACACCCACTCAGAATAATCAGGAATAGTGATAGTTTTGTTGATTTCTCATATATTTCGTTAGTTGGTATTAAAACACCAAAAATCCAGGGTTTTTTATATTTTCCAATAAAAACCGGTGCATAACTTTTAGTAATTATTTGTTTATACGCCGTCGAGTATTCACGTTCAGTAAACGACTCTGCATTATTAAGTCTTTCAAAAATCTTTTTTTGTGCTACAATATTTTTTGATTCAGACCATAATTGGCCTATTCGCTCTTTTTGCTTTTGCAAAATTATTACTCCATCGCCGGATACCAGTCTGGTAGCACCCGTTTTGTATAATTTGATATCACTGTATTTATTTTGCAGACTATCGAGTATAATATCAATAGCAACAACACCAACTGCTTTACCGTTTTTCATAATCGGAACAACAAATGATGTTATTAACTTGGTAACATTACCAACAGTATATTCGTAGGGTTCAATGAGCGTTTCTTCCCCTGTTTGTATCGGTAGAAGATACCAGTCGCCTGCACCGGGGTTATCATAATCAACTAATGCTGATAGTTCAGTTTTTCCGTTAAACCGGTTCCAGTAAGGTATAAATCTTCCCGTTGCGTCATGTCCCGGTGTATTCTTATAGAATGAATCAATCCCGTCTAATGCATTTGGTTCCCAGCAGGTTGCAACGCCGATAAACTGCGGATTACTTTCAAGAATAGTTCTAAGTTGTTTGCTTAGGTCTGCCCTTCGTTCCTGAATGCTAAGACTTTCATAATCTTCAAAAATTTGAGCAAGAGTTCTTGTCACGATCATTATTTCATTAAGCTCACTCTGGATTTGAAATGCATATTTATTTGAAAGTGCGATCATAAGTTCTTCAGAATCAGTTCTTGTCTGATTGATTGAAAATAATATTGAAATACCAATAATAATCGTGAAGATTAATAGTATTGGCAATGAAGTAAAAAGCGTAATTTTTGTTCTTATTTTCATTTATAAATCCTTTAAGTTGATGTTATAATTATAATTAAAATATTTGCAATTGCAAGTGATATATTAATTATATGTTTTTTTTAACCATCGTGCTGTTACATCAGCAAACGGATGTTTTTTATGGCCGCTTATTGTATCCGCATCGAAGTGCATTAAATTATCAATCATTATAATTGTTGCGTCTGTAACAGCAGTACTTGTGAAGTAATTTTTATACAAGTCTTCATGAGTTACAAGTCCTTTTGTTAAACCGATAGCAAGCATTGGTATGTTAATTTTAGAATTTTCGCTTACTGAAAAATAGGATTTCTGCCAGCCTCGTGAAGTGTCGTTTTTATGAATGCTTCCCAGATCAAGAAGAATTCTCGTCGGCTGATACCAGTCAGATGAATTAAATGTCTTGTTGGACACCGTATATAAGAATTGTGGTATATCATTAAATTCTTCACCGGGAAAATGTTCGGGATATATCCAGTCAATATGTATTTTATTATTTGAGTATCCGGTTATAGAAACAACAGATTTTTTAGAGAAAACACCAAAATGGTTTGCATCTGCTCTGCCAAGTGTTGCTGTGAATAATTTAAATGGATGGTAATTATCATCAACTTCTACTAATGCTGAAGCAAGGTTTGATATGTTAAACGATTGAAACCCTGATGTGTAACGTATAGGTGCAATATCGTCGGGGGCTATGGCAGCAAGTATTGCTTTGGTTTCAATTTTGAAAAAAGGATCAATAGCACCGGTACCGTCGGTATTGCAAGGGTATATTTTCCCGGTTTCAAGTTCATTAATGCCGTGTATAAAATTCCCGGGAGGGAAAATATAAATTCCTTTTTTATATTTGTTTTCTGAGGTAACATACGCATCGATTTGCGACGGTCCGTCATATAAAACAGCACCATCAACAAGTGAATATCCAGGTTCAGCAACGCCATCGGTTGTAAAAAGATTTGCAAGAAAATTAGTAACATACATAACACCAAGAGAATACCCGGAGAGGATCACTTTTTTTTCAAGCGATTTCGCTTTATTAATCACATTGAAAAGATCGCCGGCAAAAACATTAAAACCCCAGAAACCGGCAAATGAAATATCATCGGTAGTCGGTGTGAAAATTATGTCAGCCTTAGGTTTGTATGTGTCAGGTTCTAATGATTCAAGTAGTCTGCTGGTATTTTTAGTTTGTAATGTTTCAATAAATAAACTTCTGTCTTCAAGCAGATTTGATCTTCTCTCCCATATCCATACCTCTGTTTCAGGGGATCGAAGAACGATCGCTTCTGCAAGATTTGCAATAGTCCCGACACCGGAATGAATACCGGCAACCATAACCTGAATGGTTGTGGATTGAAATTCAGGGTTGTAATATTTATACACTAATGACCTGTTTAAATCGATTGTCCCATGTGTTCGTAAAAGAAAATCTTCAAGTCTCCGGGTTGGTTTTTGCAATGGCGGGGTATGCGGTTCGTTATATCCTGCAACAGAAAATATTTCTAATTGAACATTAGTATTTTTTATGACTTCTTCCTCAATGGAAAGCGGTGAAACACCTGTTTTGCTTTCTTTAACTGCCGGAAGCATTTGTTTGACAATTGCACAGTTTGTAATTGTTGAAATGATTAATAGGAAACTGAAAAGTGGTAAAAAGCTTGTTTTTTTCATAGCAGTAAAATACCATATTTATTGAGTATGTAAAGGGACTCTTGCAAAAATACTCTTTTTATCTCGAATTTTTGAATGAGCCTATAAAGAGTATTATTTTAATATGAGGTTAAAATGATATTTTAATACCTGTTGAAGGTATTGGTGAACCCATACCAAATTGATATGTTGCTGATTCAACAAGTGTGCCTGTCCATTTATCAATGCTTATTGAGTCATTTAAGTCCGGTTTATAAAAAATTGACAGCAAATCTTCCACACCGGCATAACATTCTAAGTGTAAACGGGCATTGGGGAAATAATGTTTGAATGTAATCTTAACATCTAAAGGCAGAGCAACAGATGTTCTTTCAGGGTTCTCATTCATGAAATCGTAATAATTATTTCCATACCAAAGTTCATACAGATTAATTTTCTGTGCTATTATTTGCCATTGATTATATTCTTTGTCTAATAAACCGACTAATTCTTTGTTTATTCCGGTTTTTTTTATTGTTCCTGACACAATAGAAAATTTGAAAAGAACAGAGAGAAAATTTATTGGTGTTACATCAATAATGAAATTGAAAATGTGCGGACGGTTGTATTCAACTTCTCTGTATATAAAGGTATTATTTACTTCTTTGCTTCTCATATTCATTGAATAGCTGTAACCGGAATAGAGGTATATTTTATTTGAATACTGTTTGCTGAGTGCAATATTTGCATTAAAAAAGTATCCATTGGCATCGAATGTAAAGTTATTTTCTATGTCGTATAAATTGTGTGTGTATACTTTTGCGTGTGCTGAAGTATGAATATCGATATACGGTGATGTAATGTTAATGGTAAGGTTTGAATACATATATTGTTCTGCAGGCAGGGCATAGTTATTATTAAATTTTTCAAGAATAGTCTGATATGAAATATCTCTGAAGTTGTCTGAGGATATTCCACTTTCAAATGAAAACAAAAATGATTGAATATGCATACTATTAAAGCTATAAAGATAATTAATCGAAAAATATGGTTTTATAACAGGGATGGAAAAAAGATTTTTTTCAAAATTCTTTAATAAAAAGCCATCAATAGATATCCCGAACTTAAATGAAAGTTCGTCATTAATTATCATTGCATGGTTAAGAAACCAGTAATAATTAATAACACCATAATCATTTTCATTTTTGATATATTCAGGCTGATATATCGGAACGCCAACGGTTACAGTTTCACCGTATGTGAAAGTCAGGTCTTTAATGTAATGTCCATACATGATATTATCTTTTGATTTATTGTAATAATCAACAAGAATACCACATCCGGAATTGAGTTCAGACACGTCCCGCTTTAGATTGTATTTTAATTCCGACTGAATTGAATGGTATTTTTCTACTTCATTTACTTTAAGTTCTAAATTATCAACATAAAAACTATCTATATATAATGGCAGAGTTGTAAGCTCTTTAAATTTTTGTCGTAAATCTTCAGAAAAATAACCGGTACCGGTTTCATGTAATTGATAATTATAGCCATTGTTGTAAAATTCATACCCTATTCTGAAATTGACTGAATCATTATTGGTCAAGTCAAAATTCCACTGGTTATGAAAAAAAAGATTTTTTCCTTCATAGGTAAGGTGTGAGTTCTCATATATATCTGAATAAGCATGTTTGCCTGTATGGTAATTTTCTGCTGATTCATCTCTAAAAATGACGCTTTGAGTAAATGTAAGAAACATTTTTTTATAGGTAAATTGTAAAAATAAATCAGCATACAATGGCGTGGGTGATATCGACAGTCCTATTTGAGCAAGTTCGTTTTTAAAAAAAGTTAATGGTGCCGTTATGTGAGAAATTCGTGCTGCTATTTGAAGAAAAGAAAAGTGAGACAGGGCAATATTGATATATGAATTTGTATCAGCAATTGTGTGCGTTATGGTTAAACCGGTTTTTGGTGATGGTTTTTTTGATTTGAGCGAAATGACACCTGAATTGACCGATAGATTTATTGAATCAATTATGAGCGGGTTGATTGAAGATAGTAAGTTATTGAGAATATAAGGTTTTCGTATGAGTATGCTATCAAACACATATGTGTTTAGTCCCGGTTTTCCGCCATACATTGAAAAGAGAGTAGAATATTTGAATGGGGCACTTACTCCGGGAATGTATTTAATATAGTTAACAGGATCTTCAAAAATACCTGATGAAAATAATACTTTTGTATCGTAACCGGTCAATGTATTTGCTTTTAGTAATAGCGAAGAAAGGATAAAAATGAGGGTGCATATTATTTTTTTTTTCATTCAATTATATAACAAAGTCCCTGCTGAAGCAGGGACTTTGTTTAAATATTTACACTAATTAAGTGTTATTTGTAAAGGCTTTGTTTGAGAGCCGGTAATTACACCACTGTACTCATTGTACGAGAAGGTAATTGATGTATTACTAGTTCTTGTTTCAGATTCATAACTATATGGTTTATTATAAAAGTCATAGTCACCATTTCCTTCAGGACAATAGATAATATAATCTTCAGTATAACCATTATCATATAAATCTACAGTAACTTTTTTAAATTTACCGGTTTTGCTTGTATTTTCTGTGAAGTAGTATGTATTATAGTATTGAACATTGTCTTTTTCAGTAGTAATATATGCATAAGTAAAGTCATATCCGCCAGTGCCTGATGTATTTTTAACAAAGTAACCATCATATCCGTCTTCAACTTTATCATATTCACCTTTTCCGAAAGTATTGATAAGCATATTCTCACTACCTACACTTAATTTTGTTATTGTTTCATATAATCTGGTTTCAGTGCCGTTAAGAATAATATTACTATCCTGGAAATTTGTATATTTTAATGATTTTGGATATACCCCGTATTTGTAAGTACCAAATACAACATCCAGAGTTCCTCCAACCTTTCCCGGTATTGAAAAAGTCGTAGTACCTGTTCGCTGGTATTCTGAATAGTATCTGAAATAAGCACTCACATGAGCTGTTTCGGAGTACTTAAACATTATTTTGTCTTCAATTGTTTTTACAAAAGGCATTTGATTTATTACATATTCTTCTAAAGCAATTGCGTCAAATTCTTTTGTTCCCACTTTTACCGTACCTGATGCATTATATATCATTGGTATATCAGCCATTGATGGTGGTATCATTACAAAGTTATTTGCAATACCGAATTGAGTAAACACAACATTACCTGGAGCTGTACCACCGCAAGTAATTGTTCCATCAATATAACCTGAATAAGTTGTTTTAAGAGCTGTTAATTCTTTATATGGATCAAAGCCTGTTGAAGAATCTCTAATCATTAGAGGTTTTAATATACCTGTAATAAATGACTTTAAATCTGCAGTTCCATTAACAGTCATTTTCAAGTTTGTTGAGTTTAGTGTTATATCATCGATGTTTTTGTAGTCATTAAATTGAAATGATACAACGTTGTTAACAGTATCACCGGTTTTTGTTGCTGTAACAGTAACCTTTGCAGTTCCTGATTTCCAGCCTTTTATTGTTGTATCATATGTTATAGTATAATCAAGTGCCGGTAAGAGTTTTTCCATAAGTGGAAATTGAATGTCTTTTACAAAATTTCCTGATTGAAGATTATAAGCACTGTTGTTTGTCGCTGATTGTAATACACCTGTCAGTATTTTTAAAATTTTAGGCTCAGTCTGATTTTCTCCTGCGAAGAATGTTTTAAAAAGACTTTCTCTTTCAGCCGGTTTAGACATATCAAATGTACTTGTGTTATAAGTAACTGTACCGGTTGTTAAATCACCGCTTGTTGTATCAACATTCATATTCGTTGCTTTGATTGTTTCAGTTACAGGTGCAGATTTTACAAAATCATAATAAACTACTGATAAATCAGCTGAACCTGTAAAAACAGTTGTCGGGCGAGCAGTTACTGTTGATCCTTCTTTTTCCGGAGAACCTGAAGGAAATTTGATACTGCCACCGGTTATTGCAACTTTACCGGTTATCGTACCGTTAATTGAGGTTTTATCTACAGTGTAATTAGTAAATTTTATAGAAACATCACTACTATAGTTACCTTCTGTAGTTTCTTTTGTGCTACTTATTGTCATATCAATGCCGGTAGTTTTTACAGAAAGGTTTGTTGTTCCTATGTTTGATGTGTATGAGTCGGTAATAGTTCTAAAATCAACATTTTCGCCCATAAGTGTAAATGACTGATTAAGGTTTTTCATTAAAATATCAGTATTTGTATCAAGTTCCTTTGCAATTAATGTTAATGTAAATTCTTTTTCTTTTGTTATACCATTAAAGCTCAATGATACTTTTACTTTTACTTCTTTATTTGCTGCTCCACTTTCAGGAACTGAAACCGTAGCTTGACCGTCATTAGCAAATATAACAGAAGAATCAGTTGAAGTCCATGTAAGTTGTATTGGAGTGTTATCTATTGTAATATTCGTTTTTACTTTGAAATCACCTTTTATGAAATCAACTGGTGTGTCGATAAGAGAAGTCATAAGTTTGTAATATGCCATTTCAGCTTTTGCAGCATTATCAAGGGCAATTATTTTAATGTTTGTAGTAATACCGCTTATAACAGCTGTATTATTTGTTGAGGTAATTGTCCCCTGATTGTTAATTGATATTTGAGCAGAAAATGTAATAATATTTTGAACAACTGCTTTAGTACCTATAGCAACATTTAAAACAGTTTCTGTTGTCATAAGTTTATTAATTTTTACATTTATCGTTGTTGTTTCACTGGATGAAACAGAATAGTTTATTATTATATCGCCGGTGAATTCCGGAGGATTTGCTTCATCAATAGGTAAAAGTGATGCTGCTTTAAGAATTACAAGTGATTTTTCAATTTTAACACCTTTATCAGATTTTAAACTTAACCCTGATTTATTAAGGGTAACATCGCCTTTAAAAGTTGTAGCTCCTTTTAAGAAAATACTGTTGCTTCCTCCACCGTTGAAAATGGAATCTTCTTCGATTGTGACATCTTCCAATGTTAATTCACCCTCTCCAATACCGCTACCGGCAACAAAAGAAGTAATGGTTAGCTTTGAAATTCTAATATTATCAGTATTAGCAGTTATTCTATTCAGCTTTGTTCCTGTTTCACCTATAATGGTTTTTTGTGTTGATACAACATAGCTGTCAGTGTAACTTCCGGAAGCTTTAATGTTGATTGTATCAACAGCCGTGTTTGATAACATTGCTATTAAGCCCTCAGATGATGTTACTGTTGCGGTTTTATCGCTAATTGTGTATCCGGGGTCTTCTTTTGCAGGAATTTCTTCCGGTTTAATTTCAGGGATACAGCTAATCATAGCCATGAATAAACACAATGCAATTGTGTTCAGTAAGAAAAACGATTTTTTTAACATTTTAGTAGAACTCCTTCCTAAATTAATATATAAGTGTATAGTATACACTTAAAATTAAAAAAAACAATAAAATATGTTAATAAAAACTAAAATAGTAGTACTCTTTGTGTTATTTGCTATCGCTTCAGGAGTCATTAATCTTACCGTTAATTCGGGGATTTTTCAATTTATTCCTGTGAATAAAGAAATTATTGCAAATATAAATATATATAAAGAATATACTAAAGAATTTTTTTGTGAAGTTCCGATTTTAATTGCTGTCGAAAATGCATTTACTGATGATAATATTTCTGTTTTCAAGTCGTTTTGTGATGAATTAAAATCAATTGAGAATTTTAATTCAATAACAGATCCTTTTTCAATTAATATCATGAGTAAAAAAAATGATGGAATTGCATTTGGTAAATTGATCTTATCTGAAAATATCACTGAACAATTTATACTGAATGATTATTTACAAGGTTCTTTTATTTCAAAAGACATGAAAGACGGATGTATTTATATTTATCTACCAGAAAATAAAATTAATAAAAGCAGCCTGCTTCTAACTGCACCTATTTATACAATTATCAATAAATATAAAAATAAATTAAAAATCCATGTAAGTGGAGTTAAAATTATTGAAGCAACCGGGGAAGAGAAAACAATAACTGATATGATATTGTTATCAATTCCTGCTTTTTGTATGATATGTATTATTATTTTTTTATTTTACCGGAATATCTATTATTCAATAGCTGCATCATTATCCATCGGGTTTACAGTAATGATTGTAATGGGGTTTGCGGGATATGCCGGATTTTCGATTAATATGATAACTGTTCTTGTGCCGGCAGTAATAATGGCAATCGGCAGTTCATATCTGATTCACTTTATAAACGGGGCATTTGAGTTAAGTCGCCGGGGAATAGTAATAGAATCTTCAAGAGAAGTGTTACAAAAAGTTTGGAAGACAATACTACCGGCGGCTCTAACTACGGGGGCTGCTTTTTTTTCACTTACGTTCTCATCGATAAAACCTGTTCAGTCATTTGGTGTTTTGATTAGTCTCGGAATACTTATTTTCATTCTTGTTATGTTGATTGTTTTTTCATTTCTTTTTCGTTATGTGAAAATTAAGACAGAAACAAATTATACAAAAAAATCCCGTATATTATTTTTTTTGTATAGAGCCTCTTGCAAAAATACTCTTATTACGTTGCGTAACGGTATTTTTAAAAAAAAATGTATTAAATTTATTATTTCGTTAAAATATTTTATCCTTTTGTTTGCAGGCATTGTTATAATGCTGATTTTTGTGATATTCCCCAAAATTAAGATAGATATGAATGTTGGTAGTATTTTTAAGGCTAAAGATAAAGTTGTTGTTGATATGAATTATTTTGATCGTCAATTTAATGGTTTTGATACTATGTTTTTAACCATAAGAAAAAAAGGTGATTACAGCAGATGGTTTTTTTCTAAGATAGAAAATATAAATAAAATTGTAAAGCTTCAGGAACAAATACAAGCAATCAAAATAAATTCTACCCGTTGCAATGTAATCTCACCAATTAATATACTAAAAAATATTGAAACTATTACAGACGGGAAATATTCTCTTTTTTCGAATGATACTCTCCCGGGAAGTACTCTCCGATTAATGAAGGGCTCCGGTACTATTACATTTGATATGTTATTAAATAATGATTTAAGCGGTATCAATTGTATAATTAAACCACTGTCAGAAACAGGCGGACTTGTGACTGATAAAGATATTATCCGTTTAAAACAGGAAATCCTTTTAATGACAAAAGAGGTTTTTGATGACGAAAATGATATTGAATATGTTGTTTGGGGTGAATCTGTTATTATTTCAGAGGTATCTGATTTTATTGTAGATAACCAGATTATGAGTGTTGCGATTACATTAATTTTAATTTTTTTTATACTTTTATTGACCTACAGATCGTTATTAATTGCATTAGTCGGGTTAATTCCACTTATTTTTGCTATTGGAATGAATATTATTTTTATGTATACTCTTAATATAAAATTAAATGCATCAACAATAATGACTGCAAGTATAGTTACAGGTATAGGTGTTGATGACTTTATCCATATCATGAATTCATTCAGACAGAATAAAAAGTCACTACTTTTATTAAAAACAAAAGATATTTTTCGTGGAATGTACACAACAGTAAAGCCGGTTATTGTCACGTCAATAGCCCTTGCATCTTGTTTTCTTGTATTTACCCTTTCAGGGTTTCGTCCTATTTCAGATTTTGGAATACTGGTTTCTTTAAGTATAGTATCATCTACTTTTGCAAACATTTTTATAGTTCCTTCCATTATGTTATATGTTATCAAACTGGTAAAGAAATCGATATAATAATACTATTTGAAAGAAACTTTATAGTATTTGCAATTTACTATTCGATTATGGTATAATGCCAAAGAGGTGTTTGAATGATAATAAAAGATAAAAAGAAACCGGCTTTGTATTATGCAGACCGGGCTGTCAGTTATAGTGAAGTAATAAATAATTCTTACTATTTTTCAAGTCTTTTAAAAATTAATCAGAGTGATCGTGTTGTAATATGTTTTGAGAACAGACCGGAGTGGTATTTTTCACTGTTTGGTATCTGGTTATCTCAAGGTACTGCAGTAGCCGTTGATTATTTATCATCAGCAGAAGAAATATCCTACATACTTGAAGATTGCGTTCCAACTGTTATTTTCACATCAACAATCTGTCAGGAAAAAATGAAAGAAGCGTGCGGTTTAGCAAAAATAAATCCACAGATTATAAATATAGAAACCCTTAGTCAGCAACCATCTAATGATATGAAAAAAGATGCTTTAGAATTTCCTGATGATGATGAAACGGCAGTGATGATTTATACTTCCGGGACAACAGGGAAACCTAAAGGTGTTATGTTAACCAGAAAAAATTTATCGGCTAATATATACGGCATAAGTAAATTCGGTATGTTTAATGAACATGATGTATACGGAGCAATCTTACCGTTTCATCACATATATCCGTTAACAGGTACTGTTTTGATGCCTTTGGTTTTCGGCTGTTCAATAGTGATTATAGAAAAACTCTCAAGCGATGTTATAATCGGTGCTTTTCAAAAATACGGAGTAACAATTCTTTTTGGTATACCGCGTTTATATTCAATGTTCCATAAAGGTATAATGGATAAAATAAATGCAAGCCCGGCAACACGCATTATTTTTGGTCTGGCAAAGTTAATACCTTCAATGGGTTTTAGAAAAATTGTTTTCGGTGCAGTTCACAGACGTTTCGGCGGTAAAGTCCGATATTTTCTAAGTGGCGGTTCAAAACTTGATGATACTATAATGGACGATTTTGCCGTCCTGGGCATCCGAATGACGGAAGGGTACGGATTAAGTGAAACATCTCCGCTTAATTCTGCTAATAAAAGACCCGGTGTTTACAAACGCGGAACGATAGGTAAAACCTTATGTAATGTTGAAGCAAAAATCGTTGATGGTGAGATTTGCGTTAAGGGTGATAATGTTATGAAAGGCTATTATAACAAACCTGCTGAAACAGCAGAAGTTATAAAAGACGGATGGTTTTATACCGGAGATGCCGGTTCGATTGATAAAAAAGGGTACATAACTATTACAGGACGAAAAAGGGAATTGATTGTATTACCAAACGGTAAAAAGGTTAATCCCGAAGAAATTGAAACTAAAATTAAAGCATTACATCCTGATATGATTAAAGAAATTGGTGTTTTCTCCAAAGATAATGGTTTATTTGCAATTGTACTTCCTGATTTCGATTTCCTTAAAAGTAATAATCTGGTCAATATATTTGAAACGGTGAGATGGCAGGTTATTGATAAATATAATCGTGCTTCACGTGACTTTAAAAAGGTATTAAATTTTAGAATAGTAACTGATGAATTACCCAGGACAAGAATCGGGAAGTTAAAACGATTTATGTTTCCTTTACTTGCAGAAACAGAAGTTAAAGAAGTTACCCATGAAGAAGATCCGGCTGAAGAACAATATAGTGTATTTAAGAAAAAATTGGAGCAACTTACCGGTGCGAAAGTATATCCTGACAGTCATCTTGAACTTGATTTGGGTATCGACTCTCTGGCTAAAATTGAAATGGAAAGTTTTATTGAATCAACGTATGGGGTTTCAATTACCGGTCAGGATTTGTCAGGCCATTCGAGGGTTAAAGAATTGTATGAACTCGTGAAAAATAAGATGGTAAAAATGACCGATCAGGTTGATGAAGGGTGGGCTAAAATTCTCAGTACTGAAAGCAGTCAGAAATTAAAAGGCAATGGTATTATGGTGGGGTTATTCCATTTCTTTACCTTTGTTTACTTTAGAGTTTATCTTAATTTAAAAGTCAAAGGAAGAAAAAACATCCCGAAAGGTCCTGTTATTTATGCACCAAATCATCAGAGTTTTCTTGATGGTTTGCTGATGGTTTCATCATTACCCGGTTTTGCCAGAAGAAATACCTATTTTATTGCTAATCAGAAGCATTTTAAAAAATGGTGGAGAAAAATCATAGCCGGCAGTTCTCATATTTTAACGGTGAATATTAATTATAATCTTAAAGAATCATTACAGAAAATTGCATTTATATTAAAAAAAGGTAAAAGTGTTGTGATTTTTCCTGAAGGTGCAAGGACGCGTGATGGTCAATTAATGTCATTTAAGAAATTTTTTGCAATACTCAGTAGCGAATTAGGCGTTCCGGTTGTTCCTGTTGCTATTGACGGTGCATTACAATCGTTGCCGGTTGATACAATTATTCCAAAACCCGGTAAAATAACAGTCGAGTTTCTTGAACCAGTAAAACCTGATCAATTAAGTTATGATGAAATTACAAGTAAAGTTCGAGAGGATATAAAACAAAAAATTCAGGTAAATATTTCAAGCAAATAAATTACTTGACAATTAGTAAAAATATTATGAAAATCAAACTATGAAAATAGTATACGGTTTATTTTTTACACTACTTTTTATTCACTCAATTAATTGCAATAATTTGAGTTACTACACGTTACCTGATTTACATTGGGCGATGGGCATTGATATTTCCGGTTTTTCTATAATTGAACAACGATTTAATGATGTAGCGGATAGCCGTTACATCAATATCGTTAATGATCACTATAGTGTTTCCGGCATGATTAATATTGAACCTTCAAACAATTTAAATGTCAGAAAACTATCTGATATGTATTCAAAAGAGATTAATAATCAATATCAACGAAGAGTTATATCATTAAAAAGAGGAACAATTGATAATAAATTTGTTCTCTGGTATACAATTAAAATGGATGACAGTACGTCACTTGATAATCTTGTAGCTTTTATCACCAAAGATGAATATCAGATAATTATGTATTTTTCCACATTAGCAGACAACCCTGATTTTCAAACTATAGTTGAGAAAGTTGTGACATCAGTTTCAATCACTAACGATCAATTGCCCACAATTTCTGACTTATACGAATTCGGTAAATATCATTTTCTAAATCAGAATTTCTTTAAAGCTATTGAGTATTTTTCAATGGCATATCAGATTGATGGCGTTGAACGAAGTCTTAATTACTCAGATTATGTTGATTTTATTACTTTAACGTCATATTCGTATAGCGTGACCGGTTCAAAAGATGTTGCAGTTGATGTGTTAAAGAAAGGTCTTGAGTTTTATCCTGAAGAACCTTTGTTCTATTATAATCTTGCTGTTATTATGGTTTTTTATGGTTTCAACCAGGAAGTTTTTGAGTATATTGAACTTGCATTTATATACGCGACAAAACATAATAGAATTAATGAACTTCCCGATCCGTTAGGTGATCCTGCATTTCAGTCATTTGTTATAATTCAAGCAAATCGTGATAAAATTTCACGGATTTTATTAAATGCAAAAGGTATTTTATAGAATATCTATATGTTGCCGTTTAGATATGCCTTTCTTAAATCTTCCGGGAATTTCTCTATTGCATATCGTAGCATTGTCCGGGGCATTTTTGTATACCTTGTTTTGAGAAAATCAGTTTCAACATTCATATCCCTGTTTCCAATTTCACGAAGCATCCAGCCGACAGCTTTTTGTATAAGATCATGTTTGTGGTGAAGCAGTATATCTGCCATTTTTAAAGTGTCAGCAAAATCAAGTTTTCGGATAAAATAAAATGTTGTCATAACGGCAATTCTAATATCCCAGATGCTTTCAGATTGAACTAACTGAAAAAGTGTGGTTCTATCATGGTTAAAAAAATATTCGCCGGTCAGATACGGCGCTGAACAATCAACCAGATCCCAATTGTTTATTGTATGTTTCTTTTTTAAATATAAATCAACGGCGTCAGATTGTTGTTCTTTGTTTGTGCCTTTTTTTATGAGTAATAAAACCCCGGTTAATCGTGCTTCGTGGTATACACTGTCCAGCAAATCTGAAATATCTGAAAAAGAAATTTCTTTGTGGTATTGAGCAACAATTTTTCTTTGTTCCGGGAGTGTAACACCGATAAAAATATCATTTTCACCATATTCACCCGGTCCGGTTTTAAAAAAGCGTGATAGATTTTTTGCTTTTTCATAATTTCCAAGTGATTGTAATTCATTTATTATGTGTTCTGATAGTTGTGACATACCTTTTTCCTCTAATTAACAGTACGAAAATATTCACCCATAATAATTGACGCAGCCGTTGAAACATTTAAACTTTCAACAAGCCCGGTACCGGGGATTACAAGCATTTCATTCATCGCTTTTTCCGTTTCTTTTGACATTCCGGTTACTTCATGTCCAAGAACAATTATAGATTTTTTCGGGAATTTATATTTGTATAATGATTTATTTGAGTAACTTGAGGTACCGATAAGTGTATAATTGTTTGTTCGTGCCCATTCAACTAATGAATGTATTGAATCAGATTTGTATAATGTTACAAATTCGGCACCGCCTTCACTCATTCGTGCAGCAGAAGCTGATAATTCTGTCATGTCATGTGCGCCGATCAGATATTTAAAACCAAAGTTTGCCATGATTCTTAATACTGTTCCCACATTATGCGGGTTGGAAACACCATCAATATAGATAATAGGTGATGGTGCTTTTGCTATTTCAGCGGTTAATTTTTCAAGGGTGCCGATTTTTTTTGCTTTCTTTGTAATCATCCCGATTCCTTCATGATGAACGGAACCGGTAATTTTTTCTAATTCAGCAGCTTCGATAATTTTATAGGCTTTTTTATTCTGCGCACAATAACTTAGCAATTTCGGTACTTTTCGTGACGTTTCATTGGTAACAAAAACTTTTATTATATCCTCAGGCCGAACTTTATAAATAGTTTCACATATATGAAGCCCGTAATAAACCATTTCATATTCTTTCTTTTTGGGATGTTGAATTTCGCTTTTGTCCTGTATACTCATTGTGTACCTCATTGATTAATTTCAGTTTATTCATACAGTAAATAAGAATACCGGTCAATACCATTCTATTTAATATAATTCCTTATTCACCGTTGCAACCCTGCCGGCTAAACATCCGATACATTCAAAACCCGACTCATCAAGACATATTTTCCCGGGATATAAAAGATAGTCTTTTTTGTATTCAACCGGTGTTATGTTCGGCATCAGGACATTTGCCCCCCACTCAAGCATTTGTTCTCTACCGGTGTTGTCTACTGAACCGGCTGCAGTTGTTGCCGGAATATTAGATAGCGGCAGAGTCAATCGTATCAGACCGACAGCGAGTAATGTTTTGTGTAAATCAGGAACGATTGAATGTGCTAAAGGCGTATTATCATCAGGTATAAACGGGCCGATTCCGACCATATCAAACTGCATTTTTTCACATAATTCTATGTTATCAAGGAATATTTTCTCTGTTTCACCGGGAAGTCCTGTCATAAAGCCTGAACCGACTTCAAACCCGGTTTCCTTCAGGTCATGTAATGCTCGTAGGCGTTTTTCAAGCGTTGTACCGTTTCGTAAATAAGTATGCAACTGCGGATCAGATGTTTCAAATCGTAATAAATATCTGTCAGCTCCTGCTTTTTTAAGTTCTTTGAATTTTTCCTTTGATTTTATTCCACAGCTTAATGTTATCGCAACTTCACCGTTTGTTATGTTTTTAATCGTTTCGGATAACGTACACAATTCGGTAATCGAATATTCATCAGATTCACCTGACTGTAAGACAAATGTTTTTAATCCGCTTTCATACCCTTTTTTCACCACGGCAACAATCGTGTCGATATCCAGTTTATACCGGTGAACGCTACTGTTTGATTTTCGTATTCCACAATAAAGACAATCCATTTGACACATATTTGAGAATTCTATTAATCCTCGAAGAAATACTTTATTGCCATAATGTTTTCTGCATATAGCATTGGCTTCTGCTTTAAGCTGTTCTGTATTATTAATGTAGTATTCTAATTTTTCTCTATTCATTTGTTTATCTCTCTTTGTGGTATGATTAGAAATACAAATCTCTATCACCTGATTTTATAGCATCTAAATTAGTGGAAATGGAGCTTTTAAGTTTTTCATTATGTACTTCACTCACAATGTTGTTGATTAACAATTCACCTTTTTGTTTTAATGATGAATCGGCGAATTCTTCAAGGTATTCCTGGAATGTGAATAAACCGTTTGGCATACAAAACTGGTGTATTAAACCCGGTTTGGCAAGGTCCATAAAATCATTTCCGACTCTGCCTTTTCGATAACATCCCGTACAAAAAGATGGTATATATTTGCTTTCTATCAGTTTGTCAATGACTTCGGATAACGATCTGTGGTCACCTAATGAAAACTGACTGCCTTTACCGTTTTCTTTATCACTATAAGCTCCGGGGTTTGTTCGTGAGCCGGCTGAAATTTGACTTATACCATATTGAAATAATTCATTACGTAAAGTTTCATTTTCTCTTGTTGATAAAATAATTCCTGTATACGGAAGCGACAAGCGAAGTACTGCAATAATTTTTCTGAATTCATCATCGCTTACTTTATAAGGGACGTTTGTAGACAGTGATACTCCGTCTGCCGGTTCAATTCGTGGAACACTGACTGTATGAGGTCCGCAACCGAATTCTGCTTCCAGTGATGCAGCATGTTCTAACATACTCAGTACTTCAAACCGGTAATCTGACAGTCCGAATAATACACCGATTCCAACATCATCAATTCCGCCTGCCATTGCACGATGCATGACATTTAACCGGTAATTATAATCAGATTTAGGACCGGTTGTATGATATTCTTTGTATAAATCAGGATCATACGTTTCCTGAAAACAGGCATACGTACCGATTCCGGCTGTTTTAAGTTTTTTAAATTCATCAGTGGTAAGCGGGGCTATTTCAACATTGATTCTTTTTATTTTGTTACCATTCCATTCTGCACTATAAACTGTTTTAATAGCATTAAGAAAATAGTCTAAATCATTTGCTTTTGACTCACCGCAAAGCATCAATAATCGTTTGTGACCTTCTTTAAGCAGATTGATAGTTTCTGAATGTATCTGTTCGGTATTGAGTATTGATCTATTAATTGAATGATTACTTTTTCTGAAACCACAATACGTACAGTCATTTGAACAGATATTTCCTGTATACAGCGGAGCAAAAATAACCATTCTGCGGCCATATATTATTTCTTTCACTTTTCCTGCAGTTTCCAGTATTTTTTGTATAATCTGAGGATTTGATACATTCAGTAATTTTGCAGCGTCTTCCTGGGATAAACCTTTAAGTTCCAATGCTTTTGCACAAATTTGTTCGATTTCAGAGTCTGATTCGGGATGAATTTCAATGAGTTTTCTGACTTTTTGAGTGTCAAGAGTCCATTGTTCGTTGTGATTTGTTTTCATAGTTAACTCCAATACAATTAGGTTAAATACGAAAAAGTGCAAAGACAGGTCTGAATTGTATGTTTTTCCCTTTCTTTCAGTAATAAAACCTTAAGATTAGTTTTGTGTGTAACATAGAGTGTATTTCAGCCTTGAAATTGGATTTACCTTTTTCGCAGATTATTTATATTCTATTATTTTTAATTTTATGTCAAGAGAGCCTTATGTAAAAATACGGTTAAATTGCTGGATATTATTTCTGAGAAACCACTAATAAAAACGACGTGTTCTATAAAGGAAAGTCTTAGGATTTTTACCACAGAGATTTTAGGAGTTATTGTCTTTTTTTTTGTTCCATCACTACCCCGGTAGCCTCATACCATATTACCGGTAATCCATTGTTTAATGTGTAGCAGGAAATCTCAAACGTTCTGCATCTTTTTTCAATGTTTTTTTGTGCCGGTTTTGTAAGATTGTCAGTATCGAATACAAAAAAATCAACATCCGCAAGACTCATCAGTTTTTTAAGTTCTTTATTATCAATTTCAGGATTTGCAAAAACTCTGAGTACTTTCGCAAATGAATCATTTTCATAAAATCCGCTTCCGCTACAATAGTAATCATAGTATGTTGAATACTGGGTGAAGATTGTTCGTAATTGTGTAATTAATTCGCTTGTGCACGTTTTTCCAATGTAAAGATAGAGCGTATGGAATATTTCAGGGTGGCGGTCAATAAATAGTGTATAGGCTTTAATAATTTCATTAGAGTCAAATATCATTGAGTTGAGGAAGCATCCACTTTGATACCAGGTGATTGACTGGAGTTGGTTAAGTTCAATTATGTCTTTTGGTGTGTAAAAAGAATGTATATCACCGTGATCAAAAGTATCACGGTAAGAGTAATCATATTCTGTTTCGAGATAATAATAAAGCCTCTTGATATCATTCATAGTAATTGCATCGGTAGATTGAATAAGATAGGGCGGATTATCCATAAATGAATATCCCTTTTCAATACATTCTTTTCGTAACGGGGTGTCAGGCAACACTTGAAGATGATAAAAATTACAATATTCAAGAATCTCTGCTTTTTCACATGCATCGATTGTAATAACTCCGTCTTCATAACATTCACCGGGTAAACCGATTATAAAATCAATTATTGATGTAATTCCTGCTCTTGAAAGTCTTTTTGAAATATGTGCAGCTTTTTCAACGAGGGATATGTCGCCTAAGTGCTGAACACCAAATTCTATTGTACAAAAACCGGCTTGGGAACAGAGTGCGATTTCTTCATCGGTGAGAAGTTCCGCTTTCAGTTCACCAAAAAGATGTATTGTATGACCGCTTTCTTTTCGTAGTCGTGACAAAATTGTGAGCATTTCTGAAAAACGTTTATGCGATCTGTTTAATGTCGGGGCTAAAAGGTAGAGTGTTTCTACTTTTGAATGATAACATTTTTGTGCAATCTCTTTAAAACGGTTTAAATCAAGTTCGTCAATGCTCCGGTTTTTCTTCCCGTATGCACAAAATGAACAATGATAGGGGCATCCCCGTTCTAATTCAATATAGGCAACACCGTCTTCTGTCATGTCGCTTATGAAATTCTCATACCCTTCAAGAAGCGGGTTTAAAAGAGTTTCTGCGGGATTTTTAGACTGTATTTCACGGTGATTAATGATGTTTTCTATCCAGCATTCACCGTCTCCCTCATGAAGTATATCAAATTTTTCTTTAAGTTCATTATCGTTGGCTTGATTAACCTCAGGTCCGCCGGCTGCTGTTGTAATGCCTGATTTTTTGAGCATCATTGCGATATTTTGAGACCGGATGGTATTCCATACATACAATGAAAAACCAACAATATCCGGTTTTTCTGAAATAATCGCATTGAAAATAGCCTCATCATTTGCCCGGTCGGTTATATCCCTCGATAAAGTGATGATAGAAATGTCTTTTTCAGGATGCCGGGATGCAATAAGTTTTGCATAAACAGCAAAAAGCTGGTGGTTTCCTTTCTGATACGGATAATAAAACCCCGGTACAGGCAGTGATAATAACAATATTTTCATGTGAGCCTCACGGATTATGGTATACAATTAATTGTATGCCATAGCAATATTTAAAAATAGTATGATAGGGTATTGCAGAAAACGGTAATATTTCATAAAATACCAAAGAAATATTGTCGGTTAAATAAGGGATAAAAATGAAAGTTTGTTTAATAATAATAATATCAATTGTGATGACAGGATGCAGTCAGAACATACAATATACTGTTCATAGAAATATCAGTGAACACTATGCCTATTTCAATGATATCGCAGTTGATTCAAAAAATACTATATATCTTTCTTACAAAGATTTTGCGCATAATAATCGCCTTAGTGTAATGATGTATAAAAATAATACATGGGAATATGCAGGTCATCCGGCAATAACGCCGCTTGATATTTACTATTCTACAATGGAAATGTCGAAAGATGACATCCCGTATATTGCATATCTTGACTGTAAATTTGAAGACCGGTTGAGCGTTATAAGATATAGTCATGAAACATGGGGAAATGTTGGCAGTCCCGGTATTTCTGATGGACTTGTTGAAAATATTTCAATGTCTATAGATGATGAAGGGCGAATTTATGTGGCTTATTCAGATAAAGCACATAACTACAAGCTTTGTGTAAAAGTATTTAATAATGAAAGATGGGATGATGTTATTAAACCCGGTTATTTTAATGGTAATTTTCAGTCGTTAAGTGACAGTATTCGTATTGTAACCGGAAAAAATGGCGGGATTCATCTTTTGTTTATCGATAGTTCAGATGCGTATCGATTAAAATATGCAGTTATTAAAAATGGTGTTGTTAATTTAAAAACAATTTCTGAGAAAAGTGTGACCTCTATTGATATGATTTATGATGCTTCAAATATTTATACCGTTCATTCCGAGGAAGATTGTAATGTTTTATCAGAAATTCGCGGGTCGGGAGAAATCAATAAAATTGTGTATAATCATGGCGCGCCTGCTTTCTATAATAAACTTGTTATGGGGAAATTGAATGTTCCGTTCATTTGTATGGTTAATAGTACATCTTTACAGCTTAATGTTAAAAGTTATTATCGAGGTAAAATCAGAAGTGTTTATAGAGCCTCTTACAAAAATACCGTTTCAGGTATGGTTTCATATATGAATGTGACTCATGATGCAGAATATACTATTTATATAGCATTTAGGGACCATGACTTTGATAATAAAGCAGGTTTATTAATAATAAAATAAAAATATTTGTTGATATATTGTGTGTGTGGCAATATATTATAAATAAAAACAGGGAGGCTTTTATGAGTGATTTTTATAATCTTAAAGCAGTTACATTACGTGGGAAGGAGATTTCGTTTGATACATACAATGGTAAAGTTGTAATAATAGTTAATACAGCGAGTAAATGCGGTTTTACTCCGCAATTTGAAGGCCTTGAAAAATTATATGAAAAGTATAAAGATCAGGGGTTGGTAATTCTTGGTTTTCCGTGTAACCAGTTTGCAAACCAGGAACCGGGTACTGCTAAAGATATCGAAGGCGGATGCATGATTAATTACGGAGTGACATTCCAGATGTTTGATAAAATAGATGTAAACGGTCCGGGTGCACATCCTTTATTTGTATATTTGAAGCGGGAACAAAAAGGTTTATTCAATAGTGATATTAAATGGAATTTCACCAAATTTATCGTTGATAAAAAAGGTAAAGTGGTTAAGCGGTATGCACCTGCAACTGAGCCTGCTAAACTTGAGAAGGATATTATTCGTTATTTGAAATAAAAAAAGCGGTTTAATTACCGCTTTTTTTATTATTCATTTGACTATCGATATCCTTAAAAGTATTTCTACATGAGGTTTAATTCATTATTCTTGTTTATAATTTCTAACATTGACTTCAGTTCATTAGAAGTGATTTTTTTATCTTTATAATCGCTATCATTTATAATGACCCCATAAAGAACCGGACATGATAGTCCGGAGACTTTATCAAAACAAATGTTTATAGTATAAACAACAAAAGGGGTTAATATGACTGATTTAGAAAAACAACAAGCATTAGAAAAATTT
>Ga0209318_1000201_pt1 | contig 62969 bp, 86 predicted proteins | sample RifGroE1_FD_183999 | JGI IMG/M metagenome (GOLD analysis project Ga0209318, IMG submission 183999) | Groundwater microbial communities from Rifle, Colorado, USA - Groundwater E1 (SPAdes) (version 2) | ecosystem: Environmental > Aquatic > Deep subsurface > Groundwater | place: Rifle, Colorado... | reverse complement strand
TTAGCGACTTTAGGTGCTGTGGCTTTTTTATTCTTTGCTACTTTAGCCTTAGCAGCTTTAAGAGTCGGGGTCTCAGTAGAAGTAACCCCCTGCGGTGCGCGTACTACTTCAGCAGAGGCGGAGGGGGTGTTGTTAGGTACAGCAGCTTGGAGAGTCTTGAATCTCTGAGCTCGAGCACGGGTATCCGCTTGATCCTGCGTATCGACGGCTTGATCAGCGAGGTCATACATAATGTCATTGACCTCAGATCCAGCTTCATTAGCAAGAAGATCAAACTCGGGAGCGGGTGCTTCTTGCTCCGCGATCTGCGCTTCAATGTCTTCAGGAGTAGCAGTAGTCTGTGTATTGACGAGTTCAGCAGGGCGTTTACCTGAGAAGACATACTCGTCTGGACCATGATGTCCCATCGCCGCATGAGCTGCGGCTACTTCAGCAGGAAGCGATACTTCCGTTACTACACCGTACCGTTCTGCTTTAGCTTTATCAGTAGTCCACCATTCACCGTCTTTAGTATTCTCTGAGTTCTCACCGCGGTATAGCGTAATTATGTCACCCGGCTGTGCGGTTAAGTAATTCTTAGGTACAACAGGAGTCTCAGTAACAGGAGTCGCGACCTTAGGATCTTTAAGGACCGTACGACCAAGAGTCTTTGCTACATCGCCAATCCTATACCCACCGGACTGAATCTTGCCGAGCTTAAGAAGCTCATGCTTCTCGCTAGTTGTTCTGAACTTCTTGTTAGCAAGCTCATTAGCACGAGCATCAATAAGAGTCTTGGCGTCTGAGTGTAAAAGGTCAGTACTCGGCGGAGGAACAGGCTTAGCAGAATCTGGGACCTCTGTTATAGTCTTGTTGAGTGCGCGGCCGAGTTTTATTGGGTCTACGCCAGCTTTATTAAGGAGAGTAAGCTGAACGGCCTCGTCAGGTGTAAGATCGATTTTAGCAGCGAGTTCGGTACGCCGAGACTCAGCTAAAGTTAAAGCATTAGCGTGTGAAAGCTCTTTTGCTTTAGCTTCTGCGGTCTTACGTATAGTCTCGGCGTTCTCGATTGAGAGGTGTTTAGCACCTGCTGCAGTAGCAAGTAGACCTGCGCGTATAGTATCGTTGGGTGCGGAGTCTAAGAGGGACTGGAATTGTGCAGTCTCAACGGTCCCACTATCATGCTTAGCCAGGAGAGAGTCTATGTGCGCGGGCGTGAGTCCTACTCTCTTCAACTGCTCAGGTGAGTTCTTAAGAGCTGTGAGCTGCAGAGCAGTAGGCTTCTGTTTCTCGATATGCGAGAGGACCGCTTCAGAGGGATCTCCCTTAGTCTTGCTCTTAGGAAGAAGAACGTGTGTAACTCCACCCATGACACCGCCACCGGCTACACCCATAACACCGCCAAGAGCTGTCTCCATGAGACTCTCTTCAGTGAGTGGGTTATCACCTGCGGCGAGTTGCTCAACTGGGTTCTGTACAAGCTCTTCAGCTCCCTCAATAGCAGCGGAGGTTCCTACTGTATGGACAAACGATTGACCAAGACCGAGCTTCTCGATCTTCTTAGCAAGGGCCTTACGGCCCTCTTTAGTCATCGCAGCGAGGGCCCACTCTTGTGGACCGAAGGCTACTTCAATAGCGCCGACTACACCAGCGCCAAGAAGAGCCTTGAATTTAGACGCGGCGGCTTCCTGCGCATCAGGGTCTTTAAAGATTTGCTTATCACGGATGCTGCTATAGGACGGAAGTGCTGCGATAATAGCGGGGCCTGCCCAGGAGGTGAATGCGCCGATCCCAGCTACTACAGGAGCAGCGGGACCTGTGAGCGGAGCTACAGCGGTAATACCCGCGCCAAGAGCCCGGACACCCATCATACCAGCTAAAGGAGGAACAGAGCCGCCCGTTGCTTCAGTTACAGTAGTAAGTGGATTCTCGGGAACGTCTGACAGCTTTTGAATCTTTGTAGGATTCGCTTCAATTACTTCTTGACCATAAGAGGTCAGAGGATTATCTTGTTCTACTCCTGGAATATAATCTGCAGCAGCTTGTCCAATGCCTTTAATCGTCGAGCCTACGGACTGCTTAGCAGAGGCTACAAAGCCACCTTCAACAGGAGTATCAGTTATACCGCCTAATGTCGGATCTGTCGTAGTACTTTCAGTACCTTCCAGAAGATCATAAGGTTTGTTTACAGAAGTTGTCTCTTCTTCCAGCAAGTCAAAAGGTTTTGCCATTATAATGTCTCTGGGTCTAATCCAAATTGTTTTATGAATGCAGCTTTAGCCGCGGCTTCTTTAGCGGTGCCTTTGTACTTCAGGTAACTTGCCTGACCATCTGCGATTGACGGTAAGTTAACGCCCTCAGGAACTACTTCCCGGGATGTGCCAGTTTGCTTGTCAACTCTATAAATTGTCCCAGGTACTGTTCGCAGTGCGCCGGTTTCAGGATCACGCTCTTCTATAGGTGGAGTCTGGATAATCTCAGGCTGAGAAGTACTTCCCTTAACCTCACCAATAGACTTAAGCATCTCCGCAGCTTCTTTACGTGCTTCAGGAGTTTTACCGTTAATAACTGTATCAGTAAGCTTAGCAACTTGACGTTCCTGAAGGAATTGCTGCTGCTTAACCTCTGTCTCGGTTTGTGCTTGATCGGCTTGTGCACTTCTGAGGCCCGACTGTGAAGCGACCTCTTTAGCCGTCAGCGCATTCTTGGCGCTCTCTATACCAGCGGTTCGGAGGTTGCCCTCTTCATCGATACGGTTTTTCTCGACTTGATTAGCATTATATGCTTTATTACTCTGGTCATCAATCCTGTTCTTCTCAGATACTGCATCCATTGCAGCGTTGTCTTTGATCAGACTGCGGCGTGCTTTTTCCTGCATGACTTGGCCAAATGTATTCATGACAATAGGTCTCTCGGTGTCGTCAGACACCGGAGTAGCGCCGAAGAATCTACCTCGCGGTGTATTCATATAATCTTGGTAACGCTGAATACCCGCGGTAGGTTCCACTGGATTAGTCATAAAAGCTTGTCGTGCTGCAGTAGGTACTGACTTATCGAAGGTTACGTCCATGTTACCGACTTGTTGAGTACCCGCAAAAGGCTGTTGTACAGAACCTCGGGTCATCGCTTTACTGATCAACGCCTGACGTGCTACCTGGCTAGACCTAGTAGGCTGTACCGAAGCCGAAACAGGAACTGCTACAGCTGGAGCACTTACTGGTTCAACTGGGGGTGTACGTATAACAGTAGCAGGTGCGTTAAGGTCTGAGTTAAACGGAGTTACCAAGCCTCTACGGCTATCCCCAACACGTTTACGCGTTATAGCACCAATAGCTTGTTTCTGTGTAGCACTGTCCTGAGAAAGTGTATTAGCCACAGCGCTAGCTACTTGAGTAACCGGTGCTTTTTCAACTACTGTACTAAAAACCCGCGGCGGAATAGTAGCGGCTTTTCCGAGGGCACCCGCTACTGTACCAACAGGAGTTGCATCAATCTTTTTCTGTAACTTACTTTTAACTGGTGCTTTGTAAGCAGCTTTATCATTAGGCCATGCCATAGTCTTCTCCTTATGCAAACGCGTTAGTGGCTGAGGACACGATACTATTAAGGCTAGAGAGCGCAGCTGAAGCGGTTCTTGCAAATACATCAGCAGCGGCGGCTAAGGCCTGTACTTTAACTTGGTCATTCTGTGTTGCATTGTCACGACGATGCCTGTAGATCGTATCACGTGACTCCATCTCAGCGAGCTTGGACGTGAGAACGATCTTATCACGGTCGAGCCGTACGCCGTAGAAACTCGCTGCTGCAGCCATCATCTTGGCTTGTACGTCACTATTAAGAGCAGCGACTCTAGCAGCAGCGTCTGGCGCTGACGCTATAGCGCGAATATAATCTGCTGCGGCTTGCATAGCCATTTGACGAGACTCAAGAGCTTTACCAACTGCAAACTTGATTGTCTCAATTTCAATCTTGAGCTGCTCAACTGCTATAGTTGTAGAAGCTTTTCCTATCTCCGCGTAACCAGCTTGACGTATATTGCGTATCTGCTTATTCATTGCACCGGCAGGAAGCATAATGCCTTTAGCTGCGAAGCCTATTGTTACCTGGGCTTCAAGACGATTACCCTCGGTGATTATTCTTTCACGGTCTCGTTGCCATGTCTGATCTTCGATATCAGGACGTATACCCGTGCCGCCTACAGTTATCGTATTAACAAGCCATGTTGTAGCTTCATCAAACGCATCTGAGCTTAATGGATAATAAAGCTGAAAGAAGCTAGCTAATTGGCCAGAGAGAAGTGCTATCAATTTTTCCAACTCTACCTCGTACGTATATGTAGAGTCCTTTGCAGTAGGAATCTCGGGCTCTACTGCCTCTACTGCAAAGCCCGCTGAGCTGTCCGGAGGAGTGAGGTAGAAACCTGCGTTGACTCGGATCAAATCATCTGCTGCGTCAGACGCTGCTTCAGTTTGATTATCCGCGGTGTCTAAGGCATTACTGATTATATTATCTATGAACTCTTGCGGTGTAGCCATTATATCTTCCTTGAAAGGGTTACAGGTTCAAATGACATTGTTTCTAACTCAAAGTCACCGCCTTCGTTATTAAGCAGCGTAAAGTTATAGTAGTTACCCTTAAGGCCCTTGCCGACGTCGAATCGAGTATTTGACAATTCGTCGTTAGCTCGTCGGGCCTCGTAGATATAAGACTCACCATCAGCGTCTACCTTGAGCAGCATGGTATTATCTGATCTTACACCAGCGTAAACATTTATGATCTTCTTCTCTTCCTGGATACCGAAGTTAGATTTACCGATCTCTAACAGTGCGTCAATATCTTGACCGCTATCAGTAGTGCCGTCAAGCTGATAGATACCATCTTCCGCTACGCCGTAACAAATACCGTCTTCTTCAAAGAATGAATTAAAGCCGTACCCATCGTACTGACCGGAGGCGCCCGTATCAATGTTAACGACCCATACTCTATTTGTGTCATTAACTGAAGGTTTACTTATTACAATATCTTCATCGAGGTACTCTACAATACCGCTACTGGATGTAGTTGCATAAGCTTGCGATACCGCGGAAGCGAGGAAAGACCCTATAGATACTATGGAGCCAGTAGCATTAATTGATGCTAAAATCGACTCTAGTTGAATCCGTGATCCAGATATAGTATCAGTTATCTCACCGCGTTCATTTATAAAAACAATCATATCCACTTTAGCGCCCGCACCAGAGAAGGCGTACACTATGGATATAATCGGCGCTTCTTGTGGTCCAAAATCGTCCCAACCGAAACTCTGAATCGTTGGGATAGACGCTACGCCGGAACCATATGGACCCTCAACACCTTGAGAGACGAGCGAAGGAATATACGCAGAGCCTTGACCTCCGGGCTCGTTCATGTACCCGAAGGACTGAATAGCTGGAATAAATGCAAACCCGTACTCAGGATCCGGAGGAGTATAGAACCCGCCAGTGCCACTTGAGAATATAGGCGGAATCATCGCGTCACCCCAGCCTGGAAAGTCTGCGCTCTCTTGTCCCTGTGAGACAATAGCCGGGATTAATGCGAAGCCATAGTTACTTGAGGACTCAATCGACAACTCACCTATGCCCGTAAAAGTCACGAGGTTGGCGGTAGACTGACCGACAGAAAGTGTACCTTCGCCCTCAAAGAATACAGCAAAGTCGTATATAAAGAGAAAACCCTCACCTATCATTATACGCTCCCATAATTGACTTCACCTGTTACAAAAGATGCTGAACTAACCTGGTCACCGCTAGCGTATAAGTATCCGTAGATATAAAGCGGCGTAGCCAGAGGATACGGGCTAGAACTTGTATGTACAAAAGTCTCTGTCCCAGTAGTTACCACGTAGGCGATGCTCCCGTCGGTGTGTCGATATATCCGCAGGGCCGAGAGGCCACTGTGGGCGCTGTTCATTGACTGAACTACTACACCGTACTCATGTGCTTTTGCACCGTCTTTATCCACAATAATAGAGTTGGAAAACCGTGCTATACCAAGGCCCTCCATATTCTTTGGACCGATTGCTAGGCATCCGCTATCAATACTTTGGGGCATAGCGAATAATAGGTAGTTACCAGGGAGCAACGGATTTATGCTCCGCGCCCAGGTATTCCACCCACGGTTAGTGATCATATTAATCTGCCAAGTCTGTAGCTGAATAGCCGGGGACTCGGCTACAGCGGGCATGCTCGTGTGTGTGGTAACTTCCACTGTAGACGCTGAACTCGGTTGTATAAAATATGGAATCCCTGAAGAAGCATCAGTTGTTAAAGTATCATACCCAGTGCCAAATATATTGGGGCCTTCTGGTATACCGTAAATTTCATCTACTGTGTCTTTTTGAAGGCGCTTTAAGTCAGCGAGATCCTGTTTTTTCGCCTGGGTCTCAGGAGCGTCAGCCCCGTATTTTATAGTATACTCTTCTACTTCTCGTTCTGCCCGCTCAATAACATACTTGTAGATCTCGGAAGTAGCATCCGGATTTTGTAAGTACTCGTTACGGTTTACATATGTTTGTTCAACCGGGGCTACGTTGATACTTTGTGTTGGATAATTATTAACATCGTAGCCAGTAAATATATAGAAGCCTATACCAGCTGAACCACTCCAGTATGCAGCGTACCGACCATCTGACCAAGTGTACGCGGGGGTACCAAATATAACATTCTTAGTGTAAGTATAAAACGGGCCGTACGTGTGTGGAAGAGAGTTTATTTGATAATACCCTGGAAATAATGTATCCAAGATTAAATATGTCTCTGAGCTAGTAGCGAGCCGGATACTCTTCGTTGAGTCTGGCTGGTTAGAACCCGCATTACTACCTGGAACTGCAGGAGTCCATGTAGCATTTGGCCCTGTAGAGCTAGTATTTTGAATAACTGTTGTTGTCGAGTTATAGCTAGACGTAGCGGGGCTACCTCCGATGACTGGTACTACTGTCCGAACCATTTCTTTTACTAATATTGTCATGGCATCCCGATTGCGTAAAGATTATAGGGCCCAACAGATTGCTGCGGTGAAACTGGTGGAGGAGATAAATAATTAGCAAGGTCGTCGACTAATTTATCCGCGCCAAATAAGCAGGTGTTAAAGTTATCTTCTTCACCAACAACAAAAGGTAGTCTACCAAGTTTCTGCCAGGGCGCTGTACTCGCAAGGCCTTCTTCATCTATCTTCCACTGTAAGCACGCGAAGGAGTAAACTTCAGTCTCTACATCGTCTACAGTAAGAGTCTCTTTAATAACACCAGTAAGGAAGATACTCGTAGGAGATACCCGTACAGGCCTAGCATGTACTAGTGTCAGTTCCGCAGCTACTCCAGGAAGCAAGACCCAACCTACAAATGGGGACCCGTAGTATACTGCTCTAATTTCATTTTTTACGTCATTACAGGTACATAGGTAAAGCGGAACAGTGTCATAGGTACCAGCGTATGAAATTTCAGGTCGAGTGCCTTCATTAAGTGATACTTCAGCAGGAACTATTACTGACGCGATAAATAAACCATACGGTGTAAACTTTACAGTTCCGTATTCTCTTGTCCAGGTATAGATGTTTCCGTCATGCGCGTGAAACATACTTGTATCATAGGGTACTGTAAAGGTCTTATTTGGGTACCCTCCGATAAGCTGTTGCAGCATACGCCGAGCGTTTTCCCAATCAGTTCCACCCTCTAAAATGTCAACAGTTGCGAGGGTATCTAGTAAGTCAATAAACTGTGAAGAGTCAACTACGTGTACAGTACTACCTACTTTCAGTGAGTAAAAGAGTCGCCACTTTACTTCATCAGGATTATCAAAGAAGTACTGACTCGCGTCAGTTCCTGTAAATGTTAAGTTGAAGCAGTGCAAAAATGTTTGTATATTATTTGAAACAAATGAATACGAGCCCATCGGAATACTTGAAAGATCGTGAGGCCCTTCAAGTAAAATAAGCCTAAGCGCATCAGGTACAGTATCTTCAGGAATCATTGACTCCTTGGTTATCACCCAAGTGTTTGGAAACTGAAAGTTACGGGCGATAATCTTCTGGTTATCTACTACTTCATAACTGACGTTTTGCCACATAACCTGCCAGTCTGCAGTCAGTTGTTGAATGGTCCTCCACGGATTAGCTATTTGCCCCCAGCCAGTCTCATAGGCCATCGTTAATCGGCCACCGAGGTTTAAACCATTAGCCGCGTAGAATAATAAAGACGAATCAGTCATGTACTTAATCTCGTCGGCTTCACCGTTGCCGTTCAGGTCAACGAACATATTCTCAGTAACAGTAAGCGAGAACGCTTCGCCTGCCTTGTACGGCATAAGCCCGGGAGACTGCGGGTAACTCTCTATCCATACTGTATCTACCCCAGTGGAAACTCCGTCTACTAAGCCATATGGATCAAGGGCTACCATAGGCCGGAATTTAATAGTCTGAAAGTCTTTCGTAACCATCTCACCGTCAATCAGCACTTCTTCTAAACTGGCGAGCGCGAGATCCTCAAGTGAGGTCTTGTTCAGAATAATGACCTCGGCCTCTTCATCAGCGACTTTGTAGAATAGCACGTAAAGGTCGGCGAGGGTAGTGAACGCCCCGGCCCAATGATCAGCAACAGAGATCTTCACCCCCTGCTTGGTCGAGCAGACGACAACTGCCCCCATTGGGGCGATAACACGGCCACCGGTCAGGTCTCCTTGCTGCCAAACTTTAAAGGTAAAACCATCCCACTTGACAGCCTTGGCAGGGACATCGATATCCTTGATGACAGCAAGTTGCTTCTCCGCGAACCAGAGCCGCTTTTTACTCCTGTCGCCATCGGGGGTTATCATATGATGATCTCGGTCTGCCCGGAGAAGTTTGTCCAAAACTCTGGTGCGGTGTCTTCGAAAACATCAAGATACATTCTATAAGTCGCCACGAATTGCCTAGGCGCCCAGAACGGCGGGTCTACCGCGGTCACTGCGGACCACCAGAACATCCCGTTTACCACTTCTGGTAATTGAACTTCAACGACATACTGTGTTTGACTTCGCTCAATAATTACGCCCGTGTGGGTCCACGCAGGTGCTCCAGTTCCGATATACTGCCCTTCGAACCGAAGTTGTACAGCGTTAGTTTCTGTAAATGTACCGTCGTCAATAAGAAGGCTACCAAACCTAAGGACATCAACAACAATAATAATTTTATGGCCCCCGAATACTGAAAGCGCATCAGTACCATTGTACTGAAGACTTATTGTTCCATACTCTCTTGGGTCGATGGGCGAACTTGCAGTAAACGACTCAAACAGCCCAGTAGACTCGTTCCACCAAGCATTACCTTGTAAAATGAACTCAGACCACTCTGGATATGTAAGAATATTAGACATCTCTTACTCTCCAGGAACTCCGAGTGCGTAACCATCGATAGGTTGAGTCTGGCCGAGGGTCATATATGCCTGGACAATCAAGCTCTTGTTTAGCGCTCCTGCGGTCCCTTGATAGCGCTTCTCCGTCGTACTGAGAGCACCGGTATCTGCAATTGCGGACGCCCGGTAGAACGAGGGGTAGCCAGAAGCTGCGATCACGCCACTCCAAGTCTCAGCGACGGTCTTGGTCAGCACACCATCAGTCGGGGTTGTATTCAAGGTTATAGCCGTACCTGCCGAGTTGTTGCTGATCGTGACCAGTAGAGTTGCGGCGCCGATAGCCGTATTGGTAGCGGCTGGGATAAGCGCGTCAGCCGCGGCTTGGCTGGTCGGGGAGCCGTAGATCCGGAGCACCATGTTATTAGCGTTCCAGTCGGTAGCCATCACAGCGGCTATCGCATTCTTCATTCCTGTACTAAGTTTGAAATCACCCATAGTATCCTCTTAGAGTAAGGCGGCGATAATTTCACCGACCGCAAAGGTTGTGACTGCGTTATTAGTGACTGAGGTCGGCACTGGCTTAGCTGCCATAAACAAAGTATTACCCGCGGTCAATGCATCCTTGATACAGACATGAGTGATCGTGTATGGCGTAATACTTGCAGCGGCTGTCCACGAACACTGTGCTGAATTGAGCATCTGTTTAGCTGCAGCGGTACCCATTGTTAAAGCTTTACGGACGTAGTTAGCGTCTAGGCCAGTTGTTACTTCATTAGCAGAACCGTCCGTGCCAGGATCACCCGTATGCAGAGATACATACCACGTCGTAGGTCTAGTCGCAGCAGCCGTGCTGAATAACCAGGTAAGTACCAGGTTTGCTGAGAATGTAGAAAATGCTGACATAGGTCCCCCTTATACCGAGACTAACGCAAATCCAACTGGGACTCGCAAAGATTCACCTGCTGATATGACCTTAGGACTCGGGAACAACACGGCCGAGATGAGCAGGCCTGCGTTATTTCCCCGAGTTACATTAGTCGTGATAAAGGCGCCGCGAACAGTCGACGCTCCTACAAAGTCAAACTCATTCTCGTTGGCGTCATCAAGTGTTGACAGCGTGCCTGAGTTGACCGCAGGAAACGTAATCAACTTACGCGCACCACCGGTAACAGTATACGCGGTATTCTCCGTGCAGTCTGCCATCAGCGTCTCCATAGTATCTGTAGACAACGGAAGCCTATTGGCGTCAAATAAACTGACGTACCATGAGGTATACGCGCTACCGCCTTTAAACGCCGTGTTAAGCAAGTAGTCGATGCCTACTATAGGCATTATGTTGTGGACTTGCTCTACGGAGATTAGCTTTCCGTCTACGCCGATATGTTTCAGCGTGTAGGTGAATCCAACTTCGTACTGTTCCATTTAAGCTCCTCGCCGTATAATCTCGGCATCAATCCAACTAGTTGCGGCCATCCTTGAAGTGGTCGGCTGATTAAGACTTACAATATACTGACGAAGTCCGTTTGACTCTTGTATTAAAGTAGCACCAGACACGGCTGATTCTACCGCTACGTGTTTTTCTTGGAGATTCTCGCACGAACCATCTGGCGATCCCACTATCATCCCTCGCTGGGACTGCCAAGATACTTGTGGTGAATTTGGAATCGGCGCGCCTGTTTTAAATACCCCACCATAGTTAAACTTCAACACTGGGTTAAAGCCGTTCTCCGGGGTACCGCCGTAAAAATACGTGGTATCTCCGTAAGCTATAAAGATACCCGCTGTTACCGGCTCCAGGATATCTACAGGCTTAGTCAGCATGATATAGTTATCTGCGGGTCTAAACCGGTCATACTCGTATGGGTCAGAATACCATATAGTTCCTACACTGTCTGCTACATACGCACGACCATTATAGAACCGAATAACTCGACCAGGAGGCGGTTGTGTAACCTCGAGAGACGCGCAGATTATACCCGCGTCATACCTACCTGACAGTATCGTATATGAATACGTTCCTGGACTAATATCAGCTACGCGATATAAAAGTTCACCGTTAGCCGTGCTTAAGTAAATCCTTAGAACGCTAATCTGTGGGTCAGACTTATTTGGTAAATTGGTAAATACAAATCCTGAATTAGAGGGCACGTCTATTGATATAACATCAGATGCTCCGGACTCTACTCCGTCATGGTCTACCCATACACATGCGGCGAGATAAGTTCCAGCACCGTAAGTACCAGATACTGAGTATACTGATAACTCAGCTGGCGGAGTCAGGCCCCAATTATAACAGGTACTACTTGTGACTTTTTTATTTACTAAACCATCGCTAAAGTATAAAGTACCGTTAAAATAATTATATGTAAGATCTGAACCCAAGATTCCTTCACAGATCACCTCTGAAGTATTATTAGGCAAAAGTCGTCGTAATTGTCCGTTCTCTACAAAAAATCTACCAAGCTCACACCGGTACCCATTAGATAAACCCATTCCTGAATATACCTTAGTTAATCCGCCTCGGCGATGAAACTTGCCTAGATTATCAAAGACACCATTCACAGAGTTTCTAGCTGTACCCACAGGTAACGCATGACTAGGTTGTCTATTATTCATTCCATGAGGAAAAGGTCCTAGAACTCGTGTTTGATCTTCTAATGAGAATTTAGGCATATTAAATCCAGGTTGGCCGATTCTGTGTAGGCATCTGAGTTAACTGCTGACGCTGAACATTCGCAGTTTGGGATTCACCAAAAGACTGGTCAAAACGCCTTGAATACATATTTGCCATATCAGCATTAAAAGTATCCGCGTCCTGCTTTGAGTATGCTAAAAAGAATACCCAGTCCATTAACTTTAAATGATACTTAGCAGGAATCTCGGGTCCTGTAGAAGCCATCGTAATTGGAAGCCTTACGACGTCCATAATCATATTCTCTGCGGCTTCTGGTATTGGTACTGCTCGAAGCGTTTGACCAGTAAGAATATACCGAGTTGGCGATCCCGTTGCTATTTCCCATCCCGGCCATTCATCGTCCAGCGCTTCTTTAGTTTTCCTGCTAAGAATAACCTCGCCAATCTTAATTCGTTTAATCTCAAGAACAAGTGGACTCACCGTATACTCAGAAGTCTCTGGTACTGTAGTAATCATACCATATGTACCACCAGTAACCTGCAAGAGATTAGCCCTCGTAGCGGCTTCGATCTCAGCAGCATTCAGGTACATAGTAACTTCAGCGTCAGACCATAGGTACGGAAGCGCGGTGTCTGACGTCGTACTTCTAAATGCCGATATAAGTTCAGCTAGTGTCATTTGGTCCTCTTTGAGGTTAGGGGCTTAATAAACTGGTTAAACAAGTTAACCAGTCTATAAAACTCTAACGTCAGCAATAAAGATTAAGCTGCGTCAGTTACACCGATAATCGAGATATCCAGCTGAGCAGCCGCATCTTGCGCAGCGCCAGCTATAGTCACGGTAAGGTACGCATCTTTCGGGAGCGTAACTGGTCTTACTGCGACATTAGTCTGCCGAAGAACTGCGGCAGCGGCCAAAGTAGTAGCGGCGCAGAAATAATCATCATCTTCAGGTACTGCAGATGAATCTACGCCATCAACATACAAGAAACCGACTTTACCGGTAGTACCAGTCTTAAATGCGGTGCTGACTTTATTGACATAGTCAATACCGATCTTGGTGCCCTTAGGGATAATTCCCAAGCGTAGTACATCGTTGATTGCTACTGCGGTAGCTTGATCTGAGTCTACCCATACACCTGAGGCATTAGTAGCCAAGGAGTATGTAAGAACTGACAAGTTCCCGTAGGGTTTTCCACCGAGCACTTTCGCATGCGAGAGTGCTATATTTTTCTTTGTTACATTAGCCATGTGATTGTAGTCTCCTTAATTAATGACGTAGCATGAAGCTACATCATTAATAGTAGATATTAGATAGAAGCGGGCATGTATGCGTCAAAAGCGATGGTGCTGAAGTCTTTTGAGTTATACTGAGCCTTCTTAACGCCGAAGATCGTTCCTGCAGTAATAGCCAAAGCATTTCCACGGTCATCAGTCTCTTCATTCCAGTTGTAGCGCTGAGCGCTTCCGCCCTGACCATAAGCGATCAGACCGGCCTGAGCACCCATAAACAGCGCGCGGGCAGCGGCGACATTAGCGCCAGAACCATAGTCGCTGAAGGTTACCACGTTACGATGCTTATGCAGAACGACATCAGCGTACTCACCGAGAGCATTGGTATAGATCATAGACTTGGCGCCTTCACTGGAATCCGTGGCTTTATGAATAGTCATCCAATCATTGGTAGAAGTACCAGTACGAAGCTGATATGCTTGGATGGTGTGCATAAGCAGGACGAACTTCTTCTGACCATTGACGTTGAAGGGCTGAATCATCGGATCTGTCAGCTCAGCACGAGCAACCAAGCGCTCAACGTCCATCAGAGTGATGGGCATAGAGGTCGTAATACCAGTCTTGGCGGTAGCGGTGCTAGCGTACATTACATGGGCTGTATCAGGAGCCTGCAGAGCGTTACTCGCGCGGCCCGTCCAGGATGTAGGCTGATGATAAGAGGTTCCTACACCGCGAGCCCCGGCCAGATAGAACATAATCTCTTCGTCTAGCTCTTCAGCCCACCAGGTAGACAAAGCATCCCGACCCTCTTTACGAAGGTTATAAGGAACGCGCTGCTCGGACATCTTACCCTTGGACTTGGTACCCTTTCTCAATTGGTCAATGAACAGAGCGTCATTGAAGAAGATGAGTGCTTCCTCACCAGTCGCATGACCTTCGATGATTCCGTCACCCTCAACACCAGGTTTGGAAAGCTTCATGCGCAGACCAACGGTGACCTTATCGCCAGCACCCTTATTGAGCTCGTCTTTGAGGGTTAACAGGGAATCATGACCCGTACCGATAAACGGGGCAAAATACTGTTTCTTAGCAGCTTCTACTGCCAGAGAGGTGGACCACCGTTGTACTGCCAACGGATCATTTAACGCAAATTCTGTAAGATCGGCCATTTATAACTCCTTATTCGCCGGCCAAGTATAACTCTTGTTCTTTTGCATTCAGTCGTGCAAATTCAGCTTCGGAAAGCTCTTTACCCTTAAACTCTGGGCGATTTTCATTGCTAACTGGTACGTCAGACAAGGACCTAAATGGCTGGCCTGTTTTTATTTTTGCAAGAAACTCGGCTTCAACAATCGCGCGAGTCTCGGCTTTAATTTTCTCAACATCAACGACTTGTGTAGCACTTACTTTCGTCTTGGCGTTAGCCAGAAGACGTATTACTTGTGCGGCTTGTTCTCCGAGCAGTAGTGGCTCAGTTTCACCAGGGAGTATGATCTGCGTGGCCGGATTCGTCAGATAAAACATATCATCCGTGAATCCTAGGTCTACTGCAAATTCCCTAAACTCTGTACCGGCTGGAGACTCCGGATCAAAAATCCCCGGAACAATCTGCTCCATTTCTGAATTAGTTTTCTCAAATACCGTGTCCAAGTACTCTTGCGCTGCAGCGGCCTGTTGGGTCTCTTCAGCAGATTTTCTCTTGAACTCCTGGTATTTATTCAACTGCTTCATGTACAGCAAAGCTTCTGCGGGTGAATCTGTTGCTAGCTCTTGGAATTCAGCGTCACTCAGCTCTGAAAAATCGTCAAACTCACTTGGTTCAGGTGTTTCTGTTACTACTGGAGTGACCGGACGATTCTCTAACTGCGCTTTAATCTCAGCAAGTTGCTCCTTAAGATACTTGTTTTCACCACGAACCTCATGTATAGCCGCTATCGGAACGAATCCTTTAGGAGGCTTTACAGGCTCTTCTTTCGGTGTTTCCTCTTTCGGTGTTTCCTCTTTCGGTGTTTCCTCTTTGACGACTTCCTTCAGAGGAGTATCTTTTGGTTTTTCCTCAACAGGTTTTGTTTCTTCAGCTAACGACTCAGGGGGCGCCGATTTTTCCTCTGCTGCTTCCGGTGTAAAACCCATTAATTCTGCTTCTGAGACTTCTGTCAAGCCCTGTAACTCAACTACTGCGGAATTTGACATTGGTGCAGATGCTTCTGTGGACTCTGATCCTTCTACTGCTCGTGTTACTTCAGCCATACTGTTCTCCTTTAACGTCTCTTTAGTGGACGAGGTACTACAAGTTTTACACCTCTAGGGTGAAATTAAATCCCAGCGCCTGGAGCCGATGGGAATATGCGGTCAAAATTATCTCTAAATTTCTTGTCACCTTGAACTGCGTACTGATGAGGCTGATTCCAGCGAAAGTCACGTCCATTTTGAAGAGGCCTCTGTGATTTAAACTCTTTCTCTACTCGTTTTTCAAATGCTGCTTCTTCTTGTCTAGTCATTTAGCTTTCTCCGTTTTTTCAGTTTGTGCTTTCAAAATCTCTTGCCCGAGCTCGGCACCAGCTTTCCAATCCTCACGCTCAGCCGCACGGGTTTCAGCAACGGCGCTAGCCTTCATTTTTTCAATCTTAGCAACACTCTCTGCTATAGCAGTCTCGCGTTCACGTCGCTGTAGGTCAGACTCTTCAGCCTGGGCTTGTTCCTTCTGCATTTTCATCTGTGCAGCTTGTGCTTCACGCTCCGTAGATGAAAGATTCTCGTCCATAGGCTCCATGCCAGTAGCTGCACGAATCTGCTTAAGCAAGGCGTCTTTATTCGGGATATCAGATATCTCAAATGCCATGTTAAGCAGAGGACCGATTGCCTCAGGCGGTGCTTTATTAATGGCACCAAACAACAGTTCCATATTCTTTTCACGCATAACGTCTGTAATAGGCACGTTTGCAATGACTATATCGAATGTTGCTTCAGTTATATTGTTTCGAACTTCTATAGCCCCCGTTTCTGGGTTATAAAGCTTTTGATTTATTTCAACAAACTTCTCTGCACCCGACATACGATCAGTCACGCGGAGTACTTTCGGGCCTGTCCATTCTTTTTGAACCATAGCCAGGGTAAGTTCACCAAGCCGCCGTTGTGAGTACTTAGCATTCTCGATCAAAGAGGCGGTGACTGTAGCTGCGAGTTCCTGCTTTTTATCGATCGCGATGCCAGATTGCAGTCTAGAATCCCTGGATAGGGCCTCGTCATTAGCGCCGACTATTTCCTGGATCTCGCGTTCTGACTGATTCATTAAGTCAATTTGCGGAGCGGCTAAAGTAGCCATCTCCTGGATCTGGAAAGCGCTCATCTTGCCCTTCTTGAGAACGATGAGGCCATCTTGCCGGTTTGATTCGTCGTAAAGCTTGTTGATATCCTTCGCGGCGTCTTCCTCAACTATGACCCGACGATTGCTTATGAGAGACAACGCCATAGATCGACGTTTATTAACTTCCATAAGCTGCTCTTTAACTTGTCTCGGAACACCAAAGGGACAGTTAAAGCGGTCAAGGTATCCTACAAATGGCGCGAAGGGGTATAAGTCATGTGCGTAAGGTGAAGCCACGTCTTGCAGGAGTAAGTCACTGACAAACGTGGCGACACGCATCTTCTTGACATTGGCTGTTATAAGCTCTTTCGAGTACTGAACAACCTGAATTTGGTCTTGCGGGTTAGGCAGTGTATCAAGGTCGATAACTCTAGAGTCCGGCATTATAGCAAACCAGCCCTTAGTTATCTGTGTATACCACATCTCTATTGGACGAATACGCTTCCGATCGCTGTTAACCCAATGATTCGAGGAAAGATATCTGTGGTAATCCTCAATAGCAGTTCCTTGGTCGTAGATGTCAGGGACGTAATATGTATTACTCAACTGGCTGAACTTATCCAGAAGGTCCTTTGTCTTCTCTGGGAAGATAAGGCATGTATCCTCGAGGTTTTTCCAACCAGCTGTAAAAAAGTACCGACACTCGTCCTTGTTTATCCAGGGTGTAGCAAATGGGTCCCACCACGCAGAATACCAGGGTGTAGCCTTCCACTGCACAGGCTCGCATCGCGGGTCACTGTTTTTACCGACCTGAATACAGCCATAGCCTGCAGTAATCTCGTCGCCAAAGGCCGATGATACTAACTCCGCACCCTTGTTTTGATCTTTAACATATGCCAGAGCCTCACTCATAACCTGGCCGAGCTCATTGTCGTCTTTAGAACGGCCTTTGGCGACGATATCCTGTTGATTACGTAAAAAGTGTCCCTGAATAAGATTAAGTATCGGAAAGATTCTGTTTATGGTAAGAGGATTAATACCCTTATCTTTGAGTCTGTTGAATGCAGCTTGAGTCCAGTGTTTACCATCTCGGAACTCGAAATCTTCCCAACTCTGGGAGCGCCAGTCTGAATGTGCGGACTGCGCCTCACCAACCCAAGATAAGAAGGTCTGTATACTTGGCTTATTATTTATCAAGTTGACCATCTAGTTCTCGTTTATTCTACAAGGTCTAGGGTTCTCGTCGAACCGTACAGCCTTGATTGTTTTCTCACTTAATAGCATAGCTTTCATCACCCTGTGTCGACCGTCCATTATCTCTCCGTCTTCATCGAGAATTATAGGAGCGCTTAAGTCTGCAGCCTGTACTGTACGCATATGCATAACCATTTCACGCAGCGTAAGCTTTTCATACTTATGCCACACATATAAATGATTAAGTGGAACCTCCATAACAGGCAAGTCCTTTGCTAACTGAATAAGCCGAGCTACAGACCACTCGTACCGTCCAATTGTAGATACCTGCGTATCGGTTGAGGGAAACTCAGGAATCTTCACCACTCCACCTCGGGTAAGTCAATTGTCTGTCCAGCAAGTGGATGGGTACAGTCTCCAAGATACTCAATTTTGCCATCACGAATAAAAGAGTGACATATTTGTTTTGGGGCACCCTTCGGTGCGAGGTGAGTTACTGGGTCCGGCTTAAGCCCCATAGTTACGAGCAAGCTTGGAGAAAATGTAGGCTTCTCAGTATCACCGTTAAAGGCCCATACTGGTCTTGGCCCGGCTCCAGACCATATCATATGCTGGCATTCACAGCCGGGGCACTCAAGTACCCAGGTTATCCTACCATTGTCTTCCTCGATATTTTTCACTTTACTCATTTATCACACCTAAGCTGACCATCTATTTTCCTCAGGTCTCTCAAAGTCGTTGTTTGATGTAGCACCAGTTTCTCCCTTGACGTACATACAGAGGTATTGTAAACCATCATGGGGATGGCTAAATTTATTTTTATCTGCCTTAGAGGCATACTTAGTTGATCCAGCTAGCTGAATGCGTCTAAGCTTGTAACCACCGTTAAACCCTTTGCGGAGCATCTTACAGCGAGTATGAAGTCTGAACGCGGGCTTGCCGCCGCGCATCTGCTGTAAGAAGTATCGAACTGCTTCCCAGCGTATAGTTGGGTCATTGGAGTTTGCAGCCTCAGCGGATATCCCAAGGTCGTCAAGTTCTTTAAAGACAGTTTGCTCATCAGTATCAGCCCTCTTGTTTCCTGCAGGGTCTCCAACGAATACCCATTCACACTTGCTGTACCTAGCACGTAGAGCCGGCAAAAGGATGTTTGTGGCAAATTGATTAATACCCATGCCCTCTGCGACGAGCTCTTCTAAGATATGCAGCGTACCGTTCGGCGTCTCTTGACCAATGATTGCAGCAGGTGTCAAACCGAAGTCCATGCCAACTATAATCTCGTGATCCTCAATCAGCTCTATAGAAGTAGAGACGTGAACGTCGTCGTGCCACTGCTCGGCGTAGATTGCTTTACCATCTTCGACTGTTCCATATTGATTTCCCAAGTTAACCGCGATCCACGCTTGATCTTTACCTTGCTGCCCGTTCATATAATATAATTCTCGACCCGGCAAGTTCCGTATGTTTTCAGCGGCGGGGTTACTAACCCATTTACCAGTCCACTCTTGGGTACCATCAGTATCAATCATCTCACGCATCAAACCACCAGGCTGTGTAAAAAACTCCCATCCTTCAGGCTTTGTTTCTTCAGCCATAGTGTACATCCAGTGGTCGTCATCGCATTGATTCGAATCACCGAATATTCCATGCCAGCTGGGCCCGCCGTCCATTGCGCTTGGATATCGACCGTGTCTAAAGTCGGCCATATCAATAATAGATTTATCGAGCTCCTTTATTTCATTTAACCAAAAGCCGGTAACCTGTGTACCACGAAGCTTTTTAATAGCAGCGGGTCTATCTAGAGCTATGAAAATTAATTCTGCTAATACTAACGATTTATCTGGCAGTCTAAATCTTAGTGTATGACTAGGCGGTGATGTTCCACCAGCTTTGTACGTACCAAGTTCACCAAACAAGTCTATCCAGTCTTTTACAGTTGTTGTTAATAGATCTGGAAATGTATTTCTAATTGCTATCCAACGTGATTTTCTATACCCTTGTTGATTTGGTTTTTGTCCGCACATCAAGGTAAACATCTTTTGGCAGCTAGTATAAGTTTTACCTGACCCCAAAGGGCCTATTATAATACTAACGCGGGCTCTAGAGTCTAAATAAGCTTGGAGTACAGGATCTAAAGTATCTGTTATTAATTCAAACCGCACAATTGCCGCCTCGTGCGTACTGAACGTATGCAGAAAACATGTGGGACTCTACCGCGCCAAGTGCGTTATTACAAGTACTACACAGAATACCTCGTATGTTTCCAGTAGAATGATTATGATCTATGACTAAATTTTCAGTACGCCCGCATAATTCACAATGCGCGTCGTGTGTCTTTTTATATTGCTGCGCAGAACTTGTATTATACAGTATCTGGGTATCCGGTTTTTCTAAGTACTCTATCGCGTGTTCAGGATTAAGAAACTCTATTTGTCCGACTGAGGTATTACACTTATTACATAACAGTTTTCTTATTTTTCCAGTTATATGACAATGATCAACTGAGGCTCTTCTAAACAGCTCACCAAAATCGGTTCCACAAATCGCGCAGCACCCCTTTTGTGCATCCATCAGGTCCCGAAAATCCTCTTCAGAAAGGCAGTACCGACTTTTGATACTAGACATACTGGATTTATGTTTACCTTGTGGGGTTAACCGGGCTTTCGCTGTACTCAATCTACTCGCTTCATTAAACTTTTCACACTTTTCCGGGTCCAACCTATCAAGAGCTCGAGCTATTCGGCTAGCTTCATTTTGTTGTGTCCGAACTTCTGGGTCAAGCCTAGTCTTGGTATTATAAGCCTTAGTACAATTGTTGTATTTGGCACGCTTCTCGGGGTCTAGTCTAGCCTTTCTACAGGCTTCTCTTGCTTTTTCTCGATTTACCGGGTTCTGCCGATAAATTCTCTGCGCCTCCATTCGTCGTGCCTTTTTCTCAGCACTCATTTCAGCATAATATAATCTGCTTGCTGTGTTGTTCGCTTGTTTCTCTTCTACTGTTTTCATATCTTCTCCTAAGATATTCTCCGAAAAACTTTGACCAGGGAGTGGAGGAGTCCTTTTCGCGTTGCAGGCGCTAGGTCAAAGCGTATTGGTTATCTATGACCAGAGAGGTCCCTGATCGTGACTGTCGGTAAGCCATTATCGTCAGTGCCTAGCGTCATTGAGGCTAAGTTCGCAAGATTCGACCCAGCAGTCATGTCTTTGAACAGGGCACTCAGTTGCTTAATAGCCTGTGAGCTGCCGAGCCCATTACTCTCAAAGTTATCCAGAATATCACTAGCGGTCTTTACGATTTTGCACTCAAGGGCAAGATACCGCTGGGCCATCAGGACTTCCTTGGCCAGGGAGTAGACCTTCAAGCGTTTCCGGGCACGGTCGATATACTGTTCTGACTCGAGAGACATAATCTCATCGACGTCATCGGTCTCTTCATACGGCTTTTGAGGCGGGTCTGGCCAGAATTGTTTCCAGCCGAGCTCGGTGGCCTCTCGCTGGAGCAGCGTGGCACTAGTCTCCTCGTCCGACGCTATCTGAGCGATCGACTTATTGAGGATTTCGTACTGCAACCGCATGAGCTCTAAATCCAGCATGTATGTTTCCTTGACTGTTTGTGATGAAATTAAGATATACTTCTACTTTTCTGTATTATACCCTAGTTAAGCTGAAAAGTAAACCGACTTATTTAAAATTTATACCAAACCCGTTTGACCAGAGAGATAGGAGGTGGCCCTTTCTGAAAGTGTATAAACGAGCCTTAGACTGACCGAAAATTTTAGGTATACGTTTGTACTCGGACTTGATGAAATGAGAGCAGAAGGGCTGTTATACACTTTCTAGAGAGCTTTCACTATATAATATAGGCGAGTGTTTTCAGGCTCCGAAAGATTGAATATTAAGTAAACTGGTATATGGTGTAGCTAAGATTCAGTGTAGCCCTTTCTAAATGTGTACAGGCGAGTTAAGGGATTCCAGATTTCACGAGAGTAATGACTCAGAGAAGCTGTACACAAAGTGTATTGAGAGGTCTAAGGGATTCTAATTTTTTCCGGAGCTATAGGAAAGAGGAAGTGCTGTACAGTATTTGGACAGGGTACACCCGCCTAGTCTGCAAATTGCCTGATTTTTATGGTCCTGCAGACAGGAGCGCAGCGACTGCAAGTCATTGATCCGACAGGATCTCATGTTATTAAGTGAACAGCGTGAACGATTTATTAATGGGAGCAGCGCGACCACTAGAATGAAGAGCGTAGCGATGAATATATGTTATAGAGTGAACGAAGTGAACGGATATTAAATGGGAGCGTAGCGACCACAATTATAGCGCCGCAGGCAAATTTTTAATTTTGTTATAAGGTGTAATATAGTTGTGTATATTGTGAAATATGATATAATTAAATTGTAGGAAGGATGTAGTTAAGGAGTTAAAAATCAAAGAGAGGGTGACATCATGAAGAAAGAAAACGAGAGTGCAAAATCGGAAATGGAACTGCTGCTTGAAGAGATTGCGGCTTTGAAGGCGGAGCGCGAAGAGCTGGTCAAGAAAGTCGGCGAGAAAGGTGAAGGTCGGAAAGAGCAAGTCGTCAATCTGATAAGGACAAATGGTCGGATTAGCATCAAAGATATTGGCGAAGCGATCGGCATTAGTGAGCGCAATGTGTCGAGTCAGTTGTCATATCTTCGTAAGGATGGTTTGAAGTTTGGAAAGGATTCAAAGGGCCGGATTTATGAGGAAAAAGAGGAATGATTCTTAGATAGGAATGAGCCGCAGATAAGAATGATTATCTGCGGCTTGTTCTTTTGCTGGGTATTTAATCATTTGGTGAAATACGCTGATGATAGTGATTATTAATATTGCAAAGGTATTTAGTTATTTAACTACATTGCTATTTAATTAAATAACTATACTGGATGATAGTGTTCTTGGAGGGCTCGGCTTAATCATGACACCCAGTATGATCACACTGGATGATAGTGCTAATGAAGAGCCCAGCATTATATTATCCCAACCTAGCAACGTGGTGATGATAGTCCCCGCAAGTCTTGTCTAAGAGCTTAGCTGTGTCGATTACCGCGGTGACACACTAACTTCGCGAACACACCAAAGTTCCAGTATCAACGTGATAGTGCTGCTGGAGAGCTCAGCTCCATTATCCAGTAGAGTCATACTGGGTCCGATGAATAAAGCACAGCACCTAGCATTATTACACCAGATGCTGTAGAGCTTTACTTTATAATCATGCTACATCATGCTACATCATGTTACATGATGTTACATGATGTAACATTACATTACATTTCGACAATTTTAACATCTATCCAAGTGTCATAGTTGGTATTGTTTCGTAGTATAATGATGTACTCTTTAAAGTCGTTATGCACGTGAATTACAAATAACTCAATATCGCTTTGTTCTAGTGGTACTGCATCAGTATAATTAATATCTGGAAATTGTCCACGTAGTTTATCTACTTCTGCTAATAACCAGGTAGGTATATTCATAGTGTTTCTCCAGTACTAAGTTTTAATTAAGCAGAAGAAGTTTCTGCTTTTTATATAATATATTATAATATATTTTAACGCAAAAGTAAATTCTTTTTTATCCAGGAATTAAATTAATATTACTGGAGTTGAGGATCCTGCGCAGGAGCACATCATCCCCGCAAATCTTGCCTCTCGGCATCACTGACTCAAGGACCTCGCAAATCTTGCCTCTCGACATCGCTTACTAAGATACTTGCAGACTCGGTAATCCAATTGTGTCAGCTAAGCAGCAAATCTTGCGGGGCCCAACGAAAACCCAGAATGTATCTTAAAATCGAGCTACACCGTTCCGTCATTTGAAGAGCTTGGTCGAATCAATTTGATATTCGCTTAGTCTAAGTATCTGATTTTACTAGTATAAGAGTTTATCGGTTGAATAGTTGAATAAAAATGCTTATCCAGAGAGTATTTACGATATGTTATGTTCGTAGGATATTCAGGGCCTATTCGAGCATACTATTCATCTTTTATAAGTATATAATATTATTACGTATATTTTAAAATATGTTGAATAGCAGATAAAATACAACATAAAACATATTTTTTTTCTAAAAAAAGTATAAACTAAGTGGAAAAAAAGCAGCTTATTCGACGCGTCCAAATTTATCTAATTATTTCATATACTTAGGCCCTACAAATCAGCCCGTGAATATAAAGCGAACTCGCTTTTTCCATTTTTTCTTAATTATATTATATACTTAGGCCTAGAGCGATTTGTTTTGGCCCAATATACCTAATTCGTGCATACTCTCAGTCTCAACTTACTCTCACGTTCCGCCTACCTTAGCCTTGTATTATGCTTATCCACACTCCGCTTCTCTTATTAATTTATTCTATATAGGTATACTTTTTCGATTCATCTTAATTATTATCGTTTACAAAAGAGACTCTCCATGCTATAATATCGATTGAAAGTGAGTGATCCTCACTGTGAGTGAATACCCTGCGCTGTAGGAGGCGGTCTTGATTTGGCGGCTTAAAGTACTATCATGAACCAAGTCGTCAAATCAAGACATTTATTCAGCCTACACTCTCCTGGTTAAGCTCATTTAATCAATCAGCTTCATGTTACACCGAACAAACAAACTCCTACATCATTAAACATCAACAGAAAGGACGCGCATGGCACACCTCACAGTAGATCCTAGCACTATTCCGCTTTCTTTACAATCTGCACCCTTCTGGCTATTGTGGTCTCCTCAACCACATCCGAAGATACCTAATAAAACTTTAAAGAAACCTATCCTGGGTAAGGACTGGCCGACTAAACTCTTGCCCTTTGAAGATGTACGATTCCGAGTCGGTAAGACTCTCGGCCTAGGTTTTGCATACACCGAAGATCATCCATTTGTCTGTATTGACGTCGACGAATTTACTCCTGAAAATCTCTCCCTGGTCAAGTCCCTTGATTCATACACTGAGGTTTCACCGAGCGGCATGGGTTGTCATGTAGTTGTCGAAGTGACTGACAAAGCGACTATCATCGCTGAATATGGCAAGGGTAAGCGTAACACTACCAATAAACGTGATCTCTTTATATCGACTGGCTTTGTTACAGTGACCAACAATATCGCGGATGACAATCCTCTGCCGGTCCGAGTCATTGAGTCTACAACCTTACTCAGCATACTTGAAGGCTTATTTACTACACAACGTCACGTTGACCAAACAGAGCAGCAAGACTCTGAAGCCTCTCCACCTACCAAGTCTTCTAAGTCGACTGAGCCTCTCGCTATTCCTTATGTTAAGAGTCTGCTTAACCGGCTTCCAGTACAATGTTTAACTGACGATATCTTTGACCGCGTCTCAAAAGGTGAGTCCGCGGTTCTTGATCTCAACTGCACAGATGAAGCACGCACACCTTGGTTAATCATTGGTCAAGCACTTCATCATGAGTACTCCGGGTCCCTTAAAGGCTTCTCTCTCTGGGTAGAATGGTCTCGATCAGGGAATAAGTACGATCCTGACTCAGCAGATGCTGTGTGGCACTCATTCAATGATAAGAATACTGACAACCCTATAACCATCGCGACTATCATCAAGCTCGCTGATGCTCAATTCCCGTCTTATCCTGACGTTGATAAGAAAGGTCGGTTAAAGGGTACTATTGATAATTTTCACACTTATCTTAGGTTTACGGGTATCAAACCTGTCGTCAATGAGTTACTTATGCAGATGGATGTAATCATACCTCCATCTAAGCAAGCAGACTGGGGTATGCCAACTTCTAACGCATCTCTTGATCAAATCACGAGTCTCATTGGCTCAGACTTCTTAAAGATGAATACCATCTCTGGTAGCTTTACTGACCGACGCATATTTAATTATCTTGGTGCTGTTGGTAACACAAATTTCATAAATCCTATCAAGGATTACTTTAATAATCTTACCTGGGATGGGCAAGACCGCATAACGGCTCTCATGAATACTATCGAGGTTATGCCATCTCATACTCGCTTTTTGTCATCATATAAAGTCTTTTTACAAAAATGGCTGATTCAAGTCGTAGCTGGTGCGTGCCACGATCCTAAGGACCAGTCAGTCATGCTTAACCAAGTCCTTATCTTTACAGGCTCGCAAGGCATAGGCAAGACTAAGTGGGTACAGTCTCTCTTTCCTAAGGCCCTCATTCACTACTGTGACGCGAGTAAGGACCTCAAGCTCGGCAAGTTTAAAACTGAGAGCACTAAGCTGACCATGGAGCTCAGCAACTCTCTAATCTGTAATATCAATGAGATAGACACTCTGTTCACCCATAACACATTCTCCGAGTTCAAGGAATTCCTTGACGCAACGACTGAAAAGAAGGTTCTACCTTACGGGCGGCATCAAGTGGAGATGACCAGACGTACCTCTTTCATTGGGTCTACAAACCTACAATCTTTTCTCTCTGACTCTCAAAATAGACGCGTGCTACTTATACACACAGCCTCGCTAAACTTCAAGCATAACATTGATCTTGACCAGTTATGGGCTCAGGTCCATCATCTCTATGTCACGGGTGAGCCGTGGTGGTTCTCTCAACTAACTGAAGAGACACGTTATCCTCAAGCCGTCCAAGACCGTGACTACATCAACGCGCGAGCAAGACTCATGGCCGATGAAGCGGTAGCCGATGACTTAGATGATTTCTTTGACACCACTGCGCCTATTGACCAATGGACTAAGCTTACATTACGTGATGTACGCGCGCTTATTGGGCTGGGTGGTGAGACACGTAAATCAGGTGGCAACTCACTATCACAGCGTCTGTTCAAGCAGACATTCCTAGCGTGGCTCGGACAACTGCCGCATACTCCTCCGCCTGAGAAGGGCGCACATGCTAGATCACGTACGTTCTACTGGGTACCCCCATCCAGAGGTACTCAGACTCCGGTCGGCGCTCTTATGTTTGACACTCATCAACCCTCAACTCAGGTTCAATAACTATGACTACTCCAAATATCTATAATTGTATTACGCCGCGGCTATATAAATCTATAGCGTACACGCTTAAAGTAATTAATGATCCTCAGACTGATGAAGACTTCGCTAAAGCCTTACGGAAATTTATTGACAAATACCTTGACCGTCAAGACGCTAAACTTGATATGCCCGCAGTTACTAAGTATATCACGCAAATTGAGAGTATCTTCGACACCGCAGCGCCTCTTGATCAATGGCAAAAGATGACGGCCGCTGATATTCGAAGAGCTCTAGGTATTCCTCGTAATAGCCCTAGTGGCAATGACAAGGTGTCGAGAGACCTTAAAAACGTGTTCTCTTTCTGGCCAAGACCAGAGGGTCTACCTCCTGATATACCGGCTCAGTATACGCGAGGCTGTGTCTATTATTGGATGCCGCCACTAAAATCATAAATACTATCACCTGGCCATGCTACTCTTAGTGTGGCCATTGTTATTTCCAGCCTACACCAATTTCACTTTTGGAAAAGAAAGTATTTACTTTGGTGACTAATTAGTTTATAATTAATTATAAAGAAGAAATACAGTCTATAATAAATTAATTATGGTGGAGGCTAAAGTGAGAATAATATCATTTGAGAGACAGAAAAAGCAACCCTTAGTATATTGGTCTGATCGTCTGAATCGAGCAGGCTATCTTGTCAAGCGACGAGATGCAGTCACGACTGAAGATGGATTCAAGACTCGTGTGGTCGTATGGTTCACGAAGCTTGATGAAGATAAACTTCGGACATTAACCTCTATAGACATAACAGAGGGCCAAGTCACAAGCTCCACACTGGTCAACACGACCTTCGGCTTATGCTGTCCTAAGTGCCGTACAAATGAGTTCATTCATAATCAAGTAGACTTTCACCTGAAGAGTATTAGAGACCAAGCCAGATTTAATCTTGACGAGTTTGGCTATTACTGCAGAAAATGCGGAACCTTAAGTTGAAGGAGATGAATAATGATTACAAGCATAAAAAGATCTGACATAGATAACACAGTTACTATCACCACGCTGTGTCCATTCTGCCGAGCGTTGAACAAAGTAACTGTTGACTATGACCAGTATATGGTGTGGCAGCGTGGTGCAATGATTCAGCGCGCAATGCCTAAAGTCCCGGCCAGAGAGCGCGAGCTCCTCATCACTGGCATCTGTGATGACTGCTTTCCTAAGGAGGACGAATAATGAGATATGAATCCGCTAAATCAGAAAAAGGCAATACTGGCGTAAGTTATAAGTCTCAAGAGCTCGCAGATAAACAAGCCTGTAAGATGGATAACATGAACTGCACGGACTGCACGGACTGCACGAACTGCACGAACTGCATGGACTGCACGGACTGCGAGAACTGCACGAACTGCACGGACTGCACGGACTGCACGGACTGCACGGACTGCATGAACTGCACGGACTGCATGAACTGCACGAACTGCACGAACTGCATGGACTGCATGGACTGCATGGACTGCACGGACTGCGAGAACTGCACGAACTGCAGGTACTGCATGGACTGCACGGACTGCGAGAACTGCACGAACTGCAGGTACTGCACGGACTGCACAGACTGCACGAACTGCAGGTACTGCACGGACTGCACGGACTGCACGGACTGCACAGACTTCAAAGAGAACCCCGCAAGGTATCTTAAACAATCTATCGGAAGCCGAAATGCAGACGTCACAACATACTGGTCAAAGGGTCTTGTTCAAGTAGTTTGCGGATGCTTCCGAGGTGATTTGAATCAGTTTCGTGAAGCTGTTACCCAGAGACACTTAGGCACCAAATTCTTTGATCAATATATGATTTATATCAGCACCATTGAATACTTAATCGTTCAGGAGAAACTCTATGTGTGACTGCAATACGGCTTCAGTAACTAAGTATCTTCGGTCGCATGTAATAGCGCCAGGTGTATCCCGTACATATAAGTACCACGGATGCGCTTGGTGTGGTGAACCTATCGGTCCTGTTGAGACGGTGGATAACATCACGAACCGTGTACCTACCGTGTTTCCACCATCTTACGATGTCAGGGCTAATCGCTGCATGTCTGATCAAAACAGTGATGCACCTGGCGTTAACCCATATGCTAATCTTTATAGTCCCTTGGAGGAAGACTAATGCTTCGTGAAATACTGTTCCGTCTCAGCTCAGATGTATTTTATGATATATCATCCTGGGCTTCAGCGTCTAAAAGATACCCTACTCCGCGTAGGCTTAATGCGAAACAGGCGTGGAAGAAACGTGGTAAGACAAGGAGAGTAAAATGAGATGCGTTAAAACAGGATTAAAGTTCCAAGTGCATCCAGATGTCATCAACACTTATACTGGTGACCTGTTCTATTGTGGGTCACTCAACTGTCTCTTGCTTAGAGGCATATCAAGCGGCACAATGGAAGTTACACCTCACGTAATATTCGAAGCTGACTCAGATATATTTAAGGTCACTGAGAATTCTTACGCATTTGCTAGTTGGTGGGGTGAATGGAACAGAGGAATAGATATGCAGTTACCCTGTATTATTGATGACACAAGATTCTTTAATTGACTATCATCTCAACTGAGCAAGGAGACAAGTGTGCAGAAGATATTAGAACGACGTGCAAAGGCCCGAGCTAAACGGGCTGAGTTAAAGGCTAAAGGACTCTGCGTAGCATGTCAAGGTCCTACTGAGGCGGGTCATACGTTTTGTAATGACTGTGGTGTAGTACATCGCATTTATGAACGGCAGCGCCGAGGCTTTAATCCCCATATTCCGATGAGTCCCGGCAGACCACCAATTTATCCAGGCGAGGGAGAATAAACATGTATTGTGTACAAGCAACACCGGAGCAAATCGCTAAGATCGTTGATAAGTATCTTAATCCTCGAGACTGTAAAGATATTAAAGTCGGCACAGAAGACAAAGAATGTTTCTACATACGGATTAAGCACACTAAGTACGGCGCTATAAGTGACTTTAAGCTTGACTCTGCGCGAGCTACTTTCTTTCAGCTTGAAAAGGGTGACACGCGTTATGCAGTCAACTACCCGGCGGGCGAGTTACTTCAGAAGCTTATGTACATCGGTCATAAAGTTATAGCTGACTGGAAAGCAGGACCAGAGCTTTAAATCAACTAAAACAAGGACTACGAGGACTATGAAGAGAAGACTAACTAAGTCGCAGTTTAAAGAGATGGAGCCTTCGAGATTTACTCGCTTCATTAAGGATGAGCTGATGCCAACCCCTAGAAAACCAGGATCAGGTATCGCCGTTATATTTCCGTATGACCTACGGTCAAGTCTTGACGACAAGTGCAATAACACGGTGTTACGCTGGGTCGCGTACGTCAACAACGCGGGCACTCTCTGTCACGTTGTCAGCCCTGAAGCGGAGATACTTATTCGTCTGTCATTTAAAAAGTATCCCATAAAGAATCTTCCTATTAACTATATGCGTATCGCTATCATCGCGCGTATCGAAGGCTGGGTGAAGCTATGATGAAGAAAGCACCTCCTGTAGAAAACTGGGATGGGAGAAAATGGATGGCCTGTTTCAAGACCCCGATCGGCACGTGGAGTCCTTTATTTATATCCAAGGATAAGCGGGCCACGATGGATAAAGCCAAAGCTCTTTCAATCGAGCATACCCGCATGGTCTATGTTAAAGAGTACATCAGAGGCGCCGACCCTGCAATTGATCAAGAGTGGCGTGATGTATTTTACAGAAAATGTACACGTACCGAAACCGCGCGGCAAAGAGTTACTTCTGTAAACACTGTGGTCGTAAGAACCTGATATAAGGAGAGCTCATGGGTCAGCAAGCTAATATGAATCGAACCAAAGAGGTCTTCGAGATATTAACACAACTCGATGGGGTCTCTGGTATATGGTATGACTTTATGTCAGACTCTATCGGGGCCTACGAGCATAATACTCGAGCACTCTCTCTGGTCACAGACTTCGGTATAGACAATGGTTATTCCCTCAAAATATTAATAGGAGTTCAAGATGGCTATGATGACAAAGCGCACAACCTCTTCCAACTCTGGAGATAGCAAGATGCTCAGCCTTTTCTTAGCTATATTTGTGGTATGCCTTATCGCAGGTTACTATGTATGGGAGTTACCAAAGACACCGCAACCTGTTGTCCAGAAGTATAAGTATATGGTCCACTGTAGCGAGAGTGTCCGTGTAGAGTATATCGCTACTGTACAGCTACCTATTGAGGAGGTATGCAGATGATGACTGAAGATAAAGCAAGAACCAAGTGGTGTCCGCATCATCGAGGCAACTATGGTACTAACTTTGAACACGATCCTGTTAATAAACAATATTCTCATCCAGGGTGTATAGGACCTGAGTGTATGATGTGGCGCTGGATTGCTAAAGGCGAGGGCGACTGTGCTCTCAAGTATCTCGGTGAGGTGTACAAATGATCCAACTCGACATCAAGTATAATGGTCTTCTTAAGGTACAACTCACAATTGCCGCCTCTGCCACAAAGGGCGACGATATAATATTAACCCATACATCTATATCAGATACCGGAGCAGCGAAGATGTCGACTAAGGTCATCTCTTCTGCAGACTCTGACAAGCAGATCGACGGCCTGTTTGACTACATCAAGGCAATGGTATAGCTACTATCACGCACAGAACCTTAAACCTTTGAGTCGGAGGAACTAACATGAAGAATCTATTCTATTTTCTGGCCGCATTTATCACCGTGTTTAGTATAGTATTCGCAATATATGGACCGAAGACTCTAGCGTTCTCAGGAGACTTCCAAGCGTACACCAAGATTCACAGAGATATTAATTCACTCTCTGGGAAATAAAGAGTTTACTTTTGCATAAAACTGGTGTATAATTAATTATAAAGAGTGAGAAGTTAATCTCACGAACACTAAACACCATAACGCGGAGGTTCTATGAGCGCAATATCTCGAGTAACAGTTGATACTGGTTGCCAAGTCTGTAATGCCGAGTACATCGACTTTGTATATGACGCTCGTATGCGTGTAGGTATGTGGGCGTATATGTGTGAAGACTGCTTCAATGAATACGGCATTGGACTAGGCCTTGGTAAAGGCCAAAAGTACGATACCAAAACCCTTCAAAAAGTGGAAGGCTGATATGGAACTGGAATCAGTAAAAGCGGTTACTCTGTTTTGTTGGCGCGACCGGAACGGAGTATTCCATCCTATAAATACTATGGAGACTCGACATCTATACTACACGCTCTTGATGATCTGGAATCATTCCGCGCCAGAGCACTTGAAGTACCGTCCCTTTAATGAGTATACCTTTAACAGCTTCTACACAGCTGAGTACTTCTTGGAAGCTGTTAAAGCTATAGTACCTGAACTACAAACCCGTAAATTGCCCGATGCTTGGGCCGCGCGGCTTATGAGTATGTCTATGGCACTGCATGAATACTCAGCTGCGCCATTACAAATTCCACAAACTGAGGAGGACCGTTGATATGACTATGACTCCTTCAGAGCGAGTTAAACAACATCGATTAAAACGTCGTGCGGAAGGACTCTGTGACCGCTGTGGCAAACCGACAGAAGATAGCGCGTTCCGATGTAACGAATGTGGAATTAAACACCGAATCAGGATGAGGGAAAGACAAGGCTGTAACCCAACTATGGATGAGTCTCGGTGCAAGTATCACGGCGAAGAGCTTGTCTTAAAATCGTACCGTGTAACGCGATATGTAGAAGAATCAATAACTGTTGTAGCTCAAACAATCGCAGAAGCTTTAAAAACTGCAGAAACCAGTACCGACGATTATAGTAGGCACGTTATAAAAGTCCGTGCTAGAAAGATACTTCCACAAATTGAGGAGAATGACAAATGACTGTTCAAGAACTGCAGGAAATCGGTAAGATCGTAGCTACCGCAGGTGGAGACGCCAAGGACATGATGCTTTTATTCTTAGCCTCTGATATCGGCGTCAACCTACTCTGGGCTGGTGTATTAGTTTTATTCTTCTGGCTGGTATATAAAGTTGCTGTACAGTTTATGATTGCAAGCGACTTTGAGCGAGATCTAGCTGAAGCTTTGGAAACAAATTTCCTCGACCGCGCGGATCATAAAAAGATTGTAAAGATGATTCAGCATGCTGTAGCGAGTGAAAGGGAGGAAAATGATATTTAACATCAGATTTAGAATCGGCAAGAACAGACTTGGCGCGGGCTCTCGGTACTCATTAAGAGAACTCTGCGTCAGCATTATCGATCGGTACTCTTTAACAGAGACCGAAGTCTGTACTATAGTAACCCTTCAAGTCGACGAGACATGGAGTAACGAAGACTTAGAGGTTCGGCGTATTAAATAATCTAACAACAAGGACTACACGGAGAACAGTAATGTACCGGATTGAATCTTTATTTTGGCACCGCGGTTATAAGTGTGTAACGATATTCACTGATATGGGACACCGTTGCGGATACGTAGCAGTAGGTCCTGAGCATCCACTCTTCGGAATCCCGTATAACCAGAATTTACAGTCAAAGGAGTTACTTCAGGAACTCCAGCATTCTTCAATAGGTAAGCGCGGAATCATTGATGTCTTCTGCTGGAACGGCGAAGAGACGCGACTATCACTCTTGGTTAATGTACACGGCGGGCTTACGTACTCCTCATCTACTCCAACGGGTAGGTACCCTATGCTTCATATCAACGAAGAATGGTACTTCGGTTTTGACTGCGGCCATTATATGGACGCTAAAGAAAGTCACTTGGTTGAGAAGTATTTTAGCAAAGACCGTGCGGATATTCTTCGAAAATATTTCAGCTTTAATGACGGGTTTGTCCGGTCTCTTGAGTACGTAAAAGAAGAGTGTATCAGCCTCGCGGATCAACTCGAGTGTATCAAGGATACGTTGATCGAGACTCGAGTACAAATAGCGTAGTTAAACAACAAACACAGTTATCACAAGGAGAACAAATGACTGAAGAACGACATGCACGGTTCAGTCCGAGCAAGTTACCACGTATTATTCAATGCCCTGGCTCAGTAAAGATGTGTGAGAATGTACCCCGAATGCCGTCATCATCTGATGCGCAAGAGGGTACGTATCTCCACTCTGTAGTAGAAGACTACTTGACCAGGGATGAGTACTCAGTCTCGACGGTCCTGCACAAGGACCCTCTGAAGCACGTAGAGTTCAGAGACGCTGTTGAAGAGATCCTTGATTGGGTCTTTGCCCTAAAAGCGCAACACTCTGGTCAAGAGACAACTGAGATGATCGAGACTCGGCTGTCCTGTAAGGACTTTGAAGAGCATACGGGTTGTAGTCTACTCGATGAAGTAGAGGGTACTGTTGATTACATCTTCTCAGTCAACCGTATCTTATATGTATGTGACTGGAAGTTCGGCAAAGGTATCATTGTTGATCCGTCTTCAAGTCAGCTTCTCGGCTATACAGCTGGTGCACTCAAGTCGCCTGCTAATGCTGAGAAGTACGATAAAGTTGTCTGTGTTATCGGGCAGCCTAGAGGACACAACGAGGATCACTTCAGACAGACTGAGTACACTGTGCCTGAGGTGCTTCGTTGGATCAAGCATACACTATCACCGGCCCTGCAAGAGACTCTCGCGGATTATCCGATCCTCCGACCGTCTGTTGACGCATGTCGCTGGTGTGATGTGAAGATGACCTGCCGTGCGCGCCTCGCAATGGCAAACGAGATCGCGTCTCAGGTGTTCAAGATCTACGCAGAGATTCCAGATCGGGTCCCTCTGGCCGAGCTTTCAGAGTTTCTTGTGAAGGCTCCTGTCCTTGAGTCATATATCAAGGACATCAACAACTATGCTTTTAACATCATCATCGCAGGAGGTGAAGTCCCAGATCATAAAGTAGTACGTGGTCGCAGTAACCGCACTTGGGAAAACGAGACTGTCGCCCGCCAAGTTCTTGAAGAGCATGGCTACGATGTCTCCGAGCTGAGTGAAGTCAAGTTCTTTGGGCCCGCCAAGGTTGAAAAGGTTCTGAGTAAAGCTGACCGTCAAGCCGAGTTCTTTAAGAACCTGATCATCAAACCCGAGGGTAAACTCACTCTGGCTAACGTCTCAGATAAGCGCGAGCCAGTTAAATTTCAGACCGCTGAGGAGGTCTTCGCTAACCTCGCGATTACGGAGGATTAACATGTCACCGCCATACTTGAAAGACATTTCCATCAAGACCGCGCTTAAGCGGCTGATGGTACTCGCGAAGGGTAAGGCCTGCTGCGTTGACCATAATGCATGGTACTACTCGCATGAGGGTAAACTTATGGATCATCCGAACAAACGTGTTTATATTGCGGATATGATTGGGGCAGACGGTTTATTTAGTGAGTATCATAATACATTTCGTGAAGCTCTCGACGACATAGCTTCACGTATAACAGACTTGCAGGTCGAAGTCGCGCAGGAGGAAACAACAGAATGCTAACGGCTGTAATACTGATCGGGCTTTTCTACGTGGCTTATACAATGTAAAAGGAGGTGTTAAATGGAATTAACGCATTTTCAGATGTACGTGATTACACGGGTGGATACAGTCTGCTTTTTATCTGGTCTTATTGGAGTTTTAGGTTTAGCCAGCGTCCTTATATTTGGTATAGTCGAGCTCGTAGAAGACGACGTATGGCCCCGCATTATTAATAAGTGGATAAATATATTCATAGGAGCCATACTGCTGTGCATAGCTATACCTACAAAGACTGATATAGCTTTGATCTATGCTATTCCGGCTATAATAAATAATCAAGACATTCAAGCAGTCCCACCAGAGTTAGCAAAGCTAGCTCGCATGAAACTCGAGAAGATGATTAAAGACGCGACAAAAACTGAGTAACTAGGCCGCGCAAGATGGGCCCGCTAAGTACAAAATTTTGAACCTTTTATTTTTCAGTTTTGAAAAATAATTGTTTACTTTAGCTTAGATTTAGACTATAATAAGTTATACGAAAGTGAGGAAGACCCTCACTAATTACACAACCACACAATAATCTGGAGGAACGACCATGAGTGAGAAAGTTAACCGCCGTGAACAAGTTAAGGAACTGATCGAGACTGGTGAGTATACCAAAGCCGAAATCGCTGCCAAGCTGGAAGTCAAAGATGCGAGTGTTTCATCTCAGATGACGTATCTGCGGTGGATGGGCCACTTCATCGTCGCTGATGAGAACAAGAAGCTCCGCTTTTGTACTGAGGACGAGTATAATGCCCAACAGGAAGTTGTCCTTGCCAATCGCAAAGCCAAAGCTTCTACCAGCGCCAAGACTCCGCAAGAGCAGGCCGACGCACTTGCCAAGACTCTCAAGACCCAGCGTGCTGCGTACGCCAAGGCTCAGGCCAAAGTTGACCAGGTTAATGCTGATATCGCTGAAGACCCGGATGACGAAGAGCTTGTCGAGCTCAAGGAAGAGGCCGACGCTAATGCTACCCTGCTGCGCATCAAGATCAAGCGTAACGAGGCCGCTGCTGCCAAGTTGCCCGAGCCCAATGTCGTTGCAGATGTTCCTGAAGACGATACAGATCCTGACGGAGACGACGAGCTCCTGTAAAATGTAAACTGTAGTTTCACAGCCCATGACTATAACCCCTTTCGCGAGCAATCGTGAAAGGGGTTTTCCTAGTAGGAGGAAGTAGAATGCCAAACGTCCAGTCGTACGACAAAATGAGTATCGAGCTCATGCAAGCAACTCCTTATCCAGCGGAGATGGTTGCTCTTGCTCAGAGTATTACCATGAATGCCCAAGCAGATGCGGAGATTCCAAAGTTCACCGCCGCAAAAGCTAAGTTCTTAATCAACGCCGAACACACATCCTTGTTCGAGCACGTAGTTTATACGTTCCTTATCCAGGGTGTATCAAGGTCATTTCTCGCACAAATCACCCGTCAACGAACTGGGTCCCCGACAAGTGGGTCTCAGCACTACCAAGATTACTCAGACTACCCATGCGTCACCGGCAATGTATCGCCCACTGCACAAATTATAATGCAGAGCGCCTTAGATGCTACATACAAAGCATACGGTGATCTGCTTAAGCTCAATGTTCCTCGGGAAGAAGCCCGTCAGGTTTTACCTAACGCTGCTGCGGTTAATTATTTATGGACCATAGATGCCCGTAACCTCATGTTCTTCTTGCGCCAGCGTACCTGTAATCGTAATGTAGACGAGATGCAGGTGTTTGCTGAGCGGGTACTATCACTGGTACACGGGCATTTTCCTGAGTTGTTTTGCCATGTAGGGCCTCAGTGCTACATGGATACTTGCAAACAAGGCTTCTTGCAATGTGAAGCTCAATCCTGGAATCCCTGAGAGGTCTACTATGCAATGCTTTTACCATAAGTCAGACCTCGATGGTCATTGCTCGGGGGCTATAGTAAAGCAATACTTCCCGACATGTGAAATGATCGGCGTAAACTACCTAGATACCGTAGACCGCGCTAAGGTCAGCGATATTACTTTTGTTGTTGATTTTTCATTCTCTCCAGAAGACATGGCGTTCTTAGCAGATCATTCTGAGCTCCATTGGCTTGACCACCATAAGACCGCTATCGAGAAGCTTGAAGCGCTGAGAAACGTAAAAGGTATTCGTGAAATAGGCCGCGCGGGTTGCGAGCTTACCTGGGACTATTTAGTAAATAGCCAGAACGCTAATCTCGCGGTTCATTTGCTCGGTCGGTATGACGTCTGGGATCATTCTGATCCTCGTACTTTACCGTTTCAGTATGGCATGCGAACCTTTGAGGATACTCGGCCAAACAGTAATATCTGGACCGATATTTTTGAAGATAAGAATCATTGTATTGCTGAAATCATTGAACTCGGCAAGACAATTATTAAGTACGAAGATAAGCAGAATGCTATGTATGCACAGGGTATGGCATACGACGCGGTGCTCGAGGGCTTGCGTGTCGTCGTTATTAATAAAGCCTACGCGAACTCCAAAATCTTCGACTCCGTCTATGACCCGGAGAAGCATGACGCTATGGTCCTATTTGGTGTCAAGCCGGGTGAATTTAAGTACTCAATTTACTCTGTAAAACCTGACATCGATGTATCTACTGTCGCTATTAAATACGGCGGAGGTGGACATAAAGGCGCAGCCGGTTTTTACTCAAAGACTCCGGTGGTATAATGAATGAGCTTACACTCTATAAAATGATGGGCCAAGTTGTAGCACAAGCTAACCTTCGGGGTGTTGTGTTTCAAGACTTAACACCAGAAAAGAAGCTACAGTACGCTAATGAGTGTGTCTTAGCTCTTAGTGTAGAAGTCGGCGAACTTGCCTCCTCCTGGCCATTTGCTTCATGGAAAACGGGGTCTATAGATCGGGATAATATAAGCCGCGAGATTATAGACTGTTTTTTCTTTTTAATCAACATCGCTAAGTGTTTTGACTTTGACGCATTTGACCTTCAGGCCCGCTTTGAATGGGTCTTAGCGAACAACCTGAAGCGTATGGCCAGTGGTGAACATAAGGAGGTATTTCCTGATACGAAAGCATCGACACCGGCGTTAGCCACCACTATCACCTCTTAATCCTGTGTGGATTAAACCCCGAAATGCCGGACATGAGTCCCTCGCAGGGGTGCAGCATCTTTTTACTACTAGGACAACAACGTTAATAATCTTCATTACAAGGACTAATCATGATCACAAGTGTATGTAGAATTTCTTTTCCCGCTCTTTTTGAACCGAAAGCCAACCCTTCAGGCGCCTTGAAGTACTCCTGCTCCCTCCTTATTCCTAAGTCGGATGTAGCTGGTGTTGAGGCCGTTAAAAAAGCCGTTGATAAGGCCATCGAGCAGGGCAAAGAAAAGCTTTGGAAGGGCAAGGTTCCTAAGTTTCGTTACGAACCTCTGCGCGACGGTGATGCTGAGCTAGCATCTGGTGAAAAAACTTCCAAAGAGTACGAGGGCCATTACTTTCTCAACTGTGCTGCCAATACTGCTCCTGGTGTTGTAGGCCCGGATGCTAAGCCCCTCTTTGACCAGGGTGCCATCTACGCCGGCTGTTACGTCCGCGCTGATGTTAATCCGTATCCCTACTCAAATAGCGGCAACCACGGCGTCGGCTGGGGTCTCAACAATGTCATGCTCGTGCGTGAAGGTGAGCGCCTCGACGGTCGTCAGAAGGCTGAGGATGCGTTCGCAGGATTCACAGAACCCGAAGCCCTGTCACAGGGTGGTTTTGGAGAAGACGTACCGTTCTAAGTAGCCCACAGCTGATGTAATATCCCGTAATAAGAAGGGCCCTGCGAGAGTAGGGTCCTTTTTCATGGCAATAAATATACACTTTTAGAAAGGAGAAATATGCCACCTCTAGTACAAAAGCTACCACACCAGTCTTGTACAGAAGATATTGTTGGCTTCTGCGCGGGCTGCGATAACCCTAAAGCAATATTCAGGTACAGGTATAACTGCGTTAATAAAAAATATCAGTATGTCTGTATATTCTGTAATACTACGCGTACCGAACCTACTACGGTTAATAAAATTTTTCCAGCTCTTGACGACACATATAAAGACTTTATGCCGCCTGACGAAAACAAGCTCGACCAGGGTAAGTATATGGCCGGAGTCCTTGAGGATTTTCTACCCGCACTTAAAGAGGTGGCCAAGCTCGGGTCTATGAATAACAAGCCTTTCGGCAAGTATAACCGAGGGTCATGGATGCTTGTTGAGGACGCAGAGCAACGGTACCTCGACGGCTTTTGGCGACATATTAACGAGGGCCGGTTTAACATTGACCCAGAGTCTGGTATGCCACACGATGTTGCGATTTGCTGGAACAGTCTGGCGTTAATCTGGTTTAGACTTAAACGAGAGGGAAAGATATGAATAAGCTAGGCTTTGATAAAGATCAAAAAGCTCAGAAAAAAGCTTTAGAAGGTACCCATGTAAATATAGGCCCATGTAAAGTACCTCATTATCCAATTAATTCATGGGATAAAATCCCGGATGAAATTCACATGGAAGAAGTATGGAAATTAGTAGGACCACAAGTAGACAAGCATATTCAAATACATCCATTATGGAAAGTTTTCTGCGTGGTATATATTGAAGCACTTCAACATGGGATGGAAATTTCTAATAAGCCGGAGAAAAAGATATGAATACTACACCCCTAAGTTTCGAAGTCATTCATCGTAATCCCGGGCATTGGGACATCTATATTAGAGAAGGCCGCGCCTTTAGAATACGCGGGGGCCCTGGAAAATATAAAGCTATGGATGAAAGACAGAAGCCATATCCAGTAGTAGAATTCAAAACTATTGGAACATGCATGCAGTATATCTGTGATGCGCTGATGTTTGAGACTATTGTTGTTCAAGGTGAAAAGCCAACAGAAATTGCTTCATGGAATATTTAGACCGCTGGAGGAAGAAACAGTGAGTGACCTCTTCGTAGACTTTGAAACATATTCAGCCGTGGATATTAAGAAACGTGGTGGCATGAACTATGCCACGCATCCGTCAACTCAGATCGTCTGCATGGGCTACGCCTTTGACAAAGAACCAGTGTCGGTATTCACTCCTGCAGATGAGCTTCACCCAGATATAATTGAGCACGTACTCTCTGGTCAACCCGTGTATGCGCACAATGCCACATTTGACTATAGAATCTGGAACTTCATCGGCCACGAGCAGCTGTGCTGGCCACGACTATCACTTGGTCAGGTTATAGATTCGATGGCGCTGTGCCAAACATTTGGCGTACCTGCTAGTCTTCATAACGCAGGTGAAGCTCTTGGTATCTCTATGCCTAAGAGCGCTGACGGCCTCAAGCTCATAAAGCTCTGCTGTGTACCTACCAAGTCAGGGGTTCAACCTACACCTTGGGGTGTTAATGGTGTACACTTCGGCCGGCTTTATGAGTACTGCAAACGTGACATCGAGGCTATGCGTGAGATTGTCTACACTCTGCCTCGTAAGGTTCTTATTCCCAAGGAGCAGAGACTTTGGGAACTTACGTACGAGATGAATACAACCGGGCTGCCCATAGACTACAAAGCCATCGTAGCTATTCGTGACTATCTGGGTACATATGTCCTTAAAGCCCTTGAGTGTGTTCCTGAGAAGAGCGGTGGCGCGTTTAAGACACTTGGCCAGTTAGAGAAGATTAAAGCATGGTGCGGTGAAAACGGATTTCCTATGGATACTCTTGATGCCGCTGCTGTACAAGCAGGTCTTGACGATCCTAGTTGTCCAGAGAATGTTCGAGAGGTTCTTGAGATGCGGCAAGAGCTTGGACGATCCTCGACTGCTAAGTTCACAAAGCTTGCAGCTCAAGCACGTAAAGTTGGTGATCAATACTGGGTACATGACAATGTACAGTTCCATGGCGCAGGCCCTGGTAGATGGGCGGGCCGAGGATTCCAGGTTCATAACTTACCTAGAGCATCAGTCCCTAATCCTGAAGAGCGCATACAAGAGTTTCTGGAGGCGGTAATATGATTGAAAATCCGATTGGCACAGCAAAGGCTTTAATACGGCCTATGATCAAAGCACCGAACGGCTGCTCCCTCATCGTCTCAGACTACTCGGGTATTGAAAACAGAATCCTTGCGTGGCTGGCAGAAGACTACGAGACTCTCAACGATTTTAAGAACGGCATTGACCAGTATATTACAATGGCTGCTGCTCGGTATAACAAGTCTTATAAAGATATTTATGAAGGCTATAAAGCTGAAGACCCAGTTTGTGCGGCACAACGCCAAATGGGTAAGGTAATCGTCCTCGGGGCGGGTTACCAAATGGGTGCTAAGAAGTTTAAAGAGACCGCTAAAGTTCAGTTTGGCATGGAGGTTTCCCTAGATGAGTCAAGCATCGCTATTAAGTCTTACCGCGCCAAGTACTTCCTGATCGAAGAGCTGTGGTCAGGACTTAAGAACGCCGCAGCTCGTACGGTCATCTCTGGTCAACAGAGTACATATAAAAGGATTACCTTCGGCTTAGCCAAGGTTAACGGTATCCTCTGGCTAGCGATGAAGTTACCCTCCGGTAAATGTATCTACTACATGAAACCGCAGGTTAAAGATTTTCTTATCCCTGATTACGAATACATGGGACCAGTACCTACAGTCACCCACATGGGTACAGATCCTTACACCAAAAAGTGGGTACGTTTAAGATTAACCCCCGGCCGTATAACTGAGAACGCGACTCAAGGCTCTGCCAGAGAAGTAATGGGACAGGGAATGCAGAACATCAGAGACTTTATGCCTGAAGTAGAGTTAGTGGCAAGTGTGCATGATGAAGCTATGGGGATAATTAAAAACGAAGATATCACTGATACAACGATGGATACTTTTAATCGTCATCTGTGTAATATTGAATGGTGCCCTGACGCGCAGTTACAAGCTAAAGGGTGGATAGGACAACGTTACAAGAAATAGGAGACCAAATGATCGCAGCGGACGTAGGATTGACCAAGGAACAAGTTAACCGAGCAGCTCGTAATATGAGTCACTGGGTTAATGTAGCAAAGGACTTGTACGAGTCCAAGAATGAAGACCACATTCTTAAGCTCCTTTACATTGAGCTTAACACGCGGCAACGGTATTACATTATCCAGAGGATTTACGCACACTATAACTCAGTGCGGCGGAAGCGCGAGCTCGAGGAAATCCGTGCGTGGAATCACATGCTCACAAGTACCAAGAAACCTCTACTCGTGGAGGATTCTACAGATGTCCGAGTCGGAGAAAGCAACTGAGCGGTACTTAACCCTTGAAATTAAAAAGATTTTTGGCTTAAGCTTTAAGTGGTCCTCTCTGGCTAACCGTGGCGTGCCTGACCGCATATGCTTATTCAGCCCTGGTATCTTCGCTCTAGTGGAGGTTAAGTCAGAGGGTAAGAAGCCTACAAAGCTTCAGCAGTATACTATAGACATAATACGCAAAATGGGATTCCGTGTCGAGGTGATCGATACTAAGGCCGGAGTAGACCTCTTTATTCAATCTATAAAGGAGCAAATAAAATGCGTGTCGTTGACTACTTTAAGCAGCTAGAACAAGTCTCCGGTACTAACGCCAAGATTGCGGTACTTAGGCAAGCTGACAGTCTTTGTAAATGCGTACTGAGATACACGTACGAGCCTCTCTGGATGTACGGTATTAAACAATTCGAGTGTAGACCTAAAGGTAATCTGTATTATGAACGGACTACGGATTACGCATTTCTTCTCTTGGAGAGGCTCAGAAATGGCGTGCTGTCTGGCAATGCGGCCAAACAGGAAGTCGAATCATATATTAGTCAATTAGACAAACCGCATGGCGAGCTCTTTAAGAAAATCCTTCTTAAGGATCTGCGAGCTGGAATCAGTGTGACTACTATCAACAAGGCCATACCAGGTTTGATAAGTGTCTTTGGAACTATGCTAGCCAAGACTTACGACGGGCAGATGCCTGCATCTGGTCTTTATATGTCATTGAAGCTTGACGGCCTCCGCGCCATTCATAAAGACGGTAAGCTGTATACACGTAATGGTCACGTTATCCAGGGTGTAGGCCATATCACTGACGCACTATCTCGAATCAATTGGCCTTTTGATGGTGAGCTGATGGTACCTGGCGAGCATTTCCAAACATCGAGCGGTGCGCTCCGGTCTTTCGCGGACAGTCCTACCGCGGTCTATAATATCTTCGACGTTCCATTTACACAAGACCCCTTTCATATACGTTTGTCACAGCTCGAGAATATCAAGTCCCATCTTCCTGAGCCTCATATCGGGTTCGTTAAACATATCCTGGTTAAGGACAAAGACAAGGTCGCTGCTACGTTTCAGAAAGCCTTAGACAATGGTTATGAAGGCCTTGTATTAAAGACACCAAATCATATATACCAAACCAAGCGTTCCTCAGACTGGTTAAAGTTGAAGAATGTGCTATCCAAAGATTTACCCATCATTGGTTTTTTCGAAGGCCAAGGCAAGTACGTCGGCTCGTTAGGCGGTATCATCGTTGACCATAATGGTACCGCTGTTAAAGTAGGTGGCGGGTTTAGCGATGTCCTCCGAGATGCTATTTGGGCTAACCAAAGTGAGTATCTCGGTAAGACTGCGGAGACCCTTTACCACGAAGAGACTCCGGATGGTTCTCTTCGTCATCCAAGACTCAAGACCATCCGGGTAGATAAATGAGCAACAAATATCCTGCGTACTTTATTGCGCATACACCAACTCGAGCTATATTTTGCTGTGACGCACACGCTGTAAAGATTCGAGCACTCTTTGAGAATCTGGGATTACATATAAGAGTTGAGCGGATAGACGACGTACAGGTTTGTTCAAACTGTCGAAACAAGGCTCCTATTCATGTTCTAGAAAGTGTATAAACATAGGCCGGCCTGATTTTCATACGCTTCGAATACGTTTATCTAGACAAAATAATTGTCTCGTATAGAGCAATTATACACTTTAAGAAAGGAGAGTGTAAATGATACCCGCCTGCAGAAGATGTAAACATTATCGAGTGGAGTTTGGGTCCTGTCAGCAATCAAGAGGACATAGTGACCTAATCTCCGGCCATGTGTTCACTAATAATAAGGACGCCAAGGATATGCGATTTAGCGAGGCCTACTGTGGGTCTCGTGGTGTATGGTTTGAGGCTAAAGACTCTGTACCTGAGGGAGATTGATATGCCTGGCCTCATACAAAAAGTAAAATGTTTCTTTGGTATACATAGCTGGTGCTACTCAGGAGAGTATCGGTTTTGTAGATACTGTCCTGCGGTACAACACTGTAATAAACGAACTACTTGGAGGTGGCGCTAATGATATTATACTGTGGATGTAATGAAGCTCAGCATGATTGTCATATAACTTGTGATCGCTGGGCCGGTACTACTAAGCCAGATAAAATTCTGGTACTACCTACGTGACCACGTAAGCCACGTACTATGTCTGTTAAGGAGGACTCTAATCATGAGACCGAAATATAAAGATGCGGCGGCAGAGGGTCAGCATAGACTTGACACTATGACGCCGTACGATGATGAAGACGATGACGACGACGATGAAGACCTCGACGAAGAGGATCTTGATTATGATGACGCGTGGTTTCCGGGCATATCAAGGGAGGATGAGTGAGCACTCTTAGTAGACGGAACTTCATGAAGTCTTTATTCGCGACTGCGGTAGCTAGTACGCTGCTACCGTCAGCTGCGTTTATCGAAGAGTTTATACCCGCTCAGGTATACGTTAATTATCGTGAGCTCGCGAAAGACCAGCTTGCTAAGTGGTTTCAAGAGCAGGAGGACCAAATGATACTTGAGTACCTTACGGGTACAAAAGCCGGTATTTAAATACTAAAGGAGGTTTATGCGAGTAGCACATAATTTTATTGATCTAACCGGGTCGGTATTCGGGGACCTAACAGTAATAGGGCCTTATGAAGCTAGACGCGGTGTTACGTACTGGAATTGTCAGTGCTCGTGTGGAGTTACAAAATATATAGCCCGCGCTAGTTTATCAAGCGGAAAATCTGTAAGCTGCGGCTGTAAAAGGGGCTTATCACCTAATAGATATGTAATTAAGCACCGTGAAGGCGTAACCGCATTAAAGAATATGAAAACGCGGTGTCATAATTATGCTAACCGAGATTTTAAATACTACGGTGACCGAGGTATAGGCATCTGTGTGGAATGGCTAAAAGACTCATATAGCTTTTATAAGTGGTATGACGATAACTACGTTGAAGGTTTATCTATAGACCGAATAGATAATGACGCAGACTATTCCCCGACGAACTGTAAGTTTAGTACGGCTTCAGAGCAGTGCAGTAATAGAGGCCCTTGGGATAAAAAGGGAAACGTATGACGACCCCACCATTACACGCATATCAAGATCGGGCAATAGCGTTCTGTTTAGCTCGTAGATTTGTGTATCAAATGATCGATATGGGGTTAGGTAAGACGCGGATATCTTTAGAAGTGGTGCGGGAAGTACGGGTACCCACCCTGGTTATTGCGCCGCTACGAGCTGTAAAGACTACTTGGCCAGATGAGATCGAGAAGTGGACGCCCGAGTTGACGTATCAAGTACTACATGGTCCTAGTAAGAAGTTTACAGGAATCTCTGATCTGTATATCATTAACTTTGATGGCATACAGTGGCTCTTTGAAGAACTAAAGCGGATGTTTAAAGCTAAGAGGCCTTTGCCGTTTAAGGCGATGATTCTTGACGAGGGTTCCATGGTCAAGAGTCATGCTACAAAGCGGTTTAAGTCCTTGAAGCACATCAAGGACTTATGTAGAGAGTTTATCTTGATTTTGAGTGGCACACCTGCGCCTAACTCGTTACTCGATCTATGGTCCCAATATTATCTTCTTGACGGAGGCAAGAGGCTTGGTAAAGACATCACTACGTACCGTAAAACATTCTTTCGGCAAAAACCGTATAGCATCTTTTGCTGGGAGCTGCAGTCACCCGCACACGAAGTAGAGATTCATAAGCGCGTGTCCGATATAACATTCAGACTCGAAGCGGCAGATTATCTGACCATGCCTGGACGGGTTGACAATATCATAAGTGTCAAGCTCTCCGCTCCGGTGATGCAGAAGATCAAGACCTTTGAGAAAGAGTTAATGCTTAAGCTGAGTGAAGAGACGACGGTTACCGCTAACTTCGCAGCGTCCTTGTCTATGAAGCTCAGGCAAGTTATCCAGGGAGGACTATACATTGATGAGAAACGGAACTATGAAGTTATCCACACAGAGAAGCTCGAGATACTAAAATCCCTGGTTGAAGAGGCTAATGGCCAGGGAATACTTTGTGCTATCCAGTTTAGGTTTGAGCTGGACATGCTTCTTAAAGCATTCCCTGGAACACCGGCTATTGTGGGTGGATCTAAAATTGAAGAGTTCAAGGCCATTGTTGATGCGTGGAACAGAGGTGAGGTGCCCCTCTTAATATGTCATCCGGCCTCACTATCGCACAGTGTCAACCTTCAAATGGGGTCACACCTCTTGGTATGGTACGCGTTGCCGTGGAGTTTAGAACATTACCTGCAATTAAATGCCAGGATAGAGAGACAAGGCCAGAAGCACGTCTGTATATTTCATCATCTTGTTGCTAAGGGTACCGTGGATGAGAAGATTATGAAAGCACTGCAGATGAAATTGAAAGGGCAGAACGCTCTACTGGATTATTTAAAACAAACAACTGGAATAGGAGATTAACTATGGAAGATCTTATCGACGATGCTACCGACTTGGAAGAAAAGAAGAAACCCTCGTATATATCAAAAGATGGTTTTGTACCGAGCAAAGTCTACCGCGGCTTTACTGAGATATCTACGTTGTTTACACTTGTACGCGAGTATGGCGGGCTTATCTGCGGAGGGTACGTGCGGTATATGTGCTCAACTAGTAAGTCCGTAGAACGCGCGGGCGATGTCGATGTTTATTTTCCAGATGAGGATAGCTTCACCAAGTTCCGTGAGTTGATGGAAAAGAAGTACAATGTCTCCGTAGTCCACGAAAACACAATGGCTGTAACGTTTAAAAAAGTGGATGACCCAGAGAGTCCTCTGTTTCAGACGCCAGTTATCCAGATTATTAAACCAGTAAAAGAGGGCAAAATCGTCGCTACTGGCAGTTTGATGGATATCTTGGAAAACTTTGACTTTACTGTGGTACGCTGCGGGTTAGTGACCGCAGAGTCTGCGTTAGTTGACGCGGACTTCGAGCACGATGAGCCGCGTAGAATCCTGCGGTTAAAGAATATACATTGTCCGGTATCCTCTACTCTGCGATGTATGAAGTACTCCAGGAAGGGATACTGGCTTCCACCTATGCAAGCAGTTAGATTATTCCTTGACTGGGATAACCGAGATCTTGACTGGAAGACCAAGTTATTTACGTTTCTGAAAGCTGCGGAGACTGGTGAAGGACTTACCCAGAAGGATATTGATGAGCTTGAAGCGATGATGCGAGTAGACTGATATGCAAATTGATAAATGGAGGGTCCGATATCTTCAGCTCGCTCGGCATGTATCTCTCTGGTCAAAGGACCCCAATAAGAAAGTCGGAGCAGTCATCACCGAGGGTCATAGAATACGAGGCGTTGGCTATAATGGGTTTCCTACAGGTATAGAGGACACGCCATATAGATTGGCTGATAAAGAGCTGAAGAACTTGTTGATGGTTCATGCTGAAGTGAACTGTCTTATTTCTGCTGACGGTATAGGGGATACTATTTATATCTATCCCTGCTTACCGTGTACGCAGTGTCTCGGAAACATAATTCAAAATGGGAGGATCAAGACTATAGTGACTCTACCAATAGACCCTGAGTCATCATGGAATCAAGAGTTTGTTGTTGAGTTAATTGAGGACGCAAAACTAACCGTAGTATTTATTGAACCTGAGCTACTAGGAGAATGGTATGTTAGAAGCAGGTAGACCAATGTTAAATCCTAAAGATACTGAAGGCGCGCAGTTTGTACGTAAGTTAAATGAGATGCGTGGATTTATTTTTGAAATTCGTGACCTCGTGCAGGCCCGCGTAAGCTGCTTGATCGTTGAAGATCCTCGAGTATGCTCTGAAGCGTCGCCACCATTTTTTGCGCCAAGTTCTGAGTACTTTAGAAGCACCGCGGAGCCCTTAAATGAAATGCATGTTACCCTGGAGCAGATTAAGTATCTCATTAACCGAGTTGAAATATAACTCAGATTAGGCCTCTAGAAGCTAAATAAAAAGTGTATAAACATATCGAGGTTGACTCTTCGAAAGTCTCGAATACGTTTATACACTTTTTTATTTCGATCGGCTATAGTCAAATGTACACTTTAAGAAAGGGTATTATAAAGGTCCGTAGGAGGTGACCAGGAGTTACATTCCAGCTGCTTCGTCAAGCATACGTTTCCGATCCGTGATATTCTTCACGGCACCTTTAATCGTAGTAGACGTCTTGTCTTTCACCTGTACAGGTTTAGTTACGGGTTTCTTTTCTGCAGTGCTTCCTTTCTTCTTAAACCAGTCTCTTACCGTCATTTCATACTCCTATTCTTAGACTTAGATATTATAGCCAGATTAGACCGGCCTTGGTTAAAGGGATTATTGTCGCGATGATGACAATCTTTGCCATCGCCTTTGTGAACTAAACCCTGTTTAGCTAAGGCCCGCCGTGACTTGTTTCGCTGAGCTCGTCGTTTGATCTGCTCAGGCTTGCCGTGGTACAATGCGTACTCTCTTTTGTAGTCTCTAGGTTTCTCAGCCACGATGGCTCCATGATTAAATTTGTGGTACTATCACCGGATGACCTTATTTGCCTTTCGACTTAGCATCAGCTTTTTCAAACTGCAAATACATGAGTGCTGATATATTAGCATTCATGTCTGTTATGGCACGTAGCAAGGACTCATATCTTTCTTCTGTTCTAGTCTGGCCATTCATAAGAGCCTCAACTTGTTTTGCTAGTTCTTTGATACTTGTATTGGCTGAATTAGTATCATATGCATGACGAATATTTATATCATTCTTCACTTCCCGGGTATAGATATAAGCCCCACCGACAAACACCATAACGAGAACTGACCACCCAAGAAGCCAATTCTGAATCGCAACTGACTTAACTCTACGCTCAACTTCTACGCCGTGTAGCTTACATACTCCGTCTTCAGAGAAACTGCAACCTTTTAAATTTCCCTCTTTTTCAGGTTCATCTTCAACCACGCAGCACCTCACTTTGACCAGGTGTGGATGGTCTTTCAAGTTCTTCAGCTTTAACAGGTCTTGTGGGCTCGGCCTTATCTAATCCAGGAACTCCAACTTTTTTGCTCGTTATTTTTGTCCAGATAATATGGAAAAGACTTCCGAGAGATATTAAGATTCCAGCTATTACTTCCGCATCTGCAGCAGTAAGTTCAACCGTAATATACCCGAAGTGTCGTAAAGCTGCAAATGCAATACCTAGAAGCCCTGTTACCGTAGCAAACATTGTGCCGGCATTTTTCCACGTCTCGGGGTTTCTAACTTGCTGACCTACCCTAAATACATCTGTCATGAACTTCAGATTCATCTACTCACCTCTTTGTTAGTAGTACCACAATTATCACAAGTCTTCTTTCCATTAATCTGCTGAAAGTGCGGACACCATATATCTGGTAGCTTTCCCATAATATCATAAGCAAAACAAAACAACTCTTCACACTGCGCGTATCTGTCTTTAACACCACGCATTGTTATCATCAGTAAACTTTCATCTGCTATAGTTCGTGTCTCCAAGATACTCACTCCACACCCTGGACAAAATGTTCTACCATGAAATTCAGCTAAACAGTACTCACAGATAATCACTTTACCATTCCATAATTACTTGCTTACTACTGTCTCCATGTGGGGCATGTAGATATATTCCACCATGGCTCGTACCAATATCGCTATCTCCTTCGCCGTTCGGTCGCCCGTTTCCGGGCTTAAAAACAAATCCGTACATAGGTGACTTGCTGTTTCTGCTACAAGTTGATTCTTGATCGCGACAATTTTTCGCAGTTGATTTCACTGTAAAGGTTTTTCCAGAAGAGAAAGTAAACTTCACAGGGCCTGGACCTAAACTATCGCCCCGCTTATCAATCCTCCATGCCTGTCTACCATTCCGAACTCCATATGAATCGTACGTAGCCTTGTGAAGATAATTACCTGTACCACCGCCTCCACCACCTGTTCCTCCACCGGAAGCATTGGCAACATAAGCATAAGTTACATTATCAGACATTGTAATAGCCATAATCAGAGGATTTTTATAACTACCTCCAGGCTTACTCATCAAGAAAACCGGACAACCTTTATAAGGAATACCTTTTCTGGCTTTTTCACCATTTACTGTAACAGCAATAATGTCAGCATCCTGTAAAGTTCTAAACAAGATACACGCAGAACCGTTACCCTGATCACTATCAAGTTCCCAGGTTACTTTATGAGGGAATGGCTTTCCAGAAAGTATCGGCTGCTCAGTGAAAACGTTTCCGCATTTTGGACAAGTAGGCATTATTCAATCTCCTCAAATTCGCCTTGACCAGGTAGTGGCGCAGTAGGCTCAGGTGTAGTCGGAGTGACTGGTGTAATCGGAGTGACTGGTGTAATCGGATTTGTTGTAGTCGTGGTTGTAGTTGTCGGGTTATTGCTATCAGTCTGTCGCAGATCGTTTGTCAGCTTACTGATTACATCCTTCATAGCCCCTGTTGCAGCACTTGCACCTTGAGTACTAGCAGCAGCTTCAGAATCCTGCTTGGTTTCCTCGACAATAACGATGGTGTTTCCACATCCACCACCAATATCTGATGGGCCAGTCAAACCTTTTGCCTGCGCTACTTGCTGCGTAGCTTTATCTGGCACACCCTGATTAAAATTATACTCAGCAGTCTTAATAGTACACCCACCAAGAACAAAACATCCAGCTATAATAGCAACCAACCATGCTAGTCCTACGGTCTTCATTGCCTCGTTCTCTGCTCTCCGCATCATCCTATTTCTCCTTTTGTTATTTTTTCGGCATGTTCCCAGAGTACTGGAACTCCTACAACATTTCCACCGCTTCTTGATTTTGTTCGTATACAAATATATCGGGCCCTATTATCCGCTAAGTGCTTAGCCAGGGTATCATCAATATACTGAATGAACATCCAAATATCTCCAGGCCGATGAACTTTGTCTGGTCGGCAAGTATTATAATCTTGCAAGTGCGTAGCTGTCTTTTCTCCGTTCCAAACGTATACTTGGTCGCCGTATTTCATATTAATACCACCTATCCGCCATGCCCTGGCAGTGCCTCAACTCATGCTTCATCGCGCCCTTGTCACCTTTCGGCACCCAGATTTCACACTTACTGATACCACCTTTGCCGTCATGCCAGGCTCTGCCACATGCAGGAGCGGCACCAAGGGCAAGAATTGGGAGAATCGGGTTGACTTCCCAGGCTATCTTGTTGCACTTCCAGAGACATTCCCCAAGACTTACTTCATGGATTATCAACTCAACATCTTCCAACGGCGTAAGGCGTTGAACACCCTTAAACATCTTATCCGGCTGCGGCATCGGAGCACAAGAAGAGATAAATAGACAGGCTATAAGTAATATTAATTTTATTCCACAAGCACCTGTACAGCCCGCCGTCCTCATCATCACATTTCTCCTTTTAGTAGATTGTTCCAGCTATGAAATTGTATACTGTCGATACAAGGATCACAAGCATTATTGTCCAGTGTGACAGTTCTTCGTGATGTTTCTCAAACCGCATTCTTTCACCTATTTAAATGTTCAATCCAACGGCTCGCTTCACTTGGGTCAACAGTACCTAAGTATCGCTGGGTTGTTGATATATCTGCGTGTCTCAAAATAACCTTTGAAACTATTTCTAAAGGGATACTATTTCTACTTGCCTGTGTAGCAGCATGTCTTCGTAGATCATGAGGTCTTAATTTAGAATTAACCAATAATCCAGAACGCTTTACCATACGATGCGCAGTAGAATAACTTATATCAAAAATAATTTTATTTTTGATTGACGGCCGTTTAGTTATATAAGATTGAAGTTTACCACAAAGTTTCTTAGTAATAAAAACTTTTTCACCAACTCTGCCACTCTTAGGCTCAGCGATTGCTATTGTTGAGGCGTCTGAATCTATATCACTTGGACGAACATTAAGAACTTCACCTACACGCATTCCAGCTCGGCCCATAAGTTCTAAAATCAAACGGTCACGTTCATTAATAGTTCTAAAAATAATTTCATCAATTAAGTCCTTATCTAAAAGCTTAGGTGAAGACCCACGAGAGACTTTAAACATTTTACGTACAATTGGGCGCATACATGGATTAACTAATCCGTCATCCGCGACTTCATTAATAAAGTTATAGAATGCACGAAGAGCGCTAACCCTAGTATTCTTAGTTGTAGAAGAACAATCAGGGGATATATCATGAATAAATTCTATAATCTGAATATCCTTAACATTATTTAAATCTTGGCCTGAGAAGACCGCTTTAAATCTACTAAGAGTATAATAAAACGCCCTGACAGTATTTGGTCGAGTATTACTTCTGAGATACTCCATGTATAATTCTATGGCTTTTTCAACTAACATGAAAATCTCCTTTTGATTGGTAGTAATTTCTTATCAATCATTCACCGCCGCCCTGACTCGGTATCTCTGGCCTGGTGGGGTAGCGCCGAACTCATAGGCTCCGATATCCCACAGTGTATTGTATGGCCGGACACCTCCGGTTATATCTCGGCGGATGTCGAGGCCGTAGAGGGATTGAAATGTGACATAAACATCTGAGAGGATGCCAGTGTCTTTTGCTGGTGAGGTTGTTTGGATGCAGTAATTATCGGATGCCACAAAGAGTGGATCGGCAGATACAGGGGCATTAGCATCTTTCGACTCTCCCGCCCTGAAAGCCGTCACTGAGGTATATTCGATGGTGGCATCATCTATACCAGCACCACCATCATGCCCGAATTTAACAGCATCTGTATTGAATAGATTGTAATCCATCGCTCCTGGATATTCAGCCACATTTATTGCGGGACAAACGGTAGTTTTTGCTGATGAAAAAATATTACCCATAGCGACAACCCCGGAAGTGCGAATGGTAACGAGAAATGAGTCCACGTCAGCAATCGTATTATTGACTGCATAAAAACCGCCCTCGTTACGGTACATCAACGCCCCGTAATTATAGGCATTGCAACTCCCATTTACGCTCTCGTCATTTTGCACGTTGTAAATTAAATTACCGACTGCGTAAAATGGTCCCCCGCCACCATTGTTGGCACCAGCAATCATTATTCCGTCTTTTGTGTCGTGAATAATGTTGTTTATGAACCAGACACTTACGGGGTCATATTGCGCCCCCATGCCTCCACCGCCACCACCATCGGGGTTTGGCCTTGGCATGTGGGACGCAATATTGGACGAGAAAATCACATCAGTTGCTTGTTTCGCCCAAAAACCGTTCTGTGTGCAATAACTAGCTGTATTTCCACCAACATATATGTTGGCAACTGTGCTTGCTGCCTCAGTATCCCCAACCTGGATTGCATCACCCTGGATATATTGAAAGGTGTTGTTCAAAATCCAAATATCACTAATATTCACATTGCTTGAGTCTAGCTTGATCGCATGTCTGTCAGTGTCACCTGAATCTGTGTTGTCCCAATCTCCTATTGTATTAAAAGTATTGTTATAAATGATAATATTTGAACCTTTTGGCCCGAGTGCAGATCCGTTATTGCCATTCTGGTAGAATGGATTTGTAAAGTTACAGTTACGTACAAGTAAATGGCCATGAGCCCCTGATGCAACTTCAAACGGGGTATCGTCGGAGTTCCATGTGTAGTCAATACCGTCCATTATCACATAGTCGAAGGTAGACTGTAAATGGTTTGGAATTACCGGTCGGTTCTCAGGATCATACCCCATAATCCATATTTCATTATTCAGGGTTCCGGTCAGCGTCAGAACCTTATAATGATCGTATGTTCCATTGATGACGATAACAGACCCCGCTGGAATGGAGGAAGGAAAGTCGCAACGGGGGTGCGTCGGATCGCCGTTTGTTGGAGTGTCAGAACATGCCGGAATGGCGTCTCGTTCGATAAAGTAAAACCCAGCCGTGTCTGTGGTCCATGGATCAGGCAAAGAGGGGCGAGCAATATCAAGACCGCCGCTTGGCCATGTTGGTGTTGGTATCCCTACTATTGGCGTGTATGCCGCATAACACGGAGAACACAAAAAAATAGCAATGATTATTTTGATGTGTCTCATTGCTGTGACCCAGAAAGTTTTATATCGTCAAAACTCACAGCAGTGGAGGATGTACTCCCGCTCAAATCCTCGCCGAGTATCACGCCAGTAGCCGGAGTTGTAAATGCCCCGCCCCCGGCAATAGTTGCACTCACTCCATTTAGCGACGCAAACAGATTGCCGGTACTACTGGACCAATCGAGTATTATAAGCACTGCTGTCCCTGAGGTCAGGTCGGTGTCTGCTGTGTAAACTGATACATTTGACCCATCTGCGTGAAAAAGTTCTAATTTCCAAACCGGGCCAGCCGAGCGCACAAGATTAACTTTTATACGCTCTCCTGACGAATATCTCCACTCGATTATTCCTACATTTGCCGAGGCTTCGGCGGAGTTGAATTTAAAATTTAGTTCAATCCTTCCGTTTGATGGAGTTATCCCAACTGCCGGGATGCTCAGGAAATGATCTAATGCCCCGTCCCATATTATCCCGTATGTTCCTCCGCTCGTCATATTTGCAGACGCATCGACAGTAACCCCGGAAATAGTTACGGCGGTAGTTCCGCCTGAGATACACGCCGTGGTTGTCCCGTCTGGGTGGTCAGCATCGTAATAAAGTGAGTAGGAGCCGAGTTTGTCGGCGCAGTAATCGGCCTCGCCGCCAGATATAACCTCCCACGAATCACCATCCCAGCGCTTCTCAACGACAGCCTCCCACGAATCACCATCCCAGCGCCTGGCAGTCGTATCAACCCACGCCGAACCGTTCCAGCGCTTTGATGCCAGTGCGGGAGATGTCAGCCCGAGGCAAAGCAGTATGGTGATTAATATTCGAAACATATTGCCCCCGTTGCAGGAGTTGATACAGAGGTGCAGTCATCGGCTACATAGAGGCCATCGCCAACCTTACTGGCTGTGAGTGAACCGTCTGCGAGGTCATCAAGGTCCACATCATACACCTGGACATTTGTTCCGGGGACAAGACTTAATCCGGTTCTTACTTCCCCGGCATCTGCATAGCCAAACAAGGTCGCAGCAAACGCCCCTTCTCCGGTCAACATTGAGAAGAAGTTCGTTGTTGAGGGAGTGACAATAAATGTTTCCACTCCTGTGCCTGGAGTGATTGCCGAGACGACCCCATCCGCATCAGTCTTGACCATCCCTGCGCCCATGTCGAGAACATTGGCCTTGCCGTCTCCGTCTGTATCTCCAATCAAGGCTAAAGTTGACCCGACTACATTGTTATCCCCGACGGTAAGTGGTGCCGTTTTTTGGACCTCAATAGATGGCAGAGCAACACATACCCAAGCCGAGGTTGTGGTATCCCATTCGAGCATCTCCGTATCTATAGTGCATGTGGGGAGACTTTCTTGGACACCTTCAAGCAATGCAAAATCTATCAGGTTATCATCAACCGTATCGCCGGGGAGGTCATCAAGATCAGCAAGCCCACCGACCTCTATACCCTCAACGGCTGTTTCGAGTTCCTGAAGCACTGTTTTAAGCGTTTGGTTGTCGGTAATTACTGCCCCGGTGAACGTCCCAAAATGTTCTACTCCTGCTGCAATCCCAAGAGATGTTTGGATATCAGCAGCCAGGCCATAAATTTCGGTGTTCATCAAGCCCTGGTTGATCCAGTTTTCAAACATTGTTAGGTTGAAATCATTCCCAAAGGGTCCACCAAGATCAGCAATAGTTTCGTGCAAAGTAATCTGGTCTGCATGTACCGGACTGGCCAGAAGAAGTAGGGTGAGTCCACATAATATTCTTTTTTTCATAATGCCCTCAAATACTCAGATTATTGAATTGTTCTTCTGTCAGCGCATTGAATTGTTCTTCTGTCAGCTCGTTGAAGCTCACAACGGGAGAATACCGTCCAAGGTAATTCAGTATCTGAGTCTCTTTAGCTGCCATGCTGTTCGTATAGATAACAATCCCGCCTCTCGTCAGATGAAACCCAATCCAGACGTGTGTCTCGTTGAGCAGCGCGTACCACTCAGCGCCTGACCTGACTATCGGAGCCATCGCATTAGCTGAGTCGAAGAAGGCATCACCTCCGAGGTCTGAGTCAGCTTGTAGTGTGGCCGCATCGGAAGGGAAGCCCCACGTTGCATTCGGCAAATCTGCAATCGTTCCGGTTGTCATGGTAATGCTCAATAAGCCGATACTATCAACCAAATTGTTTGCGACCCAAAATGCAGCCACAAGGTCCTCAGTTGGAAATTCAACCTCCTGCACCCCAGGCACATATTTCAGTATCTCAGCATCCGTGCATGATTTGTTCCAGATCTGAATCATCCGCACGTAGGTTTCATGTAGCGTGTCGAGGAATATCTGAAAACTCTCAATCGGGTCAAACTGGCCGTCAGAGGTTGTCAGACTTCCCCAAACTATGGACGCATCGTCAGGTGACATATCAGGATTGTAGAGCCTTGAGCCGACCTGAAACTGTGTCCCGTCAGCACTCGTCCTCATGCAGACAAGGAGAGGTTCGCCGTCATTGACAGATGCTGCCATGCTTGCGAAGGACACGCCATCGCTGGATACCACGGTCATGCTTGACCCTGATTTGGCCATACCTATAGGCACATACCCTGCAACTCCGTTTGCTGCCATCACAGGGATATTGAACGTATTGTCAGGAAGATCTGCGCCGTTGAACCCTGGAACGATCAGGCAGGATACCGTCATCACTGCTTTGCCGCCGGTCGCTGCCACACCAATCGTTTTAACATACTCTTCCAAACTTCCGGTACGTGTGACGTTGATCCTGGTGATTTTAAACGACCGCGCAGATTGCCCTACATATTTAGCAATGCCGAATTTAGCCCCGACTCCAGTAGCTGCCCGGGTTGCTGACACACGGTAAATACTCCCTGAGACGTGCGTTATAGTTACGCCGATAGCAAGTATTGTTGAGTTTGCTACAAGGGAAAAATCCCCTGTCGATATAGAACTCCCGATAACTGGCGCGTTCCCGTCATCCATTGACACGTATGCAGAGATAATCTGGGATGTTGACACGTTGTCTATGTCCTGATACGCCAGCCTTTGAGTGGAATTGTCCCCAAAAACAATCACGTTTTCCGCAAGCGCTGCCATCTCTCCAGCAGACGCCGCAATAGAAATGCCGATCTGAGACGAAAACTGCACCAACAAACTTGGCTCAGAGTGTGGAATAAACTGTGTATAAATACCGGAGCCAAGCGCAGCCAACTCCGCATCCGTCATTACCTTGCTGATTTCCTGCCCTGCCACAACCTGCCCTCCGATGCCCCAGAGATAACCTTCAGGGCTGAAATAGACATGCGGTCCGGGGGAGTCTACGCCGTCACGGTCTGGGGTGTCTGCGGTCTCACTGTAAGTGAGTGGGTCACCCTTGCGTGGGCGGAGGGCGTTGGCGTCTGTGACTGTCGGCGAGAGGGAGTAGTAGTAGAGCAGGTCGGATGGATAACCGCCAACTTTACGTAAACCATTATAGACCCCGGATCCACGACCATTGGTCATTAATCTACGAGGTCTTTCTGGAGCTATTATATTCATAGAGCTCCTTAGCTTATCTTACGCCGATGATGTCAAGAGCCCAGGCTTTACCACCTACATTTGGCCAAGCTATTTTAATAGCATCACCTGGAAAGATAATAGGCGGAACTATATCGGCGTACCGGAAGCTCGTAGTTGCGGCTAGGTCCTCATCTGGATCAGGAGTTGATATAACATTATCAAACCCAGCACCAAGTTCAGAGTCGAGTGTAATTGACAGGTCACCGAGGTCTGCAGACACCGCACCAAGAGTAAGCCGAGCCTCTGCGAGTCTATATGTAAAAGGAACTTGTACAGTAAGGTCTATAGCCTCAGTACCGGATAAAGCGGTTCCGCCAGCAAGGTCCGGAGTAATTCTAAAAGCATCCATCAGATAAGCCTCCTAAGTTTATTAAACTCCGCGTAGTCCTGTAAGGACTTTATTTTGATTATACCAAGTTTTTGACCAGAAGTAAATACTTCTAGTAAAATATTATACCTATCTTGTACTACTTCGTGTACTTGTTAGGCTTGAAGTTACGCTTGTCTTGACCTGAGAGCCAATCCGTGTCAATGAATGGAATCATGTATCTAGGATTAGCATGAGCCGCTTTCTTGTTATACTGAGCTACCGACTTCCAGAATTCAGCCCACTGAGCATCATCTCCAGGTACTCTCTGGATAATAAGTCTGTTATACCGAGCTGAGACTTTACTCCGCGCTGTAGTATACTTACGCCGAATCTCGTCTGCCCTCCATGCGGTGTTTCGTATATCAGAAACCTCAGTAGGATTAAAACTAAGAAACCGTTTAGCGAAGTCTACTGGAGACGCTTTAACTACATTACCCTGATCAAAGACCGGCGCGTAATTACTCTTGGTGACGCCCTCAGTCATTTCTCGATGACCTTTCAGCGGTCCTGCTAAAGCGGTAGGCAAAAGCTGTTCAGCGCCTCTTCTACCCTCACCCCTGGATATAGCGCCTATACCCTCTATAGTGTCCGTCACGAGAGCCTGTGGCGCACCGAAGAGCTCGCTTAGGGTAGACGGGAACGGCGACTTAACTTCAAGTGAGCCTTTAAGGTTAACACCCAAAGCAGCGCCTACTACACCGAACTTGGCAAATGACTCAGCAAAGTCACTATCACCAAGGAGCTTAGCCAGAAGAGTTGTGTATTCTTCTTCTGGATCATCGGCGCCAAACAGAGAAGCTATAGCAAAGCCGAGAGTTGCGGTCACTGAGGTTCCTGCTACCAGCTGTGGCATCAATCCCATAAACGCTACAGCCTTAGGGGACTTATACTTTCCGAAGAGCTCGAGCATATTCAGATGGTACGTATGCTGAAATTTCTGGAACGTATACGTAGCATCCAAGAATCTATACCGCTGCACCAGCCAAGGCTTCGCAGCTTTACCGTAAATGCCGTGAGCTCTATCCGAGGTATGCTTGGAGAGCTCCAGCTTATCGCCCATACCCAGGGTAGCAGGCTGAGACTTGTAAGTTGCAAGAATCGTTATAGCTCTGTTTGCTTCTTCAACTGCACCGAACATATACATTGCAGCGGCCATGAGGTTATTCATAGACTCGCCGACTTTACCTGTCATAGCCTGAGCTGCGTCATGATTGAACTGTGCCTCGGCCCACCCATTATCATAAATCGTATTCAGGATGGCGTTGTCAGCTTCATTCACCAACATAGGCTTACCAAGAAACTTATATCCCCTTTGTATTAACTGGTTATGCTTGTACGCCAGGTATGACTTACTAGCGCTAGCGATATTCTTAAAGACTGTTGACAGATTAGCCCCGGTATGTCCGGCGATCGTAGCGGGTACGGACATAGCCATGGTTGTCATATTAACTGCGGCCGAGCCTACACGGAAGCCGAGGTACTTAAGAACCGTAGCAGCTTTAAAGTAACCTATAGCTCTACCAAGCGCGTCATCTGGTGATAAGAAGTACTTGATGTACTGACGCAGGTCTTCATACATCATCTTCTGCTGTGTCGGGCTTACCCGTTGAGACTTAACATATGCTAAGTAATCCTGGTAAGTCACCTTCTGTTTAGCTTTCTCTGCTTGTGCTTGGTATTGCTTCCAGGATACACCTCGACCAGTTAGGGCCTCAAGCATTTTACGAGCTGTAGTTCTCTTGGCTACGCCCGTAGATACTCGTGAAGCGTAGCTTGTAAGAGCACGAATCATGTCAGGCTCATACCCTTCCCATAGCTTATCAGCTCGAGACATCCTAGAGCTAAAGTTACCCTTAGCCTTATAGATATCAGCAACGCGTAGAGCTAGGGCTTTATCAACAGTACCCATCCAGAGTTTATCAGACTCTTCGAGACTGTCGATATTCATCTTCTCAGTAGCAGAACTAAAAATCGCGTCGAGAGAAGCAAGAACACCTGGAAGGTCAAATAAGAGCTCTGTCGGTGAAGTCACGGGCTTGATATTAATATTCTCAGCCTTGTAACCTGCTTTCAGTAACTCTTGGTATCGTCGGCCAGCAGGAGCTGCGTTATTAAAAGCACGCTTCATCATCTGAACACGGTTATTGCCAAGTTCATTCTCAACGAAGTGCCAATCAAATGTTTCGAGGATACTAGGCTTACCCTCTTGTTCAGCTACGAGATGAAAGTTTCGTGCTACGCGTTCACGAGGAAAATAGGTACCTCGAAGATCACCCATATTAGCGATGAGCTCGGTAAGCGATACTTCATTAGTCTTGCCATCCGCGTCTACGAACATAGCGGTGGGCTCGTCAAGTCCATTCTCAGTAGCTCGAGTAATCTGCTTACGCATATCCGCAATAAGAATATCGAAAGCTCTGTTGGTAAGAAGCCGGGCTTCGAGAATCAGATCCCGCGCATCCTTTGATATAAGCTGCGTCTTAAGCCATTCCTGCTCAGCATTAACAAGATCTGCATTTGCAGCGCCCTCGTCCATATGTGTAGCGACGACTTTATCTTTACGGTCTCTAACCTCCCAGGTCTCACCATTTTTACGAAGCTTGAAGCCTACTCCGGTTTTATCAGTGTCAAGTAAATACTTATTAACTGCGGCGTAAACCTTAGGCTTCTTTTTAAGAATCAAGTTCGCCTTATCCAGAAAATCACCAAGCACTTGTTTCTGCGCACGGTACCGTATATCGGAGTCATCAACAGCGGCTTGCAGAATCTTTTTACCCGCTGAAGTCTTAGGGAAGTAAAACTCAGGTGAGCTAACTATCCGATCAAAAACTGTTGACGTCTGGTTATTCTTGTCTCTCTTATAACTACTAATCCGCTGCGTAAGCTCATAGTATTTACGCATGGCTGGATTTGACGTAGAGATAACAAAGTCATCTATAACCTCAGCTGCGGCTTCCTCGAGAGTCTTATGTCTACTCTGAAATAAGTTTTTAAGGACTTTAAGAGCCTCGGCGTCTTGCTTAGAGAGTTTCTCTGCTTTAACAGAGCTCAGAGGTATTACGTTCTCAGGTTTTACTGGAGCTTCGCCTTTGACTAAGACACCGTCTTCGTTCTCCTTATAGCCCTTAACAGATGCTACGACAGGGACTTCAGCCCGCGCGTCTTTAGTCTTTACAGCGTTACCCAGGGCATCCCTAGCTTCTTTTGCAAGACTAGCTACTGCCGCGTTTAACTGTCCCTCGTTTAACTGTCCCTCGTCTATCTTGACACCTAGACTCTTAAAGTGTGACCCAAGAGCCGCAGCTACTTTCTTCAAGTACGCGGCGATCCTAGGATGATTATAGCTGAGCCATTGCCAAAACTTCTGGTTAACAGTCTTTTGAGGACTGAGGTTAATAGCATGCTCAACTATGTAGGCGCGCACCTCATTAGCGTCAGTAGCATTACCATCTTCATCAAGGAGCCCACCTGCGCGGAGTGAATCTTCCACGTACTGCATAAATGGAGTTGGCCTATTATTATTAAACAGTGCCAGAGCTTCCATATCCAGGGTAGAATTCTCTATTGCATGAACACTAGCTTCGTGAAGCAGTATTCCTTCTGCGTCAGCTACCTCAATATTGTTAGCTATTATCGCAGATAACCCGGTGTTAGGATTATACAGCGCTTGAGTCGTAGTATCTTTAGCACTCCGTCTTGAAACAGTAGAGCCTATTGCTTCAAGAGCCTCTGGAACAGTATTAACTATAGTTACACCACCGGGTTTCTTAGCTGCTCCGAGCGTTTTGAGGGAGGTCCAAGTGTCACCGAGTTTGGTCTGCAACTCAGACTCTACATCTTTTGCTGAACTACCTTGCGAGCCTTGATTTACACTCGCTTTTTCTTGCCCTTTCTGAATCTGTACATTTGAGTCTTGCTCAACTTTCGAAGAGGCCTGATCAATCGTATTAGTATCTTTTTTCTGATCAGTGACGGTCGTTTGTACACTTTTTATAGCTGCTACACGAGCCTGAGCTATCTTTCTAGACTGATCTAAGGCTTTGGCCGTTTGGAAGTCACCTTTCTGAGCAGCCCTGTTAATCTTAGTAGTATAGCTCGTAATCTCGTCAACCAGAGAGAGATACTCATTATATTTTTCAGGGGTTATACGCGCCTTGAGCTCTTCACGGGCCTTTGCTTTCTCGGCGTCCTTCTTAGCTTGGGACTCATTTTTAGCTAACGCATCAGCAGTAGCCTTCGCAGCTGCAGTGGCTGCGCGCTCGTCATTACTCTGCTTCAAGACTTTAGTAGTCTCTTTAGCAGTCTTCTTTTCCTCAACAGCTTTTGCTTTAGCTGCGACCTTAGGCTTCTCAATTTTGGGCTTCTCAGTTTTAACGGGTTTCTCCGCTTTGACGACCTTAGGCGTCTCGGCTTTAGCGGGCTTCTCAACTTTGGCAACCCTAGGCTTGACAACCTTGGGCTTAGCGACTTTAGGTGCTGTGGCTTTTTTATTCTTTGCTACTTTAGCCTTAGCAGCTTTAAGAGTCGGGGTCTCAGTAGAAGTAACCCCCTGCGGTGCGCGTACTACTTCAGCAGAGGCGGAGGGGG
>Ga0209318_1000198_pt1 | contig 63357 bp, 82 predicted proteins | sample RifGroE1_FD_183999 | JGI IMG/M metagenome (GOLD analysis project Ga0209318, IMG submission 183999) | Groundwater microbial communities from Rifle, Colorado, USA - Groundwater E1 (SPAdes) (version 2) | ecosystem: Environmental > Aquatic > Deep subsurface > Groundwater | place: Rifle, Colorado... | reverse complement strand
TACGTAGTTAAGGTAGAGCATGAATCCGGAATGTTCCAGAATGTTATGGAGATGCTGATTTGGAGAAGTGTCGTTGGCACTAAAGCGCCCCGGTGGTTTGCTGAATGTAAATACATAAGTGAAAATGGGAGAGTATTGATCCAAGAGCGTACTCGTCAGCCGTCTACTACTGAATTGCTCGGTAAGATCCCAGCGTGGTTTACCGATGTAAAACTGGATAATTGGGGGATGGCGCGTAGTAAGGAAAACGGTAAAGAATTTCTGGTTTGTCATGACTACGGGTACAATTTGACTATTCAGAAAGGTACTGAAACTACTCGTATGAAAAACGCTGAGTGGTAAAGGTTATGAATGACCAAAGAAAAGCAAAGACTCTCGGTGAAGCCGCACAGAACCCGGATGGAACATATAACGGGCTGAAGGCACTGTCTTGGCTGTCAGAGTGCATGAACCCGGGCAAAGGTATAAGCCTCGAAGAGGTGCAGGCGATGTGGGAGCAAGCGAAGGCGAAGCGAGCAAAGGAGAAAGCATGAGCGACAACCGAGAAGCAGATATTATAGAATTGTTAAGGGCTTACAAGCAATCTGAGGTGTCCATGCTCTATAGTGAACTCTTCTCCATCAGGCGGGAGAGGTACAGGGATAAGCTGGAATCCTCGGAGCAGGAACAAGTCCGCGGAAGATCGAAAGAATGTAAAGAATTGCTACAACTTTTTAGTTGACAATATATGTATATTCTTGTTACTATGCCAACAAACTAGGAGGAGTATATGTCCGAAGAAGTAAATGATGATACCGGGTTGACAAAAGACGAGTTTGCAGTGGCCTTCGAAGCCGCCGCCGGACTTGAAGAGCCGGTAGTTGAAGATACCTCCCCGGCCGAAAGTGCCGACCTCTCGGATGCTGGGGTTGCGCCCGTACTTGACCCTGTCGTTCCGGAGCCTCCTGTCGTCGAGGCCGCCAAACCTGATCCTGTCGTTGTAGCACCTCCTCCGCCTCCTGAGCCGGCCAAACCAGAGCCTACTCCCGAACCGCCTGCGCCTGTAGTCACGGCCGACGAGGCGTTCACCGAGGAAGAGACTGTCCTGCTCGACAGCGTCAATGCCAATTTCCCCGAAATCCGCACCCTCCTCGATTCCGTCAAGCGAGTAACCATCGCTCAGGTTGAGAATAAGTTCATGGCGAAGATCGCCGAACTTGAAACCAAACTCTCCCAGAGCTTCGCCCCTGCGATCAACGTAGCCCAGACGGTAGCCCACGATCGGTTCATGACTGCGGTGCTTGGAGCCCACAGCGACGCCGGAGAGCTTCTGCCCAAGGTGGAAGAGTGGGTCAAGACCCAGCCCGAGTTTTTGCAGGACTCCTACAACGCAGTCCTTGATAAGGGCACAGCAGCCCAAACCATAAAGTTATACGACATCTTCAAGAAGGAGACTGGTAGCGCACAAGTACCTCCTCTCCCTCCGCCTGAAGATGCCGAGGCCAAAGCCACTAAGGAACGTAAGTTGCGCTCCCAAGAGGGAGTTCGTACCCGGCAGGTGGCACAAAAGGGAGGCATAGACGAGAACGACTTCGAAGGAGCGTTCCGCGCAGCCTCAACCAAGCATTAATAACGGAGGTACGAAACCATGACGACCCAGACAGTAAGTGACATTGGACTGCGAACCGCAGGGTATGTTGCAGTAGATCTTTTAGAGCGGGCCGACCCCGATCTGGTTATGCAGCCCTTCCTGCAGACCAAACCCATCCCGAAGAACGCTTCGGACACCATCAAGTTCCGCCGGTACGAAGCCCTTGCCGCAGCTACTGCTGATCTTACTGAGGGCGTAACTCCTCCCGGCAGCGCGATCACCAGCACCGATTACCAGGCCACCCTCGCGCAGATCGGCGACTGGGTAGGCATTACCGACCGCGTGGCCGATACCCACGAAGATCCGGTCATCAAGGAATACAGCGACATCCTGGCCAAGCAGGCGGCTCTCTCTGTTGAGACCAAACTGTTCTACGTTATGCGAGCAGGCACCAACCGGTATTTTGCCACCGGCACCGAGCGGGCGCATGTCAACACGACCCTGACCAAGACCCTGCAGCAGAAGATCACCCGCGGGTTCAAGCGCCAGAACGCCAGCAACATCACCAAGAAGCTGTCGTCTTCTGCGATGATGGAGACCGTCAACGTCAAGCCCGGGTTCATCGGCTTTGTCCATCCTGACCTCGAGGACGTGATTCAGAAGATGTCAGGCTTCAAGGACGTGGTTGACTACGGCTCGATGACCGCCTATCCGACCGAGATCGGCTCTGTTGGACCGGTGCGATATCTCACCTCCACCGTCTTCACCCCTTGGGCAGATGCTGGCGCAGCCAAGGCTGGGTCCGGCACGACCATGATCTCCACCACCGGCACCAACTCCGATGTTTACCCGGTGATCTACATCGCAGCCAACTGTGCGGCCGTCACTCCGCTCAAGGGCGTTACCGCCCTGACTCCGTTCGTCAAGAACCCCGGCGTTGTCAGCGACTCTGACAAGCTCGGGCAGCGCGGCCACATCGGCTGGAAATCCTACTTCGCAGCCCTGATTTTACAACAACTTTGGATGGCTTGCTGTGAGTGTGCCATCCCAGAGCTGTAATTAGGCGATTTTACTGAGGCTACCGCAATGAGTAACTTGACAAATCCTAAACCAGTCGTGTATAGTAGAGGAAATTCTACTATAGGAGGATACACATGGCTAAGTTTAGGGGTGCAGTATTGTCTTGCGAAATTTGCGGTAGTGAGTTCAGGGTTCCGCCGAGCAGGGCAAAAGAAGCAAGGTTCTGTGGGCATGAATGCTCAGTCATCGGCAGAGCAAAGATGCTTACCAAACCGAAGGTCGCAGTTGTCTGCAAACACTGCGGAGTTACTTTCTTCGAGCACGCGAGCCACGCGGGTAGGCGAGTGTACTGTTCCGTTTCTTGCATGGAGTCACACGGGTCACATCTGCAGGATAAGGCAGACCGGCACAAAGGCAGTAAAAACGCAATGTGGGCTGGAGGTATTTCGCAGCATTGCGACGGGTACCTCTACGAGAAGTGCCCAGGGCACCCGTTTTCTTCTAAGGGCTATGTGCTGCAGCATAGGCTTGTGGCTGAAAGGCACCTTAGAGAAAACTACCCGAGATCTCCGGCGCTTGTTAATATGGGCGGACAGCTTTATCTTCGTCCCGGATATGTGGCTCACCACAAGGACGAGGACAGGAAGAACAACGATCCCAGCAATCTAGAAGTCATGACTGACGGGGACCACAAAAGATTGCACAACGCCATCAGGCGAACTAAAAAATAGTAGGAGGATTTTACCATGGCCCTTGATTATGCAGATCAGATGCAAAAAGTCGGAACGATCACTGTAGCCAACCCGGCTGCAGCAGTCACCGTCACTCTCGGATGGGCGCCTCGTTATGTCCGGGCGGTAAATGTCAATAACGTCGTGACCTACGAGCACTGGGACGGCATGGCAGACGGTACCTCGTTCGACACCGCCACCGAGCTTTCCCTCAACGCTGCCGGGGCGATCACCCTTACGAGTAATGGGTTCACCCTCGGCACCGATATCTGCGACACCGCGGCCGATGTTGTGTACTGGTTGGCAATCCGCTAACAGCCTGTTCAGGCGGGCATAACTACCTGATGGAGAACGACAATGAGTAGACAAGAAGTACGGACGATGCGAGTCGTCACAGAGAACATTGAGACCGCCGGCGGAGGATTCCCTGCCGTTGCCGGATTGAACGCCACAGTAGCCGAGCTTAACTACGCCGCCGATCTTTCCGCCCAGGAGGCTATGGCTCCGGGGGCAGGCTTCCTCGGCACCGGCACGGTGTACGAGAGTTCAGTAATCCGTGAAGGCAGTCTCATCAAGACTTCCATCGTCATCGATCTGACCGGGGCCGCGTCTTCGACGACTGACCTCGACATCATCGGAACGAGCGGGGTGTCACATATTGGTCAATTCACTGCTGCTGTGAACGGCACGTACATGGGCGGCAAGCTGACCTGCCTCGAAGTTCCAACTGGAGGTGTTACCGACATCGATCTGTATGCCGCTACTGAAGGCACAGGAGCGTATAATGGGCTTGTTACAGACTTGGTAGAGACCGCCCTTGTCACTTCCGGCGGAGCATGGACCCTCGGCGCAACCAAGCCGCTGCTCGTCGATGTGGCAGCCAACAAGTATCTCTACCTTACTGGCGGAGCGGCAGGCACTGCAGCCACCTACACCGCCGGCAGGTTCTTGCTCGAAATCTGGGGTCTCGCGTAGGTTGAACAGAGGGGAGGAGTTTATCCCTCCCTTCAGTTGAACTTTACTTACTCCCAGCCAATAACTTTCAGGAGAACCGCATGTCTGTAAATGATGAATTTGACCTTGGATCAGACCTTGGATTGAACGATGACCTCGATACAAAACTAGAGGCCGTACCACCGAAAGCTTCCAAAGCTAAAAAGAAAGCTGTCAGGAGCGTACCGGTAGTCGAGGAAGTTGAGGAAGTAGAAGAGGACGAGATTCCGGAGGAAGTACCTGTCAGTCCGAAGACCCGCATCATCATCGACGAGGTCCCAGGCCTGAACAATTACGAGGTTGTCGGGGTCAACGGCAAAGTGTACCAGATCAAGCGGGGCGTGCCGGTCATGGTGCCTCGGGAAGTCGTGGCCGTTCTTGAGACCTGCCTGATGACCAACGTCGAACATCGCAAGAACAAGATCACCGGCGAGCCGGAGGAAGTCATTCGGCATTATTCCGCTATCCCTTGGAGACGCGCATAAGATGACCAGAGCGGAGATGTTGGCAGAATTGAAGATGGTGCTGGGGGAGTCGAACATTACTTACAGCTCCTGGACCGACACCACTCTCGAGGGCTATCTGTCTGAAGGGCAGGATAAGTTCTGCGAAGAGACCGGTTATTTCCGTGACATCTCCAACTTCACGCTGACGCTCCAAACCGGTGTTGCCGTCTACCCCATCCCTGACCGTATCATCCAGATACTCGATATTTGGGATGGGCTGCGCAAGCTGGGAAAGGTCCTGACCGGCAGCGATGTAACGCAGTACGACTCTGGTTTTCCATTCAACACCGAGGCTACCGGACCCCCAACGTTGTGGGCCACCGATGTGGAGACGGGAATCGTCAAGATCTCACCTACCCCTACTTCGGTCGAGAACGGTCGAGTCCTCGTGCTGCAGGTCTGGCGCTACAGTCTCTACGACCTTGCCGGCGACGGAGCCGTGCCCGAAGAGGGGGAAACCCCGCCGGCTGCACCTGAAATACCGTCCAGGTTCCAACGAGCCTGTATCGAGTGGGCAGCCCATAAGGCGCTCATCCATCACGACCTCGACTCACAGGACAAAGTGAAGTCGCAGGATCATCTCAAATCCTTCATGGGCTACGTCGCCGACGGCATCACTGCCTTTCGCAGAGGGCATAATCTCGACACGAGGGTCGGGACCAGCCCGGCGTACAGGACGTGAGAAACCCCTATACAATATTCACAGGCACTCCCGGGCTGAACAATGTCGTCGACACTGTTCGGCTCAAGTTCGATCCGGAGGGCGGGCAGCGAGAACTGGCCGAAGCTGTCAATGTTGTTATCGACGACACCGGCCGGCTATCGAGTAGGCTTGGGCAGACGAAAATTTCGGCGGTACCTTCGCAGGTCTGGTGTGACAAGGCGGCTGCGTTCCAGGTGCAGCAGCGAACCAGTGACGCGGCTATATTCCAACTCAACCCAGACGCTTCTGTTCCCGCAACTCCGGTTGTGTCAGGACTGGTCAAGGGACAGCGGATCGGATTCTGGCAGGCAGGTGATAAAACCTACTGGTCGAGCCTTTCAGCGCGTGGCGTTATTGAGGATGGCACTAACGGTGATTGGCCGGGGTACACTCACAGAGGGGCACCGACACAACGGGTTTTCTACCCCGCTCCTTACAGCAACAAGATCTGTGTCTTCAAGGGCCGGATGTGGATTGCGGTCAATAATGTAATCTTCCCGTCAGAACCGTTTGCCTTTGGCAAGTTCAACATGGCGCGGAGGTTCTTCCAGTTTAATTCCAATATCCTGATGATGAAACCTGTTGAGAACGGAGTATGGGTTTCCGACTCAGAGAAGACCGGGTTTATCGCAGACGAAGGGAAATTTGAGGCGATGAAATGGGTCAAGAAATCATCTTTCCCGGCGCATGAGTTCTCGGAGAACATCGAGTTGACGGATTACTCAGACACATATCTTCAGATACCCGGACTGTGCGCCACATGGTCGAGCAACGAGGGGAAATGTATCGGCACTCCTGATGGTGAGATAAAAGTGGTGACGAAGAACAAACTCTACTATCCGACCGGGACGCAGGGTGCAACGGTCGTTGATGGTCACAACGTAATTAATTCGGTGTGGTGATATGGCATTTACTGAATCAAATGCAATAGTTCCAATTGACCCCAGGACATCCGGGGACGTAGGAGGTATCCACACTCCGTGGCCTGCTGTCACTCCGTCCGCTCCCTATACCCTGATCAATGAAAAGTTTGACAGGACGATGGAAGTGGCCGAGGAATATCTTGTCAAGCTGAGCGGGACTGACGGGAACTCCGGGTATCTCGGGACAATGATGAGCTTGATCGAGTCATATGCCCTTCCTTCCGATCTGCCGACGCTGACGATTGACATTGATACCACAACTCCCACGGCGGGTGTATCGCCTCCGACCGCAGACCTTGACGGGGTGGACACATCGTTCCCGCCATTCACTGCGACTGCGCCTGTGCCTATTGCCCTGCCGACCATTGATACAAGCGCCCTCGCGCTGATTACCGCTCCCGAATCCAGTATCACCACAACAATCAATTGGTCAGAGATACCACTGTCCAGCACTTTGTATGACCTTCTTGTGGCCAGAATTACGGCAGACCTCACCACGGGAGCGACCGGTCTTGACGCAGCGGTTGAAGAGGAGATCTTCGACAGGGCATTGACACGGCAGGCAATCGAGGACGACAAAGCACAGGAAGAGATTGAGGAATATTTCAGTTCTCGCGGGTTTGATCTTCCGACCGGAGCCTTTGCCGCCAGACTGGCAGAACACCTCAACGAGCGGCAGCGCAAGACGGCAGACCTCAACACCACCATCATGAAGGAACAAGCCGACCTCGCCCAAAAGAACTCGCAATTCATCATTGAGCAGGCAGCAGGGCTTGAAAAGATGCTGCGCGATTCCCGCGACGCAGAGTCGAACCGCAAACTCGACAAGGAAAAATCTCAGGTTCAGTTCATCCTTCAGAAGTTTGCCGAGCAGGTCCGCGCTTACCTCGGAGAGATGGAAGCCACCAAGATCTATATCGAGGCGCAGGTTTCAGCACTCCAGGGAGCTGTCGAATACAACAAGGGGCTTGTTCAGGTCTACGCAGCGCAGGCGGATGTGTATGAAACCCTCGTCGGCGCACAGGCGAAGGCCAATGACGCCATAGTCAGTGTGTACGATGCTGAGATTCGCGGTTACGAGGCAGAAACCAAAGCCTTGAACGCTGACAAGATGGTCGTCGTGGAGAACAATAAAGCCCTGGTTGCCAAGGCTGAGGTCGAGATGCGAGCAATCATCGCCAAGATTGACAACTCCATTGAAGGTTACAAAACAGAGGCTTTACTTAAAGAGCGTGTGTCGAACGACATGGCAACGATTGCAACGCAGGTTGTCGCCTCCATGGCCAGTTCCACCAACGTCAATGCTTCGATGGGCTACAACGGCAGTGAGAGTAGGAGTGAAGGGTTTGACCATAATGAGTCGATTTCCCAGACTGTCCACTTCGGCCAGTCTATCAGCGAGAGCCATGATTATACGCACGACCCTGCTGAATAATGGGTGAGCTGAAAATCACCACATCCGGCGACCGATTTGCCGCGCAGAAGTTCTACAAGGAAGCCAGAGAGCAGATGCGCGAACTCAAGCAGGGCATGAAACCGGGCAGGCTCCAGCAGAACAAGCTGGAGAAGCGGCCATATCCCGGTGTGGTGATTTCCTGTCATTCGTGGATGGGCAACGATACTGTGAATATCCATGTCGAACCGGTCGGCGGGTTCAAGCCAACCGTGCAGCGCAAGTTTATGATCCTCGAGGATTTCTACTGGTATGCCTTTAATTCTTCAACCCTTGACGGGGCTATTCTTTTCAACACAAACAGCCTTGAAGATATCCAGACCGATATTCTGGGGAATACCTATGTGGTGGGCTGCGCCAAGACCGGCACGTCCCCGGCAAGCGGAGAGCCGTCCATCATCAAGTATGACAAGGACGGGCGGCTGATGTGGCGCAAGCTGATCAACGCTTCTGACGAATTCGATATCGCCCAGGCTATTGAGTTTGATCGGCTGACCGGCGAGTTCTATGTGACCTACAGCAAGCTCAATGAATCACGGCTGATGTGCTACGACTGCTGCGTGGCCAAATACAACCGGGCAGGAGTGTTGCAATGGCAAAAGCGACTGACACTTTCGAGCGATGAGGACGTGGATATCTTCGGATGGGGTGATTCAATCAAGTACGATACCAGTGACCCGACGAACAATCAGTACACCATTGTTGGGCGGCTATATCACTGGAAATGCTTTCTCTATCGTGCATTCATTGCCAGATACAACGCTGATGGTTCTCTGGCATGGCAGAAGGCCGCAGGAGTATATGTCGATGGAGAACAGGTTCCAGGCGGTGGAGGATGGACTGAAGATCCGCCAGCCGGTGGCGAATATGCAACCGTCGAAGAGCGTCCGCACTTTGAGGCGGCAGTCACCGATCCGAGCGGGAATACCTATGTTGTCGGACACCATTACCCGCTGGATATCATCTACCCTGACGGACTGATCGTTAAGTTTTCTCCTTCCGGGAATGTGTTGTGGAAACGCGGACTGCATGGCGAAACGGTTCAGAATAATGAGGCGGTCAACTGGTACAACGATGGCGTGAAGATCACCGACGCCTGCTGTGATGCTGCCGGGAATCTCTACCTCATCGCGCATACGCACATCTGGGAATTTGATTTGTGCCATTTCAATATCTTCAAGTTTGATCCTGACGGCGATCTTCTCTGGCACCGCATTGTTGAGGTGATGTCTCCGGGCGAATGGAGTCCACAAAACCCCATTGCATTCAGCGGGGAAATCGCTGTGTGGGGCAACAGGCTGTACGTTCTATTCCCAAGATATCCAAATGGCGGCGACCAGATGGGCACGGTACTGGCGCAGATTGATACCGTAACTGGCGATCCGGCATGGCAGAGAGTTCTGTCAATTCCTCCGTTTCTGCTGGGAGCGGCGACAATAAGCGGAGTTTTCCCGCGGGGGCTTGAGGTCCGCGACGGAGATCTGCATATTGCGGCATCCATCGACCTCGAAGAGTTCAGTGTGACAATGAAGCTCCCCGGCACTGCCACGCCGATTGGCCAGCATGTAAAACTGAATGTCGCTGAGTCTTTGTTTGTATTCTACTCTGATATGGCCGATGTGCCGTACCGGGAGGAAGAGGCAGGAGAAGGGCATTACAGCATGTACGTGACATCTGAGTTCGACTTGACGATTGCTACGGGTGATTTCATCGCAAGCAGTCTTTCGGACGGGGAGCGGATGACGGAGAATTGGGGTGTTACTGATAGGATTTTAGTCAAACGAAGAGAGGTGGAAGTTTTACCTTAACAATTCAATTTATTGAGGGATTATTATGGCAGAGAGATTGAGTACAGGGTTTGCAAATGCACTGAATGTTACAGGCTGTGTCAAGGACATCATGGTAAATGGTGTCATCGGCATCTACGGCGGAGCATCGCAGCCAGCCACGGCGGATGCAGTAGAAACAGGTACATTGCTGATGCTCCTTACGCTGAGTAGCGGAGCGTTCACGGCAGGCGTAGCTACGAACGGACTGAACATGGGAACCTCTACTGACGGGGTTCTGGCCAAGGCAGCAGGCGAAACATGGTCAGGGGTTGGGCTGGCAGCAGCAGGGGCAGGCACAGTCGCTACATACTTCAGATGGTACGATAATGATTACGTTACTGGTGCAAGTACAAGTGCAATCAGGGTTGACGGAGCTATCGGAACATCGTCCACCTATGAGATGCAGATGAGTAATACGACTATCGTTGAGGCAGTCGCGGCAGTAGTCCAGACCTTCAACTATACCACCACTAAGGCGTAAATGGCTCTTTGGACCCCGGCAGAAGTCGCAACTGCTCTTTGGCTTGATGCTTCTGACTCCAGTACTATCACAATTGGTACTGGAGTCAGCGAGTGGAGAGACAAATCAGGCAACTCACGACATGCATCGCAGTCAACAACGTCAAAGCAGGCGGCACTGATCGCTGGCGGACTGAACAGCCTTGATGTTGTAAGATTCAACGGGTCAAGCCATTCACTGTTGTTATCTGGCACCGCTTCTGCCAGCAGTTGGACAGCGTTTTTTGTCGTAACTCCCTCCGTCGCATCAAAGTCTGGCGGCGCGTACCTGCTTGATACGCAAACAGGGAGACTAATTTTTGCGGCAATAAAGTCAGCGGGCAGTTATGTGGGATATTACTCTGCCGCTTCAAGTTGGGTAGGGGGAACATCAGGAACAACCGATTCTCAGGTGCTTGGCTATTCGCTTAATGCATCTGGAGGCTCTGGTGGGAGTCGGATATATCGTAATGCTACGGTACTTGAGAGCACCACATTCTCAGCTACCGTAGCACTCGGAGGTTTGTCAGCAATAGCCTCCGGATACGATGGAACCAATGCATATTTTCAGGGAGATATCGCAGAGATTGTCCTTATTTCGTCGGTACTTGTGGATTCCGACAGGCAGTTATTTGAAGGATATCTTGCGTGGAAATGGGGATTACAAACAAGTCTACCGTCAGGACATCCGTATGAAGAAGCCGCGCCCGTTCTTCCTGGGAATGACGGGGATATAGTAGCGCCTCCGGTTAGTATCGATTCAATCTGTGTCAACTACCAACCGTCGCAGGTAGATGGCGATGTGCTTTCTCCGCTCTCCTCCATTTCTTCTTCCGTATTATCAGAATCAGTATCTGCCAAATCCGTAGTAATAGACATCGCAGATAGCTATGGGAATGCGAATGTCATGGGCATTAGGCAGGTAGATTTTTACCTTGCTGGTATCAAGGTTGCCATGACCTCTGGTTTTTGGGGGCTAGCAACTACAACGCTATCTGGAGACACAAACTATTCATCGTTTGCCTTCAATACCTCACTGTCAAAATTAGGAACTCCAAATTTCACCCAGTGGTACAGCGCTCTTTACCAAATAACAAACCAACGGCTCATTCTTAACACCTCTAACGCGTTTATCTTTGACCGGATAGTAATCAATAACTCCCATGATGTCGGTACAGGATGGGAAGCAGGGGCGAAGAATGTAAAGATAACGATAGCTCCTGCAAATGTCACAAACACGGCTTATAATGCGACGATAACTGACGGCACAGTCCTGTTTGATGGGGTGCTTGATGCGCATCCAGCGGACAATGTTGGTTATGACCAAACCGTCTACGGGACAGCTCCAACGATCGGATATCAGGCGGTAATATTTGACATAGCCGACAACTGGGGCGGCAGTTATATCGGGCTACGGTCGGTAGAGTTTTACAAGAATGATGTACGGCTTGAGTTGGATACGACTGCGGAAGTTTCCGCCTTTGCTACATCTGATGCAGGCGCAGGGTTGACTGCTATCTACGCATTTACTAACAATTTAAAGACCGGCGACATCACAAGTACCGAATGGTACTCAAATTCCATCATTACCAACCAGCGCCTCATATGTAATTTCCTCAAAGGTCATGTAGATTTTGATAAAATAGTAATAAACAATAGCCATAATTCAGGAGCATCTACAGACCGGGGAGCGAAAAATGTCGGTATAAGAGTTTGCCCGAATCAATGGGCGAACACGACATATAACGGGGTGATCACTGGTGGCACTGATCTAACCAGCGTTGAGTTTCCGCAGCATGTAGCCGCAGACACGGAAGACCCTCAGATAGTTTATGACTACATGGCCAATGGTATTGATATCAGTGTTGATTTCATTACCACAGCAGAAATATCAGGGGTCACCCAGAATGACAACGCACCTGAATCAGCGGATGTAGATGTTGACTTTGTAACAGCGCCTACAGCAATATCAGGCGTAACGATCAACTCCGCGCCAGTTCCGTTCATCTTCCTTGTTCAATCTGAACATCCTGACGGCGATAAGGATTTCTTTGATGTAGCTAAGAACCTGCCAGTTCATGCAACCGGCGATGTTCGGCATGTGACTGACCCGATAGGCACTACCCCGTACTTTGGGGATTCGTGCATCATGCTCACTTCATTGTTCTATGGACCTTCCGATGGAGTGCTGTATACTGACGAGACGGACGACTTTGCTTTCGGCTCCGGCGACTTCACAGTAGACTTTTGGTTTTATCAGATTTATCCAGCAACCAACGGGCAATTCTTTTGGTTCTCTGAAAGCCCGACCGGACAAAACAAGCCGGCTATAACCCTTGAGAGGGTCAGCAGTTCAAGCGAGTTCTGGCTGACGTTCAGTGGAATGTCCTCCGGGCCGGTCGGCTATCACGACATGAATCCAGCCATGTGGTGGACATCTGAATGGACATGGTATCACATTGCCATTGACCGACGCGACGGAGTAATGCGCATCTGTCGTGATGGTGTCCCGCTCTACACTGTTGTTGACACTACGAATTATGATGGCAGAGTCCTTAATATAGGGAATAATAATTGCCTTATTGAAGAACTGCGAGCATCAAGATATTCCCGGTGGGGCGGAGAGTTTACTCCTGACACTGCGCCGACAGAGGTTGAAGATACGCAGGTTGCCAATTTCAAAACCCTACTCCCGGACATTTCATCGGTAGTCTGGAACCACCCTCCAGCTAAAACCTACGTTAATGGCCAGCCGTGGATAAATCAGTACAATTTCAATACAACTAATCCGACGAATATTGGCACAGTCGTTCAAGGAAACGATTTCCCGATTGCGATTTCGCGCAGAATGTCTTTGGTGACAGATGAGTTCGCGTATGTCATTGGCGGGACAGAGACATATTATGCAGCAAGAAACAGCGATGGGACTGTAGGGGGGTGGTCTACCACATCTGGCCTGACCGTAGCGCAAGTTGGTGGCCAAGTATTCGAGACTCATAAGAGAGTTTTCCTTGTTGGCGGCTATAGATACGGAGCGCCAGTAAGTACAGTTTTAACAGCGCTGATCAATTCTGACGGAACTTTAGGAGCGTGGACAAACACCTATCCTATGTTCTCAACCAGAGCAGACTTTGCCTTGTCAGTCACAAGGAATAGAGTCTATGTTTTCGGCGGGTACATGGATCAGACAGTTGGTGGGATTGTCACTGACACTTATGAGTATGCACCAATTAATTATGATGGCACTATCGGCGCATGGGAATTTGCTGGTAATATGCCGAATGCCCGTGACAGGTGCTTCAGCGTCTACACTGGTAATTTGCTCTACCTGATTGGCGGCGGTTCACTTGCTGACCCACTGAACACCAATGTCGTCAGCGTCAGCGACGAGGGCGTGATTATCGAGCCGTGGACGGCAGAGTCATGGTATGGCAAACCTGCTGCGGCTTTTGTCTGCTCTGCTACTAAGCTGTTCATGCTTGGAGGAATAGCAGGCAACTTCAGTGTTGATGAAATTCATTCGAGAGATATCACAGCAGGAGTTATCAGCGATGGAACAGCTGACTTTAGGGGATATCTGCCAGCAGAGGTCCATAGCCCTACGGTCTTTCTCACTGATGAGAAAATCCACATCATCGGTGGAACTTCCACAGACATTGATGACAATTGGATTGACCTGGCAACCACAGGGGTTGCGACTTTCTCTGGCGTGGATGTTGACTTCGCGCTCTATACCAGCGTTGAAGAAGAGACTGCAATACCGATAGGTGGTAGCATCCGACCTCCGATAGTGGAGATGCAGTCATATTTCGGATATGGCAGTCTGGCGCTTGGTGATATAATTCAGCCTATTCCGGAGATTTACGCCATTACGCGGTATACCGAAACCGTGAATGTCGATATTGATGCGCCTATTCCTGGGGTTGATTCAATCACACATTTTTTCAGATATGCTAATGTGGAGATAGTCTCCCCTCTGCCTGAGATATTCTCTGCTGATGGCGCAGTAATCAACGGTGGTCTGGTAGCACCTGTGCCTTCCGTTAGCTCGTATGTACTGCGTGTATATTTCATGACGGACATCGTGACAAACTTGCCGGTTATCTCCGCTCAGGTATCATGTCCGATTGCACTCAATGGGAATATCAAGGCCGTGCACCCGCATCTGAACAGCACATTCCAGGCGATTGTCAATATCCACGCACCGGTCCCGGGTGTCAGTGGAGTGACGGCGAATCCTTATGCGGCATTTGGAAGCATCACTATCAAGGCCCCTGCCATATCTTCGTTGACATCAAACCCTGAGTTGATCAATTCCTCGATTGTGCCAAGGGGTGCCGAAATCAACGGGTCAGCTTTCGAGGTGCCGTACATTATCACCGATATTACGATCAAGCCCCCGGCTATATCTTCCTATGTAGACGAGGGTGCGATCAGGATTTTAGGCAATTTTGTCCCGCGGCTCCCTGGCATCCATGGAGAGTTCGTCATGAGTGATGAGTACGCTATTATTCGACATAGAGAGGACAGGTTATGCAGACGGTAATTACAAATCTTCGCGGCCCATCCGGACCGGCCTCAGCTCAGCAGACAGGTCTGAACTGCACCTCCATGGCTCGGTTCAATGGCTTGGTGCTCGGTGCTGGGCCGACCGGTCTCTACAAGGTGCTCTGCGGCGCGACCGACGATACGGTTGAGATCGACGCTTATGCAACCCTGGCAGCCGTTGACTTGGGGGAGATGTACCGGCGTATCCGGTATGTGTACTTCGGCCTTGAGGCAACCGACGATCTGCTGTTGACAGTGACAACCGACCTCGAGACAGTGAGGGAGTACCCGGTAGTGCTCAACGGTACGAAGCAACAAAGGGTCCGGGTGCAGCTCGACCGCAATGTAAAAGGACGATACTGGGACTTTACCATCTCCAACACCAACGGCTGCAGTTTCTCGCTGGACTATATACAGCTTTTCTATTTTTGAAAAATAGTGTATAGTCGCGTTACATATAAGGAGGAATGATATGGCATATATGACACCGGAAGAAAGAATCTCAGGGCTGGTCAACCGAGGGTACGAGGGACTTCGCAGTAGGTTCGCTGCTCTTCGAGGGGAGACCCAGCAAGCCGGAGGTGTCCCTCCTGCCCCTTCTCAGGCAGTCACACCCACCCAACCTACATCCTCCTCGCAGCTTGCCAAGGTCCCGAACGATGTGTCGAAGGTTATGCCTCGTCAGGCACTCTCTCCATCTCACGGCACCATCCCGACGACCAACTTCATCCGCAGTGAAGAAACCGGTAACACTGTGTCGATGAACCCCAACGGGGATATGCGCTGGTCAGATAGTGCAGGTATGGACATCTCTCGGCCCGAAGGCGGAATGCGAGGCACTCAGCAGCCGACCCCGGGCACCGGGACGCAGAGGGCAGGGAATATGGACGTGTCCTTCGACTCCTCCGTTTCTCCCGGAGCCCGGGCAGCCTTCCTACAAAACCCTGTCAAGCCACAGGCGCAAATGGACCGGTACGACGCTTACGTGGCAACTCCCCGCGGCAGGTTCTTCGGAGCCCGGCCGGTCGGTGAGCCGGACAATGGCTTCCTCACGAAAGAGAACGCACCCGGCATGGGCTGGCGGCAGCGGATGGCATTGAACGAGCGGATGCTTATCAACCAGCAGCAGGGCAGCGAGGCTGCTATGCGGGAAGAGACCGAGAGACAGGGCATGAGGACCTCAGCCAAGGAGCAGATCGAGACCGAGGCTGCCCAGATGGGGCTTGCCTCCGCCAAGCGGGCGCAGAGCCTGTTCGATGCCTACAGCACCGAGGCTGACCCAGCCAAGAAAGCCGAACTTCTGCAACAGTATAAGCTGCTGACCGGGATGAAGGACAGTAAAGAAGGGGGCTCGTACTCCGTGGTCGACATGCCCACCGGCGAGGTTGACAATCTTGGCACCCCTGTTACCCGCAAGGTCATGGCCAACCCGGTAACGGGTGAGATCTTCGACCCGGCTACGAAGATGGGCGGCGGAGCTGAGCCGCTGCCTCCCGTAGATAAAAGGGTTGTTGGCAAACGGTACATCGGTGCAGGCGGGCGAGTGGCGGTATGGGATGGTAAAGGACTGATAGCAGAAAAATAAGGGGCTCCATGGCTGACTATATTTCCGAAGATGATTTCCTCAAGCCGTCCGAAGGGTACATTTCTGAAAACGAGTTCACTGGTGCCCCTGCTGGGGGCTTCCGGGCCGCTGCCAAGCAGGCGATCGGCTCAACGATTAAGGGTGCAGGTCAGCTTGCCTCCGACGTAGCTCCGGCGCTCATCTCCCAGGACAACGCCCTCAAGCAGTACGGCCAGGAAGTGATTGACGCCAACCCGACTGAGGTCCGCGGGTTTAGAGATATTGTCAACAAGCCCCTCACCACCGTCAAAGAAGCGACCGGCAACGCCGCCGGCTCCGTGGGGGCTATGCTCGGCATCCGCTTGCTGGGCCAAGGCATTACTGCGGTGTCTCCGCTTGCTGGTCCTGCTGCCCCTGTTGTCGCAGGAGTAGGCCAGGCGATCTCTTGGGGCGGTCCTCTCGCCGTCGCCGCCCTGCCGTCGTTTGGAGGCATCAGGGAGAAACAGATTGAGAATGACCCGCAGGCTAAAGAAGACTGGACAGCTAAGGCCGTCGCCGCGCTGGGTGCCGGTACTGTAGGACTTATCGAGACAAAGTTCGGTCCTCAGAACTGGGCCTTGAACATGACGACTGAGGCCGGCCGCAAGGCTGTCGCCGGGATGCTCGCTTCTCCCACGATTAAAGGGGCGATCGGCAAAGGCATAGTCAAAGGCGGAGCGATCGAAGGCGCTGAGGAACTTGTCCAGAGCCCGATAGAACAGCTTGCCAGTAGCGACGATCCGCTTACCAAGGAGAGCCTTACTGATACGGCTTTCGGTGGGACGATGGGTGCTATTGGCGGCGGTGTGCTGGGCGGGGCTATGGGGCCGATGCTCAGGCAGTCGAAAGAGAAGGACACTGTGCAGGCTGCCCTGCTCGACAAGCTCACACCTGAAGGTACGACCGTCACCGTCAAGGGTGGCGAGGCAACCATTACCAAGAAGACTGCGAACAGCACGACCACTATGAAGGTGCCTGTTGCCGAGGCTGCAAAAGTCATGGCTGCCGGAGGTAAGGTCGAGGACGTGGCGAAGAAGCAGTTCTCCATTGATGACCTGTCTGACCCTGCCACTCCTACGCAGTTGTCGCTGCGGGTCAAAGATAAGAAAAATCCGGACGGGAAGCGGTACGATTACCAGTTGCCTGAAGGTATGACCCAGAGCGACTTCGCTGAGATCGCCAAGAAGATGAACACCGGGCAGAAGTTCGCTTGGCTGCGGAAGAACGCTGATCAGATTAAGGACGCGCCTGTTGCAGACACCGAAGCTGGATCTGAGCTCAACGACACAATGTATGACTTCGCTGACCAGGCTACGGCTGTGCAGGACGAGGCCGACGTGCGGAAGCGGAGAAATCAATTTGAGAACTTACGGAGGACCAATGCACCGACGACTGAGCCGCAAGCAACGAGTAGCAATGAACCTGTTCAGGCTGTACAACCAAGACCCGAGCCAGTGGTGGAGGGCGTTCCTGAACCACTGACCCCTGAGCCACTGACCACCTCGCCCCAAGAACTTGAACAGCAGATACTCAACGAGGAGATAAACGATGCTATCAACATACCAAGCCCCTCTGGGGTCGGCGATGTCCCTGCAGCAGTTGTCCGAGATGTTGGAGAAGCTGCCGCCAGTACCCCAGCAGCAGAACGCCTTCCAAACGACGCCCAGATCAGTGACCGAAGCGCTGGAGGCATACCGGAAGCGGTACGAGAAATCGATTCTGGCCCTCAGCCTGTAGTCCCTCAAGACGTAGACGATCTCAGAGTAGAACAAGATCATGGATACCGCCCGCAAAGGGACGAGCAAGGCCGAAAATACGTTTTTAGGGGAACCTCGCCTACTCGACCAGGTTTTGGTATAAGCAGAGAGTCCGGCCTAAACTGGACAGACCAGAAAGGGATTGCCGAGGGGTTTGTCGGCGACGGCGGAGAACTGCAAACCGCAGTAATATCAGAAACCGCAAAGCGTCTCGACCTCAATACAGACCAAGGAGTTAAAACGGCAGCGGAGGTTCTCAAAGACAAAAACTTTGCCTCCGAGTTTGCTGCGGATTTAGGAAGTGCAGGAGAAAATACCCTAACACCTGCGAGGATGAAGGCGTTCAAGAAGGCCGGATATGATATTGTATCTTTCCGTAATATCGAAGGGAATGTTGAATTTATCCTGAATGACAAAGCGCTTATACCGCAAGCAACTCCTTCCGCCTCTGTCAAACCATCGACACGCGCACCGAAGGGGGTCACTCCCTTACCAGGCACCGCTGCCTCAAAAGAAGCGGTACGAAAATATACCCACAATCCTGTCACTGGAGTAGTGTCCGACGATACCGGAGCCCCTCAGAAGTTCTTCCACGGAACCTCCAAAGCCTTTAAGAAAATTGACCCGTACATCGGCGACCATGGGCTGTTCGGCAAGGGCGCATACGTCACCGACTCTCCAGAGATATCGTCGAGCTACACCACCAAGGGCAAGGGGGGAAGTCCGAACATCCACCCAGTCTATGTGGACATCAAGAACCCTATCGACATGGACGTGGTCGGAGAGCGCGCGCAGTGGGAGAGCGCTTTTCCAGACGCCGACTTCTCGCAGGTGAAGGATGGGGCGACGAACGAAGAGTTCTACCGGCAAGTGGAGGAGTCTGTAATAGACGAACAACTCCCTATGTGGGAAGGTGCCGAGAAGGTTCAGGATGGGCTCATCTCTATGGGCTACGACGGCATTACGCATGTTGGTGGAGGTCGCAGGGGAGCGAGCGGATTTCATCGGGTATACATAGCCTTCGACGACGCTCAGACCCAGTCAGTGTTTGACTACAAAGCTCCACAGTCAGTAGCGAATAAGCCTTCTTCAAAGGCTCCGAAGGTCCCAAAAGCTTTTGCAAAGCTTGCAAAAGACATCGACACCGTGATCAAAGAGGACGGGGTCTCAGAAGATTTTAAAAGGGTTCCGTCCTTCGAAGCGATCGCCGCTTACCGGGAGAAATATCCTGACGACAGTCCAGATACCGCGATGTCCGAGCTGGCATGGATGCCGGAGGCTGAGTACGCCGCCCTGACGGCCGTTGAGGATGAAGAAGTTTTGTTCTCCCAAACCCAAGCCACCGGCACCACAACCCAGCAGGTTGAGCAAGAACTCAAGGACTTCCTGGGGAACGGGTTCAATAACCTCGTCAGGCGGGGCAAGCTGGAGGTGGTGCAGGGGGTTGAGCAGTTGCCCGAGGCCGGGGTACCGCTGTACACCAAGACCCGGAAGATCGCGGGGGTTTACCTTGCCAGTAAGAAGAAAGTTGTGCTGGTCGCAGACAACATCAAACCAGAAGACGCTCAGTATGTCATGCTGCACGAAGGCACCCACGCCCTACTGAGAGAGGACAAGGTTTTCGTCAAGCAAAAGGACAGTATCCTCGCTGATTTCGAACGACTGGCCAATACCGAACCGACGGTCCAAGCCGCCATGGCTAAGGTGCCGGCCAACACCCCCACCGCCGTCAAGACCGAAGAAGGTCTGGCCTACTGGCTACAGGAGAAAAAGAACCACGAGCACTCGCTGTTCAAGCGAGTCATCTCAGCGATCAAGGCTGCGCTCTACCGCCTGGGTATCGCCCACGGTCGGCTGACTGCCTCGGATATGTCCGCTCTCTTTACTCAAGGGACACAGGCTTGGGCGCGGCAGCCTCCTGCCGCCCCGGAGGTCACAGACCCCGACATCCTTTTCTCCCGCATCGACGACACCCTGAAGGCCGGACAGAAAAAGCTCGACACCGCCGTCCAAGCACTGAAAAATCCGAAGCGCTTTCTCCACGAAAAGTACCTTGAGTACGCCCCACAGTGGCTGTCAGTCACCCCGCTGCACACCCTGGTGCAGACCTTCGGCAAGACCATCCCGCAGATCAGGCAGTTCGCCAAGCACCTTGACGCAGTCGTGGCCAGCAAGACAGAAATCGTCGACACCTCGGCCGTGCTTTACGAGCAGGCGGAAAAACTCGCTGAGGCGGGTGCCGGCCTGGATGTTTTCAACACCGCCGCGGCTACCGCCTCGTTCAACCGCATCACCCCGTGGGCTGATCTGTATGATCAGGCATGGGTACCCGAGTCCGGCACCAAGAGTGACAGGCTCAAAGCCGCACAGAAGGCCTGGGTCTCTGCCAAGATGCAGCAGGCTACCGGTATGTCATATACTCAAGCCTACACTCAGTCCCGCAAGGCCTACGACGCCCTCAAGACCGAGGACCTGAAGCAGGCCTACATCAAGGTGGTTGAGCATATCGCCTCCGTCCGGATCAGGGAGCGCAATAACCTGCTGGCCTATATCGAGTCGGTATCTGCGCAGGGCTCCGAGCTTCGGGCGAACTTGATGGCGCAGTTCGAGGCCTCCTTCTCTAACTTGCATGGAGCCTACTGGCCCCTGTCGAGGGTCGGCGACTTCCGCATGGAGTACACTGACATCGAGGGGTTCCGCACTGTCCGACACTACACGACGCTCGCTGAACGCCGGGAAGACAAGGCTGTGATACTCGCCGAAGGCGTTGACCCTGACACTATCAAAGAGGACTACAAGGACAAGCAGCCTCGGGGCTCTGTGGCGATCCCGCAGATGCTGATGGGGCAACTGGCCGAGGCCGTTGAGAAGAAAGCTCTGGCAGGGATAGACCCGAACAACGCCGACGCTGTAGAAGCAGCGCAGGAGCGGGCGCAGGCCATCACCGACGACATGAACCAGATCTGGCTGCGCTGGCAGCCCGAGACCTCCGCCCTGAAGAACTCTGTGAGGAGGAAAAACGTCAGGGGTTTCTCAAAGGAAATGCTGCGCAGTTACCTGGACTACATGCAGCGCCATGCCTCGAACATCGCCTGGACCGAGCAGGGCAAGAAGATCGAGCAGGACATTAAGAGCCTGTCCGACGACATCATGGAAAGCAAGGGAGAGCCTGGGATGGTCGATGTCACCCTGCAGCGGCATATCCTGAACGACCTGCGCAACCGTATCCAAGCCCTGCGCTCCGTCTCGGTCGGCCCTGTCGCCTCCGTCCTCGGTAAGCTGGGTACCGCCTACTACATGACCTCGCCCTCGATTGCCCTGGTGCAGATGAGCCAGCTTGGGGTCCTGACCCTGCCCAAACTCTCGACCATGTTCGGTGCCGGCAAGGCAACGACCGCTCTTGCCAAGGGCACCCGGGACGCCTTCAAGAAAGACTACACCCGGGACCCGATGTTCGCCGACCCGGTGGTCAACACGGTCTATAAGAACATGCGGGAAGTCGTTACCGACGAGAACCGCAACGTACCGCAGGCCAGGGGCAAGGAGTTGGGCGAACGGCTGTTCACCGATCAGCAGATCCTCAGCCAGATGAAGTCCTTCACTCCCTACCAGATGCAGCTTATCACCCTGCGTGAGGCCATGGCCCGTAACCTGCTGGACATCTCAGCAGCGCATGAGGCCTACGAGCTTACCCGTGGTAAAGACCCGAAGAGTTTGTGGAACAGGGCCTTTAAGTTCGCCATGCTGCCGATGAGCCTGTCCGAGCTTGCTTCCCGCAAGGCTACGGTCCTCGCCACCTACGAGCTTGCGCAGCAGGAAGGGCAGGACTTCTTCGGCACGATGAACACCATTGCCGAGGTGGTCAACGACACCCTCTACTCCTACTCGAAAGAGAACAAGGGCAGCGCCATGCAGGGAGGGCTCTCCCGGGTCGTCCTGCAGTTCCAGCACTACCGGATCATGACCGGTATCCGCCTCGCCATGCTGTTCAGAAACGCTGTGAAGGGCGAGAGCGCTGAAGTGAAACAGGCTGCGACCAAAGAGCTTGTCGGGGTCATGGGGATGTCCGCTGCTCTCGCCGGCACCATGGGGCTGCCGCTCTCCGGCCTGGTGTTCTCCATCATGAACCTGCTGCTGGGCGACGACGATGAGCCGATCGACTCTGAGTTGATGTACACCAACTGGCTCCGTGAGACCTTGGGCGAGACCGCCGGTGACGTGGTTGCCTCCGGCCTGCCGACCCTCGCCGGCGCTGATCTGTCAGGGCGTATCGGCCTCTCAGGGATTTACGGGATGCAGAACGAACCCCCTTCCGGACTGCACGGCCGCAACTTGGCGGCGTGGTGGGCTGCCAGTCAGCTCGGCCCCATCTTCTCCGTCGGCCAGGGCTGGTTCCAGGGCTACGACGAGATCGTCAACAAGGGGAATTACCTCAAGGGACTCGAGGCTGCGACACCCAAGCCGATTAAGGATGGCCTGAAAGCGCTCAGGATAGGCACTGACGGGCTGAAGAACGGGCAGGGCAAGCGTCTGCTTGCTGACGAGGCCATCGGCCCGGATGAGATCATTCTCGTTGCTCTGGGTTTCAACGCTGATGAGATTGCCAAGGCGCAGTCGGCCGAGCGCAGCCTGAACAAACTCTCGACCAAGATCTCTGAGAGAAGAGGTAAACTTATCCGGCAGGCAGCGCAGGCTTTTGTTGAGGGAGATGACGCCTCACCCGCGCTGGAGAGAGTCCGCGCGTTCAACCGGAGTATGCCTCGCTTCGGCATCAACGGCGACGACATCCGACCGGCCATCCGGAAACTTCTTGTCGGAGACCTTGGGACTACTGGGCCTCGGGAGTCTTTGGTTGCTGGTCAGTACGAGATTCCCGAGTATGTGAGAGAGTAAATTTATCAGCTTCTTTTTTGTCCATGAAGTAGTACGATGCACAACCGCACTTTGGGCAGACATTGTTGGAGGACTTCATACCTGAACGTACGGGAACAACAGGGACAGGGACTAAATCTGTCTCATATCCCATCCAGGTGCACTTATGCTTCCGACCATTTACCTTGCCGCACTTAATCGGGTGCGTACCAAATACTGGGTAACCCATCACTCTTCCTCCCTCTTCATGATTTTCCAGTTATGCCCTTTCGGTTTCTTCGGCCAAGGAGCAAGGACAACTCGCTCCGGCTTTACCTCTCCAGGCCACCGGCTACAGGTCTCATCACACTTGGGTTTTGCTTCTTTCACAGGCGCAGTAGATCATTCCACCTCCCTCCATTGTTTTTTCTCATGCGCTTTATCTTCCTCACAGGATACCTTCCTCTTTATTGCCTCGGCTGCTGCCTCCCAGGCAGTGTCGAACGACAGGGAGCTGACGTACACTCCCTGCCTGATGGTGAATACCGTGCCGTCCGTCACCACGTCGTAGTCCCGGCACTGGCCGAAGGTATCCGCTACTGCGGATTCGTACTTGTCGACCGCCGAGCAGAAGGCGCTCTGGGCGATCTTGCCGAGGACGAGAATCACTGCGACTGCTACCAAGAAAGTCAATAGGTTTTTCATGTCAGGGCTCCTCCTCACTCTCAGACGCTATGCGACAGTCCTCCGCCACGCAATATCCGTCGCAGTCAGCGTCGTCATATTTGGTTGTTCCTTCAGGACAGTGCTGCTCAATGTACTCCGCGGCGACGAGTAGCATGTAGTCCCTTCGGTCTTCGTCTTCTCGCTGTTCTCTCATGTCAAGGCTCCTTTGGCCTAGCTACTTCTTTCAGGCGAGAGAAAAGGTCTTTGTCCTTGCGAGGGTACACATACAGACAGCCGTTGCCGTAGTCATTCTTTTTACCGTACCCAGGAGCACACAGTCGAAAGGAGGTACTGGTGAACCAAGTAACTTCGAAATCTATTCCTGGAGGTACTCCCTGGTACACGTCGAAGTCTTGACCGTAGAGGACTTCATTCCCCTCCTCGAAACGAAAAGTTCCTACCCTACCTATCTCCCTCGCCTCCGCCACAGCCTTCTTGTTATGGGCGTCGAGAACTTCCTGTCGCGTTGCTTCTCTCTTCTTTGCGCCACAAGTAAGGCATTTCATAAAGTACGGAGGACGGTTAATATTCCAAGTTCTCCCATGCAGACACTTCGCCACCTGTTCAGGGTGCGAGTCCCAAGCGTACCAGTAACCGCTGTCTTCCTGCGCGACCTCTGTAGAGTAGGTAGGTTCTACCGCCCTCCCTCGATCAAAACACTCAGCCATTGCAGCCGCTACGGCCGCGACGTGGATAAGCTCTTTGCGATACTGCGACCAGTAGCCGGTCGTTGGGTAGCCTGGGAAGGAGGCCTCACAGATGGCCTTGCAGACCTCGCCGAACTCTTCCCCAAGGATAGACAGCCATCGCTCCGGCTGATGATCCTGCCTCCCCCACTTCACTTCCTGCCGGTCCCGCTCGGTGTTGATTTCTGCGAGGACCCTCTCCCGGAGATTTTCTGCTGGATACGTCTTTACCTGCACGCCGGCCAGTGGCTGGTCGTTTTTGACATCAGCGGCGACTTCGGCCGCCTGTTGAGCGCAATACTCCGAGGCCTCATCTTTCCGAAACCGTCGCTCCGCAGTATCGTAGCCAATCATTATGGCGTTGGCGAACCATCCAAGCATCGTGCCGTGATCGGACGCGGTGTTACGTTTGCAAAACTCATCAGCCCAGATCTTCGCGTCCATTGTCTGCGGCCAGGGCAATTGGTCTTGACCTAAGTCACTCATCCTTCCCTCCTCAAAACCGGTCAGCGGCGATCGATGCGTAGCCGGCGATGTCAACGTAGTTGTCACGACAAGGGGCCTGTCCCTGCACCCTTGCCATCTTGAACAGGATCATCATGTGGGCTACATCTAATGCGGAAAGCATTCCATCTTTCGCTGCCAGGTAGGAGTTCCAGTAATTGGCTATGAGCGTAAATGAATCTTCCGGACTGCCGTACACATCCTGCCGCTCGCCACAGATCGTTTTCTTGGCCTCATCCAGGCAGTCACCGAGGGTGTGTTTTTCCTTGGCATTGAGGGCGAACTCAGTTTCTCGAACGTCCTTCTTGCTGCCGTCTTCATTATACAGTTTCTTCAGTCGTGGATGGTTCTCTCTGCATTCTGTGCATGTGCTGCATGTGAAAAATCCGTGTGTGCTGCAAATTCTTCCTTCGGACTCCATCAGCGCATCTTCCTCCGCCTCCCGCAGTTCTTCCCTACACTCAGCGCACTCCCCGTACTTAAAGACTCCGTGGGCGCAGCGTTTTTTCTCTGACGGACCGCGTTTCTGGAGGTCCCAGTATCCGTCCAACTGCTCCGCGTATTTTACCGCTGCCTGTATACCTTCTTCGCTCATCCCCTTCCTCCTTATCCTCTATAATGTTTCATTTTCATGATCTGCGCGGTCAGGTCTGTCGCCGCTGCCAGCAGCAGACGGGACGTTTTATGGTGCCTGACGTTCGACTTTACCTGCCGGGCCAGCAGGTGCCCCTTCGCCCGCATGATCATCGTTTCGGCCAGTGCGATCGCTGCCTCTATTTGTTTGGTTTCCATTTACAGGAAGGTCTCCCAAGGCATCATGTTCATTACTCTCTGGATGTCCGGGTGCGCTGCTTTCGCCGTCCGCAGCTTCCTGATATGAGCCCATTCGGCCGCATCTGCTGTGACCACGATCTCGGTTTTCAGGGCGTTGGGCAGGACGGCTCGGGCTTGTTGGGGAGTGCGTCCATAGGAGATAAGTGATCTATATAAATCCTCATCGTATCTGAATAATGTTTCCATCCAATCTCTTTCTTCTTCATCTTCAGAACCATCCCACCACCAAGGCTCAATGAATTCCATATCCTTGCCGCCGTAATTCACATACCTGGTTGATTCCTGGGCAAAAGAACACGGCCTATGGCGCACTAGTTCATGACTGACTCCGCGATCACAGATGAATTTTGCTGAGTAGCGGTGGAGTTCCTTGGGGATTTCATCGTCAGGACAGACTTTCCAATAATCTGCATAGCCATACATTAAGGAAGCAGGCATATCAAACAATACTCCTACTGTATCAATAAATGGCTTAAACAAACTTTTATCACATTTTACAGCTTGGAACCATGCAGTCCAGTTACCGCCTACGTAAGTTTCGTGTCGATGAGATACTATATTTAAGTATCTACCCATTTCTAAGAATGGACGTAAATCTCCTGGAGTAAACATTGCTTTTATTACAAAATTCGAGTGCTCAACCATAGCCAGATGCCCGGCCTTGATCAGTTTCCGGACAAATCCTTCAGCACTATTTTCAGTAATCTTGTCTTCTGACTTATAACAGGTGCGGCCACATTTCTCGATGAACTTCAAGGCACTCTCGTAGTCTGTGGGCACCGCCCCAAAAAACTCTACGCTCGGTTTGATTATCTTCATGGCTTATCCTCCTCCAGAGTGCTCTCGGGCGGTGCGACAAGAGGTGTCCCGATGTTCACTCCCCATCGACGCGCCATCAAGGACGACTTTGCTATCTCCAAAGCACCTATGGCGAAGGTGTTGGCCTCTACATTGCTGAAAGCGTCTGCGCCGTCAACCGTTGCAGAGCAGCTTAGTCCCTTACTGTTTGTCTCAATCTTTATATTCAGTATCATTCCCCCGCCTCCTTTCCCAGTAAATAGGAACTATTTAAGGTTTTGACGATCATCCCTTCCCGCAGTCCTCGACAGTGCGTCACGGTGATCCGTGACAACTTGATCGGATGGCCGTCCTTCCACCGCTGTTTCTTATCCTCGTAGACCTCGCCGTACAGGGCCTTGCCGAGGAAACCCCAGTTCTCGAGTCTGGCAGTGACTTCAGTCGTCATTCTTCGCTCCTTCCACAAAGGTACCCGAGATACGCAGAGACTCCCAAAAAACTTAACAGGACCCAAGGGAGGTCCCACTGGTAAGGTTCTGATAGGTCAGGCATCTCGCCTACGAAGGCCGACGCATAGATTACGTTTCCTCCGATGTACAGAATCAAAAGTATTCTCCACAAATGAATCATCCCTTCCACCTCCTTCAAATATAAAATGTTCTCCAAGAGTATCTCGTCGCACCGAACTTATGGTAGCACATGACGCTTACAGCGTTACACCTCGAGCAGTGCTTTCGCCCCGGCTCCTCAGACACCCACTCATGCCCTTTCTTCCGGCACCGCCGCCGTTTCATTCTTTGGACGAACAGGTCATTGCTCGTCCTCCTTATTTAGGAAAATATGCGCCGACGAATATCATAATAAACCCGACAGCAGTCAAGAGGAGTAGTTGCCAACTTACCTCGTCGTCAGATATTCCGCCCCTGATCAAACAACCGAACATGAAGACAAGTACCCCAAGGGTTACAATAAATGCCTTAATCATCCCTCATCCTCCTCCCGCCCACCTTGAGCAGTGGTAATCGCTGCGCACAGCGTGTCGACGATCACCCTCAGTTTATGGTTCTCCGGCCGGTTCTCATACGGCGTTGTGGCCCGGACCCAGTTGTCTCCGACGATGAGATAAAAATTTTCGCCATCAATCACTACCTTATGCCTCTTGCAGGGTTTTACGTCCGGGGAGTTCATTCGGACTCCTTCCGTTTCTCAAGCGCTGAATACTGAAGTTCGTAAGTTACGCCGTCAGACGTTGAGGCCATCCCAGCTTTCTCCAGTAGCGCCAACGCCTGCTCCCCGGCCGACATGAACCCGTGGTGACAAACGTCGCCATCAAGATCGCTCAGGTACTGGTCGCACATATCCATCAGTGCTTCGAGCAACGCAGTATTTCCTCGTCGTAAGGCCTCTATGTCTTTCTTCATTTGTATGTGGTCATCGCTCAGTAGTTTCATAGTTTGTACCCTTTACACTCCCTGATTACCTCAAGGCAATGCTGACAAGTGATCTTCTTCACAGTAGTGTAGTCTGTATAACCCCACTCTTCGCAGGCGTACCCGCAAAGCGTGTGCTCAACCTCTATTGCCCCGTGAGAACGTCTGAAGAACTCATCCGACGGGTCTAGGTCAAGCGCATGTTTGTTGTTATTCGGTCTGAATACCTTCATCTCATACTTCCTCAATATTCATATGTCGTGGGTCTTTGGCCAGGTCATCGGCCATCTCCACCAAGGGTACAGCCACCGGCTCCAGCCGACGGTTGCGCATGTCGATCTCCCAGACTACCTGCTGTGAGCCCCCGAAGAAAGTGCCGGCACCCAAGGTCTTGCGGGCGTTGGGGTTGAGCAGGGCACCGCAGGCCTGCAGATCGTTCTTGACCTGGGTATACGAGCCGAAGCGTTTGGCCAGCCAGTGCTGGAAGACTTTGCGTGAGAAGAACAGGCGGCGGGTGTCCAGCTCGTAGCGCATGACCAGAGCGCCCCGCGGCGGTTCGACGATAATGCAGTTGCGGCCGGTGCCGACAGTGTTGTTCTTCACCAGGATACGGTTCGCCGCATGGTCATCAATGAACTGTCCGAGGATGCCGATCGAGTCGCCGGCCAGGTCTTTCTTGTCAGTGCGCATGTTCCATATCGTCGCCTCGACCCACTTCTTCACGTTCAGCACGTTGAACCTGATCAGCCCGAGTTTCTGGGCGACCAGCCCGCCGTAGATCGACACCGCCGCCACCGCTGACCAGAACCTCTCATCACCGGTGATCTCCGCCTTGCAGTCTATATTTGCCTTGATCAAATCCAAATGTCGTTTAATTGTCTTGTGGTTCTGCACCAGCCACTGGGCGTAGATCTCGCCGGCATGGCCGTAGTTCTCATGGATGGTCCAGAATATGCGCTCTGTGACGTCGTCACGGAACTTTGAGTGCTCCATGACCGGATACTCGAATACTCGGTTGATCTCTGCACTGGCGTCGTGTTTCGCCCCTGAGAGCTTGTCTACCAGTGAGGTGTTGGAGGTCGTCACCGCCAGGGTGTTCCAGGTATTGATGTTATTTCGCTCCTTGGCGTCACGGGTCAGCCGGACTTTCTCCCGGCCTTGGGTTATCTGGTAGACGAGGTCACTTAAAACCATGCCCTCCATGTTCGTCACTTCGTCTATCGTCAGGGGTAGGTTGCCCGAGACTCCCAGCCGGCCGATCAAGGCGTTCGAAGTGTCGGCCCGCAGCATCATCAGGTCCTGATGGAACCCCCAGACTGACTGGGCCATGCGCAGCATAAGCGTCTTACCGGAGCCTGACTGCCCGTACATTGAGACCAGAGCACCGTCGAAGCCGGTGAATTTCATCAAGGGAGCGCCGAAGCCGCCGGCAAGCAGAGCGAAAGCAAACGGCTCCATCCCAGGCATATCGAGGATCTCAGTGGCCTCGGACCATTTATCCAAGGAGCCCGCTGAGTGGTAGCCTCCCGCTGATTTGGGTACGTTTCGTGCCAGGCTGGCGTCCTCTATCCGGCCGTCGGCGTGGAAGATTTTCTTGCCGAGGACGAAGATCGGCTGACTGGCCCTGTCGAGTTTCCAGCCCATCTGGCAGAGCAGCATGGACATCCGGCGCTGGCGTTGCAGGCGTGCGGCGTAGCCTTCTAAATATGCGGTCATATACTTCTTCTCCTTCGTCCCTACTACTTTGATGTGGTTATCTGACAGCAGGGTCATCAAGGCTTTCGGGTCGTTCACCATGGACGAGCGGATGGTGCACTCCATCTCGCCGTCGTGCGGCAGGCTGTGCTTGATTGACATCACCTCGTAGCCCAGGCTCTCGTCGTAGGCCAGGGCGTCTGGATATAAGTCCTGGTCGTAGAAACGCAGCCAGCGCCCATCCTCCTCGGCGTACAGGCCGTCCTCGCCGCGCTTGAAGCCGTCGGGTGGAGTGCATTGCTCCTCTGGCACCTCTTTAACAACCGGCTCCGGCCGGCCCAGCATGATCGGGCTCTTTATCTTGCCGTTGCTCCGGCAGCCGATGCACTTCTCGGCATTGATCTCACCGAACTTGCTGCAGGTCGTAGGGCCGATGCCGGCGTCTTGCCACTGGAGGATCTTGGCGTCGGTCTGGGACTGGCTGTAATCCGGATGGCCGCTCGACCACTGGTGGATAATCTCAGCAGCTCCCAAGCAATGCACCAAAACCCCGATGCAGGCGTACCACGCAGGTTCGGACATATTCCCGCCGGACTCGCGCATGGCGGCGAGCTGGGCGCAGTTGTCGGCTATCTTATCGGCAAGGCTCGGGACACTCTGCAGATCAAGGCCGGCGGAGAACTCAGCGTTGATGTCTGTTGCGGGTTTGGGCGGCAGCACTGCCGTTCTATCGATCGACTGTCTCCTCGCGGCGTCGGACAGGGCACGGACGAAGACCATGAACGGGATCGGCTCGGCATCCTTTAAGAGCAGGACCTGCTTCTCAGGTTTCCCAGGCTTGCGGTTGGAGGTACCCGGGGCTCTCAGCACTGAGGCCGAGTCGGAGGTCCTCGAGGAGTCGCCGCCGATCGCCGGGGCGTATTTCGCTACTACTCTTTTTAGTAGTTGGGCAATGGTCTGCCACTGACTGGCAGGGATCGCCTCTTCAAGTATCCAATGAGCGTACAGTCCGTTGCCGGAGTTGACGACGGCCGGGAAGGGCAGGTCGGTGTCAGCGATGAACTGTTTGAGGGCCTGCACGCCTTCGACCTGATTCTTCAGGGGCCACTTCTCACCGCAGTCGATGTCCAGGAAGAAGTTCTTCAGCTTGATGGCGTTGGCCTGGCTGCGCTCTTTCTTGCGCTGGTCCCGGCTGTGGCCTTTGGGCAAGGCCTTGTTGTGGCTCTGGGCCTCGGTGATGCTCTCCGGATCGAAGGTAGCCTGTGCTATATAGACAGTATGGCCGTCGTTATTCAGCGCTGACAACTGCCGTTCGGCCTGGTCCAGGTGCGGATACCAGAAATGACGGAAGCCTCCGCTCTGCAGCAGCATGGCTACACAATAATATCCTTCGGAGGGAAGGAGTTTTCTGAGGAACATTGAGCCTCCACGTGAGTAGTGTATCGGGACTTAACAAATAACTACTTCGTGGCCATCTCTGCAATGATTTTCCGCAGGAGCTTCCTGCGAGGCTCGGGTTTGTACCTGTCAACAAGCGGGAGTTTCCCCAACCGGCAAGCCTTCTCCAGTCGTGTAGCAACGGTGTACGCCAGGTCGAGACGAAGCATGTCGGAGATCTTGCTCCCTGCCTTCCATTTATACAGAGACATCCTGGAGACCCGGGTAAGTTTTGAGAAGTCCGTCATGCTGACGTGCGACTTGTCCAGTGCTTCGAGGATATACTCTACTTTCGCGTTGATCTTTGCTGGCGTTGCCATGGTCTGGTCCTTTTTATACTGCTTTGTTGAAAACTAGGTATATATCCTCTATGATCCCTTCGCCGTTGCGGATAACCCTTTTAACTGCCACACGTGTCTGCTTGTCGGCAAACATAACTGCCAACTGTTGCTGAATATACTCAGGGAGTTTAGTGTCCTCTACATGAGAATTTATTGTTAGTTCGCATGTGAACGTAAACTCCATTTTCTTGAGCAGCGGTGTGCCTGCCATTCTTTTTAGCATACGTCCTCCTGAGAGAACCTCCCCCGAAGGGGAGGCATAGAGTATTTACCTACTTAAATTACAGCCCAAGTTCCTTCATCAGGTCGTCGTCCGACGGACCACTGCCGGCACCGGCGTCAGGTGCAGGGCCGTTCATCTCCATATCGAAGTCAGCCTCCATGGAGGATGCGACCGCAGTCTTGTTGGCGGCAGCTTTGGCAGCAGCGTCTTCCTTGGCTTTCTTGTCAGCAGCGGCTTTCTTTTTCTTGGCAGCGGCCTCAGCAGCGACTTTTTTCTTCGCCTCAGCTTCTGCCTCGGCAGCGGCAGCACCGTCTTCAAGCAGGCCACCGATCCCCATGTCGTCCTCCGGAGGAGGGGGCGGAGCCTGAGCCGCAGGCGCGGCGATCTGCTTTGTTGAAGGCACGGCGATCGGATTGACGATGTCCTCCACCTCGACGGAGGTTGCCATCTTGGCGAAGTGATCGATCATGGCCCGCTGCTTGTCCTCGGGCTGTCCCTGCCCAATAAAGCCGCCGTACTGGAAGACCAGGACGGGGTAGGTCTGGGTGAGATCGAAGCCAACCAGGGTCTTGACCGTGGTGAGCGGGATGCCGGCAGCCGAGAGCTGTTTGACATACAGCCCGAAGTTCTTTAAGGATGCTGGCGGCAGCTTGAAGGAATGCACACCAAAGCCCGGGACGAAGACCGCCAGGATCTTGGCATCGGAACAGGCCTTGCCCTTGGTGGCGTTGCCGTCCTGATCGGTGCCGGAGCCGAAGGCGTTATGCGGGCAGGCTGCACAGGTCTCGCTCTGTGGCGAAGGCGAGGTAGCGTCCGGCCGTTCACCGTCGTTACTGAAGCAGTCCGGTGGGACGAAGTCAGTAGCGTTCGGGCTGTACTTCTTCAGGTACCAGGCCTTACTGAGGGCTTTCTTAGCCCGCAGGACGACCATCGGGAAGTAGACATTGTCATCAGGTGCGGCGAACAGTTTTGCCGGCGGGAAGGGTTTCTCCTCACCGTTGCCGTCGACCAGCATCCACTGCTTACCCGAGAGTTTTACACGGGCTGGAAAGCCTGTACTGATGCCTGCTGCCGCCTCTTCGTTGGCTGCCTTTGCCAACTCGGGGTTACGGAGGAATGCAGGGACTGCTGATGCTTCTGGAATTACGAGAGTAAGTTCGTTTGCCATTTCTATTCTCCTTGAATGGGTGTTTGGTTATGCCTCTGAGGGAGGCTGGTTCAACTTCTTCTTATCTTAATATCCTTAACCTTGGTGTACGACACACCGGGAGGCGGGGTCTTGCCGTCCTCGAGCCTTTGTTTAACGGCTGTTTTAGAAACCCGGTTCTCCAGGAAAGTCTTGTTCTCTTCCCAGTCCGAATGGACCCAGTCGAGGAATGCAGGGGCGTCGGAGACTGTCGCTGAATCTTTCCAGTCGATGAAGGCGGTGCCGGCGCTGCCCTTGATGCTCGTTGCGCCGATCTTGTCCATGGTACCCATGAGCCACATGGCCCGCTTCTCCTGGATGGCCTTGAGTTCGGCAAGCTCGGCATTGAGAGCCTTGGTCTTGGCCTCGATCTCATCCCTTGTCTTGATGTAGGCGGCGATAACCACCTCGGCTGTTACAGGTTGCGACATAGGTTTCTCCTTGGTTTTAGGTTTAACTTCTCCGGTGTCGGCCAATTGTGATGCCACCGGCAGCATCAGTGAGGCGGGTAAAGTAGATGCCTCTAAGGAAGGCGGATTGGCCGTACCTATTATTTTTGTCGAATGCTGTGACGACTGCGCCAGCAGTCTCTCCTTTTTAGGCGGATCGAATTTATAATTTTCTCGTCGGTTGTTGCCCATTACTTTGCCTTCGGATGAACCACGCTTAACAGCGATCTGGTGTGGTCAAGCAGCTCAATCAGGAGTATGTCCACAACTCCTTGTGGAAGCACCGATATCAATTCTTTGGCCAGCAGCTTGCCTTGGGTTTCCAGCATGTTCATGTGGAACTTCATGTCCGTGTACTCGGGTAGTGGCTGAACAAATCTGAGTTGCTTCGACTGAACCTTGTTGCCGGAGCCCGGCATTTCTTGCGCTTTGAAAAAGTTTACTTTGTCCATACCTCTCTCCTGTAAGTTGTACGGCTACTGGAGGCGACTTTGTGGCCTCACTCTTTATGTCTACTACTTAACACATCCTGAAAAGGAAATCAAGGATTATTTGATAGGGGGTTTACTATTTATTTGAGAGCCCGAGAACAATATCCTGAAACCGGCCGCGGCCTTCGAGTACGTCGTAGATCCGCCGTTCTTCTGGCGTTGCATAAATCCGGGCGATGTCGATCTTGACGGTCTGCTTACTGCCGTCTGTCCTGCAGTTCGCCTGCTGGTACTTCTCTGATTTCCAGTACGCTGAGTACCATATAGATAACGTAGCGGCTGTCAAATCTAAACCGTGGCTCATACAATCAGGGTGGCAGATAAGGACGTGCGGATCTTTGAGCGTCCGAAAGTCTCTGAATATCTGGTTGCGCCTCCCGACTGACACCCCGCCGTCCACCACTGCCACAGACCAGCGCTTGCGCAGCTCGGTTGCCAGAGCATCAAGGACCCCGGTGAACGGCACGAAGACCAGCACCTTCTCGTCGTTCTCTTCAATCAACTCCTCAAGGACGGACAACCGGGGGCCGAAGTCCATCTTAACCAGCGATCCGTCAGCGGAAATAACCACGCCAGACGCGACCTGGATGATCTTACTGGCCAGCACTGCGGCATTGACTGCTGTGATGGTTGAGCCTTGCACCTCTGTCGAGGCCTGGCGGAGCAGTTGCTTATAGGCCTTGGTCTGTTCTTCTGAGAGCTGTGCCCTTCGTTCAATATAACAGGGCTCCATATCAGTGCAGACTGATCGCTCGAAGCGGATAGAGGGTTTCAGTATCCGCGCTACCGAGGTCTCACAGCCGCGCTTGGGTACCCACTTGAACGGGCCGAACTGCAGCATGGTCTCATGCTTAAAACTGGTGAAGTGGCCATGGTAATTCTCCGGCGTGATCAGCTTGCACTGGCCGAAGGCGTCGGTCGGTTCGTTGGGTGTCGGGGTGCCGGTCAGGCCCCAGGCCGCCCGGACGATCCCTTGATGGTTCAGGACGTTGTTCAGCGGCTTGAACAGGGTCTTGGCCCGGGTATTGCGCAGCGTTGCCACCTCATCGATTATCACCAGGTCAATGTCGGGACGTTTAGCCAGGGCTTTTTCCAGGATCTGCACGCCGTGGTGATTGGTGATGTAGAAGTCATGCGGCTGCTCCATAAGCTTGAGCCGTTTCTCCCGGCTACCGTGCAGCACGCAGAAGGTCCTGAGCGGGAAGGACTCGAAGATATTTTGCTCCCAGACATCCCAGAGAGTGGACAACGGAGCGACTATCAGCGTCCTCTTGATCTTGCCGGTCCTACGCAGGTAGTCCGCGGCCCAGAGGGAGCTGAGGGTCTTCCCGGTGTTGCCGGTGATGAACACACAACCGTTCCTGCGAGCTATGAAGTACGTCGAGGGGACAGTAAAGCAATAGCACCGCCCGCCTGGAGCCTGTACTATCAATGAGTTTTCTTGCTTGTTACTCGGTCTGGCACCTATGCCCAAAGGCGTTCCGTCACCTCTGATGTACACAACGTGCTCCCGCTCTACGGCCCCTCTTCGCTCTCTCGTGAGAGTATTCAGCGAAGCCACTCGCTTCGATGCCACCGCCGCATACTGGATAAATTCTGCTGAGGGAAGACTATACGAACTGAAAGCGAACGCTGAAGATCTTCGGTAGCTGGAGTCCCAGTACTGCACTTCGTCAAGAATAATTTCGAGCTGGTGAGGCGAAGCGTCCCACCAAAACTGTGTAAATTCTTTTTCTCGCCTTGGTGCTGTGAACCTAAATATAGAATATCCCTTCGCCGTCGGATGATCTTTAGCGTACTCCCCGAACTCAATACCCGCAGACGCGAGAATTTCTCTTGCTCGTTCCTTCTTACGCTCTTTCTTTACCCGGACATGGCAACGAGGGGTTTTGCTCTGAAACCATCCATCTGCGATGGTCATCACCATCACGCGTAATTCCGCGTCTGTCAGTGGTAGTCCCGGGCGATCCGGAGCTTTGAAGGTTACAGGTACTCTTCCTCTCCACCCATAAACTTGCGCCTGGTTCAGGCGATACACCTCACCTGCAGTAGTCTCCGAGAGCTTCGTGCTTCCGCAGGCAAAATACGGCATCCTGTGGTTCCTGGTGAGCATCTGGTCAATGCCTGTAGACGTTCGCAGGTGGACCATTTTGTCACAAGGCATATCAACATACTCCAACGGACTGACGAACTCGGCCTGGTCAGTATCCGGATTCCACTGTGCTACTGTGTCTCCTTCCACGTAAGCGTCGATTCTCTTCCACCCTGTAGGGGTAAGGAACTCAGTAGATCCGTCTACGCACCGAGGAGCGCTGTGGCAGTGCGCCCTGAGATTGAGGGTGAAGAACTCCGCCGTGTCTTTTTGATACCACCTCGGGCGGTAGCGTCCGGGCCAGTCGTACTGGCTGAGGATAGGGGACGGTGCTCGAATTCCAATGTTGTTCAAAATCCTGGCGGCTTCTAAAGAAAAAGGGACCGCGCAGTAGTCCTGCCCTTGCACCCTCGCTGTTTTGGCCTGCGGGAACAGGGCCTGCAGCTTGCCCGGGGCGTCGGTGGGCAGGACGTAGTGGTCGTTGATTATGCGGAGGGTCATTTAGTTCCTTGTTATCTCACTTACTTCGAGTATTCCCTCTCGGACGATATTGTCGTAGCACTGTTTGTGGAGCGTTTTGGGATGCCCTTCTATCGTCGCAAGAACGTGGTGCCTACCGTACAGCTTTCTTCCACATTCCCAACAGAACTTAACTGGAGGAACCGCTTGTCGGGTCTCATTCATACATCCTCCTGACAACGACCCCATCCTTGAGTATAAGGGTGTTAAAAGGCCTCCAACTGAGAGTACCGCCAGCCCGATCCGGAGCCTTGGCTATTGCCAACTTATGCTTGTCGAGAAAACTTTTCATGGCGTTGAAGGCGACCTTGCTCGATGGATTCTCTTTGAGTGTATCGTACAACCTCTCGAGTAAAGGAGCTTCGTCACCGACCAACTCGGACACACTGTCGAGAAGCCATTTTTCTTCAGCATCTATGGCCTGTCTATAGATTGTTTGTCGGATCTCCTCGATCATCCCGCCCTCCTTAAAAGTTTTACAGTAAATCATTGCGTAACATTCTTGATAGTTCAAGATGTGGATCATTGCCTACACGCTCCAACCACCCCTCGAACACTTTCAGGCTATCAGGTCCGTCTACGACGAAACATGCGCCGCCGGAACACTGGATCGCTTCCACTTGAAGCTTCTGGAAACCCTCAGCTTTCTTCGTCTTTCTCTTAATTTCGAGCCCAAAGTACAGTCCGAGGTAGTGCCCCTCAAAATCCGGGATACCGCGGACGCCGAACGAAGCGCCTTTTATAGGCATCCAGTACCAGCCCGCGGCGTCGAGCGGGAGACTTCGGCCTTCCGGCCCTGATCCTACTTTTGATGCAGGGTAGATTTTATACTGCGCGAGCAGCTTTTTTGCTTGGTCCTTGACCAGTCCTTCGGGAGTCATTTGAACAACCAGCAGACAGCCCAGACACACCCAACAATGCAAAACGCTTCCGGCCAGCCCATCACAGCACCTCCATCAAGTATCGAGCCTGCCACTTGGCATCGTCAAGTGCCTTGTGCTCCGTCCCTTCCGAGTGCAAACACGCCGGAGGGCTGATAGCCTTTACAGTCCTGAAACAGCGGTCCTGGCGGAAGTTCCACGGCGCTGGGATATCCAGCCGGTTGAAGGCGGTGCGGAGGATCACATTGTCGAACGTTGCGCCGTTGCCCCAGATGCCGTCGAACGGGCCGAGTCCGGCCACCCAGCCCGAGAACATCCGCAGGGCATAGTCAATGACCTTCCCGGGACGGTTAAACTCAGCTCTCGCCTCGTCGCTTTGCTGCATCCACCAGAGCACGGTGTCCGCCGAGATCGTCCCTCCTGCGGCCATTGCCGAGGCCAGATCGACGACAATATAAAACTCGCTTCCGAGGGTTTTCTCTTTCAGATCGAACTGCACAGCGCCTATGGCTATGATGGCAGCGTCGTGGTCGCGCCCCATGGTCTCAAGGTCTAGCATTACGTCGGTCATTTATCCATCTCCTTATTTGTTGCGGCTGATTCCACCGCTTCCCTGTCTTCCCAAGCCTTCCTCCACTCTTCGAAAGTAGGTAGGTCCTCCTGATTGAGTGTCTGGCTTTGCGCGCACCAGTCCAAGTAAAACTCGTATGTAGTTGTCATCTCGGCACCTCCTCCACAGTCACTCTGACCGCTTCCGCCTCTTCCTCCTCACACTCCCGCCGCCATTCGGCGAAAGTGGGCAGGGTCTCCCGGTCCTGCCTGGCCTCTATGTAGTCTTGATACTTTCCAAAGAGTTGGACTATGTTATCTGGCATAAGGAACCTCGTTGTGCTTTGATAATAGTCTTTCAGAAATGTTTGTCGTAAAAAGCAGCAACCACATCCCCAAAAAGAGCGTCACTGAATTGCCCGCCTTCTCCGCTCTCGTCGGCCTGTATCCACACACTTACTTCGTCCTGCCGACAAATTGTGAATTTGCCAACCTTTACTTTTGGATACTTTTTATCTCCGACCTTGTACATCCCTACTGCATCCAGTATACTTTTCATACTCTCCTCTCTCCTCGCCTTTGCAGGCACAGTTAGGGACTGCGCACCAAGGACATAAAGGTCCGGGCCGACACGGGAAGTTCTCACTCTCCCAGGCCTGCTCCATCCGCTCGACCCGGGGCAGGAACTCCTGCCAGATCGAAGGGATCTCGGACTTCGAGATAGGTTTTATCCCGGTAACTTGCTTGTGCGCGGTCCAGATGAACTTACCGTCGAAATTCTCGATCTGCGGTCTGAGGACCGACAGGGCTGCTATGCAGATCCTGAGCTGGTCCGGGCTGTCTTTGATCTTGCCTGTTTTGTAATCGTAGTATACAACGGCTTTCTCCTTGACTTTCGTCAAGACTACATCCAACTTCCCCCTGAACCAAGCGTCCTTGGCGAACCACGATGTGGGGGTCAAGTTACGCGTAAGCGTAACTTCAAGCTCGGGCTCAAGGCGATGGCCGGAGCGTATCATGGCTGTTACATACGCCTCAACAGGGGCGAGGGCCTCGTCGTCCTTATCGGGGATGCACTTGATGAAGTTCTCTCCTGCCTTATGGACCCGGTTGCCCCACCTTTGCTGTTCAGTCTCTACCCATGGCAGGGTGCAGTAGAACTTCTCGGCGGCATACCTGGCTGGGCAGCCTTCGAAGTTGGTCAGGGAGGAGAAAGACCAGGAGAACGGCCTTCCTTTTTTGTTGAGTTTCATTCTTTGCGCTCCCAGACAAGCTCATATTTTCCTGTTGATGTAAACTGGCAAGACACAAGCCGATATTCAGGGTGGGGGTCAGTATTTAAATAGTTGTGCAAGTCTCCCACCGTATTTACCTTTGACGCCCGAAACATGTTTGCCGAGGCATACTCAGCCTCGTCGTACACTGTGACTAAATCATGCTCTACTATGTATTTCATCATTTCCCTTCCTCCTTCTTCTCGAACCACCTCCCGGTGGAGCCGCAGTAGGCCTCACTGTAGCGCATCTCGTGGACAGGTTTATTGGATGTAAACGTCCTGCCTGAGACAAGGTCCCGATGTGCCCGGGCCGCTCGGCAGGTGCCGAAGTCCTCACAATAATTCGCGCAGTTTTTACAGAAGTTCATAGGGGCTCCTGATCTTTTTTGGGGAGGAAAGTCAAACTGACTACCGAGCCGTTTCTCCGGTAAGCGTACATCCAAAGTATTGGCCCAACATGAATTGGCCTCCGGTTAGCGAACAGTTGTGGAGTCATCACTTTACCAACGGCGCTCACCCCTTTCTCTGGAAGTGTTCTCGAAGCCAGCACTAGCACATCCGGAGATACTATAGACTGCAACGCTATTGATGTGTCAAAACCGGCTGCATGGTAAATCGCTCCGTTAATGTAATGGGTTTCCTTTATTGCAAGCATTACTTTGGAGTTACTGTGCAGCATAAAATCAAGTATATCCTGACGAACGTCCATCTCACACCTCTCTCCTAAAAGGTAACGCCTCTGCAGGAAAGTCAGTCCCAGCCAGAGATTTAGTCCTGCAGAGGCGTAGGGTAACGCACGAACCGAATGTTACACGGTTGACAACTTTATGTCAACTGAAAACGTTAGGGGGATTACTTTTTAGAAGCCGTTTGCTACAAGGAACCTCTGTACGTCAGGCCAATGCACCTCACACTTCGGCCATCGGTTTACAGTCCCTCCACAGATACAGAAGCTCCCGACTCGGTCTTTCCATCCGTCAAGGTCTTCAATGTAATATGATTCATACCCTGTAGGCCCTCCGACGAAACGAAGGATCGCTTTGTCGTCTCTTGTTTCGACGACCATCTTTATGTCTTTCACCTCTGTGCGAGACTCACGATCTACGTACTCTTCAAGGTTCTCATTCCAGCGCGCTGTCTCTGTTGTAAATATTGCTACTATTTCCTCTTCCATAGCATTTCTCCTGTTAAGTTTTATGAATAATATTTCCGGTCGTTCCTGATCTCTCGGACGGCTTTGTGTACAGCGCTACCATCCAGGAGTTTTTCCATTCTGGCTGCTATTGCTCCAGGGGTACGCCTTACCTGCAAAGAGTAATCATCGACCAGTTCTGCGAGCTTATAGAGAAGGTCTTCTTCCTCTTCCTTTGTCCACGAACGGCCTGCTCTTGTTTCCGGCATACTCCCCTCCTGTTTATTTTTCGCAGTCCCCGTAACTGACTGCGTACCCGCCCGAGCTTTTTAAAGGCAGGTCGTAGCACCACTCAGGGGCGGTTGCCATCTCTGTCTTCATCATCTCCATACAGTCCTCTGCCCGGTACTCAGGGACGCAGCACACCACCTCGTCGTAGGTCGACGTAACAACCTGATAGTATCGCCGTGAGTCGTACTTACGCTGCAGCTTGAGCCACCCGTCGATGTTCAGCATCTGGTCGGTGAGGACGATCCGGGCCAGGGCTTGGATAATGTTCTCCACCGCTTTACCGCCGTAGAGGTACGACCACTCTTTCTTCCGGGCGTTGGACAGGTAGCGGAACTCGCCGCTCTCGTTGCTGCGCAGCTTGTGGTACCTGATCTTCATGCCGTTGGGGAGAAGGAACCCTTCCTTACAGGTGGACACCAGCCCACGCTTGCCGACTGGCCTCTCTTCACCCTGCACGATCGCACTGAGTGCCGCCCCGGCCTCGCCCCACAGGGAGACGATGGCTTTGTTACTGGCCCGGTACTTGTCTACGATCTGCTTGACCGCCGCGCAGTGCCACAGGTGGGCTTCCTCGCTCACGTTAAGAGGCTTTACGGCCAGGGCTTCGTCCCGCAAGGTGCCGTAGCCTTTCTTGTAGCTCCGGGACATACTGAACACGTCGATGTCGGCTCCCAACTTCTCAGCGGCTGCCCGGTCAAACAGCAACGAGGGCATACCCATGAAGCCCACCCGCAGGGACTCCTGGAACTTGCCCCAGCCCATGCCGTACCCGTTACCGAGCACCGAGGCTTTCCCTACCAGCCCTTCCAGCCACATATCCGCCAGCTTACGGTCAACACTATAGCCGTAGATCTCCGTGGCCTGCCTGTTGTACGGGTCGCCACCGGACCTGAACAGGTTGAGCAGATCCTCCTGGCCGGCGACGTAGGCGATTTTCCTCGCCTCGATCTGCCCGAGGTCGCGGACGACAAGCACATAGCCTGGAGGGGCACAGAGGGACTTGCGCAGGGCTCCGGATGTCGGGTCTTTCGGGTTCACCCGGTTCAGGTTGGTGGTGTTCTGCTTGTCCCCGCCACTGTCTCGGCCTGTCCGGGCTCCGTAGTAGTTGTGGTACACTGGGAATTTCCCACGGGTGCCAATCTTGAAGAACCGTTTGCTCCTGGTCTCCTTCAAGGTGGACTTCACACCAAGCCTGGCCTCCACTACAGCCTGCACCTGCGGGTCAGGATGGTCCAGCAGCATCTTGAACCCTTCATCGCTCTTGCCGAAGGCGTAGGCCCATGGGTAAGCGTTCTTCTCGGCCTTCAGGAGCAGGCGCTCGTCAGCCGTCGCGCCCTTGGGCGGGGTAAAGCTGGGCAGTATGCCCTGCGGCGGTTCTCCCGCCTCTTCTGGGTTCACCCTGCCGTCCTTTACTTTCGAGGGGCTGAGTTTCTTCGGTGGGCCCACCCCCAGGGTAAGGAGAAGGGCGGCGAACTTATCACCGGAGGCTAGGACGGTCTTGTCAGTGTTGCAGGCTTTCAGCAAGGCTCTCTTGCTCCTGCGCTCCCGCTTATATTCGTCGATCAACACCCCGCGCTCAACATTCAGGACCGGTTCGGTGAACAGGCGGATAGTCAGGTCGATCAACCTCAGCTCAGACACCGGGAAATGCTTCTTCATAGCGTTGAACGCGTCCGCCGTAAGGTCTACATCGTTTTTACAGTAGGAGCCCAGGACAGCCTGCTCCGCTGCGTCGAGTGTCCACTTCCCCGCGAAGTTGACCAGCTCATGGCCTTTCTCTCCTATCTGCAGCAGGCGGGCGACGTTGCTCAGGCTGGAGGGCTCATGCGGATACAGCGCCCTGGCCATAGAGAGGGTGCAGCCCCAGAACAGCGGACGAATACCTGCCCGCCAGGAGAGTATAGCCCCATCAAAATGAGAGTGGTGCGCGATGGCGTAGGATCGCTTCCAAGGGTGTGTCTGGAGAAAATGTACTAAGTCCTGCCCGTACACGTAGAACGAGCGCTCGTCGTTAATTTTGACGCCCAGACCGTGTACTTTGAACTTATTGTGCCTTATATATTCTTCCGTGGTCATCTTGGACAGGGTGATGTTCTCCCCGGTCTCTGGATGCTTGCCATAGGCACTCTCGAAATCTATAATAGTTCTGATCACTTGCGCCTCCTAAAAGGAGTAGTCAAGGCTCGCTCCTCACCCCAACCGTTTTGTAGTCGCCAATGTATTGAAGTGACCGGTACTTGCAGATGCGCAGCCCACTGACTCAGTGTTCTTGCAACGCCCTCACAAGTGAGTACCCGGTTCATCCGCGTATTATTTGCCTGTTCTGTCTGGGTTGCCCACCTCACGTTATCGGGCCAGTACCCCTTGGAATTATTCTTGCGGTCTAAGGAGTGCTTACTGCTCGGTCGCTCCCCTACATCGGAAATGAATACCTGCACGTCGGCAACCCACCTCGGGTCAACATCTATCCCTCTACCGCCATAGTCAGCGTACCGCTTATGCGCGGGGCAGGTGCATCGGCGCACTATTTCTTTGTGAATTTGGTATAGCTTCGAAGTGCCCCCGACGCACTCTCCGTGTCTGTAGTTGCTATTGTTTGCTCCAGTGCGGTCTCTCATCGTTTCTTTCTCCGGCTCCAAGGGTGCATAACTTTTTCCAGCTTTGAGAAATTGTACACCTCCACATGAGACATAGCTTTCTCCACCAGGTCTTTGCCTGTCGGTCGGAAATCCGCCGCCTCGTCTATCCACGCGCCTGTTACTTGCTGCCCCTCCCCAGGGTCTGGCAACGCATCTTGCCGGACTATCTCTACGCCGGGGTGTGCGGCCTTGAGGATGTCATAGAACCATCGGGTTGTTTTTGTGTCCGGGCCTACTATAAGGATCTTCACGCGCTTTCCCCCTTCACGAACCATTCAGGCGGCCACTTGAAGCCGCCCAGGTCGGTGCCGCCGCAGTATTGCCACATCCCGGGCATGAAATCAAGGCCAACGTCAGGAGACACCCATGCTCCTGTATCATCAGGAGTGTACTTGTGGTCGAGCAACCATCGGTGCATCTGACCGGCTGGGAGGGTTTGAGGAGATTCCGCAGGAATTAAATGGCGGAGTCTTGGCGGCGGTTGCTGGCCTCTGAATTTGTAAAGGGCTCCGGCGAGGACGTAGTCTTTTTGGACAAGCCTAATACCGTCTTCCAACGCTTTTGACGCAGCGGCCTCAAACCAGTCCAGTATGAGTCGGGCTTCATCCGGCGTCAGGTCGTATCTTTTCAGTTGGTCATAGTTCATTCTCTCCCTCCTCTTCCTGTTTCTTCGCAAAAGCGAAGAGTTTTTGCAGTTTCTCCTCAAAGACCGGCAGGGGGACGGTCTCCCCCCTCTCCCACCGGCCCCAGGTTACGTTGGTGGTCTCAATGATGTCGGCCATGCCTCGCTGGGTCCGGCCCAGCATACGGCGGAGGTCTCTTATCTCTGCCGGTGTCATGTGTTCATGCTCTTCAGGTCGTGCATCATGTTCTCGTAATCAGCCTCGATCCAGTAACGCAGTCCACAAGTAGGGCAGCCTCCGAGCGTGTGCCCTGTGCGAGTTTCCGGCCCTACAAGCTGCCGTGATGCATTAGGGCTTAGCGAATTTATCCACTTACTGTTGCAATTGCAAAACAGTTTCATCGTTTCTCCTCCTCGTTGACTACGGTCACATCGTGACCTTGCAGATGCTCTATCGCCCTCGGGGTCAGCATGATCGCAGTCAGCACCAGGGTTGCGAAGACAAGGATGGTCAGCAGGTTGATAAGAGCGGTTTGATATTTTTGGAAAAAGGGTTTCTTTCTTTTGTAGGGCACTATTTCTCCCTCCTTTTTCTCTTCTGTTTGTAGTCAACAGTGTACCCCAGCTCGACCAGGGCCTTGCGGTCCAGATCCGTGCCGCTGGGCTGTTTGCGTTTGAGGTGCACGAATATCTTGGTTTTCTTCGACCTCCTGAATATCCGGGCACAGTAGGGGCAGTGGGTGCCTCCGTTTGCAGCCCAGCGGGCTACGTCTTTCTTGCAGTGCGGGCAGCGTTTGACAGGTGCGGTCATCACCAGGTCGAGTTTCGTTGCAAGGCGTGCGAGTTTCTCCTCGATGTCGTCCGGCGGCTCTGCCCTGCCTGCCTCCACATGGGTCCAGGTAGCCTTGGGCCACGACATGAAGTCGTTGGCTTGTGGGCGGGTCAGGGCATACTTGTTTCTGAAGTGGCGTAGGGTGTCTTGGAGTGTCATGACTTAGTTGCCTCCGCAAACGAGTGCCCCGGTCACTTCTCCTGTGCGGCTATCAATGAGTACTTCAATCTCATTCTCCTGAGGTCCGCGACGACCCAGGGCATCTCCGCAGCAACATCCGGCAATCCCGCAAAGTGCCTTCCTGACTTTTTTAACCTGCCGTGCACTCAATCTCCCATTTTTAGGCCTGAGCGTTGTTACAACATTGTGAAAATCGTTTGCTAAGGTGACAATCTTCATTTCCCTTCCTCCCTCTTCTGAATATCTTTCAAGAGCTGCCCCATCCCCCTCAGGGTGTGCAGCATATGGCCAGGGATCGGCGTGTGGCCTTTCTCCCAGCGTGACCAGGTGACTCGGGACACTCCTGCCAGGTCGGCGGCTGCCTCCTGGCTCAAGGAGAAATGCTTTCTAAAGAAAAGCAGATGTGCGGCAGTCGGTGTGGGCTGCTTGTCCATTGTGTTACCTCCTGCCTTGGTTGAGGTTAGGGATTATGCACTGCGCATGGCAGCGTAGTACCGCCGCTGATGTGTCGCCCGTTTCTGCGCTTTCTTTGCGGCCTTACCGCGCAGCCCGCGACCGTTACCGTAGGCAAATGTATGCCCGGAAGCAAAAACCCTTCCGCGGTGAGTATATTCACTTTCCAGACGCTGTTGTTCCTGCACGAATTTAGTAGCCATAGTTTTCTCTCCTGTAAAGGTGCCCTGCCTCCCAGTGAGAGAGACAGGGCTGTGAATTGGCACGATATGTGATTGGTTTTTGGGGTACTGGTGCCGGGGTTAGCGGCTGGTCATGGTGGGCCTCCTTTAGTTGATGGTCATCCTACGGCCTCTGTGTCCTGGCCGCTCCAGTGCTGCCAGTGACTGGCCTCATCAGGCATAGTTTTCTCCCCTGCGTACCTCGGTTGTTTAGGCATCCGCTCTGCTATGCGCTTACGGTTGAGCGCAAGAGCTTCGGGTGTCGGTGTGTAGTCTTACCAGAGGCAGTGCAGTTTGAAGTACCCATTACTAAGCACCGGCCACATGCTGCGGCTGGCAAGGTTTCTCTGAGACAGTTCCTCCCGGATTGCTTCGTACCGATACGACAGGAACCTCAACTTGTTGAGGAAGAACTTCACGTGCCCCTTGCCTCCGTCCGGGTTGTCCTCCGTCCTGACGGTGTAGTGCTCTGGGATCTCCGCCAGGTTGACAGTGTATTTACCAGCTACTATACCGTTGGGTATTCTTGTCAGCTCGCGCCACTCGGCTATCAAGTGCTGGTCGCACAGCTCCGCTGGCTCGACTAGGTTGATGCGGGTCATACGAAGTCCTCCCTCCCTTCTGGCTCATGGACAAGCTCTCCGGACTGGTAGCCTTCCTTAATAAGGGCGGCAATGTGCTCAAGGTCGGCGTCAGTAAGTTCGGTTACGCCTGTAGTGGTCAGCGTCCACCAGCCGCGCTCTGCTTTTTGTTCGTTGCTGGCGTCGGCAAGCAGTTTTTCGGCCCTTGCAGCCTCGTCTCTTGTGGAGAACGTAAGGTTCTCATCTCCGCAGACGATCCGCCACTTTTTGTCGTCGTAATTGTTACTGACGCAGCCACAGGCTCCACTTTTGTGCCTGACGTTGTTCACGTACCATCCGCCGTGTCTCCAGCGGGAGTATTGTGGGGTCCAGGTGTCGCCGGCCTTCTCTCCGAGGTTGTTACAGTATGAAAATACTGACGGTGGAAAAGATAACCTGATATTCAACGGTATTTCTTCCTGCACACGCTTTAGATCTTCGGTAGATAAAGTTATTTCTCGATCAGTCCGGACCATCTCCCAAGGGATGTTGTAGTTGCACAGGGTTTCAGCGAGTTTATCCAGTTTAGGTAAGGATTTGATGGTGAAGGTGGTTGATCCCATGTCTTTACTCTCCTATGTAAAGTTATGTTACTGTATGTCTGTATAGTACAGCAATGGAGTAGGGTTGTCAAGAGATTATATACGTGTGTTGTCTGTTTTGTTTTTCTGCCATAATTCCGGCAACTAGCGTGTGGTGGTGTTAGGGTGCCCATATTTTATCATCAAAAAAGCACGGAACTACGCCAACTAGTATAATAATACAGTTTTTCAAGGTAGAGACAGGAATTGAGAATTTCTGGAGGGTGCGGGTGTGCAGGCGGAGCGCTCCACGAAAAAACGAGAAAAAAATGTCTTATTATATGTATTCATAAAAGATATCTACTACTACTAAAGCACATTTTTCCTCTGTACCCCAATCCCGCTGGGCATCCGCAAAAATCGCCTAACTTTTAGACGACTCTCCGCCCTTATATACACATGTTGTCAGTTCTGTAAACCGGACCTGCTAAATTTTCCGATTTTTGCCTTTTTTTGCCCTCCAGTGTATCGTCACTATACACCCCCAGTAACACGAAAAAGTAGTGAAATCACACAACCCTGAGAATTTTTCCCAACTAGGTGCAACATTTTTACGGCACCCTTGGTGGGTCAAAATGACCCATTGTAACTCCGCATACAAAACCTAGTAACATCCTGATACACACCCCTAAAAACTGACTTTGTTAGGCATTTCCGAGGCGTGTATCAGGAGTATACATTCAGTGTAACATTTTGTTACTCTATTCGTTCTCCCGGCTCTGCTCGATCCCCCTCAAATACGCGTCCATCCACCTGTACAGTTCGCGTTTCGTGCCGTAGCCGCCTGTGGATACGCGCCGGACTCCGCCGCTTTCGCTCTCCATTTCTTCCAGGGCTACGCCGCCATACGCGCCGGACAGGTGAAAATTACCGATATTGGCCTTATACCTCCCTGTGTCCTCGTCTTTGGTATAGGTCTCCAAAGGTCGGCCCAAGGTCTCGTTTATCCTCCGCACCATCTGCTCCAGGTCTTTTTGGGTTATTCTGTCGGCCATGATTTTATCCTCCATAAATTTTAATTTCCCTGCAGTAACAAGGGACCGTTGTCGATCCCCTGCAATCCATCAATACTTTAGATCATAGTCAGTTCCCGCTCTACGTAGTACAGTATGTCATCTTTGTAGAGATGCCGCGGTTTGCCTTTCGGGAACACATCATGCAGCACACCATACCGGCCAGTGTAAACCATTTTTCCAGACCCTCTGTGGTCTTCAAGCTGTTCAACGTCTTTGATTGTACCAAGGCCGTCCGGTGTGTTTACTCTATCACCTGTTTTCATAATCACTTACCTCCTTTTTTCTTATCATAATAACACCACCAAAAATGCTCATATGTACATTTATGGTTCGCAATCTGATCTTCCTCCAGGACATGCTTGGTAATGTCAAAGCCCTGCGGGGCAAGGTATTCTTTCAAAGTTTCAACAAACCGTTTATGCTTGTTTTTCTGTAACCATTTCCAGAAGGGAGTATCACCCATCGGTTCATTGTTTTCGATCCTCGGAGATACATAGAACGTGCAGCGGTTTGGGTATTTTTCAGCCATGATTTATCCTCTTCAATCAAAATTTAATTCGTAAACAACTTCCTCGTCTTCCTCAATTACCAGCTCCATCTCGTCGTCCGGCGTGTCGATGTATTCAGGGAGATAATGGTCAGGGATCAATAATTGTTCATAGTCTCTCATTAGCGCACCTCAAATATATAATAGTGAACCAGATGCAAGCGAGCTTGCACGGATAACCGGTAGTAACCGGATTGTTTAAGAAGCTTTTTCAAGGCGGATCGGATCAAGGTTGTTTTCATTTCATCACCCATTCAATAAAGCGTTTAAAAGATAATAGCCAGGGACTAAACTCCACAAGAGGATTAACAGGAAGTACTTCATCTCGTCGCCTCAATCAAATAAGGTTGAATTGCTTGTAAAGCTTCCTCGATATCTTGTTCAGTGAGTTCTAGTATCATGAGTTTACCTTTTTAACGTCCTGTTTAAACAGTCGTATAGCTTCGCATTTAGTGTATCCAGCGTATACACGAGTAAAAAGATGTCCCCTTACTATGTCGGATATGACATAGTAGCCGTTGATGTTCTTTGTTATTGTCATAGTCTCACTCCATTGTTAAGGTTTGTTACAGCCTTTCTTTATCCTATGCCTTATCATAGCAAAGCATACTCGTTATGTCAAATAAAAAGATAGCCCGTTTACACTTTTAGTTGTTTTCTTTGTGTTGTTCTGTTTACTGTATCTCGGGGGATACTTCCCGGATCATCTGCCCGTCTGCCCGTCTGCCCGTCTGCCCGTCTGCCCGTCTGCCCGTCTGCCGAATGTTATAGTGCTGCAGCTCTATGTGGTCCGCGCGCCAGGTGTGCAGGAAAAAGATGTTTTCTAGGAAGGCCGATGGGGGCTGTGCTGCGCGGGGGCCGTGCCTTCTTTCATGCTCCCACACACCTAAAACCAAAAATCCGACAAAACAATGTAATTTCGCTTACTTACCATAAACCCTGACAAATTTCCTCCCCAGAACCCCAAAAACCGTAAACCAAGCTACACAAAGTAAAAACCCAGCAACACCAAAAATTTTGACCTCCCCCCTCTAAAAGTTGTAAACCAAACAACAAAAATCCTAACAACCTCACCAGTACAGAAACGAAGTAAATAAAAGTCAGACCACCACAAAAAGTAACCTCCCGATACTTTCCTCTTGCAATATGTAACATTTTGTTGTATCCCCTGTGATATGGATACCTCTACTCTCAACGACCTGCTGGACTCAGACTTCGAGGGGATATTCTCCTCCGACGACAGCGAGTCGTGGTCTCCGCAGCTCCCTCCCTCCCCCCTCTCTCTCCGAGCCGTCCAAAAAGCACTGAAAGCGGAATCTCCTGCCGCTAACGCCTGGGACCCGAGGATGATCCTCGACCTGGCTATCGGTGTGGACGGCTTGGGGGAGATCCTTGAGAGGTACGACATCACCCCAGCAGAGTACGACATCCTGTCCTCAGTCCCTACATTCCGTCGGGAGCTGGCCATGACCATGCGGGACGTGCGGGAGAACGGCGTGCCCTTTGCCGCCAAAGCCAAGGTCCTTGCCGAGTCTTACCTGACGGACATCGACGAGATGATCCAAGACGACAAGACCCCAGCCAGCACCCGGTTGAATGCGATTCAATCTGTAGTGCGCTGGGGCAAACTCGAACCGACGAAAGACACCGGCACGGATACTTCATCCACAGGCCAGATCAACATACAGATCAACTTCTGAAGTAATTTCAAGGAGATACCATGGGCTTTATCATCGACCCGCAGACCACAGCCAAAACTTCCGAGGTTATTCACCTCACCCGTGGACCCTTCCCGAAGACCATCCACGCAGTAGGGCCGTTCGGGGCCAACACCATCGCAGTCAACATCGTCACCGCTCTGGCGGCAGATGGCACAGCCTCGGCAGTACTGCCCCTTTACGACGCCGCCGGCGACGCAGTGGTTATCTCAGCCACCTCCCAACCCCTTACCATCCCATCGCCTGTCATGCTGCAGTTCGTCAAGACTGAGTCTGTAGGTGCCACCATCGGCGTCGCCCTGGTGGAAATCAGTGAGTAAGTTCTACAACCCCTTTGCTGACGTTTTCTCTGCGGCTGGTGGGGGGCCGCTCTCTCCGGCCGCTTCGCCGTATCCAGCAGACCTGCTCTACTATTACTCCCTCTCTCCGACAGTCATAGACACCAACGCCCTTCGCCCTCGCAAGGGAGACCCTCTCACTTACAGCGAGACAGCCGACACCCCAGACCGAGACGGCGTAGACTCACCCGGCCCGCACGTCTATTTCTCCCCTGAAGGTTATCTCTGGGGTATCGGCGGGCAGGTTGCAGCGGGGCAGGAGATCAGCAAGGTCATGACCGAGGCGGAACTGGCTGCGCTCGGTTCTGGGATTTATACACAGTTTATTCCATATTCAGAACCGAGCTTACTGGCGCACGTACCTTCAAACCTGAATGTATCCATTGCAGCAGCAAGCGGCGAGATGGCCGCATTTGCTGATAATGTTGTGGTTTTCGGTAACAACTCGGTTCAGAGATACGCCTCGCAGCCGGTGGATAATGTAGCTACGGCACAGATTTTCTCTGTCTACATTCGCATGGATGACGGCGGTGCGCCTGTTGTTGGGACATCCAGCAGTACCGGAGATTTCGGTTTTGTGATGAACTCAACCTTCATTACTACCCCTGCCACAGTGGAGCTTGTTTCCGGCAGTGTCTACAGAGTTTCAACCTCTCGCGCAGCTACAGGTGCTGGAACGAGTTTCAGCGTCATCAAATATGTAGGACAGTCTGCTCGGACGTTTGCAATGACGAGGGAGAATCTAACTCGCACTGGCTCGCTGATGCCGTATGCGAAAACCATAGGAACATCTGCTGTTTTCGGTAAGGCAGTTATGACCGTGGCCTGCTTGATAGTTCCCGGATTCAACGGTGCTGACCTCCCCGATAACACCTTCAACATCCCAGTTATGGCCGCTAATGGAGTTGCAGGATATGTACCTCTCGGCATGGCCAAATCAGGGTCGTCGATGACGGTGGTGAGTAACGATGGAGGAGCAAACTACGCCAGCATGGCAGCCTCTGTCAATGATGGCGAACCTCTCCTTGTCTGCATGAGGACGAGTGCAGACGGCACACAGTTTCAGGTCGGCAGCAGGCTGTACAATCCCGATATGTCACCAGATGATGCGTCAATAGTTTGGAGCAGTCTCGAAACCTCTGATGGCAAGTTTGACCCGATTGAGAGTTTTCAGATTTTCCTCGGCACGCTGCATGAAACCTATGTGCGGATGATCCAGATCTGGAACAAATCCTGCGCGGATGCTGAGATACTGAAATATGTGCCGGGGGTGCAAGTGTTGCCTCCGAGTGAAATAGAACAGGCAGTAAACCCTGACGACAGCTTAATGTATAATCCAGATGACTCACCAGCTTACAATCCAGCATGAGGTTAAAATGAAAAAAATATTCGCGCCATTGATTATCGCGTTGCTGGCAATTCCGGCAATCTCTTACGGGACCGATTTTACTGATACGGATCAGGTCTACGGGTGGAACGGCGCTGCTCAGATTTGGCAAACGTGGGCGGCTCACAAGACGCAATTGGGGTTGCTGTTTTACACCGAGACTGAAATAGATGCTCTGTTGGCAGATAAAGCCAACAAGATCAACATAGCCTTCAACGCCGCTACCTACGCTGACCTAACCATAACAGGTGCTGAGCAAACAGCCGGGGCATTTGAAACCGGAGTTGTCTACGTAATTACAGCGGTTGGCACCACAGATTTCACCACAATCGGCGCATCTGCAAATACAATAGGAGTAGAGTTTACCGCTTCGGGTGCAGGGTCAGGCACAGGTACAGCTACTCCGCTCAGACCGATTATCAGCGACACCACACCGACAGCCGACAAGCAAAAAATTGCTCCGACATACGAGCAGATGGATGAGGCACTTGCACCGAAAGCGACAGCGATAGCCGTTGAAGTAAACGGTAGCGCTGATGACACTCTCACTGCCGCCGAAGTAAGCTCAACCATTGTCTACAATACTGGACAGGCGGCGGCTGACATAGCGCTCACTCTGCCTACTGCTGCGGCTGGGTACACAGCACTGTTCAATGTCGGCACGGCCCAGAGCAACAAGTGGGGAGTCAGAGCTGGATCGTCTGATAAAATCTACCTACTGGCCGCCGACGGCACTGTAGCGGCAGGCTCAGACAACGGCTATGCCAGGATGACTGTGGCTCAGATTGGCCAGTCATTTGCCTGCTGGACATTCAAGACTGATGCTTACGATTGGATGTGCAAGGCCGTTGCCGTCGGAACCTCAACATTTGCGGCGAACTGATATGAGAAAACTTTTCATTACGATACTGCTTTGCTTCGTCTCGTCTCAGGCGTGGGCATTCCCTCCGGGGTTTATTGCTGGGGTTACTGCGAGTGCGCCTGTGGGGGGCAGTCCAGTCTACACAGACTGCTCAAACATAGGCACAGCCAGTTTTATGTGGACTGGCGAACACACAACTGGAAACAGTATCGGGTGTAAAATATCCGGAACTGTTACCCCGTCAGTTACCGGTGTGACATTCGTAGATAGCGCTTCAGATCCGGCAGCGAGTTTCGGAGGGTCCGGTGGTATTGTAGCCAAAGGAACAGCAAATAGCCAACAGGTACTATGGTCAGGATCGGCTAGCGAACTCATCAACGGCAGTGAGGGTGAAATTGTCGTAACCGTGTATTTTGGTGCAATTTCAGGCGGAAACAGCATAGTCAGAACTATAGCTACAAACGATGAAATTACTCTAGCCGCCAACTCTACTGGTAAAATTACATTCCTACATATAGGCGGCAATGGCACTCAAATTGTCAACATGGCGTCCACCGCCAGTGTATCAGCAGCAACCCCTACAGTAATTCGCGCCAGATGGTCTGTTGCTAATAACCAGATAGCGGTGAAGGTTGGGGATAATGCATGGCAAGTTGATGAGGATACCACCCCTGTTACAGCTTTTACGGTAAATCCAACGTATGTCCGGGCTTTGTCTCCTACTATTACCAACCCGGCATACCTCAACGATATTTATGTATATCCTGTGAGTGGATTATGAAAGTCCTTTTGCAAATTGCAGCCGTGGTGCTTCTTTGCCACGTCTCACACGCTGGACAGCTAAATCTACCAAAAGACACAGCCGGGTGGACAATATTCACTCCATCTGCTGACACCGATGTTGTATATGTCGATACTGTTTCTGGGAATGATACTACGTGTATCAGTTATCGTACGTCGAGCGAGACCATGGGGCCTGATCCTTTCAACCCTGCGGGCACAGTCATTCCGTGTGCGACCATGGCAACCGCGATATCGAAAACAGCAACTGGCGACCCGGATTGGATTTTAATAAAACGGGGGTCTGTCTTCAATGTAACGTTTGGCTCGATCAGGAGCGGTAAAAGCGAGAGCGAACCTGCCGTTATAGCCGCATATGGCCTCGGCGATATGCCTGTGTTTAAACCTCCATCCGTTTACGACTCGCAGGTATTTGGACGGACGACATCCAGCTTGGATACACAATATTTTGCGATATCTGGGATTAGTTTTTACGCCTCTGTCCGTGATCCGGCTTCGCCTGATTATGTGAATGGCACAAATTTCCAAGGGCTTTGGTGGTATGCTGGGCCTGGCAGGGTAATGCACTCGGTATTGATAGAGGGATGTTCGTTCAGGTTTTTTAAAGATAATGCAATTCAGGCTTATGACAAAGGAGCTATTTCAGATTTTACTCTGCGGCGCAATACATTTTTGAATAACTATTCTGGATCAACAGCCCACTCGCAGGGTTTATTTTTAATGTACGTTAGGGATTTTATTATTGAGGAAAACATTTTCGATCACAATGGCTGGTTAAACGTATCAGACAATACAGAGCCGGTTGTGGCGGGGGAAGCAACGCCGTATAACCACAATTTATACGTGACCCTCAGTGATAATCTTGCAATAAGGAACAATATCTTTGCACGCCCGAGCAGCAACAGCATAAAAGAATCGAACTCAGCTCCACCTGAACCTGATGCCATTACTGTTGGATTTGTTGCAGAAAACAACCTTTTTATTGACGGGGATATTGCTATATCAATCGGCGCATCCGACCAGCATTTGCAACACGGCCACTATAATCCGCAGGTCTTTAATAATGTTTTTCATTCTCCAGGGATGTCGAATATCACAGGTAGAGAGATTGCGTGGGTTTTCTACAACTGGAATGTTGATAGCGGTGATTTCTATAATAATCTGATGATTCACCAGACAGACGCAACTCTGGATACAAAATTTCTCAGCAACGGGTTTTCACACCGAGGTAACAGCTATAGAAATAATGTTATCTGGAATGTTAAAAATGCTGATTTTTTCCAAATATATGCTGACTCAGATAACTCGTTTACTCCTACAGGAGAATTAACTGGCAATAAAATATCTATCGACTCGACAGGTAAATATATAGTCGATGCTGAAACATTGGCAAGTATCTCCGGTGTAACGTTTACAGGAAACCAGTACCACATGACCAAAACAGCGGATACGTGGTTTTATCTTAACGCAGATATTAAAACCAATGCTGAGTGGGCCGCTGGTACAGGTGATACTTCCAGGTTTGAGCAAGCTACGTTTCCTGATACCACGAGGTCGGTCGAAACCTATATGACCTCAATAGGCGAGACCGCCACGCTTGACGCATTTATTGCCTTGGCCAGGGCGCAGAATCGTTACAACTGGGATAGTAGAATCATGCCCAGCCCAGTGAACGACTTTATCAGAGAAGGATTCTTCGGCCCATACTACCACGGCAGTATCCGCACATCAGGCAACCTCGCCCCCAGAACAGGCTACGGCTGGATGCGTGATTGATAAGAAATTACTATCAATCAAAAGGAGATTTTCATGTTAGTTGAAAAAGCCATAGAATTATACATGGATTTACATAGGTGAAAGAATGCGGTTTGAAAAACATCACGAAGAGTTGTCGTACTGGGCAATAATGCTTGTGGTCCTTGTATCGACAGTATACAATTTTATAGCAGGAACAATCTACTAAAAGGAGAAATGAGATGATGCGGAGAGCGGAGAGCAGTGCAGCGAAGATCGGGCTGATCGCTATTGTAACAGGATGTTTCTTTTTGGGTGGGTGTGGGACGTTATATCTTGTTGACATTGAGAACCATAACGAAGGTAACGGCACGCTCATCTCCGCTGCAGACAGTAAAGGAGAGCTTGATGGTGAGCAAAATGCTACCCTGCCTATTGGAGACGGGTCTGTAGGGGCTGCAGGCAGTTTACTCGATCGGATAACCCCTAACGTCCTCAAGCCAGTCAAAATCGATAATTCTGTAAAGGACTCCAACAACCAAGAAGTAAAGCCAGAGCCTATGACACCGCCTCCAGCCCCTGATGAAGTAGTCATAGACGAAGTCGACACGGTCGAGGAAGAACTCGCCGACGAGATTATCGTAGAGGAGATTGAGTAAATGCCAACCTGCCCTAAATGCGGAACGACATTCACTGAGGGAGGGACGACACCCCCTTCCACAACCTTCCCCCATAAGATCACCTTCGAGAAATCGGCTGACCAGAACAACCAGAAAGCCGCGGTCCTCTTCCGGACTCTGCGGGACGCCCAGATAACAGCCGTCTCAGTCAATGGTGAAGTAGCCAGCCGCGGCGTGCCGTATAAAGGCTGCCCGGTGTTCTTGCTTGACAAGGATGGGGATGCATACCTCAGGCCGCTGAAGTTCGTGATCAAGATGTCCGACGGGAAGACCTATACTGCGACTTCCGGAAGTTCTACTCCGTCCAACCCTTCTACACCCACCACAGGATACAAATACAAGAAAACCTATACGAGCTACGGTGAGCGTAACGGAGGTCGTAAGGCCTGGCGTATCCCCGAGCAGGGGCCGGACTTCGGCCCAAACATGAAGATAGTCTTCGCCAACGGCCAGACCTTCATCATCAAAGACCCCTACCATAATTACCGAGAATCTTCCGGAGATCGCAAGGGTTTTGTTTTCAAACCTGGCCTGGGTCCGAACGGAGAAGGTGACGCCGATACAGGAACTTCTCATCACGGCGTATACTTACATGCGCCCTACGGCAATAAGTCGAACACTGTAACATTTTATTACAACGGCAAATGAGATGAAAATCGACCGCAGACTTGACAGAATCCCCAACTTCGACAGCGCCTCAAAACGATACGGTGTCGCGGAAGTCGTTCCTGAACGAGAGATTATCTCGAAGGTATGGCTTATCCAGACCTGTCTCGATCAGGGGCGTGAAGGGGCTTGTGTTGGCTTCGGCGTAACTCATGCCCTTCTTTCTGAACCTCAGATCGGTGACCCGACCAAGTACACTGAGAAGTTCGCCCGAGAAGAGATTTACTACCCTGCGCAGTACAACGACCCATGGCCTGGCGGAGAGTACCCAGGAGCATACCCAGTCTACGGAGGCACCTCACTGCTTGATGGGTTGAAGGCTGCCAAATCCGCCGAAGAGATTTCAGAGTACCGATGGGCCTTCGACCTGAATGACCTTCTCGTAGGAGTTGGCTATTACGGACCTGCTGTCATCGGAGTGAATTGGTACTCAGGGATGCAGGAGCCTGACAGGAAAGACATGATACATGCTACCGGGCGAGTCATGGGTGGGCACTGCACTCTTATCTACAGAGTAAATCATCACCTGAACCTCGCCTATATTCACAATTCCTGGGGCAACTCCTGGGGGAACGCCGGGAAGTGCAGTATCTCTTTCAAGGACCTTGAGAAGCTGCTTCGAGAGGATGGTGAGTGTGCCTTTATCACAAAGGCGAAGAAGTGACAGTCTGTAAATACTGTGGGTGCGAGTACCACGGTAGGCAGCACTGTCCGAGGTGTGGATGGCCGGCTGGCGACGAAAACCCTGACGACTGAGGAGAGACCATGCGAGTTATTTCCGAAGACAGTTTGCAGATGTCTGCGAAGGACGAGAACGGTGTTCACCATGTCAAAGACAGACACTGCGCCGGAGATGCAAAGTCTTGTTTCTCATTCGATTGTAACGGGGTGAAACAAGGTGGGTGTAGTTATTTCAACCAGCTCTTTACAGGAGTCAAGATATGCAAAAAGCCACAGAGATTGGTGAACAGTTGATCGACGCATTATCTGAAGGTCAGGAGATCGCAGACCCGACGAAATGGAAATACCGCGGCATCCTGGTGGGAGCCATCACCGGGGCGCTGTCAGCTCTTGTTACTATCTTGAAGATGCTTGGCTTCGATTTCCCGATCACCGACGGGGAGATCATCGTCTACTCCGGACTGTTCGCCACCTTCATCCAATGTGTGCTCATCGTCTTTACCTTGATTACTTCGAAGAAAGTAGGGCTGTACACCCTTTGGACGAGAATAATCGGCAAATGAAACCTCTTCTTCTATTACTCCTACTTTCTTTAACCTCCTGCGCCCCGATGCCGCAGCCGGACAAGCTGTTCCCAGGCGTAACCCACCTGACACCACTTGAGGATGTGGAGCTCATCATCCACGAAGTTTCTCTTGGGGAGTGCTTGTGGGCCTGTAACAAAATAGCCTGGGAAGTCAACCCCATCCTGCCGATCCTCGCCTTGGGAGTAGCCCCTGCCTGCGGACGAGCGTATCACGACGGTACAGGCGGAGTCAGTAAATGCGAGGTGTGGGTGCCGAAGGGCGACCTCGGAGCGATGAAACACGAACTACGGCACTGCCAAGGCATGGCTGATCGATGGTATTGAACCCCGGGAAAGAGCCGGAAAGGTTGATAAGGAATGTCACCAGAGTCTAACGGAGCCACACTTGTAGGGGTGTTTATCGGGTTATGCAGCTTCATAGCCGGCGGAGTAGCCACCATTCTAGGCGTTGGTAAAAAGATTCAGCGGTTTGAGTCGAGCCTCACCAGAAGCCATGAACGACACGACGAGACCCAGAAGAAGTACGAGAGTCTGGAGCAGGCCATCAGAACACTTACTGCAGCGTTCATCAGAGAGGATGGAGAACCGCGGTTCACCACATCTATTGTATGCGCGAGGGAGCAGGCTGAGTGCCATGCGGCCTTGGCTGAAAAGTTCGCCGCGGGGCAGGAACGGTTCGGCAATCTCGAGAGGAAGGTCGAAGAAATCAAGGATGCCCAGGCCCAGAACTTTCAGGACATAATTACCGAGATACGGAGTAATCGATGATAGCCATCCCCACCAAATACGACCCTCTCTTTCAGCAATTCTCCTATGAGTTCTTCGGAAATAAGTTCGACTGGCAGTGGTTCAAGGCGCAGGCATGGACAGAAAGCCTGATCGATCCGACTGCCACCTCACCGGTGGGGGCCATGGGGATTATGCAGTTGATGCCTCCGACCTCGCAGGAGATGGCCGACAAGCTCAAAATCCTGAACGACCCAAGAGACCCCGAGTTCAACATCCGGGCCGGGATCTGCTATGATAAGCGGTGCTGGAACATCTGGAAGAAGGAAGAGGGGCTCGAGCGGTTGCGCTTCATGTTCGCCTCCTACAACGCCGGTGCAGGGAATATTATTGAAGCCCAGAAGCTGGCAGTCGTCAAGGATAAATGGGTATCTGTAGGGTGTTGCCTTCACGCCGTGACCGGCAAGGACAACTCCTGGGAGACCTTGAACTATGTCCGTCGGATTGAGCGGGCCTACAAGCAGTTACGAGAGGCGTGATATGGAGCAGCTTGAACAGGCCGAAAAGTTCGAGACCATGTTCCGAGAACATGGGATCTTAGCAGCCCGAGCGCAGTTGCCGAGAGGTGAGTCGAAGACGCACTGCGAGGAATGCGAAGAACCTATTCCGGAAGCTCGTCGACAGGCGGTCAAAGGCTGCAAGCACTGCGTTGACTGCGCAGAACTTCTTCAGAGGAAGCCGGCATGGCAACGATAGAACGGATCAAGGAACTGCTGAACTGTGCGGTCCGTATCCCGGTGCATGACGCTGCCGGAGTTATCCGGCCGGACGGGGTCGACGCCAGCATCAGGGCGAAGGCTATTCAGGAATGTTTGAAGATTGCTGAGGATGAGGAGAGGAAAATGGGAGTATGTAGCTGTACGTTACCAACCAGTTGTTGCGAGCGATGTGTGAATAATACGTGGTCGCATCTAGTCTATCCGTACCCGTCGTGGCCGAGCGCCAATCCAAGATGGGTTGATGCTACCAGGGCGATTGAGAGACAACAGCAGGTTGACAGAGTTCGAGAAGCGCAGAAAATGATCGATAAGTGGGAGAAGTAGTTGAGCGAGTTTAGCCTCACATACGATGTCCGTGTATCGGCTCCTACGCTTGCCAGATTTCATCGGTCTAACGCGGACTTCCGAGCAATCCTCGGACCGATCGGCGGAGGGAAATCAGTTGCCTGCTGTGTGGAGATCTTTCGCAGGTGTCAGGAGCAGCGAGTAGGTCCTGACGGATTTCGGAGGTCGCGGTGGGCGGTTGTTAGGAATACCAAAGGCCAGCTCAAAGACACGACCTTAAAGACCTGGTTCGACTGGTTCCCAGACAGCGGAGCACCGGGAGCAGGGGTGGGATACTGGAAAGAAACCACCATGACCTACCACTTCCATTTCGGCGACGTTCGCGCAGAGATTCTCTTTCGTGCCCTTGATACTCCCGCCGACGTTGCGAAGGTTCTTTCACTCGAACTCACCGCGGCATGGCTCAACGAGTGCCGTGAAATTCCTCAAGAAATTGTAGAAAGTTTGCAAGGGCGTCTCGAGCGATACCCTTCGCAGAAGATGGGCGGGTCATCTCATTGGTTGCTGATCGCTGATACTAATCCTCCACAACTCGGCTCTTATTGGTGGAAGATTTTCGAGCACATGCCGCTCGAGGACGACGATCCGGATACCGTAGTACAGTGCGATACGTTCAAGCAGCCGAGCGGCATATCTCCAGAAGCGGAGAACAAGCAGAACCTCGAACCAGGATACTATGATAGGAAAGCCAAAGGGCGCAGTAAGGCGTATATCAACGTCTTCATCAAGGCACAATATGCACTGTCCATGGCAGGCAAGCCTGTGTACCACGACTCCTTTCGGTACGACTGGCATGTGTCCAAGGTACCTCTCCCGATAAATCCGTATCTACCTGTAATCGTTGGACAAGATTTCGGGCTCACCCCCGCAGGGCTATGGATGCAGATGCAGGAGAATGGTAGGATCTACATCTTGAGGGAAACCCCGGCTTTTGACATGGGCACCAAGAGGTATATCAAGTCAAAGTTCAAGCCTATGCAGATGACGACATTCCCTACCAACCCTATCGTCGTGGTCGGAGATCCTTCTGGTGGGCGGAGAGCGGATTCAGACGAGGGCACTTGTTATAAAGAGTTCAAGACCGCAGACATTCTCGCCAAGAGAGCGTCGACCAATGATCCGGACGTGAGGATAAAAGCACTGGACGACGTATTCAGTGAGTATCCGGATAGAGAGCCGAGAGTCCTTATCGACCCGGCGTGCAAGAGTTTTATCCGGGCTATGCAGACAGAATATATGTACCGGCGGCTCAAGCTTTCTATCGCCGAGTTGTACGACGACAAACCAGACAAAACCCAGCCGTGCTCGCATCTTGTTGAAGCCGGGCAGTATGGGGTGATGTTCCTCACCGGCGGAAAGTACGACCCTGCCGACTACGAGGTATACGACGAGTTTGACCCACTTGCCTTTAGGCAACAATCTTATCGCCCAGCGCAGCGCGAAGGATATTAAATGGACACGACATCAGAAAGTCTGGCAAAACTCGGCAGCTACCTTAAGGGCCAGCTCAATCAGTTCATCAACGACCGTCAGCCGCTCGAAGTGCAGTGGCTGAAGAATCTGCGGCAGTACCTCGGTCAGTACGACCCTGATATTCTCGCCAACATCCCGGCCGAGCGCTCGCATGTGTATCCTCGAGATACCCGGGTCAAGGTCAATGGCGGCGTAGCGAAGATGATGGAGATGATGTTCCCAGCCCAGGACCGCAACTGGGGGCTCGGTGTCTCGCCTTCTCCGTCCATCCCTCAGGAGGCCCTACAACAGATCCTCGACGCCCTGACCAGAGAAGCTCTGTTACAGGCTGCCGAAGCACAGCAGGAGCCAACACCTCTCAGTAGTGACGCCATTGAGCGAGCCGTCCGAGCCTTTGCCGAAGCCAGAAAAGAGAAGATGGAGACCGAGATGGCCGACCAGCTCTCCGACTCAGGCACCGACTATCCGCAGTTGTGTAAGCGAGTAGTACGCAGCGGCTATATCTACGGCTACGGCATAGCGCGTTCCCCAATGGTTCGCACCCAGCAGGAGCGGGTATGGGAAATGAACCCGAGGACCGGAGCCTATGAGGCTGTTACTAAGACCAACCGGCGGCCGTACCCTGAGTATGTCAGAGGGTGGGATTTCTATGGCGACCTGATGGCCAAGCACTGGGAGGACCAGGACATTGTTTTCGAGCGGATGGTACTTACCCGGCACGATTTCCGCCAGCTTGCCAAGAGAGATGATTTTCTCTCTGAGGTAATCTACCAGTATCTGAAGGATCACCCGACCGGCAACTATACTGCCAAGACCTTCGAGGCCGACCTACACGTTATTGCCAAGACCTCCAATCTCGCCGATCGGACTGTCCGAAGGTACGAGATTTACAGAGCCCTCGGTTTTGTCTCCGCCCACACCCTGCAGTCCGTAGGGGTTGAAGTTTCTGAAAAGGAACTCGATCAGGACGTTCTGGCCGACCTGTGGTTCGTCGACGATGTGGTTATCAAGGCAGAGAAAGCCGCCTTTGGCGAACGCCCCTCTGATCAGTATCATGCCTTCATCTACAAAGAGGACGAGGACTCAGGGCTCACCGGCATCGGACTGCCAGAAGAAGTCCGGGACTCGCAGATGTCGCTGTGCGTGGACTCAAGGATGCTGATGGACAACATGGCGGCCATAGCAGGGCCGATCTTTGAGGTAAATACTTCTCTGATGGCGAAGGGCAGAAAGAGCATCGGCCCTATCCACTCCTTCATGACCATTGAGCGGGAGGGAGATGATATCACTGCCCAGTATCCCGCCGTCCGGCCTATTGTCACCCAGTCGCATGTCACGGAGATTATGTCGGCCATAGAGATGCACAGGCAGCAGCTCGACGTAGAGAGCAACCTGCCAGCCTACACCATGGGCGGGATGCAGCAGCCGCTCGGTGAGGCCTTCCGGACTACCAGCAACATGAGCATGATGCATGGTTCAGCTAACATGGTCACAAAAGATACCGTTCGGGCCTTCGACAAATTCACCACCTCCCTGCTCACCTCGTTGCTGAAGTGGAACATGGAGTTCAATGAGAAGGAAGACATCAAGGGCGACTATCAGGTTGTGGCCAAAGGCAACCTGTCGCTCGTCGCCAAGGAAGTCCGGGGCGCAGCCCTCGATCAGTTCGTCACCACCCTCTCGCCAGAAGAACGAGCGATCATCGATACCTACGGCCTGCTGCTGGATCGTTTGAAATCCCGCGATCTGCCGACTGACCGACTCTTGCCGAAAGAAGAGGCAAAACAAATCCTCGAAGGGATGCGGGCCGCAGCCTCGCAGGCCGCTCAGATCGAGCAGGGCCTTACCGCCGCCAAGACTGAGGACACCACCGCCTCCGCCGAGAAAAAACGTGTCGACGCCAAGGCTCTCGCCGCCTCGACCGAGTACACGATCCAGGAGATTCTCTCTCGGGTCGAGGCCAACCTGGCCAAGGCACAGTCCGATGGCGACAAGATCCAGCTTGAGAACCTGAAGACCCTGCTGTCAACCGCAGTGGAGCCTGAGAAGAAAAAGGAGAAAGCGTGAACATAGAGGCTACGAATCCAATATTGTTTGAAGAAGCGTTTAACCTTATGTGCGGTGAAAGGCTAGGTTTTGGTATCAGCAGAACAGTATATGAATGCTCATTAATGCCAGGATACGTAGTTAAGGTAGAGCATGAATCCGGAATGTTCCAGAATGTTATGGAGATGCTGATTTGGAGAAGTGTCGTTGGCACTAAAGCGTCCCGGTGGTTTGCTGAATGTAAATACATAAGTGAAAATGGGAGAGTATTGATCCAAGAGCGTACTCGTCAGCCGTCT
>Ga0209318_1000197_pt1 | contig 63432 bp, 85 predicted proteins | sample RifGroE1_FD_183999 | JGI IMG/M metagenome (GOLD analysis project Ga0209318, IMG submission 183999) | Groundwater microbial communities from Rifle, Colorado, USA - Groundwater E1 (SPAdes) (version 2) | ecosystem: Environmental > Aquatic > Deep subsurface > Groundwater | place: Rifle, Colorado... | reverse complement strand
CATAGGCAATCCAGAAGGCGCACTCGGTGGAGATAAGCCGCCAGCCGGGGTGCTGCTGGACCCCCAGGGCAAGCCGATGAAGAATGCGGATGGAACCTGGAAGATGGACCCTGCCAAGGTTAAGAAACCTGCAGCACAAACCGAGTAATACTGGGGGCACTAGATGGCTGCAGCAGAAAAGATCACTGTCCCGGCGTCACTGCTCGATGCATTCATCAAGCATCAGGTAAACCTGGGACGATACACGAATGCTACGGTATCCGATATCATAGGCCTGCTTAACGGCATGGATAAGGAGCTGGTGGGGCTTATACAGAAAGCTGCTGTGGGCTCCTTTACCAAAGCACGGCTGGAAGCGATGCTCAAGGAAACCCATAAGCTGACGGCTGAAAGTTATGCTGTACTCAAGAAAACAGCAACGGACAAGCTGACAGCATTTGGCGCGCATGAGGCCACTTTTACTTCATCTGTACTATCCAAGACACTCCTCGATAAAATAGATATAGTTACCCCTTCCCCTGACAAGCTAGCCACGTTGGTAACGGCCCAGCCCTTCCAGGGAGCGATCCTGGGGGAGTGGTTCGATAAGATCGCACTGGACAAACAGCATGCAATCACGCAAGCAGTCAGAACAGGCGATGGCCTCGGTGAGACGATAGAACAGATGGTGACGAGGCTGACAGGAACTAAAGCTGCCGGTTATGCAGATGGCATCCTTGAGATAGGGCGCCGCAATGCCGAGGCCGTGGTACGGACTGCTGTGAACCACGTATCCAACACCACCCAGCAGAGCGTGTACAAGCAGAATGAGGACCTGATGCAAGGATGGACGTTTGTTGCTACCCTGGATACAAGGACTACCATCACGTGTGCATCGCTAAGCGGTACTAAGTGGCCTGTCGGTGAAGGTCCCATCCCGCCAAGACACTTCCGTTGCCGTTCCTTTGCCCTGCCTTTGCTGAAGACCTGGCGCCAGCTCGGCATAGACCTCAATGAGATACCTGCAAGCAAGCGGGCCTCGATAGGTGGGCCTGTTGATGCGGATATTAGCTTCAGCGACTGGTTGCGCACGCAGGATGATGCCTCTCAGAATGAGATACTTGGTAAGACCAGGGCTACGCTGTTCCGTGATGGTAAGCTGACAGTGGATAAGTTTGCAGATAAGTTCGGAAACGTGCTGAGCCTGGATCAGCTGGCCGCAAAGGAGGCTGCGACCGTAGGCAAGCTCTTTCCTGATGGAATGCCCGGATCAGGAGGCGGACACCTTGGCAAGACCATCCCTGTTAGCGGCCCGATGGACTTCTCCCACATACAATCCCCGGTCCTAACTGCTGATGATGCAACGAGGCAGGGGTTACAGGCAGCAGCCAGCAGTCGTGCACAAGCAGCCCGTGTTGCGGCGCTCACTGCTCAGGAACAGGAACTCGGTCTCGCAGCAGGCACGCTGGTGAACGCCCCAGGAGAGATCGGAAAATTCGTAGGGTTAGCCGATGAAGCTACTTCTATCAAGACGCTGGAGACTATCCTTAGCGACCTGGGTGTCAACAATCTCTCTTTTGAAGCGAAGTCATTTGCCGGTAATGAGAATCGAATGATGATTGTCGGTAAAACATTAACCTCTGATCTTGAACGTATCCATGCAGAATTTCCTAAAGTTGCGCAGTTAATGAAGAGCAACCAGTTGGAAACGCTGCGCCTCGTTGATGTAAAGATACTGAATGATGCAGGCGGCAAACCAGGGGTAACTGCTGGCTGGTACCAGGCCAACAAGAAGATGATGGTGCTCGGCACAGATCAAGGCAAGGTATCAAGCGGCCCCCAACTCGGAGCCTGGACTATCTACAAGAACATGACGGGCCTACTCCGCCATGAACTCGGCCTTCACTTGGCGCCAATGGATGTTCAAAAACAGGCACTCAATATTGTATTCGATAAGCTAAAAGCTGAGGGATCATTATTGAAGCATGTCAGCAAGTATGGCGCTACTAATGCAAGTGAACTGTTTGCGGAGGCGACGTCACACTATCTGAGTCCCAACTACGTTATGGGTCAGTTTCCAAAACAGCTGGAAGAACTGCTCATAGATCGCTTCGGTCTCCGCGTTATAGCCAAGACAGCAGAGACGATCATCGCTGAGACTGTAGCTAAGAATGCTGTGGCTGATATCGGGGCTGAAGCTGCTGCCTTCGCAAAGAAGTGGAAGGCGTACAAGCCGCAGATAAAAGGGAAGCTCGTCAAGGGGATACCGTTATCGCAGGCTGAGATGAAGATTCTCGGTGAGATCACCGAAGCAGAGCATGCCACCTTCATGCAGGCAGTAGATGAGGCCAAGGCCAAGGCCAACGTGTTCACTGCTACAGATAAGGAGTCTCTTAAAGATGCGCTGCTTAATGTGATGAACAGCAAGACACTTTCCGAGGCCGACATTGCCATTATAAGCAAGGCAGGTAAGGGACTATCTTCCGATGAGATGACAGCTATATCAGCCAAGGCGTTGCAAGAGTTCGAGGCTGCCAAGAAGGCGCTGGATGAGGCGAAGCTGGCATACATCGACGGTTACGTCAACGGAAAGGTGCTCAGTGATGATATGGTTGAGCTGTTGGGCAAACTGTCAGGTGAAGAGAAAGCCTTGATAAATGCTGAGGCGAAGGCTGCGAAGGAAGCCCTTGATAAGCTGGCTGAGGAAAGTGCGCTCGCTATCGAGAAGGCACTTGCTGAGGAGGCCGCGATCAATGCCGCTAAGGTCGCAGCATTCGATGATGCCTTACAGAAGAAGTGGAAGGCATACAAACCCCAGATCAAAGGGAAGCTCGTCAAAGGCCTTGACCTAACTCCCGCTGAGAAGAAGATACTGGGGGATGTGCCTAAGCACGAGTATGATGACCTCATGAACAAGGTCGATGCAACGATGAGCAGTAAGACCGGCACCGCTGTGGCGGGTCCTTCTGTGCCGCCCCCTGCGCCTACAACGCTTAGCCTGGATGACTTTAAAAAGGTAGGCGGCAAGCTAGGCTCCAACGAGGGTGGCACCTACGTCAACAAGGTTACAGGCGAGCAGTTCTACATCAAGCTGTCTGCCAGCAACGATATTGCACAGAACGAGGTAATGGCCACGCATCTATACAAGATGGCAGGAGTCAATGCAACTGATATGCAGCTGATCGATCTGGGCAATGGCAAGTGGGGTGTGGCCAGTCGCTGGATAGATGGGCTGGAGGTAAACCCTGGGGCGCTACAGAGCGGCAAGCTGGCTGGGGTGTACGATGGATTCGGCGTTGATGCCTGGCTCGCCAACTGGGACGTCGTGGGTCAGACTTACAATAATATGAAGGTGCTGAATGGAGTGACTGCTGTAAGGGTCGATCCCGGAGGTGCACTTTTCTACCGTGCGCAAGGTGGCACTAAAACCCTAGGCAATGTGGTAGAGGAGCTCAAGTCACTTCGAGATGCCAGCATCAATTCACAGTCTGCAACCGTGTTCGCCGGTATGAAGCAAGCGGACCTCGAGGCTGCGATACGCCGCGTGCTCAATATCAAGGAGTCCGACATAGCAGCCACTGTCCACGGATACGGTGACTTATGGTCTGTTTCACAGCGTAGAGAGCTCGTTGATACACTCATCGCTCGTCAACGGTACATAGCCCAGCAGTTTCCAGACTTGGTTGAGAAGACGGTAGAAATGATGGGCAAGGCGGTGGTGTCCCAGGATCAATTCTGGGCGATCCGTGCCGCCCGCGGAAATGGTGTGGCTGTTCGTGTGGATTACAAGCAGCTGGAGGATCAGCAGATATTATTCCATCAGGAGCGTTTCTCTAACGGCAATGATGGTATCGTCGGAACGTTCAAGGTGCGGGCTGAAGGTGCTAAGATCATGGATGGCTACGTAGCGCGCGCAGGCGGATTACAGCCGGGCCCAACACTTGAGTATGCTATAAAAGGTATAACTAAAACCGATATAGATGGCGTATCCAACAGCATCATCGATACATTAAAGGGTGTTGGGGCGCAGGCTAAAAACGGCGAGTCACTCCGGGCCAAGGATATTGATAGGGCAAAAGCAGCTGTGGCTAAACTATCCGATTTCTGGGATAAGGCTTCACTCGCAGGCACTAACCTTGTAGGGAGCGAATGGGACCTGTATCACCGAGACTGGAATGGACTGCTCGGCAAGATAATCAAGGCAGGGGAAGGTGCGCCCGCTAAGGACTTCGTGCCAACCAAACAATTCAAGGCCTTCGAGGTACCATCAATAACTATCCCGGCACCGAAGTTACCGGAGTCATCAGAAATTAAATTCTTCAAGAAAGCAGGTACCTTTGAGAAAGCAACGATAGACAAGGGCAACATTATCCGCAGCAATATTCAAGAGTCGCTCTCTGTTGGCGGGGAGAATTATTTTTACGAAGCAGAGATTAATGGCGTAAAGGTACGCTACTGGCCGAAAGGTGATGACAGCATTGCGTACTCATTACAGGGTAGAGTACAGATCATAACTGACGGCGCATCCAAGGAGGCCATCAATAAGGCCATTTCTGCGCTAGACAAGATCGGGCTCAATGTCGAAATTCCAGCCCTCATCCAGAAGGAAGAGATGTACCTCCAGAAGATCGCCTACCACCTTAATAATAGCGACTACAGCGTACGAGCAGCTTCCATTGGTAATGAGTCAGATGTTACTGTACGCATAACGCGGTGGAAGGAGTACCTCAATACGAAGCTCGGTATAAAGGATATCACCACACTCCCAGATTACAAGCCCGATGGTACGCTGGAGCACTTCAATCAGGGTAACATCTTGCTTCACCGCCCAGACCTGCAAGGGCCTGCTTGGGATGCCTTCACGAAGGAGTACCGTCTGCATCATTCATTCTGGTCAGGCGATTATGTCGGCGGATTCGATCGCATCCTTGATTCAGGGGGCAAGCTGGCTGCTTCAACAGACCGCGTACGGCGTGGCATTCCTTGGGGGACTTCCTCCGCTTCTACCGACTTCAAGTATGGAGGCGCTGATTACGTGTACACACGGGTCAAGACTTTGTCCTCTTCAAAAAGTGAAGCTGGTATAACCTGGCGTGCAGATAACCACCTGCGCCGGCTGGATGCGATCAGCTACAGCGGTGACACTTATGGCCAGACCAAGGCAACGAATCCTGTAGGCCGGGGTGGGACGCCAGATGCTGCATTGGGTGAGGATGGCTTCGTGCTCACAAACAGAGCAGCCTCCAATATCAAAGGCTGGAAGAATATGGCACAACAACATAGTAGCAACGAGACTATCTTCAAAGGCGGGTTATCTATATTTGAAGATGTAGAACAGATCAAAGTACCGCGAGAGCAATATGATAAAGTCCTGGCTATATTCAGAAAGCATAAGATAACAGAGTGGCCTGATGGTCGCGCTCTAACCGATGTCATCGTAAAATAATCGTGTACAAGCAGCTCTGATCGTAGTATGATTACAATTATAGGAGGGTATATTAGGAAAGGAGTGCATTATGTTTAGCATAGAGAGACCTGTATTGGTTACCTTCAAACATGGAGCGACCTGTATTGCGGATACAGTTTTCAGGCACGCGGATGGAGCCTGCTTCGTAGCCCTTTGGTGGGATACACCTGAGGGGCAACCATTCCATGTGTTGGAAGGCGAGTTGGCGGACAACGGAGGCGGCGCGTGGACCGTCGGTGGTTGTACCCTTAGAACCCTGACCAAGAACGATGAGGAATGGGATGAGTGGCAACGGTGGTTGGATCATAAGGAAAGTGAAGGCTATCTCACAGATGAGATGCTCATCACGGCTGCTATCAGAAGCGGGGCAATCGTAGACTAAGGATTATAGGAGGCAAAACATGTGGGTATTTACAAAGCACGGAGCATTAAGCGTAGTACAAGACTGGAAAACACCGAAATATTTGTGGATAAGAACCAGGAGCAGGGATCATCTAGTTGCCTTTCTCGAAGCTCTGCCTCTTGCTAGGCGTCGCATCACGGCCACGCCTAATAATGACTATGCCTTCCGGGCCAAGCTGACGCGTGGGGAGCTACAGGGGGCCATGGCAAAGGTATTACGCGACATTGATTACACCAACTTTAAAGGCGCATTGAAACCCGGACCATATAACAACGCCTGTCATAAAGTATGGAGTGCCCTACTGAGTGCCTTCGCGACTGGGTGTTATGGGGTCAAGTTGACGTTGTTCCCTAGGGCAGAATCCTTCGATGCCAAGAAAGCCGCTGAGCAGCAAGAGGACTACTACGGGAATCTATTTGAGGAGGATACAGCTGATGATGATAGAACCACCGTGCTACACAAGAAAATGCATCCACTTCGTGGGGGCACAGGGCGACGACGAGCGGACACAGATTCTAGTATGTAAAGCCTTCCCAGAAGGTATCCCTACAGAAATCATTTCTGGGGCCCACTTACATACTGAGCCTTTCCCTGGGGACCACGGAATCCAGTATGAAGAGAATACGCAGTAGAACGCCTAGGAGACGTCCGGATAGGACGGGCTGACTAGTTACAAGGAAAGGCCTATCGGATCGCTCTGGTAGGCCTTTTTGACAACGTGGGGATGGTTCGAGGATTAACTCCACATCTTGTTTTGTGCCTGCGTGAGAGAAAGATCGCCCTCAGTGCCAATTTCTTCATGATACGCATTCCATCCTTTCAGCCATGCACGCTTTTGATTTGCATCACAGTAGCAGCAAGCGTCCTTATCATAGCCTTTCTTCGCAGCATTATACCCTTCCTTTTTCGTTAGCTCATAGTTAGTGAACCCCATACTACCCCCTATAATCCTTGAGTTGTTGCTGCTTGATGTTTCAACTATACCGCAGTCATTTCTGAATGTACACATTTATTTTGCGCATCAGCTATTATTTTTAGATCAACAAATTATTATGCAGAAAACTCTGAGTCTAAGTGCTTGATTTATTTTGAGATTCTCAAAAATAAATGTGTACACGAGCGCCATCCTGCGATATAATCAATATTAATTGAGTTCGACTCAATACACACTAGTTGCGAGTTAGCTCACAGACGGCGGATGCTGTCGAACCAGTAGCACCCGTGGAAACGGGATCACATGCGGAGGAAACCGCAGGAGGAATGCACCATGAGAGTAAAAACCATGAAGGTCCTGGTAGATGGTCAAGAAGTAGAAGTGATCTGTATGAAAGACGGCAAACCGATTTACGTGGATGATGCAGGAGCAGATATCGCAGTTGACGTACCTCATATGTTCAGCAAGATCACCGCGCTGAATGCTGAGAATAAGACGCACCGCGAAACAGCTGAAGCAGCAACCACCAAGCTCGCCGCCTACAACAACATGGACCCAGTAGCAGCCGCCAAAGCACTCGAGACATTCAGCAACCTTGACTCCAAGAAGCTGATCGATGCAGGCGAGGTAGATAAGGTGAAGCAGCAGGTCTCCGCTGGTTATGAGGAGAAGATCGCCAATATGACCAAAGCCCATGCTGAGCAGATCGCAGCAAAGGACGGTCACATCTACAAGCTGGAAGTGTCCAACCGGTTCTCGTCCAGCCCGTTCATTAACGGCAAGGATGCGAAGATCATCCTTCCCCCAGACATTGCTGAAGCAACGTTCGGGAAGAACTTCAAGATCGAAGATGGCCGCATGGTTGCCTATATCGGCGAAGAGAAGATTTACTCCAAGGAGAAACCTGGCGAGCTTGCTGATTTCGAAGAAGCAATTCAGGTTGTCGTCGATAGGTACCCGCTCAAGGATCGTATCCTCCGCGGGACAAACGCAGCCGGTAATGAAACACGACAGAACAATCAACATGGCAATTTAAATACCGATACCAAGAACCTGACTTCCACCCAGAAGATCGCAAACGGATTGAAAGAACTGGGCGGGTAAGTCGCAACCAATTTCCCCCAGGAGGAAACAAGTCATGGCAACTCAGACACTCGCAGAAGCAAAGAAACTCATCAACAACCAGATCGTTCAGGGCGTTGCTGAGGATATCATCTCCATCAACCCTATCTTCGATATCCTCCCCTTCACCGGTTATGAAGGTCAGGGTCTCATCGTTAACCGTGAGAATGCACTCGGCGATGCGGGTCTTTACTCCGTCGGCGATACCATCACCCATAAGGGTGCTGCAACATTCACGCAGGTAACCTTCTCCGCAACCAAGCTGATTGGTGATGCGGAGCTTGACGGCCTGGTGGTTGCTGAATCATCTTCTGCTGGCGTCGACCAGACCGCTATCGAGATCAGCTCGAAAGCGAAGTCAATCGGTCGTCTCTTTCAGACCGGCATGGCTACTGGCACTGGTGCTACCCCTGCCATGAACTCCTTGCACTCCCTGGTGGACTCCGGGCAGTATACGACCGCGTCCGCTGGTCAGGCCCTGTCATTCGCCCTCCTGGATGAGCTGATGGACCTGATAAAGGCCAAGGATGGCCAGGTTGACTGGCTCCAGGCCCCTGCACGTACCATCCGTTCCTACAAGGTTCTGCTCCGTGCCCTTGGTGGCGCTTCCATCAACGAGGTTATCACCCTCCCTGGTGGCCGTACCGTAATCGGTTATGAAGGCGTTCCGTTCTTCAAGAACGAGTATCTCTCCGTAGTTGAAACTGCCAACGGTGCTGCACTGGCTGGCGGCGCACTGACCTCCGTATATGGCGGCGTCTTTGACGATGGCACCAACAAGGTCGGTGTTGCTGGTATCCACCCCATCAACGTCCCCGCTGGTATCCAGGTCGAGCCTATCGGTGCGCAGGAAGCCGTCGACGGCAAAATCTGGCGTGTCAAGCAGTATGCCAACTTCGCCAGTTTCAATCGCAAAGGCGTTGCACGCCTTACCTCCATCAACAACTAAGCACCGACTGAACAAAGATACTCCCCCTCCTTAGGCGACAGGTAAGGAGAGAGAGTATCCCCCAGGACAGCTCCTTGTTATAAAAGAAAGGATATGATTATGAAGCGAGTACTGCTTAATAGCCTGTTTGCACCGCAATGTGCGGTAGGCCTGCCAGAATTGCATTACGGTATCCCATTCATTGCTACGGAAACCAATGAAGAAGATAAGAAAGGGAATCCAATTCTGTGTCTGACAGCCATTCTCTCTGATGAAGATGCCCTTCTCATGGAAGAAGCTGGCCGGGTTCAGATCATAGAAGACGAAGCTGACGCTCCTGCTGCTGCTCCTGCTGACGCGCCTGCTGACGCTCCTGCTGACGCTCCTGCTGACGCTCCTGCTCCTGCTAAAAAAGGTAAGTAACTTCTCCGTAGCAATACATGAGGAATTGACAAATGGCAAATCTAACTGTTGAACTGATAAAGGATGAAGTCTCACGCTCTGCAGCAGGTGATACCGAAATGCATTACGGTTATCCGTTTACTGTTGCGGCTAATAATGCCCTCGATGCCATTATGACAGAAGCACAGGCTGCACCCTTGCTGTATTCTGGCCGTGTAAAAGTCAAGGGCGAGCTGGAAGCAGCTGTAGCTGCCCGTCTGGATGCGATCGTAAAGAGAGGGCTGTTTGATGCCGCAAGCGTTGCCCTTGCTACTGCGACACTTAACAGGGTTAATGCCCAAGCTACACTGACGGATGCTTCAGCTAAAGTAGTGGCTGCTCAAGTAATTGAGACCGCTGCTCAAGCTGCTTACGATGCGGTGGATGATATCTACGATGCTGCTGTCATTGCATTGGCAGCTGCTTCTGATGCTTATGATACTGCGATTGCTTCTGCAGTATCAACAGGAGCGACCTCTGAAACGCCGGCTGTCACGGCATTTACAGTGGGCGCCGTAACAGGAACCACTGTTGTCATCGCATCATTTACCGGGTCGGATAATAAAGCTGTTGCTGCCTACATCATCACAGAGAGCAACACAGTCCCTGCGATTGATGCTGCTGGATGGAATGCTGTTAAGCCGGTAGAATATACCTCTGCTACCGCAACCACCAAAGACATTTACCCCTGGGTGAAGGATGCCGCCGGCAGAATCTCTGGCGTATTCGCCACCCCGCGCAATGTAGCCTTTGTATAAAAGGACCAGCTCATGCCCCTCGTAATTGAAACAGGTACGATAATTACAGCTGCAGATTCATACGTGAGTCTTGAATCTGCAGCTACGTATCATCTCAATCGTGGAAACACGGCTTGGGGCTTGGCTGCCTCTGACACCCTTCGTGAGCAAGCGCTCCGTAGGGCGGTAGCCTATCTGGATGGTAAGTATTACCCACGCTGGAAGGGTGCCCAAGTAAGTCCATTGGTACAGTGCCTACAATGGCCAAGAAAAAATGCTAACTTAGGGCAAAGCACCTTTGACCTTATCCCCTCGACTCTTATTCCGCAACGGTTAAAAGATGCGCAATGTGAATTAGCATTGCGTGCATTAAGCGGTGACTTGGCTGAAGATTTAGATCGTGGTGGTTTGGTTCAAAGCGTTCAGGTTGGTCCGGTAACCCAGACCTTTTCCGATCGTGCTCCGGCTGCAAAAACTTATCAGATCGTAGAACAGCTCCTCGCCCCTTTACTGGAGCCAGCAAATGTTTGTCAACTGGTGCGAAGCTAATGGGTTTTTATGAATCGCTGCGTGATAATACCGCAGCCCCACTCATAAAAAAATACGGGCAGCAGATACTACTTCGTCCTCCGGTTATTGCATCCATTGACCCTGTAACAAGCACGATCACCCCTGGGGCTACGGTGGACTATACTGGTTACGCCATCGAAGAGGAGTATGCACAGCGCGATGTTGATGGGACCAATATAAAGCGCGGCGATAAAAAACTCCTGATCGCAGTTGATATAACAATTCCGCCTATTACCCCCGATTTCAAAGTAATCATGGCGAGCACTGTCTGGCATGTTATTGACTGCAAACCAACAAGCCCCGGTGGCATCACAATAGTCTATACAGCACAGATACGAAAATGAGCAACTCTTTTTCGGCTGATATTTCTAAATTCGCAAAGAAGTTTAATGCAGATGTAAAGACAGTAATCAGAAAGATCAGCTTCGAAGCCTTTAGTCGGATCGTGCTCAGGACCCCGGTAGATACCGGACGAGCGCGCGCAAATTGGGGCGTTCAACCTGGAACCCCAATTACTTTTGCGATTGAAGCTGAGGACAAGAGTGGATCAGCAACACTCGCTGCCACTGCTAATGGCACACTGAGTTGGGAATGTCAAGGGTCTCTTTTCTTTACCAACAACGTACCATATATCGGTGTGCTGGAGTATGGGAAGGAAGATGGAACCCCAGGGAGTACCCAAGCGCCAAACGGCATGGTTCGCGTAACAATGGAAGAGATGCTAGCCTGGATCAAAACCAATGGTAAGAAGGGTATATGAGCACAACACAGTACACTGATATCCGTGGAGCATTAGCTGCCCGATTACATGCACTGGAACCAGGAATCGTTGTCGCCTGGGAGAACTTCTCTTATACCCCTGTTGCTGGTGTTCCGTACCTCGTCCCTACGATGTTGTGGGGAGAAGGTGTGCAGGCTGAACTTGGTGAGACAGGGCGTAATTGGGAAACTGGAATATATCAATTAATGCTCTGTAATATTCCAGAAGGCGAGGGTATAAATTCGTTGAATACCTTGGCCGGTACTTTGCGCAACCATTTTAAACGGGGTACTACGTTAGTATATAATGGCGTAACTGTTACTGTCAGAAAAGTATATCTCACGCATAATATTTTGAGCATCGCCTTTTACACGCAAGTTGCTAACTAAATAATAGAAGGAGCAAATCATGTTAACTACTACAGACGGAAGCAAATCGCTTTACACCTACTTCCCTGAAGCAACCCCTGGGGTTGCTGCGGCAGGCGCTTATCAGACCTTGAGAAGCAAAGTTGGTGTCAAGCTGAACCTCAAGCGAGATACCTTTGCCTCTAAGGAACGGCGTGCAGATCGCCAGACTTCTTCACTCTCCTACGGTAACAAGTCCGGAACCTTCAGTATTCCTGTTGAGTACAGCTATGGTTCTTATGATGACATAATGGCCGCCGTAATGGGTGACACCACCGCTGCTGGATCAGCAACCTGGGGTGCCAATGTTCTCAAGATCGGTAATGCAGCGAAGACCTACTCCTGTGAAGAGACAGCCACCGAGCTTGGCATCACCGAATCCAACACTGGTCTGCAATTTGGCTCATTCAGTATCAGCCAGAAGGTCAACGGTATTGCTGAGGGCGAGTTCTCGGGCATCTTCATGGATACCGAGGCAGCGCAGACCACAGGCGTAAACATTGCCATCGATGCAACGGCCAAGACCATCACCAGAGCAACAGCCGGTTTTAATACCGTCGATAACTTCCCGCTCGTGACTGCCGGCGTACCGCTGCTCAAGGTGAGCATGAAGGGTAACACCGATGCCGGTAACAATGACACTGTGTGGACAGTGACCACTCTGACCGATACCGTGATGAGCTTCACCACCATGACAGGCGCCGTCACCAAGGTAGCTACGGCCGGCATCACCGTCAACAAGGCTTCAAATGCAACAAGCGTAGTTGCTGCTGCTACCACTGCCCCGTTTGACTCCTTCACAGGGTCTATCCAGGAGGGCGGCGTGACCATCGCTCATGTTACTGGGTGGGATTTGAAAGTTGAAAACCCGCTCGCCGCCAACTTCGCCTGCGGTTCAGCATCTGCACAGTCTGTGTCTGTAGGCGGAATCAATATCACCGGGACGCTGAATGTTTACTACATCAACCAGTCCCTGCGAAAGAAATTTCTCAAGGGTGTTGCATCATCTCTGCAGCTAATTCTCGGTTCGGTGGCGGCGACCAAGGCATATACCTTCGATCTTGGCACAGTCAAGTATACAGGGGATGATCGCGACGATACCGAGATGGCCAGAACAGAAACCCTGAGCTTCACAGCAACCTACACTGCCACTGATACAACCCTGAAAATCACGCGTACACCGTAACAGTTGGCGGAAGCCGTCTACCTCCTTCGGCTTGGGTGTTTGGGATGGTCCCAGCACCCTTACCGCCGATTTTATGCACCACATGACGAAACCAAAGGAAAAGGAGAAACACCATGGAACCAACAACTGCAACCGAAATCAAACCGTTTGACTTGGAAACACTCGATCAGACCGACACAGCTGTTATTCAGATGGTCGCCCCAGGGACAGGGGATGATATCCCAGGGTTCACAGTGGAAGTATATGGCCAGGATTCTGATGTATTCAAGGCTGAAACCAGAAAGGCTGAGAATAAGCTCACGGAGTACAGCCGTCGCAATCGTGGTAAGTATATGCCAGCTGAAATGCGAGAGGAACTTGATCGGCAGAAAGTCATCAAGTGCACCAAGGCCATCAAGGGCCTCGTTTACAGAGGAGAAGTAATTACTGATCCTGAGCGCGCTTACACGCTGCCAAAGTATGGCTGGATTTTTGAGCAAGTCTCTACAGGCATCATGGAGCGTCAAAATTTTATCAATGGCTCGTCAGCGAAGTAGCAGCATACGCTGAGAGTCACTTCAACCTTGAAAAACGACCGAAAGGTTCGACAAGAACTTATCGGCAGCAGTATGAAGATTTGGAACGCAAAGGGTTCACCCCTCCTGAATTGGAGGGGCTACCTGAGCTCCCAGAGTGTGCTAGTCATGTCTGGGACTGGTACGAACAACTAACCAACAGACGCACCACAGGGGCTATATCAGTCAACCCCATCACTTGGCCTGATTTAGAATCATGGAGTAATCTTACAGGTATCAAACCCAGGCAATGGGAGCTTGACTGTATAGCCCAGATAGACCTAGCATGGCGCATTTCAATCACACCCGAGTCCAAGGAGTAGTACATGTCAGGAACTGTTGATATAGCCACCCTTGGTCTTGAGGTCCGCTCCGATGGCGTAGTAGTCGCCAGCGATCGTCTTAAACAGCTTACCGCTGAAGGTACCAAAGCGGAAGGTGCCGCCAACAAACTCTCCTCCTCATTCTCTAATGTAGCCAAGTACATTCAATTAGCTACGGCCGCTCTTGCCTCCTGGCAGCTCTATCAGTACATCAAGGATGCTACTCTACTGGCAGCCCGCGTTGAAACGCTCCGCGTAGTGATGCACGCAGTCGGCAACAATGCTGGGTACTCTGCTGCTCAGATGGATGGCTTTACGCAACAAATAAAAAAGATGGGTATTACCACGCAAGAATCAATGAACAGCCTGATCAAGATGGCTGGTGCCCAGATGGACCTCGCTCAAGCAAGCAAGCTCGCCCGCGTTGCTCAAGATGCAGCAGTTATCGGTAACATAAATAGTTCGGAAGCCTTTGGAAGAATGATCCAAGGTATTCGTTCTGGTGAAGCTGAAATCCTTAAGACCATGGGCATCAATGTTCAGCTAGGTGATGCACAGAAAAAATATGCAGAATCGTTGGGCAAGACTACCGAGCAACTTACTGCTGCAGAAAAGACGCAAGCCAATATGAATGCTGTATTAGAATATGGCAAGAATATTGCAGGGGCTTATGAAGCCTCTATGAGTACAGCTGGGAAGATGATGCTTTCAATGAGCCGCTACACGGAAGAGTTCAAATTGAAGCTCGGAGAGGCATTCGCCCCGGCGTTAACCGTATTGATAGAACAGATGACTGTTGCACTGAAAGGTGCAGATGATGTTCTGGGTAAGAATAAGTCTACTGTATCTGCATGGGGTGATGTATTTCGTGAGGCCGTAATTTCTACCATGGCTGAATTACAGCGCTTTTCGATGCTGATTGATAAGGTTGGTGGGGCGCTTACAACCTTTAACTACATCTTCTACAAGACCCTTGAATTGACCGTTAGATTCATGACACTTGGACAGATGGGCGACGGCTTAAAAAATATGGCCGATGATGCCGCCGCCTTAAACAAGATGCTTGAAGAACGATACAAAGCTGGTATGAAAGCCCTAGAGGATTTAGGGCAGAAAAGTGCAGGGGCTCCTGCTGATGCCGGGAAACAAGCTGAGGTTGAAAGAGCCAAGCTGGCAGCCGCTGCCGCCCAGAAAGTACAGGTGGAAAAAGATGCCGCTGCAGCGGGTGCTGCACTGCGCCTAAAGGCCCAAAAAGCAGCAGCCCTTGCCGCTGAAAAAGCATATCAGCATGAAGTAGATAAAATCTACAACCAGTCCCAGGCCCACCTTGAGTCTCTGGCCTATACCGAAAAGCAGCAGCAGGATGATAAATTAGAGGCTGAAAAAGCCTTTGGTATTGCGTCAGAACAAATCTGGCAGCAAACCCAAACATATATCGAAGACAGTATCGCTTCTGAAAAGGAGCGTCTGCAAGTTCTACAGGAGATTCAAGACCTCAAGAATGAAACTCAGGCGATCAACACCTCCTTGATCCAAGACCCGTTCGCACGTGAACGGCAGATGATTCAGGATAATTATGATTTCAAAAAAGAGCTCCTTGATAAGGAGTATGATAATGCTGTTGAGAGTGCTGATAAGCGTCAAGCTTTGCTGCTGAAACTTGATGCTCTCGATAAACAGAAAACCCAAGACGGCGTCACCTTGGAAGTAAAGGCCACGAAATCCAAGTTGAGCACCATCGCGGATTACGCAGGGATGGGCGCACAGCTATTCGCAACGCTAGCTGATGCACAGGACCAGGCAAGCCGTAAAGGATTTGAATCCGCCAAAGCCATGAACATTGCTTCTGCTGTAATGTCCACTGCCGCTGGTATTATTTCCGCCTTCGCCAATCCTGGGGGTTATGCTGGCCTTGCAATGGCCGCTCTAGCCGCTGTTACGGGTGCCGCACAGATTGCTAAAATAGCTAGCACATCATTCGGTAGTACCGGATCAGTATCCGCACCCCCAGGAGCATTTAGTGTAGCCGGTGGTGGAGCTACAGGTTCGGGCGCAGGCCAAGGGATTACTGCTCCATACCAGTCCCTGCATAACTCACAGACCAGTGAGGATATGGATCGTATCGCCGGGAGCATGGATGGTGCCGCAATCGCCATGAACAAAGCCGCTGAAAGTTTATTGAGTATCGGTGAAATGTTCAAATCCAACATCATGACGATGTTGATGCAGATCGCCCCAGGGAGATTTACGGGTACCAATCAATCAGGGCCCGCAGCAATTGACAATCTTACCCAGTTTGATAATCGCGCTATGGATAATTTTAAGATCAGTACAGCTCTTTCCGACCTGTCAGGAACTGCAGCGGCAGCCCATCTCAATGAGTTGATTGCTTCAAAAATAGGAGAAATGGCTTTCGGAAGCAAGACATATACCCAAGGTGCCGGTATTACTGCGCAGCTGGTTAACGGTGAATTTCAGACTGGCGGATACCTGAAAAAGCACAAGGATGGCGGCTGGTTCACAGACAGCAAGACCAGTTACCAGAATACCCCTGTTGATGCTGCATTCCAAGAAGGCATGACCACCTTCTTCTCTGGCATCAAAACCGATATGCTGACTGCTTCCAAGCTGTTCGGCATGAGTGCTGTCGATGTGGAGTCTGGTTTCGCCGGAGCAAATACCAAGCTTGGTAGGGTTGCAACCGCTGGCGTTAAGCCCGAAGATTATCAAAAGGCTTGGGAAATACAGGTGACAGCTGCCGCTAATGCACTGGCCAACACCATCCCAGGGCTCAAAGATTTCCAGCTGGGCGGCGAGGAGCTGTTCGCTACATACTCAAGACTCTCCAATTCTATGCTCAATGTCAATGAGGCGTTAACTCTTGTTGGTGCAACTCTCATCCCAACTACAGGTGCAATCAATGATCTGGCCTACACCCTGGAGACCTCAATGGGCGGTGTTGAGGCCTTCAAAGAAAAAATGGATACCTATTTCACCTCCATCTTCACCGAATCTGAGCAAGAGGCCGCAAAATTAGCAGCTGCAACAAGAACCGTCAACTATGCATTCGCAGAGATGGAGGGCACGACGATACCAAAAACAAGAACAGAGTTCAAGGCATTGGTCTCTGGGCTTGACTTAACTACCGAATCAGGAGCAGCAACCTTCGCCTCATTGATAAATGCATCGGAAGCATTTGGCATTATGATGGATTCAGCGGATAAGGCCACGGAAAAACTGTTAGAAATCTCTCAAGCTATGGAAGATTTGCAGGTACGAAACCTGTCAGCGATGGGTCAAACTATTGCCGCACAACGTATGAGCAACCAGCTGGAGCTGCAACGTGCAGTCGCTGATGCAGAGAAGAATGCGATGGGGGCTGAGTATATCACCCGCCTCAAGAACACAATGGCCCTTGAGAATGCCGCTTGGGAGTTGTCAATATCCATTGATGCTGAGAAGAAACGGATCACAGAGCAAACGGCACGTGACCTCGAGGGCCTCTCTGAGAGGTCTGAAAAGTCCAAAGCAAAGGTTCAGGCCGACTATGACCTCAAGATAAAAGCCCTACAGGAAACACAAAACAAGGCCATTGAGAGTGCTCAAAAATCCATCGATGGCTTGGCTGATTCTGCAAGCAAGCTGAGATCGTTTGCTGATTCCTTGAAAAGCACCCTTGAAGAAATGCGACCATACTCCATGGCTGAGGCTCAGGGGCTCGCGGACAGAGCCATAAAGACAGGAAATATCAGCAACCAGGATGATCTGTCGAGGGCCGTGCAGACTTTCTCGGGTATCAATACCTCTAACTATGCAACCAAGGTAGACTTTGATCGTGACCGGCTGACCAATGCGAACAGGGTTGAGGCGCTGGGGAAGATCGCAGATGGACAGGCATCCGCTGCTGAGCGCGCTCTCCAATACGCTAAAGACCAGCTCGAAACTATGATAACTAACCATGAAAAAGAAATGGAGGCACTGAAAGCTGAGTCTACGAAGCAACAGGAGAGCATAACGCTGTCAGCCAATAGCCAGATCACGGCTATCAATCAGGCATCCGCTGCTCAAATAGCCGGGCTTGACAGCCAAATGTCTGCTGCAGTAACACAAATCACGGCTCTTTACAGCATCAATAATTCTGTGCTATCCGTAGCAGCAGCGATGCAGGGCTTTATGTCAACTGCTGGTGTTGCAATGAATCCATCCACAGTCACAAGTACCCTGCCGAAATTTGCAAGTGGTGGAATCACCAATCGGCCTGCAATCTTTGGTGAAGCTGGTCTAGAAGCAGCAATCCCAATGCCTGGGGGTTACATTCCAGTAAGAATAAGTGGCATGGCGGACAATTACAATGCCCTCCTTGTGGAAATGGCCGGGATGCGTGCTGAACTCAAAGCGCTACTCATCCAGATCAACAAGAACACCAAAGCTTCAACTGATATAGCTGAGGATTGGGATGCTAATGGTACACCCGATGTGAGGGTTGCATGAAGCTGATCCGCAAAAATACAATTACCGATAACTTGGGTGCCTTCACTCGTGCATCCACAAAGACATACGTTGATTACGATGGTGTGCTGAAAACTGCTGCCATTGATGAACCCGCATATGACTTCTCTGGTGGGGTATTCAATGGTTTGCTGATTGAGGGTGAGGCCACAAATCTGTTTTCCTACAGCAATGACTTCAACAACGCCGCATGGGCTAAAGCCAATTTAACTGCTGTCCAAGATGTAGTTGGTCCTGATGGTGTTGCTAATTCCGGGTGGACTATAACCGCAACCGGAACAGGAGTCCTTTATAGAGCGTCTGGCGTTACTGGGGTCTATGGTTATTCAATCCATGCAAAAGCCGGGGTAAATAGTTGGCTTAGATTAATGGCAGGGACCTCTGTGTGGTTTAATTTGGCCACAGGGACGTTAGGCACACAACAAGCAGGCGTCACCGGCAAAATTGAACTAATTGGCAATGGTTGGTACAAATGTTCAATATTGGCTGCCGCAACCGTTCCAGCTTATAATATATCGGCGTACCCTGTTGCGGCCAATGCCGTGACTTCTGTTGTCGGTAACAGTATTTTAGTCAGTGACACCCAGTGGGAAGCGGGGGCAATAACCTCCTACATTCCAACAACTACAGCAGCAGTAACAAGAGCGGCAGATGTAAATGGCACAACGATGTTGAGCAACGTGCCTGAAACTGAATATACAGCATGGAGTGGGATAACTGCATACGTGATTGGTAACAAGTGTATAAGGCTCCACAAGATTTATTCCTGCTTGGTGAACAACACTAACTATGCCCCTGAAAGCAATTCAACAGGAGCAGCCCCTAAGTGGCTCGATGAAGGCTACGACAACACGTGGAAGATGTTCGACGAGGTGGTTGGCTCCCAGACCTCCCAGGCCACCAAGATAAGCGTCGCTATAAAGGCAGGCAGGTTCGACAGCCTGGGGCTATTAGATTTGGACGTGGATCACATCTATGCTACCCTACATGATCCTATAGAAGGCCTGGTGTTCAGGGAGCACATCGATGTTGCAAACAAGACCTATACAGCACCGAGCGACAGCTACCTGTTCGCTCCGATTATCTTGCAGAAGAATGTGATACTTGCAGGGATAGGTCAGTATCCGAATGCCACCTTGTCGCTTGTTCTGGTGAAGGCAGGAATGGCTTTGATCGGCACCATGATAGTCGGAGCGCAGCGCGATCTAGGAATGACGCTGCAGAACCCTACCATCGATATCAAGGATTTCTCCAAGAAGGATGTCGGTGCATTGGGGGATTTCTCTGTCCTGGAACGTGCTTTCTCGAAAAGGATGAACTGTGAACTCCAGCTGTCTAGCAGCAAAATGGACAGCCTGTATCGTCTCCTGGCTCGGCATCGCGCAAGCCTTGATGTGTGGATCGGTGCCGATGATAAGTTCAGCGCCATGATCCTTTATGGGTTTTATCGCAACTTCAGGCTTTCGCTACCCTTACCTAACGATGCGCGCTGCACTCTAGAAGTTGAGGGGTTATCATGAAAGCCATCGATCCTATCGTTATAAATACAGCAATAGATTTCACCAGAGCATCCATAGCAACCTATACTGATTCTGATCGTGTGTTGCAAACTGCGGCCATTGATGAACCTCGTTATGATTATGCTGGCGGTGTGTTTAATGGGTTGCTGGTTGAGGATGCGGCTACAAATCTAGCAAAATCAAGTGAGAATTTCAGCAATGCTACATACTGGACTCCTTCTGGTTTACAGGCATTTGGTGCAGGCTCCATCGCCAATGCAACGACTGCCCCTGATGGTAACAATACCGCAGATTTTATTTGTGAAAATACTGCTTTAATTGCCCATCGTTTGTTAGTTCCGGCAGGGAACGCCCTTGTATTAAATGCAGATGATGTAGTTGCATTTTCTGTGTATGCCAAAGCAGGCACCCGTAATTACATTTTTATCAGGCTGAATGCTGCTGGTGGCGATCCTGTAAATGGAAATGTGAGATTAACAGATGGTGCTGTTACACAAACCCTTAGCGGCGTTATTACAACAGAATATCAAGGTGATGGGTGGTGGCGAATTATCGGAGTAGGCACTGCACTGACTACAGCCACAGCTTATATGGAGTATAGGATCAGTAATGCTGACACTTACGCAAATTACACAGGTGATGGGGTTTCCGGTATTTACGTTTGGGGAGCACAACTTGAATTAGGCTCAGAAGCAACATCCTACATCCCAACAACCACAGCAGCAGTAACAAGAGCCGCCGATGTAGTGGGTTCTGGAATGTTATTGAGCAATGTCCCTGAAACTGAGTATGTAACGTGGGATGGTGTTACAACATATGCTTTGGGTGACTTGAAGATTTACAACCATAAAGTTTACGAATCATTACAAGCAGGTAACTTGAACCATGACCCGGTAACAGCTACAACATGGTGGCTTGATACAGGCTACGATAACCGCTGGAAAATGTTTGATACAGGCACGAGTTCTCAGACCACTCAAGCGGAAAATATCACCGTGACCATACGTCCTGGGGAGATGGACTCCCAGGCGCTGCTAGATATTGAGGGCTCAATCCTGGATATCGCCTTGGTTGACCCTGTTGCAGGTGTTGTGTATTCGGAGACAGTGAGCGTAGTTGATAACGCCTTTATCACTAGCTCATATCTGTACTTTTTTGAGCCCATCGATTACATCGATGTTGTTGTAAGATTAAACCTCCCAAGCTACCCGAATGCCTTGCTATCCATCAGCCTTCGGCATCCAGGAGCTTATGCAAAGATAGGCACCATGGGCATAGGGAGTGTTATTGACCTCGGCCCAAGCTCAGAAGGCATGTCGGCAGGTATAAAGGACTACAGCAAGAAGGAGCAGGACGACTTTGGGAATTATTCGGTGCTGGAGCGCGTATACAGCAAGACTATCGAATGCGAGACCATGATACCAAATACGCAGGTAGATGATGTTCACGATATGCGATCTACATACCGCGCACGACCACTGATCTACATAGCGGACCCTGAGTTCGCCTGCATGACAGCCTATGGATTTTATACACGATTTGGAATAGCGATACCTTACCCAGATGATTCACTTTGTAACATAACGATTGAGGGGTTGACATGACCATATCATTGATTGAAACAGTATTAATCCCGGCGTTACGCTCATCGCCGGGAACATTCCCTGCCAAGATGGAACAGTGGATGATAGATCACCCTACTTGGACAGCAGAACTGAATGCTATCGTTACCGATATAAATACGGCATCAGGCTTCGTCGGTGCGGCAATGGCGGCAAAGTGGGTATCCGGAACAACGTACACGGATGGTGTGCTTGTGTGGAGTCCTACTACTCGCTTAACGTATCGCAGAAAAGGAACAGGCGCAGGTACAACTGATCCTGCTTCTGATACAACCAATTGGGCGCATTACCCAGTTGCTACACAGGCTGAGGCCGAGGCAGGTACTTCTGACTTGGTGATGATGAGTCCGTTGCGAGCCCAACAGCATCTTGCGTATCAGTTCCCCAAATTACCTGGCGTTTATTCTGCAAGGACTACAAATACAATTCTCGCAGCCGCAGATAATAGAACTTTCATTGATGTGACCTCTGATACATTTAGCCAAACCCTAACCGCTGCTGCTACGTTGGGGGCAGGCTGGCATTGCTTCTACAGCAATAGTGGAACTGGCGTGGTTACGATTGATCCTAATGGTGCGGAAACAATCAACGGTTCGGCTACACTGGCTTTGTATGAAGGGGAAAGTGGTTATCTGTACTGTACTGGAACAGCCTTTTTGTTTCTGTATGCAGGGAGAGTTAAGAAGTCTGGGGCGGGTAGTATCATATTAGCAACGTCTGCCGGTTCTTCTGTGACTGTACCTGCTTCTGGTACGTTGGCAACAACCGGGCAAATTCTTCCTGTAGCTAGTCAAAGTGATATGGAAACAGCCACGAATAACGGAGCAATAACAACACCACTTGCTGTCAAATGGCATCCTGGGGTTGCTAAAGCGTGGGTTCAATGTGGTGCTACTGGCAACATTATATCAAGCCACAACATTACATCACTGACTGATGACGGAACTGGTCAAGTAACAGTCACAATTGCTACCGATTTTTCATCTGCTAATTACGTGATAACAGCAATGACTGGAGGTGGTGCCGCCGCAACATTTCCAATTCTGGTAGGGGCTGCAACTGCGGGTGCATTTACTATCGGAGCTATAAACTTAGCTGGAGCACAAGCTGACCCGGGAAGTTATCGAATATCTTGTTTTGGAGACCAATAACATGATGAAACTGTGTATTAAAACACCAACTGGTGTAGCAATTATGACTGTTGTATTCCCTCATGAATTTACTGAAAGAGAGGATATAACACTTGAAGAATTGAACACCTTTGCCGATAACGAGGTTGCCCGGTGGTCTGCCGCAAACCCTGGCAAATATATCAGCCATCGTGAGATAACCGATGCTGACATTCCTACAGATCGTTTAAAGCGGCACTTGTGGGCTGACATTACGGATTTGCCCTGTATTGACATACTTCCCGACCCTGAACCAACCAGAGAAGATAAGAAGAAAGCCAGACAGGAACTTGTCGATGTAATCAAAGTAACCACCTCAACAGGTAAGGAATTTGATGGTGATGAAATCAGCCAAACCAGAATGGCTCGTGCAATCATCGGAATGCAGGCCACAGGACAACCGACATTGACATGGGTACTTGCTGACAATACTCCAACAGAAGCAACACTGGTTGAACTCACGGAAGCAATGTGTCTTGCTGGTGCGGCTCAGGCGGCTGTATGGGTAATACCTGAATGAAGAAAACTCCGTGGTATCCATTCTATATATGTGAGCATGTGGTCCTTGAACCAAGGTTATATCCTTGGTGTCCGAAAAAGAAAGAAAACTGTAAGTATGCCTTTAATGCAGATAAGTGTGAGGATGCTAAATGAGATATCTTTATTTGATTGTTATTCTGGTCATGCTGAACGGTTGTTCTTTGAAACAGATCACGTACACCGCTGCACTGACAACACTTGCCGCTGATTGGGCGCAGACTAAAGACCTGAGAGAGATGGGCCATTATGAAAAGAACCCTATTATGGGAAAGCAGCCCTCCCAGGAGATTGTCGACTTATATTTTGGATCGATATTCTTAGCAGTAGTTGCAAGCCATTATGTTCTCAATGACAAATGGGCTCCTTGGGTGTATGGAGCTATCACACTTATTGAAACACGTTCTGTGTGGAGAAATGCTAGCAGAGGTATAGGTTTGAATTTCAAAGTATTCCAGTATTAATATCTTACAACCGGAGGTAATCAATGCCAAACCATGACACTGATGTAGAAAAGCTGAGGGAAATCATTGATGACCTTCCTGACAGTAGCGACCATGCAGGAATGGAGCGTAGAGAGTATTCACTCACAAAAGGTGATGTTCTGCTGATATACAAGATTGCTAAAATTGCGGGTGGTCATGATTGCCCATTCCAAGAAGAAGAATCACGAACGTTACAGAGTGTCGCAAAGAACATCAATAGAACTCATACGCTAGCATACACTGCAATTGTTTTGGGTTTGGTGGGGGCTACTCTTAGTGGGTTATTACTTCTAGCTAAGTATATCATTGTTGAATTTGTGAAACATGGAGGTTCTTTGAAATGAGCATATTCGGAAAGGTATCAACATCAAATCTTGCAACGTGCCATCCTGATCTTCAACGACTTGCAAATGAGGTCATAAAATACTTTGACCACTCTGTAATTTGTGGTCACAGAAACAAGAAGGATCAGGACAAGGCCGTAGCTGATGGCAACAGCACAATTGAATGGCCCAAGGGTAAGCACAACAAGTTCCCGAGTGAAGCAATCGACGTTTCTCCGTATCCGATCAACTGGAAAGATGAAGAGGCATTCTCATTGCTTGCCGGCGTATACCTAGGCGTTGCAGCAATGATGGGCATCAAGATCAGAATAGGTGCGGATTGGGATGGGGACTTCAACACCCTCGAACATTCATTCAAGGACAGACCTCATATCGAGTTAGTCATATAAGGAGGGTGCTATGGTCACGCTCAAGAAAGAGGATATCCGAAGTGATCTTGCACTAGCAATAGCAGTGCTTCGTACCAAGTATCATGTAACTGTCGTAGGCCATGAAAATTGTCCTTATCTTGAGAATGAACAGAAAGCGCTTGATGGTATTCTGCGCTTATTGAGGAGGCTGAACGAGTAGGCATAGCTGCAAAGACTACAGACCAGATCATTCAGGTGTAGGCACCAATTACAGATGCATTTGTGGTATAAGTTATATCTGTGTCAGAAGATGGCCGTAGAAAAAGTGGGTAAAACTAAGGTAGAAGGGGGTTTGCAATGGATTGGATTATTGGAAAAGGGTTGCGGTGGGTAGGCGGGAAGTTCGACGGGTACAAAACCAAGATCGGCGGGTTTGGTCTGATACTGCTTGGTATCATTGGCATTATCAACTTCATATGGCCGGACATAGTTCCTGGCGTACCGCATATGTCGCTTGAGGAAAGCATAGGGTCAGTGACAGGCGGTTGCGTTGCTCTTGGTATTGGCGGCAAGATCGACAAGAACACCGCCGCAGTTAAAGAGGCATCAAGTGTCGCCAAAGCTGAGTAAAGAGGAACTGGAAAGGGTCTTGGGCAAAGACCAGAAGATCACTTTCCAGAAGACGTGGAACATTGATTGGGAATACCCAGTCATCAACTTCTTCAAACGAATAAAGGAGATACTCTCATGTGGGAAAAAATGAAATTAATGATGTCACGAATGGGTACATTTCTTTGGCCCGTGATAAAAGAGTTTCTTCGTGCAAGTGCGCCTGTTGTGGAAGCGGCTGCGCTTGCTGCCGTTAGAATAACGATTGCAAAATATGCGGGTAGTGTTGCAAGTAACTCTGTAAAACATGACGACGCGTATGATCTTGTGCTGGATGAACTGAAGAAACAGGGCCTGCAGATGACAAAGGACTTCTCTGAAAAAATGATCGATACGGCCATTGCGGCCGCAGTTGAACAGCTTAAATAGGTTTACTTTCCGTGAGACTCGTGGTATTATAATTAAAGGAGTTCATCATGAAAAACATCATACTGGCAATAATCTTAACACTGGCACTGGCTACAACGGCATCCGCCACCACGGTCAAACTTCAGTGGGACGCCAATGCTGCATCAGAACAAGTAACAGAGTATCGTGTCTATCAAGACGGCGTAAAGGTAGCCACGGTAATATCCCCAGCAACTACAGTAACGCTGCCATCAGTAACACCGTCCGCCCATTCGTTCTATGTGACCGCTGCCAATATGACTGGAGAATCTGCACCAAGTAACACAGTAACCATGCCAGGTATGCCGGGAGCACCAGCGGGGATGAAGATCACCGTGACAGTTACAGTAGACGTTCAGTAAAGGAGCAACCAAGATGACACCAAAAATAGAGAACAGATCATACAGCTACCAGGGCTACAATGTCTGCTCAGTCTCGGCCACTCTCAACATCTACGCCGGGGAAGCCGTGATTGCCTCAACAGGCATCTCCGCCAGCTACAACATCTCTGAACCTGATTTCCAACAGGAGATTACCCGCCAACTCAATGAGCAGGTATTTTCGTATCTCGGCAAATTACAGGAGTTAGAGACATTGCGAGTAGCAAGATTTCCGACAAGCACAGACTTTGAATCAGCGGTCAATCAGATATTTGATCCGATCCAGACGGTGATAGGGGGCTGATATGACATGGAGCGCAAAAGCAACGCTAACCGGATTAAATACCGAACTCAGCGAAACAACCAACGTGGACGCCAACTATACAGCCACAAACCATTTCACTCAATGGGACACGCTCAACCCCGGCGAATCTGCGGAATTGCAGATAGGTGTAGCTTTTGGCGCGACCGGTGCTGATATCTCATACCGGATCATCACCACGCTGGACGATAGCTCCGAAGTTGCCAACACAGTTGCAACGACTGCTGGCTCTGTGCCGTTTGTGGCTTCCACAACACAGTACCGCCCTCATAAGGTCTCTGGATGCTCTAAATTCCGGGTTGAGGTGCGGAAGTACGGCGTGACTGCCGGAGCGTATACCCCGAACGTGTATGTTAAAAAAGACGGGATTTCTATCTGATGGGCTACTGGACCCGTAAAAAGGTAGATTGGACCAGCAAGCCACCGCTTGGCACTCCCCTGCGCTCTGATGGACATTGGGGTGTTGAGGGGTTGGCGGGTGCTTGGGCGTTTAATGAGGGTGCAGGTGCTACGGCCTTTGACTCTGTTGGTCATGCCAATGCCACACTAAAAACAGCAGCATTTTTTAATAGTAACGGGCTGCAATGCGTTGATGCTGCTGGTGGACACGCGATAACCGGGCAAGGGACCACACCATCTCAACTTACAGGCCCACAGACAGTAATAGCTCGTGCAAGCAGGCCAGAGGTTGGTGCAGCGGCGTATGAAGGATTATACTCAGTTAGGTATACTACAGCACCTGTATCATTGAGGACAGGCGAGGGGCCATCTATACAATGTGCTTGGATATCATCAAATGGGGCCGCAGTAACACCCTATATTGTTGGGGGATTCCCCTATGATGCTGTATGCACAGTCGGGTATGTATTTGATGGTGTAGGTGTAAAACTCTACTCCTCCGCCAAACCTTCTGGGGATGCAAACGATTATAAAGTTACGGCTACAGCAACACGGTATATTGATACAACAGCCCAGATTGGTCTTGGTGGGGATGCCCGGTTTTTTTCAACAGGTGTATACAGTTCAAACATAAATCTCCAGGTAGTATTGGTGCACTCAAGAGCCCTCTCCGCCTCCGAAATAGCCAGCTTATCCGCAAACCCCTGGCAGATATACGAGCCAGAGATCAAGTGGGTGTGGGTGGAGGATGGGGGAACACCAACATTCAAGCCATTCTGGGCATTGCAATCAAACCAAATAATTCAGCCAGGAGCATTCCTATGAGGCGTAATATAGCGGGTCAATTTATCGGATGCCAGTTACTCTCAAAAACTGACGGCACTCCTGTTGTCACCGGGGATACCACGGTTTATGTAACGGGTGATGCCGGGACTCAAGCAGCTGGTTCGGTTGGCGCTGGAGCCTGTGTTCATGAGGGCAATGGTTACTGGTCATATGCACCAGCCCAGGCTGAGACCAACTACACTCAGGTGGCGTTCACGTTCACCAACACAGCAGCTTGCAATGCAACGGTACAAACATTCCCTGTAGTTGATCCTCTGACAGCTGTGGAAGTAAGGACGGAGTTAGACACCAACAGTACCAAGCTTGCAAATCTCGATGCTGCTGTGTCAACCAGATCAACATATGCCGGTGGAGCGGTAGCCTCAGTCACAGCAGGAGTAACAGTCACCACCAACAATGACAAGTCCAACTATACGCTTGCTGCAGGTCATGGGCTGGCGGTAGATAGCACAGTTGCCAAAGAGACTACTCTTGGAGTGGTGGCTGGATATCTTGATACAGAGATTAGCGCAATCAAGCTCAAGACTGACAACCTCCCAGCACAGCCAGCAGCAGTGGGCTCCAATATGGGTTCTGTTGCTTCAGTCACAGCCGGAGTAATAGTAGCTGACAAGACCGGGTTCAGTCTTGCCACAGCACCACCAACGGCTGCGGAAACAGCTACAGCGGTGTGGGCAAACGCTACCCGTTCATTGACTACCTTTGGCTCATTGGTTGCTGATATAGCCACCGCAGTATGGGGAGCAGCAACCAGAACTCTGTCAGCATTTGGGTTCACAGTTCCTGCGACTGTTGCAGATAAAACAGGATACTCATTGGCTACTGCACCACCCACAGTATTGCAAATCAGAACTGAAATGGATACCAACAGCACCAAGCTTACCAACCTAGATGCTACAATAAGCTCTAGGTCAACCCTTGCGGCAGGTGCAGCAATGACCTTGACTGGAGCCTATGATGCGGCAAAGACCTCAGCTACCCAGGCTAGTGTGGATGCTATTCCAACCACCCCTCTGCTAGCTGCCAACTACATAGCTCCTGATAACACCAGCACAGCAGCAATCAAGCTCAAGACAGACCAGTTGGTGTTTGTTGGTGGTAAGGTTGAGGCTAATGCTACAGCAACGGTGGATACCACAGCAGTAGCTACTGGGGTTCTTGATGCACTACTTGCAGACCACACAGTGGAAGGCAGTCTTGCAGTCAAGATTTCAGACCTCACAGCAGGGGTTGACCCCATGGCTACTGTGGTTGCTGGCTCTGATCCCCCAGTTACTCGTGGTGATATGATCGACTCCTTCTACATCCCAGATTATATTGGTCCTGTGGTGACTATCCCAGCCCCCACCAACCCTGACAACCAGCGGCTATATGGTTCGATCAAAGAGCTTGGGGCTGTATGGGCTGAAGGGGATACGCTCACCCTGACCCCAACCGGCACGCAAACAGCCAATGGTTCAATCTTAAGCAATCAATCTGTTGTCTGCTCAGTAGCCACTACTGGCAGCATCATCGATCCGGCAGATGGCCTCGCAGGTACACTGGTTGACAAAGGTGCAATGATAACCATCGAGTGTAAGCGAGGCACTAATCCAGTGGTAACATATTTCAGCAAGACAATTACGATCACTGCTGACGATACCAAGGATGTAAGCACGTATTGATGGTTCGTACATATATAGGGAATATTTTTATACTTTTTTCTTTTCTCCATTTTTTTAAAAGTGCATATTATTGTATTTTGCGTATTTATGATAAAAATTACAATGACTTATCATAAATATTCTATTACCCTCAACGTATTTGTTGTTAGCCTGGGGTGCTTTCTTTTTCTTCGATGTTTTTTATTTTTATTTTTTATGTGCATGTATATGATAAAATATTAAACGATAATAATAAAATGGTCGTATACAATAGGCCTTCTTTTATGCTATCATAACAACGATAAAAGGATTAAGGACTGCATACTAATTTAATAGGAGCTGCATTATGATTACCCTTGAACAAGGCCTAGGTATTTTTGTCTGCTGTCTTTTAATCTATATCCTCTGGTATCTGTGGCTAGAGTATAAGATCGGCATCAACGTGCAACAGCTGTCCTGTGGGTGCAGAGCTCTCTCCCCCAGGAGAGAACCTGATAGGATTGCATGGTACTTACGGACGGAAAGGATACGCAGCTTCCAAAGCGTTTATATATGCAACCAATGCGGGGCAGTTTTGAAAGGGCTGCGGCGATGATCGATTACAAGTACAAAACAGACCCTTTCGATCATCAGCATGAGCGGTTCTTGCTGTATCGTGACAGAGAAGCTCACGCCCATCTATGGGAGCAACGGACAGGCAAATCTAAGATCACTATAGACACCATGGCATATCAGCATTCACGTGGCAACATAACAGGGGCATTAGTCATTGCACCTAATGGCGTGCATCTGAATTGGGTGAAGAATGAGATACCTACACACATGCCAGAATATACCGGCTGCGAGGCCTTTGCTTATGAGTCTACACCCAAGGCCATGCAGAAGAAAGAGCTTGAACGCCTGATGAAGACCACGAGTCATGGTCTACGTGTGCTGTCTATGAATATCGAAGCTATCCGTACGCCTAAGGGGTTCGCCTTCGCAAAACAATTCCTACAGTCTTATCGCAGCATGCTCACTATTGATGAGGGCTCGATAATAAAGACCTTCAATGCCAGTCAGACTGAAGCCGTGCTTAAACTAGCTGGATTAGCCCCGATACGACGTTTACTGAATGGTACTCCGGTTACGCAGTCACCGCTAGACATATTCCCACAGTTCACCTTCTTGGACCCGCATATCCTCCGCACGTCGAGCTGGTACGCTTTCCGCAATCGTTATGCTATACTTGAGACCCAAGGCCAGATGAAGCGGTTCATATGTGGTAAGCTTGATGGCATCGCTGGAAAGCTCGGCTCATATTCATGGGGTCCTCCAATACTGTCTGAGGAGAATGGGGTGATAACGGCAGGACAACAGCCGATGGAAGATGGCCGGAATATAGACTTCATTTTGGTGCAGAAAAAGATGCGGACACTATATGACCTCAATTGGAGTATAGAAGGCAAGCATGGCGGCACTGAGCTTATAGTGTTGCAGCCTGGGGATGTGTACACCGTCATCGCTGGCTACCAGAAACTTGATGAGCTCAAAGCATTGATCGATCCGCACTCTGATCGTGTCCTGAAGGTTGATTGTCTTGACCTCCCTGAGAAGGTATACCAGAAGCGCTACGTGCCATTATCGACCAAGCAGCAGCAGATGTATAATGAGCTGAAGCGCCGCAGCCTGGTAGAGGTCAACGGTAAGTTCGTGACTGCATCTAATGCCCTCGTGAAGATGCTGCGCCTCCAACAGATAATCGGGGGCTTCTACGTCCCTGATGAGAGCATTCAGCTCGGATTGTTCGAGGATAACAATCTGGAGCGCATCGCCGATAACTTTGCAGATTTAGATGGTATTCCGATCGATAAGGTGAACCCCAGGATAGAATCCCTCCTGGAGGATATCGAGCAGACTTTTGGAAAGGTGCTTATCTGGGCACGATTCAAGTCTGAGCTCCGAGCGATCGCTAAGGCGCTTCGGGAAAAATATGGCCCTGATGCCGTGGGTGAAGCTCACGGTGGGCAGAAGTCCGAGCAGCGACAGATCACGATAGATTTGTTCCGTGAGGCTGAGTTACCACGGTTTCTGGTGGCTAATCCAGCAGCCAAAGGGGTCAGCCGAGGACAGAATCTGTGTTCAGCTGCAACTGAGCACTACTACAGCAACAGCTTCTCCCTTGAGGATAGATTACAGAGCGAGGATCGTCCGCACAGTCCAGGGCAGAAGAACAACCTGGGGGTAATCGATTGGATCGCGCCCGATACACTCGATGAGAAGGTTGTTCAGGCCCTCAGAGATAAGAAAGAACTCGCAGACATGATTACCGGCGATAAGCTAATCAATTGGATTTAGAAAATAATTGCTCGCAAGTAAAATAACTATGTACAAAGAAGAAAAAGCTATATATAGTCAGATCATTGTTAATAGGAGCTGCAATCATGAGTGAAAAATCAAGAGTATTCGTAGTACAGGAACCGACAAAATTTGACCACGCACAGCAGAAATTGGTCACTGTGTTCAACTTCAATAAGGCGGCCAAATACGGTGAAATCATCATACTGCTGCCGCAAGGTCAGGTCGCATTGAGCCCAGCACCTACGATCTTTGCACTGAAGGAAGGTTTGCGGGATTTCTGTGATGATGACTATTTGATCCCTGCTGGTGACCCTTCAGCTATAGCCATGGCCGTTGCGATCGCCTCGGCTAACAACAGAGGGCGCTTCAAGCTGCTCAAGCATGACCGCGATGCACGTGATTACATAAAGGTTGAGGTGGATATCAACAAGAAGCTCGGCACTACACCACTGACGTCGGGCACATTTACTGCTTAAGGGAGGATTGTATGACGGAGAAGAACAGCTTCATGGATCAGATAGCAAATGCAGGTATTGATGAGGAGCCTGCAATCGATGAGCTCGCACGGGTGACACAGCTCGCTCAGAAACAGCTCGAGCTGCTCGGCGAGGGCATAACCAAGGGACCTACTGGTGATGCGATACAGGGACTACGTGACTGGGCCAAAAGAGAGAAGGTTCAGCCGCTGGAATCGCTCAAGGGGTTCAGCATCGCTAATCTAATCGGAGCTCTTGTTGAGCGCCTCTCTGAATATCGCAAGCTGAGTGAGATTGATCTGCCTGCTGCGATGGCTGCTGTCGGCGGCGTGGGTCTATCACAGTTCAAGCTGTCAAATGGTTACACGGTAACCATTAAGGAAGATATTCGGGCTGCATTGAAGGTCAATATGTGGACCTTGCTGCTTCCGTGGATGGATGAACATGGCCTCGGGGACATAGTGAACGATGAGATTAAATTCAGCCTTGACCGCCGAAAGGAACAGTTCCCGCTGACAACCGACATAGCAACAGAGTTATTCATGGTCGCCAAGGAGAACAAGATCATACCAGCGGATGCCGTAGGCATGACCAAGGGTGAGGCGATCATTGCCTTCTCCAAGGTATTCTGCGAAACTGCCGGCGAGGAGAAGCTCTCGATCAATGCCGCTACACTCAAAGCAATGGTCAAGGAGCGGCGTGAGAAGGGAGTGGAGTTCCCCCAGGACTTGTTCAGCATTATGGACTTCAAGAAGGCCTTGGTAGAGCCACCGAAAGCTACTGCATCTAAGAAGAAATAAATCCAATTTAGGCAGTGTTACGCTATCGGAGTAGCGGGGGCGGCATCGATGCTCATGGCAATAAGATGCTCACGCGCCGCCTGCATAAAATCAATGATTATAGGAGAGTAACATGCCAAATTTAGAGCTGACCATATCACCTGAGTATGTAGGAGACTGGAACATACAGGCCGCTATCAGAGAGATATATCAGAACGCCCTCGATCAGCAGACAGTGGACCCTGAGAATGAGCTGTTGTTCGATTATAACCCGCAGACCTTGGTGCTTCGTATAGGCAACAGGAAGAGCGCGCTGGATGTGTCCACGCTTGTCCTGGGGAAGACGAGCAAGGCCAAGAATGAGAACGTCATAGGGCAGTTTGGGGAGGGCTACAAGTTGGCCTTGGCTGTTTTGCTACGTCTAGGGAAGACCGTCACCATCTACAACAATCCCTCTGTTTGGACCCCAACTATCAAGATCAGTGAGGCCTTCAATACTGCAGTCCTCAATATCAATATTATCAAGTACCGCTTCAAAGCCTGTCCTGAACATGATCTGATTTTCAGCATAAATGGTATAACGGCAGAGGAGTACGCTACCATTGTAGACAGCAACAGGAACCTACACACTGATAATCAGCACGTGTTCCTGATAGCGACTCAAGGTGTAATTCTTCTTGATCCTAAGTACAAGGGACAGATATTCGTTAGAGGCCTGCACATCACCACCCTTCCTAAGGCGGCCTATGGTTACGATTTCGAACCGAAGCATGTCAAGATCGGTCGTGACCGCGATCTGATTAACGAGTTCGATATCTATTACAAGACAGCAGCGATGTGGGCTGGTCAGGCGGGGCATGCTGAAATCATCAAGAAGATGATAGAAGATAAGGCACCAGATATTGAGCACATTGATAGCTATGTCTGGCAGATACCGACTGAGACCGTCAAGTATATCGGCGGCAGCTGGTATTGTGAGCACGGCTGTACTGCTTACCCGGTAACAAGCCAGCGGGAAGCTGACAGCGCTCGGTCGCTCTACGGTAATGGTGCGAAGATCATCATTGTATCTGAGCAGCTCATGGCAATCCTTAAGCGCACGGATGAATATAAGAACTTCACGGCAACGAGCATCACCAAGGAAAAGCCATATGATCTGCTGCGAAGGCTGCTCAAGCATCCGGACAGATACAGACCAGCCGTGTTCACAGAGCTGAAGACGGTGGTTGAGCTGGCGAAGCACTGGGACTGGAAACGCGTTTAACTTCGGCGGGACTTCCCGACCGTTAACACCCCAAGGGGTGCACTAAAGCAGAAGGAGCAAGACATGACGACGAAAGCAAAAGGAACAGAGACGAAGGATGAGACAACAAGTGTAGCTGTAACCGAAGCAGCGGGCGCATTGGCAATGGTTGAGATGTTTGAGGGGCTGGCCGGAGAGGGCTTCGAGGATGCTGGCGCTTCAGCATATGCCATTCCGTTCTTCAAGGTGCTCCAGTCCATGAGCAAGCAGTGCAAGAGAGCGAATCCCGAGTACGTCGAGGGCGCTATCGAGGGCAACTTCTTCAACACGGTCAGCAACGGCGTGTATGACGGTACGAATGGCGTTCTGTTTATCCCGGTGCACTTCGTTCAGAAGTTCCTCGAGTGGGCAGGTACGCTTGATGAGGGTGGCGGGCTGATCGCACAGCATGACGTTGCAGCAGGGATGGACCTTCTCAGTCAGTGTACCCGTGATGCTGATGGCAATGATCGCCTGCCCAACAACCACATCATCCAGGATGTTCGTGAGCATTATGGTCTGGTGATAGACCCTGACACGCTTGTACCGATGGCAGTAGTGCTGTCGATGACGTCCACGCAGATCAAGAAGAGCAAGCGCTTCATGAGCAACATGGGTGCCATGAAGCGGAATCCACTCCAACCGCGGCCTGATGCGAGCTACACGCACGTATACCGCCTGACCACCGTCCCAGAGAAAAAGGATCAGTTCGATTACTACGGACTGCAGATCACGCATGTCTGTGGTATTGAGGATGCAGCCAAGATGGAGCTCTTCCAGAACGTTGAGAACGTCTTCACCACAGCGCAAGAGTTCAGGGCCATGGTGAAGTCTGGCAAAGCAAAACCTGCTGATGATGTAGACGTCCCCTTCTAAATAGCATGCTCCCCGCTACTGAGTTCGCTCGGTAGCGGGGTATATTTTTGCCAAAGATCGATGCTATGAGGGGGACTGAATGACGGTTGACGTTTTAGCAGCAGAATTTATGGCTCTGTTTTCCGGACTGGATAGGGTGCATGGTGAGTACAGAGTCCCCCCAGGGACAGCTCCTGATGAGAATGGTAAGCTGAAGGGTAAGGCTGCAACACTCGCAAAGCCTATTACCAAAGAGCTCTGGATGAAGCACCTATCCGGCGAGATTGGTATCGGGATAACGCCTATCCGTGAGGATGGTACGTGTTCCTGGGGTGCTTTGGACCTTGACTTTTATGATGCCTTCGATCATGTTGGGATGGAGCGTAAGGTTGAGAAGCTAGGGTTGCCGCTGGTTGTCTGCCGCACTAAGTCCGGTGGTTGTCACCTATACCTATTCATGACCGAGCCTACGCGGGCAAATATAGTCCGCAAGAAGCTGCTTGAGTTTGAGCTCGCATTGGGGTTCGTCAATAGCGAGATATTTCCAAAGCAGGACAAGATAGAGAGTGAGAAGGACTTTGGTAATTGGATCAACATGCCTTATCAGAAGGCGCTCCTTACTGTCCGCTATGCATTTCGTGCGGGTAAAGCTGTTCCTGTTGATGAGTTCATAGCCTTTGCGAAGTCAAAGGCGGTGAGCAGCTCTGAGCTCGTAAAGATTAAGCCTAATACGGCTGCATCAGATGAGTTTGCTGATGCCCCCCCATGTCTTCAACATCTGGCCAATGTAGGCTTCACCGATAACAAGAATAGTGCCCTGTTTAGCATGGGCGTATATGCTAAGCGTAAGTTCCCAGAAGAGTGGGAAGAGAAAATATTTGACTACAACAACCGCTTCATGGGTCCCGGTACATATGCAGAAGTGCAAGGTATCATCAGGAGCCTGACCAAGAAACAAACTTACGTTTACAAGTGCAACGATCAACCTATCTGTGGTGTTTGTAACAAGAAAGAGTGCTTCAAACGGCCCTTCGGTATTGCCCCTGACAAGGAGGCCAAGGGAAATGGGCCTTGCATCCTGGACGACGTGGATCGTCCTGTGAAGTGCTATGTACCACCAGAAGGCAGCGATGATGAACCACAGTGGGTGTTCAAGATTGCAGGCAAGATGTTTGATGTGTCCGTTGACATGATCCGTGACCAGCAGAAATTTCTACGGGAGTATCTTAAGAAGTTCCACCGGATGGTGCTGCCAATAAAGGAGCCTCGGTGGGTAGACATGATAAACGACCTGCTATCTGAGCAGGATATCATAGAGCTCCCACCCGATGCAGGGCCTGAAGGACAACTCTTCCTACATATCGAGCAGTTCTGCACCGGCAAGGTTCAGGCCAAGGCTCAAGAGGAGCTCCTGCTTGGCAAGCCATGGACCGATGAGGGCCGAACGTATTTCCGCAGCAAGGATTTAATGAAATACCTGGATCAGCAGCACTTCAGAGAGTTCAAGGAGAAGGCCCTCTGGGCTATCCTACGCCGAAAAGGTGCTAAGCATCATAAACCGATGATTAAAGGACGCTGCATTGGTTGCTGGTCAATAGATCAGTTCGCACGGCAGACTGAGGACTTTATTCAACCAACTATGACTAATACGGAGGCTTTCTAATGAGTACATTGTTAAAGATACAGTTCAGCCTATACAAGCTGCTCCCATATATGCTCATGTTTCTCTTTATCTTCTTTACCGTCGGCGGTGTGCCCGATACCTGGCGCGCTGTCTATCAGCTCGGCGGCGTGCTGCTCATTCTGCAGCTGGCCTGTTTGCTTCAGTACGAGCAGCAGGCGATAAAGCAGTACTGGAAGATGGAGGCACCCGATGGCGATGCCCGTAAGTAAGCACAATAATGCACGCACATGGGAGCTAGTCAAGGAGATAGATGCCTACATCAAGGACAACGATGTGATCGATTGGGAGCTCGACTTCATTTCTGACATGATGGAGCGGGTGGGCAACAGAGGTTATTCCCTTGGGCAAATTGTGCGCATCATCAGAATATGGGAGAAATACTGCCTATGAAACTTTGTGAATGTGGTTGCGGTAAACCAGCACCCATTGCTAAGAAGACTAGAACTTATCGCAATCAAGTTGCTGGTCAAATAATGCGTTTTATTAGTGGTCATAATGTGCGGACCTTAACAAGTGAAGAGCAGTCTCGACGTGGGCAGCATAATACCGGAGAAAAGTTAAGAGGCACTGGGACAGCAAAGCACTATCCTAAATTACATCAACAACATGCACACCGAGTAATAGCGGTGCAGTTATTAGGAAGAGAATTACTTCCAGATGAGGTAGTGCATCATGAAGATAATGATCGCACTAATTTTGCGCCTGATAATATTAAGGTGTTCCCTAATCAATCAGAGCATGCGAGGTATCACATGTTGCAGCAATGGAGTGACACAGGAATCCGGCGGGCTAAAGTATGAGTGAGCAAGAGCAGACACTGATACTTGGCCCGCCGGGCTGAATTGAGTACAGGTAAAACTACGAAGCTCATTTCGATCATCAAGCAGGAAATAGCCCGCGGTGTCGCTCCTGAGCGCGTTGCTTTCGTGTCATTCACCAAGAAGGCAGTGGAAGAGGCAATGGAGCGGGTCATGACAGAATTTAGACTCTCAAAGCAAAACCTCATCCACTTCAGAACGCTGCACTCGCTGGCTTTTCGCATTCTGGGCGTGCGGCGTGATGAGGTAATCCAGTCAAAGAATTATCATGAGCTCGGTGACATGCTTGGTGTAGAGTTCTCCACCCGCTTCGATGCCGAAGAGGGCATCCCTTCCAGCCGTTTCCTCGGCGACCGCTACACTTTCCTCGATGGGCTGGCAAGATCACGGTGCATGACAGCAGAGGCTGTCTGGGATATCATGGGCAATGAGGAGCTGGACTGGTATGAGTTCAGACGTTTCATAGCTACCCTCAAAGAATACAAGAAGGTCAAGAACCTAATCGACTTCTCCGACATGCTCGAGGCTGCTGATGCTACAGCAGACGTCGACGTCGTTATAATAGATGAAGCACAAGACCTAAGCACGTTGCAGTGGGAGTTCGCGCGGCGAGCCTTCTGCAACGCGCAACGGGTCTACATCGGGGCAGATGACGATCAAGGCATATTCCAATGGTCTGGGGCAGATATCGACCACGTGCTCGGGCTCAAGGGTAAGAGGATCATCCTGGATCAATCCTGGCGTATCCCCAGGAGCGTTCATGATCTGGCCGTAGGGATCACCTCGCAGATCAGTAGGCGGTTTGATAAGCCATTCCAGGCGAAGGATGAAGCGGGCTTGGTTGAGTGGCATCGGCAGCCAGACGACGTTGACTTGGGCGCTGGTACCTGGTTGCTGCTTGCTAGGAACATTCACCTGTTGCAGTCATTGGTTAAGATCGTACGCAATGAGGGAATACCGTATACGTTCAGAGGTGCTCCTGCTGTAACCATAAACCATCAGAAGGCCATCCGTTGGTGGGAGGATCATCGTAAGGGTAAAGCCATTACGCAAGAGGAGCGCACCTTGGTAGAAACCTTTCTACCGAAACAGCTACGGGGCAAGCCCTGGGGCAACCAGATTTGGCATGAAGCTCTGACAGGTATATCATACGATGATCGTGAGTACTATATAAGTATGCTGCGGCGAGGTGAGAGCATCACCAAGACACCCAGAATAAACATCTCGACCATCCATGGCGTCAAGGGTGGGGAGGCGGATAACGTGCTGCTAATGACCGATATGAGCCCCAAGACGTACGAGGGTTATCAGCAGGACAATGACTGCGAACATAGGGTCTTTTACGTAGGGGCCACCCGAGCCAAGCAATCACTGCATATTATCGAACCTGCCACGAGGTGCTATTACGAGTTTTGAAAAAAATGCAGCACATGCAAAATAAATGTGTACATTCAGAAATGACTGCGGTATAGTTAAAACATCAAGCAGCAACAACCCAAGGATTATATGGAGGACAGCATGAACAAGGTTCAACGCGTAGCGGTAATTAAGGAAGTCTTTGTGGCCATGGAGAAGCAGATGGGCGCATTGTATTCTCGCTGGCAGGACGAGAAGGAATACGAGGACTTTGCAGATTATTCTAAGGTTCTTGAGGATACCTTCAATAAGCTGGCTGATGCTTCCTACGAGATGAAGTTCATCAAGGCTACAAAAAGTCCATTCGGTTTCCAATTCATACTGGATGGTTGCAAGGTGCAGCTTTCTATCAGCTTTAAGGCCTATTCTTGGAAGGTGCTTATCATGGCCCCTGAGTCTGCTATCGCCCCGCTGCTTCATACGCTCACGATACCTGAGACCATTGTAGATGAAAAGCCCATCGAGCCTATAGCAACGCCTACCCCATCCGATTCGATCATCCCTATTGAGCAACTGGCTGTCGAAGAGGCATTCAATGAAGCCATCCTTCCGACCTTAGGCGTCAAAGAAAAGCTGCGCCACATGCTTATTGCTGCAGCCGCCAGCCCCGAGACTGATGGCCTCTACATCCCGAACCTTTGCACCGACCTCGGTATTGATAAGAAGCGTCTGTCCGACTACATCTGTTACCTTGGCAATGCGAAGTATGCTGGCTCCAAGGGCGCCATCAAGATCACCAAGATGGGCGACTATTATTATTATGACGGCATCAAAAAATAAACGTGTACTTTTCCGAATGACCACGTTATAGTCAAAACATCAAGCAGCAACAAACTAAGGATTATAGGAGCTTTGCATGAACAAACCATTTTACATCACCGAGAATAGTTTAACTAAGATGCTTAAGAAACAGCCAGTAAGCTATCATCATAGCCTGGATTGTTCCATCTTAAAGCGTGGCGGTGAAACTGTTAGGCTGACTGAGCAGGAAGTTGTTGATGCAGGCGCGATGATTCAGCCCTGCAAGTGCTGCGTGGAAGCGGCAAAGAAAGATCGCAAGCCAGCAGTGAGAAACGGGGCAAAACTTATATCTAGCGGCGCCATAGTTCAACAGATTTATCCTTTCCCACAGCAGATTACAATTTGGACCTGCTCTGATGGAACCGAAATGACCAAGGAATCGGATGCTCTCTGGCATGAGCTTGACCTTACCAAGAAGCGCGTGACCAAGCTGTCGAAGACCAAGAAGTAGGCCTAAAGCAGGGTCTTTCGGGACCCCTTACCACAATGATTATAGGAGGCAATATCATGGCATCAATTATCCGCAACTCACGACTTCTCGGCACTGCACCGTTCAACCCGCTCAACCTACTTCCTGAAGGCACCTCCGTCGAGGAGGCTGCTGTACTTAAAGGCCTTGACTTCACCATCGCAGAAGCACCCGACCTCTGGATGGGACCTGATGGCCTCCTTCGCGGTGTACCTGAGAAGAAGGTCCTCTACCGTACGGACACGATGGAGCGCATATCGACCGTCGGTGCTGCCTATCAGGTTGTGCAGCCTATAGAGCTCCTTGATATCAACAAGAGCCTCATAGATGCAGCGGGCTTCCGCATGAAGGCTGCAGGAGCGATCTTCGGCGGCAAGCGCATTTGGACTGTCGCTCAGACTGGTGAGGCCTTGACCCTCAAGGGTGACGATCGGATCGAAGGGTACTTCTACATGGGCACCTCCTACGATACCACTACCTCAAATTGGGGGTTCTTCACCACGCTGGCCTTGACCTGCTGGAATATGCTGCAGAGAGCCATCAACGAGGCCACCAAGTTCGGCGCCATGATCCGCATACCTCATAGCAGCGAGTTTGACAAGGATGCAATCCTGCTGCAGCTCAATCAGTCTACAGGCTCCTTCGAGATGTTCTCTGATAAAGCCAAGCTGCTTGCTGATCGCACCGTGACTGACCGTGAGGCCAACGAGTTCATCCTCAAGGTATTCGGCAAGGAGCGGGCCTTGGAGCTCGAGGAAGGCGAGACCGCTACCGATGAGCAGCTGCTTGAAGCCGTCGAGGACCTCAAGGTGCTGAAACATGTATATGACCTCTTCAACGGCGGTGCTATGGGCAGCGATAAGTCCTCACGGGCTGGAACTGCATGGGGCCTGGTCAACGCCGTCACCGAGTTCATTGACCATCACCGCCCTTCACAGAATGCAGACTACCGCTTCAATAACGCCATGATGGGTGCAGGTGCAAGACGTAAGCAGCTCGCCTGGGCCGAGGCCATGGAGCTGGTAGGATAGGTGAGAGGCTTGCCCCCAGGATCGATCCTGGGGGCTCATTTTGGCGACCCAACACACATAAATAGGGAGGATTACATCATGGTCACCAACGATAGAAGAAGTCTGCACCCCCGAAGTGGATTGACGTCCCAGCAGTGCAAAGGAGGATTGTATGAGACCGATAGTTGCTATCAAAGAAACCCGCATCAAGAGCCTCTGGACGCAGGAGAAAGGGGCCTGGTCTGGGGGGGATGGTACTACCCCAGCTGGCTATTACAACCGTAAGACTGAGCAACTGCCGTGCAAGGATTTGCACATGCTGCTTGAGCAGCGGCAGGACGGCAGGACGATCCTGACATTCAAAGGCGGGCCTACAGGTTTTGAGAGCTACCACATCGATGGTGGCTTCGTACCGCGCATGATCGTAGATGTGCATAATGGCAGAACAACCCTTTGCATCTGTGCAGGAACCATAAACCGCTGGCCAACTGTTACGGTGCCACTCGCCGAGGTCCTGAGCTTTTTGTTGGACGGCGTGGCAGAGGGGATGATCGAATGTACCGTGGAATGAGGAGGTTAACATGGAAAGGCTTGCAGAGCAACGATTGAAAGAAATTTGCGGCAACTGTGGATGCACCGCTGGGACGCATCTTGCCGATGCATATTACAGTGAATATTATGGTCGTGCGTTTCCAGCGCAATATTGCCCTGGTCATGCTGGTCGAATGGACTGGGATCAAGGTCCGGGCACGGTCTTCAAATCCACCGGAAGATTTGCGGGGGTGCAGCCATGAGCAGAGAGAGTCAAGAGTTCGTGAAGATGCGTAATGACCTCTTTGCTGCTGAGAGCTTCAAAGCGACCCGTAAACCCCCCTTTTTTCTTGCGAATGATTCATCCTGGGAGCATGACCGTAGCGATTTCCCTGATGAAAGCCGATGTGAGGAGGAGCCTGATGAGGACTAAAGCCTTGATATCGTTGCATCCGTGTATTAGAGAAAAAAAATATTTACTACGTGCATTTTTTGTGTACAAGCATCTCAGGCTGTGTTATACTTAAAACATCAAGCAGCACACATTCTAAGGATTGCAGGAAGGAGCACCACATGAAAAAGCAGATCACCATCAACGGAACGTCCACTATCGTCGAGACCGTAGAAGAACTGAGAGCCCTTGACCTCCCCATTGCAGCTGCAGTTGCCTGCTTCAATGCCATCGTAACTGGTACCGATACCCCTGAAGTTAAGAAGTTTGCCGATAAGAATGCTGCAGCTAAAAGGCTCTTCGCTGTGCTGCCTGAATATGTAGAGGCGCCTGCTGTAGCTGCTTCCAAACCTACCGATGCTAAGAAACCCCGCGTGCATAGTGGTACAAAGAGTGTCCTGCGTCGTCTTTTTGCAGACCCTAAGGCAGCATTCACCGTCGAGGAACTTCTCGAAAAAACGGGTGCATCATACAAAGTGCTGCACGATGACCTTGCTCGCCTCAAGAACCCAAAATATTCAGGTAAGGATGGAACGTTGGATATAGTTCGGGTCGGTAAGGCCTATGTTGAGAAGAACTCCGAGAGCTTTACTCATGAGACTGCCATGATTGCATTAGCAATCAATAAGGCATCTGAGGCTACTGGGGCATGCTAGATCACTTCCGACTGCTTCAAGAGGATCACCTTGACGATCCTTGGCAGGTATTGTTAGCCTGTATCTTGCTGAACCAAACCCGCGTCGAGCAGGTGCGTCCCATCTTGGATGCACTGCTTGACGAGTGGCCCAACGCCGCCGCGATGGCCGAAGCACCTGCAGAGGATGTTGAGGCCATCATAGCCCCTATCAGGCTGAAGAAGCGAGGCGGGTACATCGTCGAAATGAGCGCGGGCTATCTTAAGCAGCGTCCAACTAAGTGGGAGGACGTCCTTGAGTTGGATGGCTGCGGACGTTATGCAGCTGAGACGTGGAGGATGCTGGTCGATACCGATCACACCTTCATTCCGAAAGACATGAAGCTCCGTGCAAGGATGCTGTGGTTTAGAATAGAAGAGTGTGAGGTCGTACGGGACTTTGCAAACCATGTTGGTATCAGATTTCCAAGCACTGACCTCGGTACAGCGATCATCGTTTTGAATGATACTATTGCACCAGGTTACTGGCGCGACCTGATGATTCTGCCCCCAGGGGAGAGTCGTCATTGGAGGGCGATGATGGATTATTCCGCATCGCAAACTGCCGAGAATTTTCTCAGCAGCACATTTATCAGGCTCACAGAAAGAGCCAAGGAGGCAGTCATGTTACTCGTTTTAAGTGCAAAAGGTAAGTTTGTAGGTAAGTTCGCCGCCGGTTCAGAAGAGACCATTGCATCTGCAGCACCTGCAGAATCCGTCACGTATGCTTCAGCAGAAGCGCTCAAAGCCTTGGATATCAAGCAGCTGCTCATCGGCTACAATTCCATCGTAGCACCTGACGATCGCATCAAGAAGTTCGCTGATGATGCTACCGTTGACACCGCAGCTGAACAGGTGTGGGCTGCAGCTGAGACCAAGGTAGTCAAGGTCAAAGAAGCAAAGCCCGCTCGTGCGCCTGGCGACAAAGAGAAGCTGCGTGCTGCTCTGGTAGCTGCTGGTGACAAGGGTATGAACATTGAAGAAATGTCCGCTCTGTTGGGCTGCGACAAGAAGCGTGTCAGCGATTATGTCTGCTACCTGAAGAACCCCAAGTATTGCGGTCTCCATGGTGTGCTGGCTGTCGTCAAGACCCAGAATCGCTTCTTCCACACTGCTGAAGCTGCTGCTGCCTACGAGCTGGCAAACCCTGTCGTTGTTCCAGCTCCTGCTGCTGATCCTGCCGGTGCAACCACTGAAGCTGCCGAGTCGGTCAGTGAGTAGTAAAATGGTGGAGGATATCGAAGCCTTCCACCTACGGTTCGGGCTGCGGGGTCCAACGATCCCGCAGCTCTTGCCGAGCGAAGAGCTCTTCGAGTTCCGCAAAGGCTTCATGCATGAGGAACTTACTGAGTTTGAGGAAGCCCATGAACGAGGCGACCTGGTCGAGGCTGCTGATGCCCTTATAGACCTGGTCTATGTAGCGATGGGGACTGCTCATATGATGGGCCTACCCTGGGATGAACTCTGGAACGACGTCCAACGTGCCAACATGGAGAAGGTCCGAGCACAGGCAGCTGATGAGTCAAAGCGCGGCACAGCCTTTGATGTGGTAAAACCCCCAGGGTGGAATCCACCGCAAGGGGCAGCAATTATCGCACGGGCACTCAGATTAGAGGAGCGAAAGAAAGCAGCGAGACTAGAGATGCAGATTGAGCTGCAATCAGGCGGGAATTTACTGCCTTAATATAAGCGGCGGGAAAACAGTTCAGCAGAACTTTCCCGCCGCAATTGTATCAACAAGGATTTAAGGAGTACGACATGAAGATCACCAATAGACGAGAATATACACTTGTAGTTGCTGCGTGTCTCAGTATTACATTATGTTTTTATTTCCTAATCTTTTATGCATACCCATTTCTAATTAAATTATTGAGTTAAGGAGCACAGTATGGAACCTATTCGGACTGTAACGGATATACTACAGAAGGCCGAGGAGAACATCCACGGTGAGCGGGTAAAGAACTACGGGCCGGCTACCGAGTCATTCAGCAAGGTTGCTACGATCGCATCGGTGCTTACGGGCTTTCCGCTCACGGCCAGGAACGTGCTGCAGGTGATGCAGTCGGCGAAGCTCATCAGGAATCTCTACTCCCCTGGGAATGATGACCACCGTATCGACCTCTGTGGTTACGTAGGTCTTGAGGATGAGATTATCAAGGATACACTGGCTGTGCAGATGCCCCGGACGTACGATGAGCAGGTTTATGACCTGGCCGAGATAATAGTTAAGAAACTTGAATGCTCACACAATGATGCAGCCCTTTGTATCAGGACGCTGATGCCACAGAAGAAACATAGCGATCATGAAACAGAGCTTGCTGCGACTGTAGAAGAGGGGATGCTCCTTGGGAAACAGCTGGTGCATCATCTCCATAACATGGGCGCTGTCAGCTGCCAGATACCAGTCTCTTATGACAATGAAACCTATGAAATTACCGTGGCGCTGAAGGTACCTTTCGAGGCGACCCATGAATAAGATCATTGTCAGGGCGGTACACCTGCCGACAGATGCTGACCTCGGGCTGATGACAGGGGCGGCGAAGATGACGCAGGTCAGAGGGCTGATGCCTGATGGCGTGGAGCTGAACGTCGGTCTCCTCGGTCGGCTGCTGAAGATGGGCCACACCAGCGTGCTCGAGCATGCCGACTTCGCTGTCGTAGTGGAGAACGCCACAAGGGTCTTCCTTGCACAGATCACCCGTCATCGGCTGGCCTCGTTCACATCGGCCTCGCAGCAGTATCAGGTGCATGATGGCTTCGACTACCTGGTGCCACCATTTAGTCCTAACGACCCGGAGGAAGATGAGCTTCACCGCCGTTATGTTGCCATGATGATTCAGATCGATAGTCTTTATCAGGATATAGAGCGGCTGCTTGGTAGGGACTGGGCCCGCTACATCCTGCCTGGGGCGTGCCGTAACACGCTGCTGATGAAGGGCAACCTGCGAGAGTGGTTCACTGTAGTCTTCCCACAGCGGCTCTGTAAACGCAACACTCCTGAGACGTTGCTGGTAATGAGCAAAGCGCTCCATATCGCAGCTAATGGAGGCATGGTAGAGCTCTGCAAGCATACTGGCCCCGCATGCCTTACGATCGGCGTATGCGATCAAGGTTCTATGTGCTGCGGTAAGCCCTATCGGGACTGGACGGCGATGCTGCCTGGGGCTTCAATATGAGGCCGACCATCCAGGAGTACCTGTTGGCCGTAGCCTTGGCCGTAGCGTCTAGAAGTACCTGTCGCCGTAAGGTTGGCTGCGTGTTCGCCGATAAGAATGGTAGGATACTTAGCGCCGGTTACAATGGTCTCCCCAAGGGCATGCCTCACTGCGATGAAGGTAGCTGCACCAACCCACCAGGTGGTACAGGGAGCTGCAATGTGATACATGCGGAGCAGAATTGTGCCCTCTTCTGCACGCAGCCTAACGAGATTCACTATATTGCCGTCACCAGGCTGCCGTGCAATTCCTGTGGGCTGCTGCTGATGAACTCCCCAGGGCAAGTCCTGATTTACAGCGAAGCCAACAGCTACCCGGATACACTGGCTCTGCTTCGGAGCCGGTTCGAGATGTTCCACCTATCAACGGAGGTACCATGAGCACAGCAACGCCGAGAACGATCCGCCTGAAGAAGAAGGTCCGCTGTACAGAGTGCACAGCTAAGATAATCGATGGCTCTGTGGCTGTTCAGATGATAAATGCGAAGGGTAAGACGGTCGCCCATCTCTGCAATAACTGCATGGCACCCGGGACGGTGGTGAGCTGATGGGGGCTGCAGGTAAGCGCCTCAAATATGGAGAACAAGATAGCCTCTTCGGCATCGAGGAGGTTGTACCCGTACCGAAGACGCCTTGGCGGACTCCGCATGAGTTTCCCGATCTTTCAGGCGCCAAGGCCATCAGCTTTGACGTCGAATCATACGACCCCGGCCTGATAGAGAAGGGGCCTGGATACCAGCGAGGAGAGGCGCATATCGTCGGGCTCGCTGTTGGAACCGATGATGGGTATCGTCAATATTTTCCGATGCGGCATGAGCTCGGTGGCAACCTCGACCCAACCATGGTACTTCGATGGGCGCAGCAGGAGCTGGGCCGAGCCAACCAACCAAAGGTCGGCGCCAACCTGCTCTACGACATAGAAGCTCTTGACCATGAGGGCATCATCATCAGGGGAGACCTGATCGATGTTCAGATCGCTGAGCCCCTGTTGAATGAACACCGTCGGAAGTATGGCCTTGAATACCTGGCCCAGGACTACCTGGGGGAGGGGAAGGTCCAGGAGGGCATGTACAAGTGGCTGGCTGCTGCGTATGGTGGCAACGCCACGCGCCAGACGCAGGCCAGCAGAATGTACAAGTGCCCAGTAGCCTTGGTGGGTCCTTACGCAGAAAGCGATGTTACGCTGCCATTCCGCATCTGGGAGAAGCAGCGGCAGGCGCTTATTCGGGATGAGCTCCTTGACCTGTATCGTATGGAGGCCAGCCTGATACCTATGCTTGCAGCCATGCGCAAGCGTGGCATCCGAGTAGATGTACGCAGAGCAGAACTATTGAATGAGGAATTCATCAAGCGGGCGGCCGAAGATGAGAAGAAGCTGCGAACCATGATAGGCTACGCAGTCAACGTTAATGCACCAGACTCCTTCTGCAAGTTCCTGGAGCAGGAGGGGTTGTCGTATCCCAGGACAAAGCCTTCAAAGAGTTACCCTAACGGGCAGCCGTCAATCACGAAGGAGTGGCTTGAAGCCTGTCCGCATCCGGTCAGCAAGCTGATAGGAAACGTCCGAAAGTGGGATAAGTTCAGATCAACCTTCATCGAAGGCTACATACTCAATGGGCATGTCAACGGTCGCATCCATGGCCAGTTCCACCAGCTGAAGACGGACGAGAACGGCACGATCAGTGGCCGCTTCAGTTCCTCCAACCCGAACCTTGAGAATATACCTACCCGCGATGAGACCAAGATAATGATGGAGGGCAAGGAGTGGAAGCTGGGCAATCTTGTCAGGTCGCTCTTTCTGCCTGATGAGGATGAGGATTTCTGTGCAGATGACTACTCACAAATAGAATACCGCGTGATGACTCACTACGGCACAGGTCCGAGCGCTGAGAAGGCGCAGAACCTATATCGCACTGATCCTACTACTGACTTTCATAATATGGTTTCAGAAATGACAGGCCTTAATCGTAAGACCTGCAAGAATATCAACTTCGGCAAGGCGTACGGCTTCGGCAAGGACAAGGCCGCTAGCATGCTAGGGTGTAGCGTTCCACAGGCCATAGAGTTCATGAACACCTATGATGAGGAAATGCCTTTTATCAAGGAGCTCAATAAAGCTGTATCAGCGGTGGCTTCTTCTCGCGGTTACATCAAGACGATCCTTAACCGACGAGCTAGATTCAACCTGTGGGAATCGAAGGACTGGGACCAGTCCAAGGTGATGGGCTGCATGAGCAGGGAGCGTGCGATCAGCATGTACGGCGAGCGCGGTATTCGTCGTGCGCAGACGCACAAGGCCCTCAATGCCTTGGCCCAGGGTTCAGCTGCCGATGTGTTCAAAAATGCCATGGCTAAGTGTTGGGCTGCTGGAGTGTTTGATGATAAGGCTCTAGGGCCAGCATTGAACCTCGTTCATGATGAAGTTAACACTAGCCGCCGACGGGATAAGATAGCTATTGAGGCTCACGCAGAAATGGTACATCTTATGAAAACTTCTGTAAAGCTCTGCATCCCGCTACTTGTTGATACTGAGGTTGGCCCATCCTGGGGTGACCTCCATGATGAGCCTGTAAACTGGCAGGAACTTGAAAAGAAAGGGCGCAGCTATTTATGAGGACCAATCTCTCCACAACTATTTATGCTGTATGTGATCCGTTGACGCACGAGGTACGCTACGTAGGAAAGACTGTAAAAGCAGTTCGAAAACGCATCAACGAGCATATTAATGGAAAGTTACAGCATCGAGCTGCACGCTGGTTCAGGAAGGTCAAGACGCCTGAATACTTTACACTGGAAATCATACCCAGCGATCAGGACTGGGCTTCGGCAGAATGCTTCTGGATCGCCTATTTACGAGGGCTTGGTGCTAATCTTTTAAATGCCACTACAGGTGGGGAGGGCGTTTCTGGGTTGGTACGCTCTGCTGAAAATAGAGCTCGTATGGTTGTTGTCAGTACCAGTAAGAAAGCATCATTTACAACACGTGCAAAAATATCGGCTGCTTTACTGGGTAGGCCTGTTTCGCTTGAGACTAGAAAAAGATTGCAGAAACAGAGCGCGGAAAAATATCAGATAGCAGTGTTAAAACTATTATACGTAAGCTATATAATATTAATGGTGCTGCTTTTTCTTTTGAGGAATTATTGATAAAATGTAACTGCTCAATAAGAATGCTTCAGAATTGCATTTCCTATCTTAAAAATCCAAAATACGCAGGTTATCATGGTGTATTGCTCCTTATCAAAGATAAAGCGACAGATAAGTATAGACAGACTGCATAGTGGTGTAGGACACTAGTCCACCAAGCCTATAGGGTAGTCAGGGCTAAATGGCCCGAACGATCCCACGGCGATCGTGGCATAGCTACACAATACAAATAGGAGGCTCGAATGAAGGAATTTTTCATCGCAAAGCGGTTCGGACCAGATTCACAGGGGATAATTGATACCGCCATCGAAATCTGCGAGGACTACGCAGGGCAGGGATATGATCTGAGCTTGCGTCAGCTGTATTATCAGTTCGTATCACGTGACCTGCTCGCTAACACGGAGGCCAACTACAAGCGTCTTGGCAACATCATCTCGGATGCCAGGCTTGCAGGGCTGATCGATTAGGACTCGATCAAGGACCGGGGCAGAGAGACCCTAACAAACCCGCACTGGAACAGCATCGGTGAGATAATCCAAGCCTGTGCATATCAGTATAATATCGACCTGTGGGAAGATCAGGAGAACCACGTGGAGCTCATGGTGGAGAAGCAGGCATTAGAGGGCGTGCTCGAGCCGGTCTGCCGTAAGTGGGATATTGGCTTCACCGCCAATAAGGGATATTCCTCATCATCGGCGATGTATGAAGTTGGCAAGCGGCTGGTCAGCAAGGCTCGACGTAAGGAGCTCCATGTGCTGTACTTAGGCGATCATGATCCGAGCGGCATAGATATGACTCGGGATGTTGAGGAACGGCTGCAGCTGTTCAGTAAAGCAGCTGTAACTGTGCATCGGATCGCGCTCAATATGGATCAGGTGTCACGATACAATCCACCTGAGAATCCGGCCAAGATAACCGACTCACGCGCTGCTGACTACATCAAACGGTATGGGCGCTCATCGTGGGAGCTGGATGCTCTCGAACCGCGGACACTAGTGCAGTTGGTGGAGACAAAGATAAAAGGGTTGCTAGATGAGGACCTTTTCAACTCACGTAAACGATACCGCAATGAGCAGCGTGAACTACTGACAGAAATAGCAGAGGAACATCAATGAGAGTTTCAGTCAACAAAGATGATCCGGGGTATCGTGAGGATTCGCGCTTGTTCACCCCCAGTATCGATGGCCGGGCGCTAACTCACTGCGTAACAGCCGATACTGACCTGGGGGAGGCGCATTGCTTCGTACGGGATGAGCAGGGGCAACTGGTTATAAGGGCAGATGGTGAGCTTGAGATCATCATACTCAAAGGCGTCGTGACGCTTACCGGCCCAGCTGACTAGCCTGTATGACCGTCACCATCTACATGATGCTGTGTCCTATCTGCGGTGAGATCAGGTGGGTGGGCAAGACGACGGAACGGCTTGAACGACGGTTATCGAAGCACCTTCGACACTCGACAGGACACTACAACCCTCCGAAACGGGCTTGGCTTGAGCATCTACGGGCAAGGGGGCTCAAGCCTATCATCATCGCCCTGGACAGGGTTTCAGCTGAGGACTGGATTGCAGCGGAGACGTATTGGATCAGGTATATGAAGGCACTCGGGGTAAAGCTATACAATAGGAGGAACCCATGCTGAGCAATGATAATAAGTGCTGTTTTTATAATAAAAAGGTGTACAAGCACCCTTTTCTGTGATAATATAGCTATATCATAAGGATTATAGGAGGACTACCTTCATGGACAATCTTTTCGGGGGGAAATCATGAGCGGACGCGCAGCAGTACCAGCAGACCTGTTCAAGGAAGAGACGCTTACCCCTAAGCAGCATCAGGCCGTAGCCGATTACCTTGGGCAGTTCATCTGGCCAGAGGAGACTGCCTTCGGGCAGAAGTGTCCGGAGTGCGAGAGCTACTTTACCGGCACCCTTGGTCTAAACAATCTGGAGACCGTGCATATGGCTGGGATACCTGGCGAAGGCGCCTGTTACGAGTGTGGCCATCCGTTCCGTTACGTACACGACATTCCCGGCGTAGGTAAGCTGGAAGGCGTGCCCTTGATGTTCGTCAGGAGGGACCGGTCCTGAGCTGTGCGATACCGCAGGAGATGCAGCAGAAACTGTTGGAGCCCATCGATTTCGGAGTGGTAACGCTCAAGGAATCGGTGACCGGCATCGAGCGGACATTCTTCGCCAGGAAGGAGTCCATCACCTGGCTGCGATCGGTGCTTGACACACAGATGCAGATGCTGATCCAGCTGCACGATAGCCTGGATGCGATGGTCGAGGAGAATACTGTCCTCATGGACAGCAATGCAGCCCTCGTATCGTTACAGGTATCACCGACAGAGATAGAAGAGGAGGGAACACCGATATGAACACAGATCACTATACGCGAGCCTTTACGTGAATAGGCATGCAGCCATATGGCTGCTGATGGGTGTCCTGGTCGCCATATTCGTCCCATGCACAGCAGGATCGGCAGAGTTCAGGTCATGGACCACGCTGACGGAGCTGACGGAGCTCAGGGGGGATACAACGATCACCAAGCCCAGGCCGAAGATCATTGCCCAGATATATCGGCACGCAATGACGCGGTTCAACGTATCACATGAAGAAGCCGTTCAGTTTGCAGAAGCAATATCACGTCGACCGCATCCACGGCTGCTGGCCGGTGTGTGCAGTCAGGAGGGGCAGTTCAACCCCAGGGCAAACATCACGTGGGGAGGTTGCAGAGGCGCTTATCAGGTCTCCCCTGGGGATTGGGGGCCCATACCACACGACATTGCGGGCCAGACAGAGCAGGCCTCGATGGTGCTCGAGTTGATGCTCAAGAAGTACAAGGGGAACGTTGTCCTCGCATTGAGAGCTTATAATGGTTCTCCATGGTCTGAGGCAACAGCACCATATCCGAAAAAGGTTCTGCGTTGGTGCAGGAAGCTGGATGCAGCCTGATGCAAAGGAGCTCAACAAGATGGCTTGTTTTATATGCGATATAACTAAACTAAGGGTATGCGGCCTGGGTTGTGGCCTGTGCGATACCTGTGCTGGTGACCGCAAGGAGGATGACAATGCAGAATGATCTGATACAAAGGAACAAGAAACACCTGGACATGTTGGATTACATCATCCCCAAGGTGATGTACACGCAACCAATAACGGCCGATTACATAGTTCGGCTTCAGCAGCTTCGTGAGGATCTTGCGCAAGATATGGCTGTTGAACGCGATCGCTGCACGCGACCGTTACGACCCCCGTTTCAGTGTAGATGCTTAGCACGTCCGCTAAGCATATTTACACAGCAGGAGCTATTCTCCCCCCCAACAGGCTATATTCCAACCACGACAAAGCTGACCCTCCCTGTAACGCTTGGCCAATATGCCATGGGCTATGAGAAGATCGAGGTCGTAGCTGAGGACATGTTCGGCGGGTCGTTCAGTCTGCTGCCAGCAGATAGCTGCTGCCCCCGCATCAAGGTTGGGCTGAAGTATGATAAGTTCATACACGTGCTCGGGACGTTGACGCATGAGGCGATGGAGCTGGCCTTGGTCCGGCTGCGGGCCCGATTCGAGCCCTCCTGCGATGTAACGGGTGATGCTTCCAGCTACATCTTCAACTTCAACCACGTCACGCTGAGCGAGGCCGCATACATGGCTGCTGAGCTCGTGGAGAGCTGCAAGGATGAGCTCAAGACTGTCTGGGAGAGGAGTCGGCCATGAGCTTATTGTGTTGGTATGAACATGCAGGTGTCGATAGAGCTACTGTGATACCGAATATGGAGGCCGCCAGGGAGGGTTTCTGGGTCGGCGATGGCTTCGTTTTTGCCGGCGCTGTAGGAGGCAATCCGAAGATATGGATACCGCCCGGAAGGGTGCTGTATGTTGAGGTGGAGCTATGAACGGGAAAGCTATTATCACTGGGGCGCAGGTATTCAAAAAGGAGCGAACCTATCCGACGCTGCGTGAGCATATCAGGAGAGGTGCCCGTCATGAGCAATGAGCATCAATCGACAGAGGGCAGCCTCGCAGCGTTGAAGGACCTAGCACTGCGGGCTATCGATCAGCGGGAAGCCGCTCACAGCAAGACCATCATCATGGAGTCCGGTGGGTTCAGCGCCGCCGTCTGGTGGGAAGGGAAGCAGCTTTGCATCGGGATAGTACGGCCGACGAGACAGGCAGGGGAATGATCTGGAGGTGACGCCATATGAAGTAACTCAAACAACATCGATGGGACAACTCCCCGGCGTTGTTGGATGCGCCGGGGAGACTAAAGGAGGAGACTATGCGAATAGTGCTAACTATAGCAGGGTGTAGTATCACAGCTATGAAATGTGGCCTTAGGATTGATCTTCATAAAGCCAATAAACGAATCATGGTAGATTTTATCAATAAAAAATTAAAGTTCTTTAATGTTATCTATAAAGACGGGGATCGAACGTTGCTTTTAGTTAATGGGCTAGAATGGTAAGGGAGGTAAAGCACCGATGGGTGATATGAAACTTTATGCCTGGCAACCCAAAGGACATGGGGAAATGTCCTTCTTTGTGATGGCCGGGTCTGAAGAACAAGCTAAAATTGCAGTGCAATGCCGGATAGATGCTGAGTTAAGCAAACAGGATGAGGATAATTATTTTTCTAGCATGGATTTTTCGGGTTGGGGTACTGATTACTATGGGCTGACTGTTGTGACTGCTGGGGTGGTGGTTATGAATAGTAATGATTAAATGGGTATTATGAGAGATAACGCTAAATTGACCCGTTGAACGGGTCGAATGTTCTGGTTATTTTTTGCCAGAGATCGGAGAGAAAAATGTTGCCTTCGTTTTGCGAAAAACACCCGGAAGCAAAAATCCGCCATGAATGGGACAGGACACAATATATCCTCAATGGGTTACCAGGCGGGAACCCTCAAGATCACGGGCATCAGTATTTCTGCGCTGAATGCGGAACCGAGGTTTGTTCAGAAGCCGAATACGAAGCGCGGCAAAAATAACGCTAAGCTGAATTGACCAGTTGAGGAAGGAGCGAAGCGTATGACGAAACCTGAGTCCAATGATTTGTTATCCGACGTTGTTGCATTGAAAGCCAAAATTGCAGCAATGCGGAAAACACCGGGATTTACACAAGACCAGTATTGGCGCCTTCTTAGCGCAGAATCTAATATTGGCATGGCGTCCGCTCACCTCGAAATTTTCAAAGAGCAGAGAGTCGGATAATGGTTAGCCGATGACCGGACGACCTTTGTTCCGGTCGATAGGCAGGTTATGCCCGTCTCAATTCTTCATCATGGAGGGCTATCGTGGCAATTATCATCGTTGACGAATCTCAGACAGTTGATGCAGCAACCGCTTATCCCGGCGTGTACGGGTCAACACAGGTAAAGGGTGAAGTGTTGATTAAAACACACCGGCACTCTGACCCGGCTAACCCCTTCCATGAAGCATAGTGGGTCAATCTCTACGGCACACACGGTTTTACTCCTGGTCGGGTGCATCCTGCGATGGTCTATGAGGATGCGAGCGAAGAAGAAATCAATACCTCTCGACAAGCGAAAGGAGTAACAAAGATGACCATTTGGAAATTTCCAATCAAAATTACTGAAGTGCAGCGGGTTGAAATGCCAATAGGAGCGGAAATTCTATCTGCTCAGATGCAAAACGGTGACCTCTGTTTGTGGGCGTTGGTTTCCCCGGCTAGTAACAAAGAGATGAGAATTATTGAGATCCACGGCACCGGCAATTATATCGTGCCTGCAAACCGCAAATTCATTGGCGCCGCTCAAATGCTTGGTGCACTGGTGTGGCATGTTTTTGAGTCGATTTAACGACCAAGCCCCCAAGTGGCGGATGAGCATCGGAATATGAGAAGGCACTTTTCGGAGGTACGCCATGAACACTGATCTAGCCTGGTACCACACATTGCGGGGGTACGAGATATGAGGCCACTGGTCAAGAAATTCTTGCCCTACTGGCAGGCGCGTCTGAAGTCGTACGGGGCCGCGCTGGTACGGCAGGAGCTACAGACCCCAGGGAAGACCAAGCTGCTCGGTCGCAAGGATCGCATGGAGCTGCTGCGAGAGCTGGGGTTGCGATGAGTCAGCGTGAATCCGGATTCTGGGCAGAGATCAAGCGTGCCCTGGGGAAGCGACCCTTTCACGACCTGGTGCGTATCGAGAATAGCTGCGAGGAAGGGACGCCCGACGTTAATTACTGTATCGGTGGCGCTGACGGGTGGATCGAGCTGAAGCGTGTGGAGCTCCCGAAGCGTGATGCCACTGTGGTCAAGGTGGATCATTTCACCGGTGGACAGAGAGCCTGGCTGATGCGACGGGCGACTGCAGGAGGAAGGTGCTGGGTGCTTCTCCGGGCTGATGCAGAGACATTCCTTTTCCGGGGTGGACATGCTGCCAGGAACCTGGGTGTGACCTGGACCAAGGACGATTGCCGCTCTCGGGCGGTATACCATAGCAGTGGTCGAGTGGATTGGGATGCGCTGGTAAAGGAGCTGATGGTATGAGGAGTCCCTTCAGAAATTACAATAATTACTTATTCAGTAAGTCTGGGCGAGGAGGAGCTGACAACATGAGCGCTGAAAATACGCAGATCAAGGTGATATTGGAACCGAACAGGCTGAACGGGGTATGCAACCGGGGTGCGTGGTTTGCACTGAGGGATGCAGTCTATGAGTATGCAGCCCGTAACGATCTACACGTCGTCACAGAGGCAGAGTGCATTGAGGTGACGACGTGCGATCCTGATGAGGTCTTAGCGATCCTGGCCTTGGTGCGGTTGGCCAACGGACCTTAGCGGTAGAGCGAAGCAATAGCCTCGAACTCGGGGGAGCCAGGGATATATGTCACGAGTCCACTGCGCTCTCCTTCCGTTTTAAGGCGGCCAGCCTGTTCGGCCCTGATCTTGGCCTGCTTGGCAAGAGCCCCGTGAGCCTTGTTGCAGGTCAGTCGTTTGATCCAGTTGTGATTCGGCTCATCCTCCCGCTGCACCAGGAGCGCACCGCAGTGGAGGCAGTACTTGACCACCTTCCAGCGAGGCCCGTTCTTGTCTGCACCCTTCACGCCGCACATCAGAGCTCTACCTCCTTGTTCTGTTTAGCCTGCCATCTGATTCTCTTACGCTCGCGGTGTGTGAGGGGTTTAATCCCCAGGAGCATCTCAATGAGCACCGTATTGACGGCGAGCTGGGCTCGTAACAGGTTCTCAATCATCGTCGTCCTCGCTCTGTAGCAATGCCTTTACGGTCTCCAGCTGCTTGGCCTCCCGTAGCCTACGCTGTTGCATGCGCTGCATCTGTTCTAGGTCTCTATTTCTGGGCTTTCGCTTCATTCTGCACCTCCCTGGGGGCCACCTTTGGGTGACGGAATAAGAATCTGCTCGCTATATTCTTGGCCTCCTCTAACGTTGCTGCGCGCTGTGCTATAGTTTTCCATCGCCAATTGTGCTCAGAATGGTCCGCTACACGGATTGTGAGTGCGCCATGTTTGCCCTCCTTTGCTACGCTGGGGGTGTATACTTCCTCGCAAGCTATAGAAAATGCTGGCGATCCATTGCTATACGAAGCGGATGGCCACTGCCTTTTTTCAAAGGACTTATATGGCCCTGTTGGTTTAGGGTCCACCCGCCATACCAGTTTTAGCTCGAATTTGTTCATAATGTCTCCTCATCTTGATAGTTGGGTATCCTGCCATCAGGCAGGTCTAATGCACGCATCAATGCTTTCCACCGGGGCTTGTGGCCCCAACCCTTCTCGCCGTGCAGGATGTACGCGGCCACGTGTACCACCTCGTGTGGCACCACCTCGCGGATCATGGTCTTGGGGTAGGCATCGAAGTATGCCAGATTTATCTCGATGATGCCATCCTTCCATGCCTGTCCAGCGGGACTATTCTCATCCTCTGCGAAGGTTAACGCCATGCGCTTGAACCGCGTGGAGCGCGCCAGCTTCGGATAAAGGTTGCTTAATTGCTTGCGGACAGCATGAAACCTTATCTCGATAAGGGCTGCCAGTGTCATGATTTGAAGCCCTCGAAGCCCTCAAGTAAATCATCCAGGTGTGAATTTATGCGGTTAAGATCACCTACCAGACCCCAATTCTTAGGGTCCTTTGACTGCCTGCGGGAGTGCTCGGATAGGAGAACTTGCAGCCTTGCCATCTTGGTTGCTACCTTTCCTCCCGCTTCCATGTATGCTGTTGTTGCGCTCATGATCGGCTCCTATAATCCTTTTTGTTGTTACATCAATGATTACATAATACTGTACTTTTCGGAGAATGTACACGTTTATTTTGCAGTAATTGTATTATTTTTCTCGAGGTAGTATGCAGCCCGCATGTCAAAATAACGCGTGAGATGCTTCTGGGGGATGAGGCATCTTGCTCGTGGTGTATGCGTTATTGAGTCCCGGTCAAAGTTAGTGTGGCACTTTGGAGGCACTCCAGGTGCGTGCAATATCGATGGTAGCGGGTCGACTTTTGCTTCTTCACAGATATGGGTTGAGTGCCGTTTGATTGCAGCAACGATGACATGTGTGCGAGACATGCCATGCATATTTGCCATCATCTGGAGCCGCGACGCCCACGTTGCTGTGAGCCCAAGATTGATTATGTTGTAGCGATCAGGACGCAATACTGGAGTTTGGAGCTCTACTGCTCCCTCTTGGTACAGGTAACTCATGCAACAGAATATGAAGCGACGGGGATCGTCCTGGACTCCCGTCGCTTCAGCCTGCAACTTAATCTGTGCGACCTGTGGGTCTGTGAGATACAGATGAAAAAGCACGATTTACCTCCGAAAGTATAGTTAATGTCTATTTATAATAGCGTGTGACATTACACTTGTAAATACCTATTTTTGTAATTGTTCATATTTAAAAGCTCGGTTGTATATATAGGAAGAATTTTTATAGAGTGTATTAAATACATTTTTTTTAGAAAAGTGTGTATTATCGTATTTTGCGTATTTAGTGTAATGAAATCAGTGACTTATCCTAAATATTGTGGAGGAAGCAATGTATTTTATGCGTCGCTTTACCCTGGGGTCAAGTCCCGAGTGAATTGGAATTCCGAAAAGTTTTTGAAGTAGTGAAAAATATTTCCTTACGTATATGAGCTATTAAGACTAAATCAGTCCTTTATCAACGATAGTCGGTAATAGTCATTGCGCATTTGAGCACTTAAGGAAAGAGAGGAGCGGAACCCCAGGGAAGAGGTCAAGAAGAATTACTTTTAGTCTATCAATAATAGTCGCTTACATTGGCGTGCGATCATGCTAAAATAAACCATATGAGCGACCAAACAATAAATTCAGCACCTGAGCAGCCCGAGACCAACAAAGAGAAGCGTGCCAGAACTGCTCGCGAGACCCTCGACAAAGAGCTGGGCTCTGTTGTTATGCGGCGAGGATTCGTTAACGGTATGCTGCGTTGGGGGCATCTACATGGTGGCCAGAAGCGAGCAGCAATCTTTGCGGGTTATTCCGAGCACACTGCGTCAAGCACAGCCCACCAGCTTATGCAGAAGCCAGAGATACTCGAGGCGATCCAGGCTGGCATGGATGCTCGGGCCGACCGCTGCAAAGTGAGCCCAGACAAGGTACTCAATGCAATAGCAGCGATCGCCTTTGCCGACGTTGCTGAGATCATGACGTGGGAGAAGAATAAGGTAACATTGAGAGACCTCAATCAGCTACTGCCTCACGAGTCTGCGGGCATTCACTCTGTTACAGAGACAAAGATCAAAGGTGGAGGCACGAAGTTAGAGGTTAAGACTCACGATCAGCTGAAGGCGCTCGAACTGCTAGGCAAGACTATGGCTATGTTCCGGGACAAGGTAGACGACCCGAGCAAACAGATCGGAGGCGTCCTTCGCGTTCCGAACCGGCCGAGCATCCAGCAGTGGGAAGAGGAAGAGGGCATAACTGAGGCTGGAGCAGCACAAGAGAATCTTATCGACACAGTAGACCTGGAGGAGGAGCCATGAACAAGAATCACGACAGCAAGGGATGGTTCGCAGCAGGCAAAGGTGGGAGCTCAACTGCTAAGGTGCGCTTCGGGAAGTCCACCGCCAGCAATGAGGCAAAGTCCTTAGGTAGGCTACAAGGTAGAGTGGCATCTAAGAATATACGCGACTTCACAGCAGGTAAAACCACATTCCGTGAGGGTTATAAATCAGCTGGCGGTTCACTGTTCAAGCCGCGGAGCAAGAAGTAAGTGGAAGCCCCCCAGGACAAACAACTTATCCACGTACCAGACCCGATCATCATCTGGGAGCCCCAACCAGGCTCCCAGGTCTCATTTCTCACGTGCCCCTATGAAGAGGTACTGTACGCGGGCACGCGAGGCCCCGGGAAGACCGATGCTCTCCTGATGAAGTTCGCACAGCACGTGGGCGAGGGCTACGGAGAGGCCTGGAGAGGGATCATCTTTCGCAAGACCTACAAGCAGCTGTCTGACGTCATTGCAAAGAGCCAGAAGTGGTTCAAGCAGATATTCCCTTTCGCACGGTACAACAAGAGCGAGCATCAGTGGGAGTTCCCTGGGGGTGAGACACTCCTCTTCCGCTACATGGACAACGCGATCGATTATTGGAACTACCACGGTCATGAGTATCCGTTCATCGGCTGGGAGGAGCTTACCAACTGGGCAGACAGCGGCTGTTACGACAGCATGAAGTCCTGTAACAGGTCCTCATATGAAGCGCCCCCTGGAATCCTGCCCATGCCTCGCTTCTACGGTGGCACGTGCAACCCCTTCGGCATCGGTCATCACTGGGTGAAGGCTCGGTTCATCGATCAGGGCCCAGCGAAGAAGCCTGTAATCGAGACCTTCATCCATCCGCTCACAGGCGAGAAGATTTATATGCGTCGCTGCTACATCCACGGCGACTGGCGAGAGAATAGGAAGCTGGTCGACAACGATCCACTGTACATCGCGAAGCTGATGGGGATCAAGGATGAGAATAAGCGGAAAGCCTGGCTAGAGGGGGATTGGAACATCACGGCAGGCTCGATCCTCGGCGCGTGGTACAATCAGGCTGTGCACGAGATCGAGCCCTTCAACATTCCGCACTCCTGGCGCATCGATCGATCCTTCGACTATGGCAGCAGCAAGCCCTTCAGCATCGGTTGGTGGGCAGAATCGGATGGGACGCTCATCCACTGCGGCAACACACAGAATCCGATGACCGGGCGAGTCAGTCCGCAGTTTAAGTCCTGGCCTAAGGGCACCTTGTTCCGTATCAATGAATGGTACGGCTGCAAGGAGGATCAGCCCAACGTCGGTCTGGAGATGCTGACCAAGGATATCGCCAAGGGGATCGTTGAGCGTGAGACTGCTATGCTCCAAGGTGGGTTCATCAAGACGAAGCCGAAACCAGGGCCGGCTGACTCATCGATATTCGACGTGCTCGATGGTAAGAGCATCGCTGCAGAGATGAAGAAGGAAGGCGTGACCTGGTTGCCTGCCAACAAGAGCCCTGGATCACGGCGTGCCGGGTGGGAACTGCTGAGGAACCTCCTGAGCAGCGCACTGGATAAGGATGAGCACATGAACCCTATCTATCGGACCACTCCGATGGAAGAACCAGGGCTGTTCGTGTTCAACACGTGTCGCGGGTGGATCAGGACCGTCCCCATGATGCCTCGTGATACCGATAAGCCAGATGATGTGGACACCAAGTGCGAGGACCATTGCTTCACAGGGGATACCACCATACTTACTGCTGCTGGCGTTAAGACCCTGCTAGAATTGGTGGGCACAACAGGCTGCGTGCTTACTGCCGGTGGTATCTGGGCGCCGTATGATAACTGTCAACTAGTAAAGCAACAAGCAGAGACCGTAACGGTTACTCTTTCAGACGGATCCCATGTGCGCTGTACCCCAGATCACCTCTTCATGACGAAAGATGGATGGAAAGAAGCGCTTTACTTATCTAATGAAACATGTTATAATATTTATAACGTTTCTATTAGGAGGTTATTGTGGAGCCATTTCAAATCAGCGCTACAATCCAAGAGTTCGCTGGTATTAAGTACTACCTTTGCGGGCCTTACTTTCAGCATGATGGTATCCGATTACACAGGGTGGTTTATACGTATCATCATGGGCCAATTCCAGAAGGTTTTACAGTGCATCACGATGATGAAAATAAGAGCAATAACCAGTCTTCAAACCTTAACTTATGCACAAATAGTGAGCATGCCTCATTACACACGGGTAGCAGAACAAATAACAAACTCTCAGATACGGCCCGAATGGCTGCTGCCACATGGCACGGGTCGCCTGAAGGATTGGCCTGGCACAGTGAGCAAGGTAAACGCAACGGGCAACTTATGCCTGAAAAACAGATGGCTTGCATGCATTGTGGCGCCATTAAAACAGTTAAGGCTACTAATTGGGCACAGTTTAAATACTGCTCCAATGCCTGTAAAACGGCAGCACGCGGTGCCGCTGGAACAGACAATGAAGATCGTGTCTGTATCATTTGCAGCGCTCCATTTACTGTTAACAAGTATCTTTTCACTAAGACCTGTAGTAGAAGCTGTGGAGCAAAGCTGCGTTGGAAACTTAGACGTGGTGCATGTGTTGCCGGATACTAATGCCGATGTATACTGCCTAAATGTTCCTAACTATCACGCCTTTACATTGTCAAATGGGTTATTAGTCCACAACTGCGGCGACGAGACTCGGTACAGAATCTACAAGCGGACTGCAGAATCAGGCTCAAGCGAGCTCAACATATGATACCCATGATGCACGCCCTGCACGAAGGGGCCAACCTCGATGCACAGCAGCTAATGGATGCCACCTGCACAGAACACGGTTGGAGCCAGCAGCACTGCGGGATGTGCATCAGGGCCCTGAAGGAGGGCTGCTACGATACCGAGCCCGAGCAGCCACTTGATAACTACCTACTGAGCTCCACATATGGATATACCTGCTAACAAGGAGATGACCTCATGAGCAAGAAGACCGAAGACAAGCCAAATGTGAGCACGCCTAATGCTGCACACAACGCGATGATGATAGCAGCACAGCTTCCGAGAACACTGATGGCCGGAACATATGGGATGCGGGCTGCCGGGAAGGAGTTCCTCCCCCAGGAGCCGAAGGAAACTGACGACCTCTACAAGAACCGCCTAGCGCGGACCTTTCTCTTCAACAAGTATGGCATGACCATAGAGGAGATGGTAGGGCGCCTGTTCCGTAACGGCATCAAGCTGGAGAAGATACCCGGCGAGGTGGAGGCGTTATTTGCAGATATCGATCTGACAGGGCGTGACCTGCGACGCTTCGTGCGTGACCTCTTTGAAAGTGCTCTTCAGCCCGGGGTCGACTACCTGCTGGTAGACTATGCAGGCATGGCCTTGCAGGCTGATCCTGCTGCCGAGGAAGGCGCAGAACCTCCTGTTATGAGCAAGGCCGATGAGAAGGCTGCTGGCGTGCGTCCGTTCTGGGTGCATGTCAAGCAGGAGAATGTCATCAACTGGCGGACAGAGGTAATCAACGGGCAGGAACGTCTGGCCAGGTTGCAGATCATGGAGCACGTTGAGGAACAAAACGGCGATTGGGGCACTACCAATATAGATCAGGTCAAGGTACTCTATCCCGGGAGATGGGAGACCTGGCGCGTAAACGATGCTGGCGACTGGGCTATCGTGAAGAGCGGGGTGACCACCCTGGACTTCATCCCGCTAGTCCCGGTCTACACCAAGCGGACGGGGTTCATGACCGGTGAGCCACCCCTGGCCAAGCTGGCCGAGCTCAACCTGGCACACTGGCAGTCGAGCAGCGATCAGCGGAACATCCTGCACGTTGCCCGCGTACCGATCCTCTTCGGCGCCGGATTCGAGTCTGACGGCAGCAACAACAAGCTGGCTGTAGGCCCGAACACCATGGTGACCAACAGCGACCCGCAGTCGAAGCTCACTTTCGTCGAGCACACAGGCAAGGCGATCGAAGCAGGCCATCAGGACCTCGAGGACCTCGAGAATCAGATGAAGATATGCGCATTGGAGCCGATCATGCCCAAGACAGGGAATGTGACAGCGACCGCGAAGGCCATCGATACATCGCAGAGCGCAGCCATCCTGGAATCTATGGGCGAGGACCTGAGCGATGCCTTGGAGCAGGCAATCAAGTTCACCCTGGCCTGGCTGGGCACTCCTGACGTCGATTCTGGTAGCATCATGTTTGAGTGTGACCTGACCAGCAACATGGGCAATCAGCCTGACCTCGATGCTCTGGATAAAGGGCGGGCACGTAAGGACATAAGCCGCACTGCCTACTGCACGGAGCTCGTACGGCGGGGCGTGCTCAGTGAGGAGTATGATATTGAGGCAGATCAGGCGCTGATCGATGAGGAAGGCCCAAGCCTGGGCGACATAGGCAATCCAGAAGGCGCACTCGGTGGAGATAAGCCGCCAGCCGGGGTGCTGCTGGACCCCCAGGGCAAGCCGATGAAGAATGCGGATGGAACCTGTAAGA
>Ga0209318_1000193_pt1 | contig 64648 bp, 83 predicted proteins | sample RifGroE1_FD_183999 | JGI IMG/M metagenome (GOLD analysis project Ga0209318, IMG submission 183999) | Groundwater microbial communities from Rifle, Colorado, USA - Groundwater E1 (SPAdes) (version 2) | ecosystem: Environmental > Aquatic > Deep subsurface > Groundwater | place: Rifle, Colorado... | reverse complement strand
CGGGCATGCTCCTGCATAGTATGTGGTAATGTCTGCCTCCAAAAAGGCAACCACTGTCCCTGCCGGTGCTCCTGTAATCTTCTTCCAGTCTCCTGCACCGGATGTTCCTTTTGCAATGTACAGCTCGTTGGTCGTTGTGTCATAAAACACCTGGCCAATGTAAGACGGTACAGCGGGCTTTGCAGCAGTAGCCCCTGCGGATATTCTGCGAACGCCATAAAGGGAGTGGGTGTGAGCATCTCCACCAGTTACATGGTCTCCTGACAGTCCATCGTGCCAGGTAACTGCCCGAGAGGTTATGTGATACTGGGTATGGTCATCTGCTGACAAGCTGCTTAACTCGTCGTGGGCCTGCCTACCACCAACAATCGTCCATGCGCCAGCGGTCAAGCAAACGTACACTCTCTTTGTATCCGTTGCAAAGTAGGCATTTCCGGCTTCTGGGCTGGCTTCTTTTCCAGCATCCAAACCCACAAGTCCCTGGTAGTATTGGCTGGCAATTGCTGCGTCACGTACATGCGTTAGGTGGGTACCAGCAATTACAAGATCCAGCTTATCCCCAGCTGTGTGGCTGGCAGCTGTTGACCCCTCCGCTCCTCGTACACAGCCAGTTAACGTGTCGCCACTCTTATTAGCAGCGTAGATAATCTCCCCACCAACAAAGAAGTATTGTGGCATTTCCAGATCACCAAGATTTTCAATGATCTGAATTGTTGCCTCAACGTCATCTATGTTCGCTGCAAGAGACAGGGTTTTCTGGTCAAGCAAGTCCCCTACAAAGGTGTCGTATGCCGTAGGCATTGTTGAGTCCAATGTTGGAGCTACTGTCTCTGGAAGGCCCAAGAACATGTAGTTGTATTGGCTGTTCAGCTCTGCAGCGGTCAGTGGTCGGTCAAAGATCTTAACTTCGGCTATCCGGCTGTCGGACTCGTAAGCGTCGCCTGAGTGCATTGTAAAACGCTTAAGGTCAGCGTTCCAAGTGTTCGTGATTGTGGAAGTGTCTACAAGAACGCCGTCAAGGTTTAGGTTAACCTCTTTGGTTGTCCCGTCAAAGCTGATTCCTACAAAGTGCCAATCGTTTGACCCTGCACCAGGCAACCAGCCGGTGGGCCAGTAGTAGGCCGGAACACCTTGAAGGGATACCAGAACTTCGTATGCGGCAGCACCATACCCACCAGCACCCCCAAATTGCCAAATAGAAACTCTTTCCGTGTTACCAGAGTCATAAAGACGGAGAATGTCCCGGTGGCTATCCCCAAAAGCTGCATCAGACACATATCGAAATACGGCGCACACGGAGCAGCCAACAGTCTTGTCAACAAATGTCTTAAGGCTAACATCGGAGTGGTCCAGTGAGTCGTTGCTGCCGTCTCCATCTGAGTAGGCTCGATTGTCCAAGCCAGCATCATCGTCATAATGCCAGATTGGGGCTTCAGTCGTTGTGTTTGGCAGGTAAAGAGCGTGTCCATGGTTTGTCCTGTCTAATACAAAGGCCACAGCATCTGTTCCGCTGGCGGAAGGGCTAACAAGCCCAGTGGTCATAAGGTATTGGGTATCGTCCGCTCTGTACCAAAGTAGCTTGTCAGGGTCCACATTCGTTTCCGCAGTAACAGAAGAGATAACCAGGCTATCAAATCTGGTATGGCTGCCTGATCGGCTACTTCCAATAATGCCTGCGTATGTGGCAGTGTCTATGCTGGTTCCAGTGCTCAAAACGCCTGGTATGCAAATCCAGAAGGAATCCATGCCAACCCAGCAGTCATTACCATCTGCTCGCAGTCGAAGAGTGTGCGTTGTGTTCTCCAAACCAGACATGTGGAAACGATCAATCAGCGTTACTGCCCCAGAAACGACCTTTTCCAAGGCCAATCCGCCTGTACCGTCCGATGTAAATGTCAGGCGCCAGTAGTTGCTCAGATCAACATAGCGAAAGAAAAACCCCTCATCCTGTGTAGACGTTACCTGGTTTCTAAATGTGACAGTAGCCAGCATCTCCAAGTTGTAGACACCAGCATCTATGACGTTTATGGCTGGGGTGTTGTTTACTGCGTTGTTGGCAGCTGCCTTGTTCGAGGCAATATTAAAGTCTACGATGGCAACACCACCGTAGGAGCCACTAACAGCTACCCACCCGCCAGCTTGTACGTCCGTTTCCGGTGTATGGGATGGGAGGGCTACTGCGTCTGTATCTGTGTAGGAGTCGCTTACATAAATTGTCATGCTAGTCTCGTTTGCACCAAACAGCCTCTTTATAAGGAGGTTCTGCAGCTGCTGTGTCTATGTTTTCCCCTGCAGAGCCCCCTGCAGGTGCTGTAGTTCCTGCGGGAATTGTCAATGAGTGGGTGTGGGCTCCGGCAGATGAGGTTGTGATCGTACCCGTTGTAAGGTTGAGGTCTCTAAGTTCGGAGTAGCCAACCTCTGGTGTGTCGTTCTCAGTGGTTACCAAGTGAACGTGTGTGCCTGGGTCTGTGCTACTTGCAGACGCTTGTGAAGCTACTGGGTGATAGTGTGCAGCGTTTCCACCCAGGAAGTGGGTGTGTGTTGCCCCGCCAGAAGCTGCGCCAGGGGAGGTGTTGTCAACTTTCATATACTTTCCGTCAAGTGCTGTAAACCTGGTCCAACCAGATGGGCAGGCCCCTGTAAAGGGTGCAATGGCACCAGACGGAACTCCTGAAACAGCAGTCCAAACGGACCCGTTCAATGAAATGTAGAGCGTCCCACCCTCTGCAGTATCCGTTGCAAAGTATAAGTCACCAATGTTGGCAGGAGATCCAATAGAAGCGTAGATACCCGCCTTGACCACCAACACAGCGTCTCCCTCACCAGCAGATAGGTGGTTGTGGGAATCTCCAGAAGTAATGTGCACCCCAGAAAGAGTCCCATGCCAGGTATTTGCCCGGCTGTCATTGTGGTACTGAGCATGGTCATCATCAGCCAATCCAGTCATTTCTGAGTGGGCAGACAGGCTCACTTTTGTAAAAGAGCCACCCGTAAAGCAATAGTACACCGCATTCGTAGTTGTGTCGAGCCACCCCTCCCCAGCTACAGGAGTATACGCCGTCCTCTGAGCAGTCGTCCCAATTAGAAAGCCATATTGCTGAAGTGCCTCTGTTGCTCTCTTAAGTTGGTTGTAAACCTCAGCCGTGACCGTTATGTACACTTCTTCATTCGTCTCATGCGGTTGAAGGCTGGTGCCAAACATACCCCTCTGTGTAATGGCGGACAGATTTATGATCGTTTGCCCGCCTGTGACAGTGGCCTCTCCAACATCCACAAACCAAATCTCCCCACCCTGGAAAAGCAGGAAACAGGGGGCCGTTTCTATGTTTGGCGCTTCTATGTTCAGTGTCGCAATCAAGTCAGACACCGACATGCTGGCAGCAAGAAGAGCCGTTTGCCGATCCCCTGGAACAGCAAACAGAGACAATGCGCTGTCAAGCGCTGCTGGAAAGTTAGAGGCTGTTGGTCGTGCCACTTAAAAGGTCCTTCTGAAGTACCTGCTCAAACAGTACCACTTGCTCAAGCGCTTCGAATGGGGTAAATCCGGTAACAGAGTACTGGAGCTTGTTAAGCACCCTATTGTACACTGCACACACTTTTCGATCCTCACCATCCGCTGCTGGGTAATAGGTTCTTTCCTCTACAAACGGCCAGGCTGAGTTGCTCGCAAGCATCAGGAAAATATCCTGCCGGACAAACCCTAAAATTAGCAAACTCTCAAGGATGCTGGCATCCACCCTGACCAGTTCGTTCTTATCATGTGATATAATGATCTTTACTCTTAAATCTTTCTCTTCAACCATTTCCCTAATCCTTTCTACAAGCTCTCAAAGTGTATGTTTGCAGGCCAATGCTACTGGCGTTTGTCGCCGCTATTGGGTCTACACTGTTTGTGTTGTGCGCAGCAATTGTGGCCGAGTGGGTGTGGGCACCGGCTGAGGAAGTGGACAAGTTATCCGTTCCATAATCAGCTACGAAGTATGGAAGCGTTGTACCTCCAGCACCTGACCGAACAGCGTATGTATGGGTGTGGGCACCAATTGTGTTTGTTGCAAAGCCACCCCTCTCGATTATGTGACTGTGTGCAGGCACCTCTGGCACGCTGTGAAGATGGGTAGCTTCTCCGCCAGAAGTTAGCCCGGTCCATTCTGATGTGTCAGCCGCCTTTGGATACTTCCCATCAAGAGAACCAACAGCTGTCCACCCAGACGGGCATGCAGATTCAAAAAACATGATCGAGCCCTTCTGCACACCCTGATATTGAACCCAGGAAGTTCCTGCAGCATTCGCAAAGTACAAATTACCAGTGTCATATGCCATGTACAGCTGACCAACGGCTGTTGGTGTCCCTTTTGCAGAGTCCAAGCCACTGTGAAATCTGGTAACTGGGGCACCTTCTGTAGTCCCTGAGTGGTCATGCGCAACCGCCGATATGTGGCTACCAATCCCTGAATGCCAAGAAAGAGCTCTTGCATCATTTTGGTACTGGGTGTGGTCATCGTCTGCTAGGCCGGAAAACCCGCCATGGTCTGCTATTTGAAAGGCCGTCCAAGTGTCTGTTTCAAAACAGACGTACACAGTAGATGTGTTCGTTGCAATGTACACTTCTCCGGGCAAGCACCCCATCGGCCTTGCAGCAAACAGTCCAACAAGCCCCGCAAACTTTTGGGCAGCCAGTACCACGTCTCGAAGCCTTGTAAAGTCTCCAGATGTGATGTCCTGAGTAAATGTATGGCCCGTAGTGTAGGCCCGGATTACAGAATTGTCAAATCCACGAGTAACTGTCAGGTTCGTTGTGTTGTTAACGGTAACCCTTATGAGTTCTATACCGGCAGAAAGTGCCCAATTATTGCCGATTGTGTGACCAGTTGAGGCGGCAAATAGGATAGTAACCCCGTCCGAAAGAGCCGTTGCCCCCGTAGAGCATGGGACAGCCGTATCTTCCCATGTAGCACCCGCATCCTTTGACCACTTAAAAGTGTCTGGGCTGCCTGTTCCATCTATCTGAACGACGAAATCTACCCGATTGGGTATCCCATCGTAAGTTCCACCAAAGGTCTCATCGTCCAGGCCAGCGCCTGTAAAAACGACTTCTGAAAACCCAGACCCTGCCGCCACCAAGGTAGTATCAATGCCGATACCCACCACGCTTTCATTGAATGTGAATGTGGTAGCTGCAAAGTTGTGTCCACCGTTCAGGGTTAGCACGGCTAAGCTGCTAAGCGCTCCGAATACATCAGACACAGCATCATAAGTTGTTGGAAAATTAGCCGTCATTGTTTAAAAGCCTCTCATATGGTAAACCAGCCAGATCCGTCACTCTGAACAGAAACTGTGGCCATTGCGGCGCTGATTGTGTTTGTAGAAACTCCGTCAACCAGCTCACTTCCGTTTGGATCAATGATCACCGTATATCCGGTGGCATCTATTTTCTTTATGTGGTAGACGTGCCGAGCACAGGATGCTGCAGCAGGCAGATTTATGGTGATGTTAACAGAGCTGCAAGAAACCAGAATTGTACAATTGTACAGCGTGGCTGTGTGATCTCCCGTAACTGTTACAATTGGCAGATCCCCCAGATAGCCAAGCATCACCTCTGTTGTGAGCTCGTCCGCTCCAAACTTTGACCTAACCTTTAATCGGTGTCCGCTGGATGCGTAGTCGTTCCACAAATTCATGTGGTTGTCTAGGTAGTCCGGTACAGTGTCCTCTTGGATTAGCGAAAACACATCTGTTGCCATTCCGGCCTGGTTGATTGTTGTAACTCCTGATCGAGTAGATATTCTGAGCCCGTTTGTTGGATCGTAAGACATGAAGTCATTTGAGTCGCCAAAGACTGCACCGTAAATCTCCGTTGTATAGTCCAGGATACCAGAAAGGTTTCCAATCCTTACAACATCCAGGAGTTGATCATACAATGGCCCATACCTGCGCACAACCCCAAAATATGGACCCCAGGCCCTCCCACCCTCCAAGATAAGGTACCCGCCAGAAGTTGCCAGGTTAGGACCACCAGGCTGAAACTCACCAAGCTCTTGGCCCTCCTCACCTGCGGATAGGGGAGCACCAGACCCGGTTTCGGAAGCGCTTCCAAACCTGGCCGCATTCTCACCAGCGTAGAAGGCCGACTGAACATACCCCACTTCTGCCGAGTTTAGGCTCCTAACAACAAAGTACTTGAACCCCTCAGCCACAATGATTGGGGCAGAGGATACAAGCATCCACTCGTCCCTGTTTATATCCGGCTTCAAGCGGATGATGTCACTCGCCTCGAATGCAGGAGCATCAAAGATGATAAAGTCATCTGTGTTTGACATGTCCACTGCCAGAACTGCCCCATCCGAAATGATCGTCCTGCCGCTTGCAACAGAGATGGTTGCCTCTGCCAACACGTATGCTGTCAATCTACCACGGGCAATAATGTTATCAAACTCGGCTGTTCCATCTGAGTTCATAGAAAAGCCGGAAGTACCAGATACAAAATTTGTGCTACGTAAAGTTCCTACAACATAGGCGTCTGCAAAGTAGGCTCGACCAGTCTTGCTAACCCTAAACGCTGCAGAAGACGCTGTTGCATTTCCAGCCCACAAGCGCCAAGTAGCATCTTGGGAATCCAAATAAATGATGTCATTGCCGGACCCGGCCACGATCCTGCCAGCACTTTGCAGGCTTAGAAGATTCGACTCAAGAGAGGCGGCTGAGATGGTCCAGCCAGCAATCTCCCCAGCTATGGAGTAGATTGACCCATCTTTTGCGACAGAGAATGGAGCATCCGCCGCTATCGCATCCCCCGCCCACAAAAGGTAGGCAGCGTCTGTAGAGGACAGCATGATTACATCGTCGCCCCGGCCAACCTTGATGTAGGTGTTTGTTGTATCATCAAACAGGGTAATTCCGTACTCTGTTGCAACAAGGGCACCTAACGCTATTCGAGCATAGGAGGTTGTTGCCTCCATAAACAAGCTGTGAGCAAGGGCAACAAACTTGTACTCTTCTGCTAAGAATTGCCAACCCTTTGTACGGTCAACAAGGTCTGTGAAGGCCCAATCCCCCGTAATGATTTCATCCTGACCACGCTGAGCATACTGAGGATGGTCGTCTGCGTCAAGCCCAGTTAAAAGAGCATGCCCCATTTGTGTGCCCATACCAGCAGCGCCTGAATGGTTGTGGGCGCCAATGTCAACAGCATCAATTAGAGCACCAGCAACAACCGTCAAGCTGCCTTCCAGTGCCCGAGACCCATCCTTAAGAATGGCCTCTGGGTATACGGAGATTGGGTACGTTCCTTGCGGGTCAAGGGCCAGCAAGTAACCAGGGATTGGGTTTTGAGCAGCATCAAAGCCATCTACTCGGTCAGCGTCCGTGGCCGAGTCTACAGAACCACCCGTAATGCTGCCAGCAACAACACTGGTAGCATAAATCGTCCTCCAACGCTGGTCAGCCGCTCCAAGATCGTGGGTGTCATCTACTGCAGGCTTGATAAAGCCATCTACGCCGCCACCCTTTTTGCTGAGGAAGTATGAATTTAGTTCATTGATCGTTGTCTGGTCCAAGATTACCTCACAGACCCGCTGCTCATACCCAATCTGGCCAGCAGCAAATCCAGGGTTGGGTTCGCCTTGCCAAACTCTATACTCAGCTTGTTGTCATTCGCAGAGTAGCTTGTCCTTGTAACAACTGCAATTGCAAAATCTTGACCGGCCTGGCCAGCAACAGACTGGGCAACAGAGGGGTCATAGTCCGGGATCATTACCAGATCCCCGGCCCTAACCATGTATGGATAATCCGCTGCTCCAGCCCAGGCATACACTCTACCGGATACTTCTATCTTGGATTCCTGAGTTGGGTATGCGTAGCTTCGAAGGGCAAGCGCCCCTATAATATTCGCCAAGCCAGGCTCAGCCGCTCCTATGTTCAAACTGCCTTCTCTGACGCCGAAAAGGCTTTGGCTAACAAGGTCCTCAAACCAACCAGTAAAGTCCTGGCCAATGTCCGGGTCATCATACAGAACCTGTAACTTGTTGAACAGGTTATCCCTTGACCGGGCAATTGAGAAGCTACCAGAGTCTACAAAATCCGTTGTGTAGATCAGCCACTCAGGCTCACCTGTTGGCTCTTTATATGGCGTGAGATAAGCAACCCTATTTTCCCAGATTCCAAAGTGAAGAGGAACGGGCAATATTCCGTCTGAGCCAAACTTGATTGTGGCATCTATGGCATCTTGCAGTTTTGTCTCACCCCTAAAGTCCTGGGGAGTGATGTCTGTAACAGTCAGGTCAATGTGGGTCAAGTCCGTGCTCCACTGATCGGCCAGAGTGACCGTGTCAATTATGATGTCCGATATGGACGTTGGAACGCTTGCAGGGTACTCTATCCCATGGGTCAAATCCCCCGCATGGACGTAGTACCCGGCCAAGCTGACAGACACTTTTCCAAGAGAGCCATCAGTGGCTTGGACTCGACCCTCATACACTCTGCGCCCGAAGAAGTCAAAAATGACTACGTGGTAGCCAACATAGTCCCTATACCACCGACTGGCAGACCACCCAGAAACGCCAACACTAAAGCTGGCAGAACCAAATCCGCCAACAACGATTGTGTCAAAGTTGAAATCATCAATAGATTCCACCCACTCCACAAAGTCTGTGTCAAGCTCTGTATATGTCCGCCAGATAGCGGCGCCTAAGAACATTATGCCACTCCGTTATACTGACCAGCAACGTTAACTATCACCTTTAGCTTTCGTGTAATTTCCGCATTTTGGGCAGTTCCTTCCATTAGGAAGTACAAGCGAACATCCTTTGCGGGGGTCAACGAAATCCTTTGCATAATTCCGAATGGGATGCCCGTTTTCTTAGCTGAGGTGTTTATGTGGTACACAGAGTCCTCCCAGCCATCGTCTATAAGGTACTCTGTTTGTGCCATTCCAGTTGTTCGAAACTTTAAGACCCGGTACCCACCATCCTGGGGGAGGAGGGCTACGTAGTCCAAATCAACCGCCTGCGTACCTGCAGCGTCCAACTTGCCTTCCAATGAGATGACCAATCCAGCCAAAGCAGTGGACACACCAGACAGCCATGGTGGCAAGAATATCGTGCCCAAGTCAAAGAGCTCGATGGTTGTGCTGACAGGCTTACGCCACTCAGAAGCGTACAAGCTGGTCGTTCCATATAGAACAACGACTCGGAAGTTAGCATTGCTGGGCCAGTGGGTACTCGGCGCCACCCGCCCAAAGAAGCGGAAAGCCCCCCGAGTATCCTCAGTTTCCTGGTCCGTAAGCGTCCATTTAAACAAGGACTCTCCCGTGGTAGAGGTTAAGGAAACCGCTGTATGGGTTCCAGCCGATGAGTAGTCCACATCCACCGTTGGTGTTGGGCTACCTTTGGCATAAGAGGCTGCATCATCTTCTAGGATGCTCTTAAATGCAAAGCTGCCAACCCGAGCGCCTATGTAAACTACGCTGGTCTTTTCAGACTCTCCAGAGTCGGATTGCAAACTTAAGACGGTCTTCATTGGGTAATTTCCCAGAAGGTCAGCACCATCAATTTCTACATAGTTATCATGGCCAGTGCCAGCGTCGTTATGATTCCAAACAGCCAGGCCGGTGGTAACGTCTGTTCCGTTGCCGTTTGTAAGCTGGATAGCTAATGGTGTCCCGTTCACAGGAGAGATATTGGAAGCTGCGGGAGTCACTGTCAAAGTCAGCTGCATGCCCCAAATCTCCAAGTCTCCGTCTGCATTTACCTGGTGGATCTGCTCAACGGACATTACATCGTCCGGCCAAAGGACTTCACCAGTAATTACCTCAAAGTAAGTGGTAGCCGTTGCTGCATTCCACGCATACTGAAGTTCCACCCGAGCCCCCATCCTATCTTTGGATCTGGTCCTGGCAGCCTCTATCAGGTTTTCAATCGTAGAGGCGGCTGTAGACAGCGCTGCCGGGGTTGCACCAGACAAGGTAAATGTAATTTCCAATTCCCGGTTCTCAAGTGTGTTTGCAACAATTTGAGCACCGGACTTTGAAAAGATGGAGCCGCCACCCCACATCTCCTTCTGCTTAGCCGGTCCGATCTTGAACCCGGCATCTTCCAGATGAAAGCCCGTACCTGCTGATATGAAGTCGGCAACCAGTGTGCCATCTGTAAGTTTTAGAATAAAAGCCATTACTTGCTACCTCGCATATTCATTGCCCCTCGGGCCTTCTTCTCATACACACGCTGAACCTGATCAGCAATTGCCTTTATGTCGGCATCTGAACGGACAGAATCTCTGTTGAATACCAGAGTCATTCCACCACCGGAAACCCCAGCACCCGCACCAACTGGCTCGTTGATCATCCCGCCCAGGCTGGCAGAGAACGCAGCCTTTGCAGAGTCCATGGAGGCAGAAAGACCGTTCTCAAGGCCAGCGCCAATGTTCTTGCCAACTCCCTCCATAACCACAGATGGGGATTGAATGTTGAAAATATCCTTTATGGTTTCCAGTATACCAGAAGAGGCGGCTGCCCACCACTTTTTGAACTCTTCCCACTTTTCAGATATTCCGTTCCACAAACCCTGGATAAGGTTTACGCCAGCCGTCTTTAAAGTGTCTACCGAAAACAGAGACTGAATTTCGGAGATTTTAGTTTCAAATAGGGCCTTCCACTCCGCAACCTTTGTCTCGATAAAGCCCTTTACAGTGTTTAATAGCTTTGTCCAGCCGCTCTCGACATGTGCGAAGAACTCAACAAGCCTATTTCTGATGACTGTGAAGATCCAAATCCACCCCTCAACAACCTTTGCCAGGCCAGCCCGTACCTTATCCCCAATCGTCCACAGAAAGGCAACAAAGTCCATTTTCCTGTCATCAAACCACCCGTGTAGAAAGTCTTTAACCTCATTAAACCCGGTGATAACCTTCAGCAAAACCAGCTCTACTATCTTTGCGAGCATGTCCTTAAGCTCACCTAGGAACAGCCAAGCCTCAAACAGCTTCGCAATAAACAAGGTAATTACCCCGCCAAGAAGTACAATCAGCAAAGCAATTGGAAGAAGGGCAGCGGCAATAACGCCAAGGGAAAAGGCAATGGCCCCAACAACAATTGAGAAGGCATCCCATTTTCCTTTATTGGTGTCGAAAGATAGGCCAATATTCGTCAGTGCTTCCGCTATCCCATCCAGAACAAGGTCAAAACCAACCAGGGTAATCCAGCTGTTTACCTTGTCGAAAAATAGGTTAGCCCAGTCGAAGCCTTTCTGGAAAGCCGCTGCTATGTCTAATAGCGCTTGAGGAACAACTATTCCCGTAAACGCCGCAGTTATCTTCCCTGGGAGCTCATCCAAAGACTTTGTTAGGGTTCCTCCCTCCCCGAATAACCCAGTAAGCAGGGTTCCTACAGTGCCACCCTCACCAAATAGGCCATTAAACAGGCCAGAAATAGAGCCACCCTCGCCAAAGACGCTATCAAAAGCACCCCTAGCAATGTCTATCTGGGCCTTAATCTTCGCACCAAAATCAAAGGCTTTCTGCTGGTCAAAGAAGTCTGTCGGGGTTCCTCCAACATCCTCGACTATCCCATTTCTACCAACACCACCCTGGTCCGTAGGCATAATCCATTCTGGACGGTCCCCTGTACCCTGCAAACCAGCAAGGAACGCTTCCCACTTAAGTTGGGCTCTGCCTATCTTCTCTTCAAGGGTCTCAAATCCCTGGATAGCATTTCGGATACCGTCAAACACACCCTCTGGCAGCGTCCAAGCCTTCCCGCCAATATTCGGGTCGTCTGAGCCCCCCTTTAAAGCGTCTATCAAGCCCAGTTGAAGTTCGTCTTGCCGCTGCATAGCCTCAAGCATTTCTTTTTGAACTTCTAACAGTCCTTTAGCAGCATCTTCCTGTTCCTCAAGGCCCTCTTTCTCCTGCTCAATGACCCTAAGCTCATCGTTCCGCCCACGCATAGCCGCCCGGATAGCTTCCACCTTTTCTTCGGCGGACATGTTGCTTTTCGCAATCAGAGCTACCTCTGCTTCGTAGCCCTTAAGGACACCCTTCTTGCGCTTCTCCAGATCGGCCAGGTCCTGCTGGATCTTGTTGTACTTCAACCAGAGGACAACCAGCTTGCTGACTTCCTCTTTCTGCTCACCAACATCTTTTACAGTGGCAGCCAAAAGCTCTTCTGAAATCTTCCCAGTCTCGTTAAAGACCTTGATCAGCTCTGCCAGGTTCTTTCTTGCTTCCAGCGTAAACTTGAATGGGTCCTGATCCCCGGCCAATCCCACCTTTACAAAGGTGTCTATGATTCTCTTGATCCGCTCGCCAATATCAGCAAGAACGCCAAAGTCCGCCTGCTTGAATCCCTCAAGAAAAGCGTCAAATACGTTCTTGCCCCACAAGTCAATGTGAGAGAGCGGACCCATGTCTGGCGGAGAATTTCCAGCCAGGTACTTTCCAATAAAGTTACCAATAGACTGCATAACATTTGCAAGGGTGGTGGCAACCGCTGACAGCATTCCACCTGCAAACGTGTTTACAATGTTGGCGCCCCATTCACGGGCGTTTGACGCAAGCTGGAAGAAGAACTCTGCAATTTCTTCCCCAACCCCCATAGCTTTTACAACTCCGCCAATCAGGAAGCCGACAGCAGAGCCAATAACCACAAACACGGCGCTTGCAGCAGAAAACAGACCAGACACAAAACCAGAAATAGCCCCACCAAAGGAGCCAAACAAGCTGGTTAGCGTGCCGAACAAGCCCCCAAAGCCCTTAATAGCCACGCCAGCTTTCTTGAATAGGGAACCGAAAGAGGCTATAATCTTTCCAAGAGGCACAATTCCCCGGAATAAACGAGCAACTGCAAAGGCTATCTGCAGAATGTTCTTTACAAACCCACCAGCAGCCACACTTGCCATAGCCAGGCCAAACCCGATCTGGGATAGGAACAGTACAACTGGACCAGCAACGGCCACCAGCATGGCAAGCCCAACAATCATCAGCTTATTCTTTTCTGACATTGTTTGGAAGCTCTTTGCCAATGTTCTTACAAGGGGGATAATTGTCTGGATAACCTGGTTGATCACTGGGAGAAGGGTGTCGCCCAGCACGAGCACAACCTCGTTAAACCCGTTCCGCAAAACGCCAAGCTGACCCTTCGTAGAAAGAAGAGCCCTTTGGTGCTCCCAATACAGAGAGTTGCCTGCTTTTAATTCGTCGTTTACAAGGGCAATAGACTTCCCTGCAAGGTCCGTGCTTGACGCAAGGGCTGCCCAAGCCTTTCCGCCTCGATCTCCACCAACCTCCAAAGTCTTGAACAAGACTTGCGCAGCACCATTTCCATTTCCAGCAGCAGCGGCCAGTTCTTGCACAACCTGAACAGCATCCGTGTTGATCCTATTCAGAATCTCCTGCTCAGAGCCCCAGCCCTTAATCCCACCCATAAGGTCCTGAACCTTGTCCACGTTCTGGACAATCTCAGCCAAGAACCTACGCATAGCTGTGCCTGCCTCTGATGATGAGAAGCCAACAGAGGTCAGTGTAGAGCCAAGCCCAGCCATTTGTGCAGCAAATTTGAGAGGGTCATCTGTTTTAAACAGCGATCCAGTCTGGGCAAAGGTGTCCATGAAGTCCAGGATTTGTGGAGCAGTGGCCGCCATCTCGTTTTCTAGCCGGTTGATGACAGACGACAGCTTGGCAATCTGGGTTGTGCCCTCTGCAGTGTTTAGATCAATACCAAAGGCGTTTGCAATCCTACCCATGGAGATACCAACCGTGTCAGCTGAAATATCTGTGGACGTGGACAGCATGTCAAATGTGTGCGTGAGCTCTTTAATTCGATCAACGTCTGTTACACCAACCTGTCCCAACTGCTCAGCAATCTTCGCAAGGTCAACTACAGAGGTAGATGTGTGGAGTGCCAATTCCCTCAGATGTGAGGAGAGCTTTGTAAAGTTCTTGCCGGTTATTCCAGTTGTCTTAGCCACCCTAACAAGGGACTCATCAAAGTCGATAGCAGCTTTTCCAGAATAGACAAAAGCCCCTATGATCGCTGGTGTAACGGTCATAGAGAACGCCTTTGATATAGACATTATACCTTGCAAAACCATGCGAGCCTGGTTGCCAAAACTGGTAACCACGTTCGCCGCTTTTAGGACAGATCGCTCAACCCTCCTAAAGCCGGACTCAACAGCAGCAGCTGACCTGTTAGCTTCTTGACCGGCCTTCTTCTCTTCCGATGCGAGCTTCTTAACCGCCTGCTCAGCCTTCTTAGCAGCCTTTTCCTTGTCTGCTGCCGCTTTCTGAGCCTCTTTAGCCTGGGCTTTTTGCCAACCTATAATCCTCTTGTGGAGCGCTTCCTGGTCAGCAGCGTCTTTTTTGCTCTCTGCAGCAAGAGCTTGGGTGGCGGGGGATGCTGCGGCATTGTTAACCGCAGTTATGGCAGCTGCAACAGCCCGTATAGCTGGGGCTGCGGCATTGGCAGCTGCAACAACCTTCCCTAGCCCAGTCGCCAGCGCTGCGGGGGCTTGCCCTGCCTGTGGGAGGCTGGCTTTTAGGGCGTTTATTCCTGCTTGATTTTGAGAAACCGGAGCAGCACTTGTGGGGACAACCTGCATAGGTGTCTTTATTGGCGCAGCCATGGCCGCACGTACCTTGCTAACTCCAGCAATAACTTGAGTAAGCCCCGTTCCCTTATAAGCAATTACTATCTGTGAAGTTGGCATTCGTTATTTTCCTATTGCAGCATCTTTAAATAACGGATTGTTCGCCATGTCTCCGTCCAGCATTACTATAATCTGCGTCTCTTTCCCACGCCCGAGTTGCTTATTCTTGCGCCTTAAAGCATTAAATTGTGCAGTCTTCTGCCAAGGAACCAGGCTGTCTAGGATTCGCCCAAGCTTTTCTTGGTGCTTCTGAAGAGACTGTCCGGCCTTTCTGTCCATTGGTGTTCGTGCCAATGGGAGCATGGCTGATAGCCAGCGCAGATCCGACACATAGTCTTCTCTAATCAGCTTGAATGTTTCCTCTATCCAGCCTAGCCCATACAGCTCTACCTGATCCAGGATAACGTCATCAGTCCAGCCATACGCTTTCCTGATTTCGTGAAGAACCCTTACTCCGAAGCGTTCAGAGAGGATTCTACGGAGAAAAAACGAGACAGGACCTTTTTAATGTGCTCCTGGTTCTCGTAAATGATGATCACAGAATCTAACAAGATTCCAACGTCAAAGTGCTCCTCTGCCTCTGCGGGTGTGCAGCCGGTAACAACCACGAACAGTGCGAGCAGAGCATCCGCTGACAGCGCCCCTGTGATGGCCTTTACAAGGTCCAGCCCGTTCTCAAGAGCCCCATCCACTTTGATCGCCCCACCGTAAACGCTCAGCCACTTGCTCAACAAGCCAACCTGCTCAGCCTGTGCTCGACCTTTCTTGACAAGATCGTACTCTACTGCGCCAACCAAAACTTTGTATTCAGACATTCTCAAAACTCCTAAAGAAACAAATAGTGCCCGTAACTACTAGAAATAGCTACGGGCACTTGGATAGATGATATTCGGGTTAGCTGGTCACTCGTGAAAGGGCGCCAACGCCTTCGAAATCTACGCTCAAGGTCGCAAAATCTTCTGTGGTAACTGCGTGCTCGACGTTGGTCAGAAGCACGTCACCTTCCCAGTACTTGGTCAGGGTTGCCCGGCTGTCAAAGAAGCGAAGCCGTACAGTTTCTCCCAACTTCATATTGGTGAAGATGGTGTCGTCTGCGTCGTCAAAATAACCCTGCAGACTTCCACTCCAGTTCATCCAGGTCCTCGCTTTGAAGACCCAAGCATCAGACAGGCTGGCTACGAACGGCTTTCGCTCTGCAACATCCACCGAAATGGAGATTGTAAATTCGTTGCGCTCGGGCAAGGTTGCCCAGGTCGCCCCACTGTCCAATGACATATCTACTTTTGCGTCAATGCCTACGATAGCTGACATAAGTTGTTCCTCCTATGAAATTATGTGTACGTGTGTCCTCCATATTCTCAATAGGAAGCCCCATATTTTTGCTCTCAAATCCTCTCGTGCTCATTGACTACAATCACCGCACCTTTAAGTACGCTACAAAGCCTACCGGAGCCAAATTCCCCGTCTCTTTAAATCCGAACTGAGCAAGGGGGGCAATAACTCCCAACCGCTCAGGAAGGTAGGCTGTTGCTCCTGTGTGCATCCTTGAGAGGGCCAGGCCGATCACGAATCGTTCAAGTGTGGGGGCGGATGAAAACCCACCAGAGAACACTACAACGTCCGAGTAGATCGGCTTGCGCATATTTGCTTCGTGAGCCCACTTGTAGAAGTCGTTCTCGTCAAAGAAGCGACAACCGTCCGGGAACTCTGGATCTTCTGATGCAAAAACAACAGGGAGCTCCTCTTCCAAAGGATGGGTCTCTTCCTCTGCAAGAACCGGCTCCTCAAAAACAGACTCTTCAATGTCCAATGATTCACTTTTTAGTTTCTTAGGCATGTGCCCTCCTATTGTATCTTGTCTGTAACTTCTATGTTGAACGGAACCCAATAAGCAACCCCGTCACCAACCGCAACTTTCTCAGGAGTTGAGATGCTTACAACGTGCCCGGCGAACACGGCACCACCCAATGTGTGGTTCCCAACCATTAAGGTTCTTAAAATGTCCAGGGTCTGGGCCAGCTGGTCTTCTATAAGGGCGTCTTCACCCTTGTACAGGATCATCACAGCCCCTACCCAGCTCCAGCGCCAGCGCTTACCAGCAAATTGGGCATTCGCTTCTCGAACACCCCCTACAAAGTCCAGCATAATCCCTATTGTGCTGTTCCCCTCAAAGACCACATTTAACATGCGGTCCAGGTCACCCATCTGGATAGCATCTTTGTATTCTACCAGGCTTGCAAAGGCTGTTTTTACTTCACCAAGAACAGCATCGCTTAAATCTTGAAATGACATGTCTTCTCTCCTCAATCCATGTTGGTCATTCTTGGCTTCCTACCTGTGGCAATGTAGTACTTAAGCCTTTCAGACGCACCGTTTATGGCTTTCAGTGCCATCTCATCCACCATTTGACGGTCCTTGATCATCAGCTCATCCCACAAATCGTAGGCTTTCTTGCCCTGTGGATGCTTGTCAAGCAGAGATGTTCTGCCCTTCTTCCAGATGCTCATGGCGATCTTTCTTAAGGCAATTTGTTCAGTGTCTCGGGGCTTCTTTTTTGCAAGAGCCTCTTGTGGTGCTTTTCCGATTATCCTAGAAACTCCAATGCTTGGTGCCTTTTTAGTTACTGGCTTTTTATCCTTGTCCATAATTTGGATCTGAAGTCCTTTGGCACGCATCCAAGCAGCAACAACGCTTTCGCTCGGCGGCCCTTTTCTTGGAGAATCATCTGCCAGGAACGGAAGCTGACCAGAGCCATCATCGTAAACTATGACAGCTCTGCCAGTGTCTTTATACCGAACAGACTTCATAGTGTCGCCAGAAGCACCTACAGTACTGGCATCTTTCTTTGGCTCAAGACGAGCATGCGCCTCATCCCTAATAGCTTTTCCCAGAGCACGAGCAGCCCCACGCAAAGAGGCAAGTACCGCAGCGTCATACGCTTCTGGTCCGGCCTCCACCCCCTTTAGGTTCACCATTCTCAGTTCCATCATTATGACGAACGGAGACTGGTTATATGAGCTTACCCACCCAGACCAGTCGTTTAGTCTAGTGTTTGCAAAGCCCCGGTTGGTAAAACCACCCTTAGCCAAGGAGAATCTTCTCCCTTGGAAGCATACGAGTCATTATCACCTTCATATGGCTGGTCAGCCCTATGTTGATGTTGGCAGACTTGTTGTCCATTTCTGTCCCATCGTTGGCATTTCCCCACTTGATCGAGGCATCGGCGCCCATTCTACGCTTATAGTTCACAACTGCCACAACCATGGTAGCCGCTGTAAAGCGCACAAGAGGGTCAACCGTTGCAGAGCCCAGGGTGTAATCTATTGCAATGTTTCCAAAACCCGCAGGAAACACACCCGAGATGAGGGCTATGTGGCTGCCGTAAGAGACATAGTCACCGGAAACCAATGCTACGTCCGACACTCGAATGGCCTGAACAGATATAATGTTTGGGTTGTTGGTAACAAGAATAGGAGAGCCATCTCCGTCATGCTTTTCAGCAACGACAACGGTGGGCACTCCCAAATTTGGAGCATTTACGTGCTTCCTGATCAAGCTCTCGACAGCATCGCTCCAGAAGTCCTGGAGGTAGTCGGCTTGTACGGGGTGGATAGAAATTACGTCTTGTTTTGAGCAAAGGGTCCAGGCCATGGGAAATCTCCTAAAGTCTACAATCCGGTAACGGAGGGGTGGGAGCTTTTGAAAGGGGCAATGCCCTGATAGGCATAAACATTGTCCAGGGTTTTGTGGCACCTTAAGCAAACAACGAGAAGGTTCTCGGGAGAGTCGTCGTGGGAAGTTTGCCACGGGATTATGTGGTGAACAGGGAGTTTTCTTCCTGTACCAGGCTTTCCACAAACCTCGCACACATTTCCCCTTATCTCCCGGATAGAATCCGCTATCCGCTTCCAGTAGATCTTGGAGGCCCGAAGAACAGTGTCTCTAGTAGTCCCTCCCCTCCACATATGACTTTTGTCCCCTGCGTACTTACCCGTTTTGTTGATGGCAGCACAGGTTCTTGAGCAGCACTCCTGGCCAATGTTCTGGCTGTCAGATGCAAATCCCTCTCCGCAAACAGGGCAGATAACCCGCTCCTTTTCCTTCCTACGAGAAATGGCCCTCACCTTGTTCGAGCAAGACATTGAGCAACAGAGGGTTTTCTGCTCATTCTTAAGCCGGGCGTTTGTAATGGTAAAAGGCTTACCACACACAGAGCATGTAACCTCTGTTGTGTTGTTTGCTGCGTGGTGGGCTTTGCTACACTCCGTAGAGCAGAAAGGAGTCCTTCCCCGCTTGATGGCGGATAGGTACTGCTTAACGGGTGTTCCACACCAGGCGCAGGGGCTTATGCCGTTCTTCTTATTGGCCAGACGACATTCCCTCGAACAATGGTGCTCATCACCCTTATTTTTTGCGGTGTTGCTACTTTCTGTAATCCACCACTCTTTTTCGCAGTTGTCGCACCTGACAAGCAACTTCCCAGACTCTTCAGCTAAAATCATACGTCCTCCATAAAACAAAAGTAGGAGATGTCTCCACCTCCTACAATCGTTTATCTGTCGAACTTGCGTGAGTTAATCACACAAGATTAGTTTTCCGTTTATCACGACAATTTGCAATTTCGGACTAGCGCAACTAAATTTGGATAGACCAATTTACCACTTAAGTAACCCTTAAGGAGGTAATCGTAAGTATCCTTAACCCTCGCGAGCTCCACATACTTGAACAGCTGATCAATTGGGCTGCCCATGTCGTCAATCAGGCCCAAGTGGTTGTAGCCACGAGAAGCGCTGGTGTTCACAAGCAGGATGTTCTGCTCGCCGGTCAACAGAGGCTTGACCTGGGTGATCGCCGTCTTTGCGCCGGTGTCGGCGTAAGAAGCAACTGTTCCGTTTACCGTTCCGGCTGAGTCGTAGGTCAGCGCTGGGATGATGTCAATCAGCTTGGTCTGGCCGGTGACAGTTCCACGGAAGATGTAGTACAGAAGAGCCGAAGGATCGGCAGTCCAGGTCAGGTTAATTGTGTGGTCGGCGCCACCAGTTGTGCCATCGAACTGAGCACTTGAGATCTGCTCGCCCTGCATAGTGACAGAGGAGATCTTGTAGAAGTACTGTGTACCTTGAGTCAGGGTACCACCAACACCACCAGTAGCAGCTGCACCATCGGCAGGAGAGCTTGAAGTGTCAGCAGGCACAATGTAGTCGGTTTCGTAGATCGGGATGTTTGCGTAGGCATTCATCGTGATCTTGCCATCGGCCAATACGGCAGAAGTCAGAGGGATCTGAACCTTGGTCTGAAGACCGTCGCACACCTGGCGCATACGAGTGCCCATCAGCCACAACTTGGGGTCATTCCTGACGCCTCGGAAGCTGGCAGAGCGGGAAATCGCAACGTCGAAGTCGTCCAGGGTGATCTTGTCACCGCCAGCGTCTACAACGTTCTCAGGAGCGTACTTGAACAATCGGCTGATAATGCCGGAGTACTGATACGCATCGCCGGTAAAGGTGATGTCATTCGAAGCGCCCCACATAGTGCCGAACTCAAGAACGTTGCCCATACCCTCAACAGAGCCTTCGAGCTCGGTCATAAGGGCATTGATGAAGCGGGCATCGGCTGCCTGTGCAAAGCCAGAAACCTGACCCCAGATGCGCTGGATCTTCATAGCAACGGTCTTTGCAGCGTACACTGAGTTCTTGTTGTTGGCTGGGGTTGTTTCACCCTCGTACCAAGCCTGCGGATGGCTGCTGCGCACACGATACTCATGGGTCTTCCCACCAGCCGGTGCAATGTTCATAAGAACAGCCAATGGCTGATTCTTCAAGAGCTCTTCGTGCAGGACGGAGTCCAGATCATAGGGCAAAAGAGCAGCACCGTCGCCGGTGGTTGTCAAAGCCTTCTGTAGGTTGGCGCCGAAATGCTTCTGGAGGGCACTCGTCAGTTTTGTAGTGTCAATCATGTGTTATTTCCTCGCTTGAATGATAACGTTTGGCTGACCGCTGTTAAAGTACGCATTCAGCGCCTTCTTCAAAGGTCCGGCTTCTTCTGTTTCTGCTGATTCACTCGGCAAATCTACCGAGGTAATCTCGTTGGTTCGTTCGGCAGGTTCCTGCAGGCGCTTGGTGAGTTCGTCATTCTGGGCTACCAGTTTTTCGTTCTCTGCAAGAGCGGCAGTTAATCTGTCCTCAATGTTCTTCAATCTCAATTCTGCCTCATCTGCTGATGGGGCTTCTTCTACTGCTGATGGGGCTTCTTCTACTGCTGGCGGGGCAATGGCTTTCTCAATCTTGTCGCTGATTTCTTTTATGAACTCAACCATTCGAGCTTCAATAGCTTTTTCAAATGCAGAGGTGTCAATGTGCACAAGTGCTTCTGAGGCCTGGGAATCAGCCTCTGCAACAACTGTGTCAGGAACGTCTTCTGCAACGGGCTCTTCTACGGGCAGGTCCTTCTCGATTGGCAACTCTGCCTGAGCAGGGGTGGCTTCTTCAAGAGGAGTGATTTCGGTATCAGGCATGGTTTTCTCCTCGGTAATTGCAAAAATACTTTTAAGTGCTATTTTGCCTTCATGTGCAAGGCGAGCACGGATAACTGGGTCTAGTTCTATGCTGGAGCCCTTCCCATAGGAAAGAGCAGCATCATAGTTTGCTGGGTGGTCCACCAGGCTGATCTCAGCCATGAGGTAGTCATTGATGATAAAGCCACCAGTGTCTTTGTTGATCTCTACAGCATCCATGTTTACGAGGATGCCAACAGAAAGGGCGGTAACTAGCCCTCTTTCTACCATGAAAATGGCTTGCGGGTCTATAACTTCCAGCTCAAGCTCATTCCAAGCTAGGCCGTCCTCCTCCCCAATACGGAGGACCTTTCCAACGGGCATAGGCTGGTGCATAAGGCGCAAATTCGCCCATCGACGGTATGTTCCAATAGCTTTCTTTGTGGCAGATCTTGTGATGGTGTCGCCCGTCATATCAACTGCGTCTGATGTAAAGAACCCACGCATTACTACAGATCCGCCTTCTGGAGCCATAGCAACCTTCTCAACGGGCACACCGTATACCTTGCTCAGCGTTACTTGCTTAGACATTTTCCCTCTCAGCAATCTCCAACAAGCGAACGGCAAGTTTCTTACCAAACGCCTTTACGAGCTTTTCCTTACCCACGTCCAAAACATGCTGGCAGGTAATGCTCTTCGTCCCGCCACTGAGGGTGTCGCAATCCCAAACATGTTTATCCCATGTGGTATAAAGAAGCTGAAGCTCCTCATCAGAAAGGAAGTGGAACATGTCAGGGCTTCTCGCAAAAGACAAACCGCTTCGAATAGTAATAATAGTCAAATGATCACCTCACTGACTACAATTAAGTAAGTTAGAAGTGTATCAATTGTAGGGATAAGAGGCAGAAAAGTGCCCACAAATAGAACACTAAAACATCTTGGAGATGATAAATGACCGACAATATTACTGCAAATGAAGCCATTATTAACGCCTACGATCCCGCAACCAAGACCCTGAAGACTTCTGGTACGGTGGGTGTTACAGAGCCTGTCAGTGTTGATGACAACGGCGCCACTTTGTCAGTCGATGATGGTGGGGCGGCCATCTCAGTAGACGACAATGGTAGCACCCTGTCCATTGATGATGGCGGCGGGGTAATTACTGTTGATGGAGCAGTGACTGCTAACGTGCCTGCAAGCGAGTTACACATAGGGGAGGTTGGGGGTAAACTTGCCACTGTGCAGGTTACTCCGGCGCTCCCAACTGCCGGTGCCTATATTGCGGGGGATTATGTAGGCGCTAACGGTGTAGCAGCGGTCTTCACAGACGCTGTTCGGCTCTCGGGTGGTACTGGGCTGATCGTGTCGGCTGAGTTAATTGACTTTGCACTCCAGTCGAAGACGTGTGAGCTTTGGTTGTTCGACACGGCAGTTACCCCACCAGCCGACAATGCGGCATGGACCCTATCAGATGCACATGCAGCAACCCTGATCGGCATCATAAACTTTGACACCTACTACGCCTCTGCTGCAAACTCCGTATCCATGGCCTCTAATTTGGGGATTGGATTCAAGGCTGTTGGTAGCGCTAACATCTATGGGTGTATTGTCACACGAGGTGCTCCAACGTATGCAACAGGGGATGTAACAATCCGCCTCAATATTCTCCAGGACTAGCCAGATGCCAAGCCCAGCTGCTTTGCGTACAGTTCTTACACAGCCTAGAAAAGCAGCTCTATCAGGGAGCTCGTTAGAGGTTCTGATCGTACCACTAAAGATCCCAGTACCAGGCTTAGAAGAGCCCCCCACATCCCAACCACGGATGGCTAAAACCCCGGTTGTACAACTGCTGGGGATAGCAGTTCCTGCGTACACAACCACACTTGGAAAAGTAATCTACGATTACCTTTTTAGCGGAGCATAAATGCCAGCTATGACACTTATAAAGAAACTTCTTGCATCTGCACAGAAAATATTCAGGTTTGACCCTGCTCTTGCCACCTTCACGCCCTCGCTGGCGAAACGGGCAACTAGCGCCGGGCCATTTGCAACGGCTCCGATTGTGCAAAGTCGTCCTGGTGCTTATGTTGGTGACGTTCTCTCTTTCAGTCGCGGAACGCAGGTCAAGGATTACTGGTACGCAAACTTTGACCCGTATCAGGGGGATGTAAGTCTATTCTGGATACCGGAATATTCTTCCAGTGGGGCGATTGCTACACTATTTGCGTACATTCTACATGCCGGTGTAGTCACAATCGCTTACGACTATGCAAACTCACGGTACAGCTTTACGGTTGGCGGGCAGACAATGACCGTTGCCAGCGCATTGACCGCTGGAACGATGGTTACTCTGGTCTTTGCGTGGGATACTAAAAATCCCATAGATGGTACGAATTACGCAAGGGTGTCGATCAATGATGTACACACTTTTGGTATCAGCACTCGCCCAACTGTAGCCGCTCCGAACGCAGCAATCTATGTGGGTTGTAACACCGATGGAACGCTGGTAAACAGCGGGGAAATCATCGGTCTACACATCAGCAGAGAAGGTGTGCATTTTGATGGAAGGTATGGAGCAGATTTAGGCAACGGGGATGTTGTCAATCTAAAGCACAATTCAGGAAGTGGTAATGATATCACTGAAATTCTCGGTAGTTGGGGAGAGAGTTTCAACTTACCCACTAATCAAACAGCGGGGGCTTTGGTTACGGGTACAGGTGAGGGGCATTCACACCCACATCTGTCAAGTGTTGTCAAAGACGGCTGGCTCGCCAATGGTTACTACGGTAATCAGTGGGGAGTGGCTTTCGACGGTAGCGGTGACTATATCGGTTGTGGAAACGATGCTGGTGTTCAGAATTTACACGACAACGCTTTTACGGTTGAGACTTGGGCTAAAATAAATAGTAGCACTTCCTATCATCCATTGGTGGCTAAAGGAAATCCTGGGGTCGGGGGGTGGGAATTATATACAGATAACGGATCAATGAGGGCCAGGATTGGGACGGTATCTGGAGACGCCATGGCCACTGCGTCTGGTTTCACAGATGGGAAGTTCCACAATTTCTGTTTCACATTTGATGATGATGGCGATAGAAAAGTTCGCTTGTATGTTGATGGTGTTCTAGTAAGCACATCGGGGGCAGCAATCGGAGCGGTTGTTTCCGATGTTCCGTACACCTTAAATCTAGGTTTTGGGTTCGGATATTACATGAACGGCACAGTCGGCTGGACACGCATCTCCAACGTTGTCCGCTACTCCGCCAATTTCCTCCCCTCTCGTACCCCACCCGCACCTGACGCAAACACGCTCGGTCAGTGGAGTATGTCAGAAGGAACCGGGGTAACAGTTACCAATGTGGGCACGATAGGTGCAGCGGCGAATGGCACAATAACCAACGGAACCTGGGAACCGCAATGGTATCCGTATGGGACACCGATTGTGCCCGTGAGTATAAACGACAATGTTAGCTTTGGAAGTGCGGCCTCACTTGATGACCTGCCATTGACTACAGATTTTACCGTAGAGCTTTGGTGTAACTTAGATCTGGCTACTGCCACAAGAACAATTTTGTCAAAGGGCCATATTCCTGGTGGCGAGAGTGGTTGGGGTCTTTACAGCATAAGTAGGGGTACGGTGTACCTATATGTTGATGGTGTAAGTTTACTCAACGAATCAACCACTGAACGCTTTGGAAAATGGAATCACGTCTGTTTCACATACAATTTCGCTACAAAACAATTTATTCTGTATGTCAATGGAGTTTCACGGAATAGCAATATATTTGGTGGCGTGTATGATAGTGACGCAGCCAGAAGCGTCAATAACAACAATGCCTATGGTCGGGCTGGTGATTTGGGTTGGGTGCGAATTTCCAACACAATCCGCTATACTGCCGCCTTTACTCCGAACGATAGATTTACACCACCAGCTACAGACGCAAACACCCTTCTTCTTTGCAACAGTAATGAAGGATACGGAACCACAACAACCGACCAATCCGGTTTGGGTAATCACGGAACTCTTTCGGCTGGCACATGGAACAACACACCGTCACTCGAAACCGATGCTCCGGGTGCTCGGCTGTTCAACTGGGGCCAGGACTTTGGATCGGATGCAGCAAATGAGGGCATCCAGCAAACATACGTAGGATTATCAGCGGGTGCGAATTACGTCACTCGTGCTCTTGCCTTTGCTGGCGTTGACAGACTTGCACAACCTCGTCTAACGATTTACGATGAGACGAATGGGGCAGAGATTACCCATTTGGATGGGGATTGGTCAAAAGAGATTGTCGCAAACGGTGACTTTGCCGCTGGTGATACGTTGTGGGTAAAAGGAACAGGCTGGTCAATAGCAGCCGGTGTAGCTCACTGTGATGGGTCACAAGCAGCAGTAAGCAATCTCTCGCAAGCAATCGCAAATCAGCTTGTAGGTGGGCTTGTTATAACTAAGCTGTACAAGCTGGTTTACACGATCAGTGGGTATTCTGCCGGTACACTTACTCCGAAAGTGGGCAGTAGCGCAAGCGGAACTGCAAGATCAGCAGATGGCACTTACACAGAATATCTCAGATGCACAACGGATACCACGATCTATTTTGCTGGTGATGCAGATTTCATCGGTGACATTGACAACATCAGCGTGACTTTCATCAGCGAATACAACCATCCCAACAACCTGCTCCTATCCTATGAACTGCCTACGATTGCACGAAATGGAACTGTGGCAGATTGTGTCAGTGTAAGCGTGATCGTCAGCAACGTGGCGGCGAGTGGGGAAATTGGGGTACATCAGGTAGAGCAGTATACTAATCTACTCGATAATCCGAGTCTCACAGTCGGGGCTGGCAATCCCTGGATACCTTCTGGTTGGACAAACGATAATGCTGACGCTGGTGATCTGGCACAAGAAACAACGATTACCCACTCAACAGGCTCATCCCTCTTGGCTACAAGTGGGTTTGTATCCGATTACATTTATCAGACAACAGGAAATCCTATCGGCTATCTTGGAATAGGTTGGTGGGCAAATATACTATCCGGGCCAACCGTAAAATTTGGGTTCTATAATGCCTCTTTTCATGGGCATATCCAGCGAAACAAAGCACTACCCAACTGGACATCATCTGTTGGTGGCTATTGGCGTCATGTTTGTGGGGTAGGAAGGGCATTAAACACAGGAAGGCAGTTTAACATACTTGCCGAAGCTGCTAGAACGCAAACACAGTATACAGACGATATGTATATCATCGCTCTCGATGCCGTTTCTCTCACCGTCACTCCCGCTTCTCTTGCAAACAGCACAGAGGGAACGGGGATCAGAAACGATGGAGCAGATACAACGACAATGCCTCTAAAAAACCTAAAGGCTAATAGCGGGATTATTCAATTCAATTACACGCCACGACACAATGCCGCAGATATGTTAAAGTTCGGGTCAACATCAGCCTCTATTTTTGTCTTTAGTGATGGGATAAACAACTATCTTTCCTTTGAGTGGTCTGCGGCCAATACGCTTAGGCTGCGTATTCGATCAAACGCTGCGTCAGAAACAACTGCCACATGGAACGCAACAGGCGCTATTGTTGCCGGAACAACCTATAAGATTAAGATTGTGTATACCGCTGGTGGTTGTAAAGCATATATTGATGGCGTAGAACGAATCAACAACCTAACACCGATCCTTTTCAATATTGCTGGTATGACCGTTGCTTACTTTGGTGGATCAGCAGCATCAGTAAATTCGGACGCAGTTTTCTCGTAATCAGTAATCACAGGAGGTTACTACTATGGCACTAAAACTAAAAATAAACGGGGTTGAACCTCGAACAGATGGCAGCGGCATGATCGCTGCGAACGTTGAAGCGTTCTACGTAGATGATGAAAAAAATGAGCTCGCCATTGGGCTGCACGGCACAGTTCTGGTCCCTGCAGCAGACGTTGCATCTGCTCTCGGAGCGGTAAAAGACCCCTCTGAGGCGTTCGAGATACTGGCTGGCTACGTTGTCAAACTTGCAACTACTCAGGTTGGCACGTTCGATGTTGCCAGCGTCCGTTCAGCAGTTGAGGCGTACCTTGAAAGAACTAAGCAAAATGCTGTATCTGCTGAAGTCTCATCTGCTATCAATGCCGTTCTTGGGGCGGCTGGCAAGTCACCGGAAGTGATGATCGGCTGATTTACGATTGAAGTGATTAGACAAAAGGAGCTATTATCACATGACAACTACTAAAAATATTGCATACACCAATACCCACGACCTACTTGTGGCTTTCGACATTACCCCCGCCAGCGGCTACACTCTCCAGGACTACTTTGACGCTGTCAAGTCCGCCTTCTTAACGGTGGCATCAGACGGCACAATCTGGTCAACTGGGAACGGCTACGTCAAAGTTGACGCTTTGCTTGGTCGGTTCCTGCTCGACATCCCAGCAGCTCAGGCTTCTGAGCGCAGCACAACCTACACCTTCAAAGTGATCAAGAAGGACAACACGGTTGTTACCGAGTTCTCCGGCAGTTTTGTAGGCTCTGCAGGAACCTCCGTTGAGGGCGTTACCGCAAGTGCAGCGGAGATGAACCTGATCGACGGATCTGTGGCTGGAACTGCTGTTGCAAGCAAGGCCGCTGTACTCGGAGCCAATAAGAACCTGGACACCATTGCTATTGCGGAAGGCGGCCTTAAGGTTGGTGCGGGCGCAGGAACTGCTGTAACGGGCTCAGCGGCAGAATTGAACTTGCTCGATGGCTCAATTGTGGGCACAGCTGTTGCTTCGAAAGCGGCAGCTTTGGGTGCTAACAAGGAGCTTGATGAGTTCCACACAGCAGCCCTCTACCTGGGTGCAGCAGCCGGTACACTGGTTACTCCTACCGCTGCAGAGATCAACGTCTTGAACGGCGCAGCCATGGATGCCACATTTGTAGTTGGCGCCGAGGGCGGAAACGTCATCAATGTTGCTGTTCAGCTGAAAGATGCAGCTGGTGGGGACTTGGCTGTTCGCAGCTCTGTTCCTGCCTATTTGAGCAGCGATGCGGCTGGTGACTCAATTGCTGTAGCAGCTCCTTCTGGTGGCGCCGTTATTGGCACTGACGGGTTAGCAATTCCGATGACCCCAGCCCTGACAAACGCTTTGCTGGTTGATGGTAACCTGGCCATTGATGCTGTTGCGGAAAAGTTCAAAACAACCCAATCTTCCGCATTCCTAATTGGTGGTGTTTCCCATGTAAAGGCTCCTGAGACAGCCCTTCTGTTCTCAGCGGCACATGTGATCACAGCTTCCAAGTTTGGTGTTATCCTGGTCCAAATCAACGCCGCAGGCACCATCTCATCCAAAGTTCCTGGATCTCCGCAGGCTTACAACGATGCCCCAACCGCTTTGGCAGCGCTGCCTGCAGCAGATGCTGGCAACATTGCCATTGGTTACATTGCTATTGAGAACAATGCCGGTGATTGGACAGCCAACACCGACGACCTCACCAATGCCAGCGATGTAACCACTGCTGCTTTCAATGATTCGTCAGAAACTGCGGTTGCTGCAGCTAAGGCTTGGCAGCTTGTATCTGAGTCAGACGGCGACATTGACGTGAATATTACAGAGGCTGGTGTGGCTACCTGGTACCTGGTCCTAGTTCTTGCCAATGGAAAATTGGCAGTGTCAGACGCAATCACCTTTGCATAGGTGACCGACAAGTAAACAAAAAGAGGCTCGTATGAGCCTCTTTTATTTTTCCGGGAACTGGAAGAGCCACTTAATCAGGCCGACTTCTCCAGGGGTGAAATCAACTTTGTTCAGCTTTTCAAGGTCCTTTTTCGTGAGCAGGATTCTCTCAATGGGAATCTCTTCTTCGATCTCCAAAAAAGCCTGGACAACTTCCTTGTCTTCTTCCGACTCCACTGCCTTGATTAGGCCCCGTATGTTCTTGCTGAGCTCCTCAAAAGCGGCAGAGTAGGCAAGTGCTGTTTCAAAGGTAAAGCTCACCTGCTGATAGACTTTTAAAAGGACAGCCCCACCATAGTACAAATTACCCCGAGATACTTTGATCATGGCGACTGCTTTCGGACCATTCGGGCAACTGCCACACTTGCAAAGGCATCAATCATCTGGTACACGGCCCTTACGATTTGGTCGTTGGGGTACCATACCTTTTGTGCAAAACATTTTGGGCAGTTCACTAAAAGATTTGCTCCACGAGTAGAAACAACTACTCCTGGGTTCGTTGTTAGCTCGTTCGCTACTGTTGTTCCAAGAACCTCGGAACATTGTACACAATACCACATTTGCTCTGGCATAGCATTACTCCTCATCCTCTTCAAAACTTCTAATCATAGAATCTCTCGGCTTGTCCCCGTTCTGATCCCCTCTGGGTGGGTCCTGGTCATCCATTGTTGGTTCACCTGTGGCAGACGGATCATCCGGCTTTGGCTGCCGTCCGGCTGGCGGGTTGCTTGTCTGGGAACCCGGAGGAACTGGGACATTGTATGTGTCTCCGCCCGGAACAGGCTCAAGACCGAGCTCTTCACGAACTTCATTTCTACAAAGTACGCCCATATCTACGTAGCGCATATGGACAGTGGCCCGCTCAACAGCCGTTAGAAAGTCGGGCTGATTGAACTTAAGAATCCACCCAGAGATCTTGAACAAACGAAGGTGCACCTGCTCATAAAACGCAAGCTCGATAAATTTAAGCAGGGGCACCATCGTTGACTCATGGAACTGGCGCCGAGTCTCTCGAATGTTTGCACTCGACAAGCTCTCTGACACACCCATTAAAGCTGCACCTGTTCCGCTCACCGCTAATGTTTCGTCCCGAGTATCTTTGCGTGCTTCTTGATATGGGACGCTGGCAGGCATGTCATCCACCCGCAAAATCTTCAAGTCACCTTGAACAGCTACCGGGTTTCGCCCAGCATTCGCAGCGCCCGTATATTTCTCATTCAGCTTGGCCACAAAGGCGTTGAAAGCCTCATCAGACACGTCTTGTGGAAGCATGTAGACGATCTCGGGTTTTGCAGAGTTCTCCAGATAGCTTCGTGCAGCTGTTTGGAGGTAGATGTCCAGCGGTAATGTAAACTCGGCAAGGGCCTCTAAGTCACTCGCACCTATCGGAGAGCCTTCCCAGTCCGGGTTGATGATGTAGATTATATCTTTCGGATCTGCATAGTCAACCTTGCTCATCAAGTCGCTGGTCAGGTACTGTGTAAAAGCAGGTGTTCTGAACGAGCCATTGCTGTCTGTATTTGGAACGATAAGGCCGGGCAAGTGGTCGAACCCGATAGGGTCCCCTCCTCTATTCCTGTGGATTTTGTAAGCTGTCTGGCCAAAGTAGCGCAGATACATTGCGCCGATCATAAACTTGTATGCAACAGAGTAGTAATCCTGAACATTTGTCCAGGTCTTTGCCTCCGTGGCTTCGTAGAACGCCTCAAGGCGCTTCTTCTGCAGGCGGGTACCTTGCTTATCCCCCGGCTTGCGTGCAACCTTCCACCAGGTACCTACAACTGCCCGGCCAATAGACCCCATAGCAGCTCTAACATAGGAGTGGATGTGGATCGCCCCCATCATAGCCCAGAACAGGGTAAACTTTTGGTTACTTGAATTTACTTCCTCACCCTGGGAAACGGAAGCTAGGCCGCTCGCCTGTATGCCACGAATAACCTCTATTCGATTTGATGAGGTCTTTTTTGGTGCAAGTGATAGCGTCTTCATCAATCTCTACAATCTCCTCTTTCGTTTAGTAAATGGAAAGTATGCGAAGTCGGCTGCTATGTGGATGTAGTCTGACAGGGAAAGACCAGCAAGGACACCCAAGAAGAACCAGGCAACAACGGCTGGGATTGCCAGCCCGGACCAGAGTGCAGCAAGAGCGGCTGGTAACAAGAGCCAAGCCAGGCGGAAAACGGTACCTATAATTATACCATGTGACATAGTGGATCTGTGCCCCTTCCTGCCACCCAAGCCAATGTACTTGAGCATGTATGCGTAGGGCATGAACCACATAGCTATTAGGAGCCCGAAAAAACCAAATTTCTGCATTAAGAGGCCAGAACCACGAGTAAAGGTAAGCTGGTCAGCGTCTGGGGTTATGAACCTTCCAAGAACGTAGCCAGCGGATACCCCCAAGAATGCTAGGGCTAGTAGCACTTCTTGATAGTACAGGCTTAATGTGATCCCAACAACAGAGATAATTGTGGGGTAAGCAACTCTCTTTTTCCACTCAGCGTCATGCACTTCACCGCCTGGCAAGGGAGTACTCCGCATACCTGTTTAAGAAAGACATTGTCTCCTCCCTACTCCAAGAGTTCTTTGCATAGTTAACCCACAGCGCTACAAACTCTATGTTTCCCGGAGTGTATCCCAAAGAAGAGTCTATTCTGTCAACACTTGCCTGATATGGGTCTTTGCCACCCCTCTTCCTGGCTGGCCGAAGAATTAGCTCAATACCAGTGTATGGGCACCTCCCACCCTGAGAATCCCACTGTTCCTTCAAATCAACCAAGGAGAGTGCTACTGCGTTTCCAGACTGCTTAGAAAACTTGGCAAGCAGAGAAGAGAGCACTGTCCTAAAAGGATCATACTCTTTCCTATCCTCTTGCCGGAGTTTCATAGAGCAAGAAATTCCGCAGCAGTCTCTGGGATTGTTTTTCTTTAGCTCCCTTTGCTTTGACGCACGCCTAGAAAATTCCTTCCCACAGACGACACAGGATAAGGACACCATAGGTACTCGAAGGGAGGACCCCGCTGCTTGGCATTTGCGGGAGCAGTACACGGCGCCACCAATAGTCTTATTTATCCGCCTAAGATGTTCTACCCGCGTCAAAAGAAGCACTTTGCCACAGGCAGCGCATGGAACAGGAACTCTTTCAACTGGGGTATGCCTAACAAAGGAGAACTGACATTTTTTAGAGCAGAAGTTACCAGCGCTGCTCTTTCTGTCTGTCCGGTTAACCCTACTAGCCTGTCTAGTGAAAGAGAGCCCGCAGGTGTCACACACAAGAGATACACGAGGTCCGTATCTGCATTCTTTTGAGCAGTACAGCTGCCTAGAGCCGGTATCCCTTGTACGCAAAAATGAGTTACCACAGCGAGAGCAAGTAGCTTGTCCCATTATATTAGCCTCCGTCTAGTAACTACAATCATAGCTGGTCCTAGATAAGCAAAAAGCCGCAAGAGAAAACTCCTGCGGCTGGGATTAGCTTCTTCCAGTTATGAAAGTGGGTCTTGCCGTCCGGCATTAGGCACTGCTTCCGTTAGGTTTCTTGAGACCACCCATCAGCATGAAGATACCGAACACAACGCCAACGACTAAAACAATGTCTCTAACATTACTTGAAACAACAACCGTTGTAAGGGTCCTGTTGCCACTCTGCACAACCTCTGCGACAGTGTCGAAGCCTTTTTCAGCAACCTCTACAACGCCTTCTTGGGCGTTAAAGGTTAATGCAGCGTCCGGGTCCTGTCGAACAGACTCTGGTATCTCCTCATACGCCTTTTGAACCTCTAATGGTGCAATGTACTCTGCGTACACGTATGAAAACCCGCCAGCGCCAAACAAGAGGGCTACAGCAACAACAATGATGATCAACAGGGGCTTTAGACTATTCATCTTTCTCCAGGTAAACGACAACAGAACACAAGATACAGCGTGCCTAGGTTGCTTTGAACAACCGCCAAAGATTTTGGAGACCTTCGTGCTACCAACTACACCATAGACACATTTCCCCCCTTCGTAGGGGCTGTGCTCACTCTGCGACTTGAACGCAGTTCTGGCATTTATCAGACGCCTGCACTGACCACTTATGCTAAGCGAGCAAAAGTCGCACGTAGGGGCTACGATCCCCTCCCTCTCGGGTCACAGCCGAGCATTCTTTCATCCGAATAAACTAACGCGCGTGTGCCAGTAGCAGGTCTCGACGCTGCGACTCTCCGCTTAAGGGGCGGAAACTCTTACCTCTGAGTTATACTGGCATGATATACTTTATTTCTGACCAAAAAACCCTTTAGCGTGCTGTAGTTTATTCCGAGCTGCCTAGCGGCAACCCTAAGAATAAAACCACTACGCTCGTATTCCTGTAAAACACGGGCTAAATCCTCCTCAAATAACACCGCAGAAGGATTTCCACGATTCTGACAGGCACGGGAACAGTACTTATTGTAGGTGCCCTTGGGGATTTCCTCCCCGCAAAAACCGCAAACCGCAGTAGCTGTCTCCCTGCGCCGGATCAGGCCAGCAGCCTTAAGGGCCTTCCTAACCCCAGATTGGGTTACAAAAAGAGAACGAGCAACTGATGATATGTTCCAATTATGCTCTTGTAGGAGACTGGTTAGTTCCTCTACAGAGCTGGGGATTTTTCGTTTATGCTCTGCGGAAAGGCCAGAACAAGCGGGAGAGCAGTATACCCTCTGTCCAGGGACAGGACCCCCACACACTGAGCACACCCTGGTAGGTTTGACGTGATAGTTGCTGGCGGTGCTAAAGAACCGCTTAACATCCTCCTCCGAGAAGGAGTACCTATAGACGTCTGGGGGTACCTCAGTGACACCAGCCTCAACTTCCCGGTGACAATTTGCACACAAAAGGACACACTTAGCCAACTCTTTGAAAAACTGTAATGATCCGGGTGTCTTACTTGTGCAAATAATGAACACTTTCTCTGCTGGATCTATGTGATGAAAGTCTAAAGCACCACCAAAGGTACTGTAGCCGCACAGGCAGCACTTGCTTCCAAGAAGCCCCCTTGCGTATTGGATTCTCCTCTTCCTAAATGCTGTTACGTGTGTTGAGTTTCCCATAAATGTTACCATCTCCCACAAGCTACAATTGAGCTTAACCAGCTTTGCTATGGGGGAAAGTGCTGGGCCTTGCACCCTATTGGATGGGTCTCTCACCCACTAGATTTCTCCGATACTTCTAAGGGCCGACACCCCCCTTGATAAGGATGTCGTGCCTCGGCAAGCAAATCCGCCTGTTGTGCCACCCCTGGATCTCGAAACCAGATAATTACTTCTTCAGAGTAGTGTAATACCTTTATACGAAAGTGGCAAGTGATCTGACGTTCTATGATACCCCTGGTTAAATCCGGGTCTATGTACGTATAACAGTCTCTGTTGTACCCCCACCCGGACTTGAACCGAGATATGCACCTTAGAAATGTGCCGTCCTATCCGTTGAACGATAGAGGTATGTTGTTCCCCGTTTTTCATCTGAACGGGGAAACAGCTTGCGCAGTCAGTTTACCTAGCCAACTGGAAAGGAGTTTAGTTATCAACTTTCTTTTGTCGTGCGCTCTCGGTTTAGTTGGCGCTCATCAGAGTTTTTGGCTACGCAAGCTGCAAACTCGACTGCCGGGTGATGTCGTGCACGCATTTACAAGGTGTCACCATTACCTGTCTGCTATGTATCCCCACTCGGCTATGCTCCGAGCCCTGTCGCTTAGGGGGCGACTATTCTATCTGAATGAATTATGGGGATATAGGTTGGTAGCGCAGCAGTATTTCGAGTTTGATTGTAGAAATCAGCGTCTATGGAGGGCGCTACATATGCCAAATCGAAACTCTTGGACTACTGGTGGAAAAGCTACCGCAATAAAACTGCGAAACGAAGCATTGTCAAAGTACTACGAGAATCCCAAGCACTGTAAGGAGTGCGGAGAGGTGATTGTGGTTGGGGATCAAAAAGTATCTGATATTCGGCAGAAAACATTCTGCACAAGATCCTGTGCTGCCATATTTAATAACCGACAACGAGGAATCAGCTGCCCACCAAAGAAGCACGTCTGCCTACAGTGTGGTGCAAGTAAGTCGAGTAGGGGGTTACGCTGCCGCAAATGCACAAAAAGAGGCGGTAGGTCCTCACTTTCCCTAACCAAGAAAGAAATGTTTGCCAAAAGGAACTCTTGGCAGTCTGCAAGGAGCGAGTTTCGCACCCTAGCCATAGAGGCAGTAGCGGCAAGAGAGAAAAAGTGCTTTGTCTGTGGGTACAATAAACATGTTGAGGTCTGTCACATAAAGTCTGTAAGCTCCTTTTCAGGAGACACGCTGCTATCAGTAATATCAGACCCGGATAACCTTGTCCTGCTATGCCCAAACTGTCACTGGGAGTTTGACAAAGGCATCACGCTTTTGTAGTTGCGGGAAGCAGATTCGAACTGCTGATCATATCATCGGGTTATGAGCCCGCGCCGGTGGTCCACTGCGGCATCCCACAAAATTAATTATGCTTCCTCCGTGTTACGTGTCAGCATATAAACCGTTACAGCCATTAACGCAGATGCCCACGCCACATAAATGTGGATTGTGCCCTTACCAGGATTCGAACCTGGAATTGTAGCGGTTTTGAGGCGCTTGTGTAAGCCGTTCCACCATAAGGGCATGCTATGTTAATGTTCTGCCTGGTTTGCCTCTTCCAAGCTACCCCCGGATTTACCCGGTCACCCATTCTGTGGACCTGGACGCATTGCAGCGTCGTCTTCTCGCTTTTGGGTCGTGTCCTTACATGCTTTCCTCTATATTTTACTATGTGAGGTACATACTTGCCAGTTTAGGGATGACTGGCTTTCCACCAGGAGCCTTTTAGCTGTGCTAGGCTGCCACTGCCCCGGAGAAAACCCCGGCAAAGAGCTGTTCAAACTCGGAAGTCACGTTGATTGGTTCTTCTTTAGCATTTGATTTTTGTGCATGACCACTTAGCTTTATGTGCAAGAATCGAAACTTTTCAGGCCCGTTCTTATTAACTACAATTATACACCCAAAGGTGCTATCTTGTCAATACCTGATTTCTCAGATCTTCAACTGTTCCAGGGGCTGATCGTAAAATAGCCAATACAGCGTCCCGTCCATGACCCAGCTTCTCACCGTTGTAGTAGTAGTGCCCACCTCGCTGCTCAATAACCCCTGTTTCAACGGATGCTGAAAACACATCTGAGACCTCGTCTATCCCGTTTGGGTAACGGATCTCGAATCTAGCTTCTTTGAACGGTGCAGCCACCTTGTTCTTCTTGATGGTCACTTTGCTCTCGATCCCAACAATCTCCGTGCCCACCTTTAGAAACTCTGCTCGGCGGATGTCCAATCGGAGAGAGGCGTAGAATTTGAGGGCGTTCCCACCAGAGGTTGTCTCAGAGCTCCCAAAAAAAATTCCAATCTTGTTACGCAACTGGTTTGTGAAAATGACAGCTGTGTTTGATCGTTTTATCGCTGGGTTGATCTTTCTAAGGGCCTGGGACATCAACCTGGCCTGCATGCCCATTACAGCATCGCCCATGTCAGCATCCTCTGCCTCAGCCTTTGGGACAAGAGAGGACACAGAGTCAATGATCACCAGGCCGACCTGACCAGACTTGATCATATCTTCTGCAATTCCAAGAGCCTGGGTTCCATCGTCCGGCTGGGAGAAGAGCAGCTTGTGCAGGTCCACCCCAGTCCTTGCAAGGTATGTGGGGTCGGTTGCGTGCTCCATATCAATGTAGAGGCTTGCAATTCCTTTACGCTGAGCATTGGCAACTATGTGCTGGCAGAGGGTGGTCTTTCCAGAGGACTCTGGTCCGTAGATCTCTGTGATCTTCCCACGAGGTATCCCGCCCACGCCAATTGCCCTGTCAAGCATTAAAGATCCAGTAGAGATAACGTCCACCGCCTCTACGCTGTCACTGTCAAGGGTTAAAATGCTCAGCGACCCATACTTCTTATTCACACCGGCTACAGCATCCTCAAGTAGCTTTGTCAACGTGTTTGTCTCCTGATCCCTTAAGTATACCACAGATTTGGTGTTTTGTGTGTCCCATCTCAGATTCGGACTGAGACCCTTTCGGATACCTTCTAAGGGTATTGCGTAGACCAATTCCGCCAATGGGACGTATAAACCCATTCGGAGTGTCGTCCTCCAGCCATAAGCGCTTTAATTGTTCAATGGGTTTGTGGGCTTAGCAGGACTCGACCCTGCACGGCATATTCCTATGGCCTCTACCTTCTGAGGGTAGCGTGTCTGCATTCCACCATAAGCCCGTAGTGTCCTATACAAGATTCGAACTTGTAGCTGGGGAGTTAGTCCAGCACCACATTTTAAGTGCGGCGTGTAGCGCCAATACCACCTATAGGACATAAGAAGCCTGCCAGCAAGAGATTGCCCCATTTCTGGGATTACCACGTATAGTCTAGCCAGGCTCAGTATTATGCCTGGGTTCAGCTGGTACAGGCTAGTGGCAGTAGTGGATCTCGATCCCACGTTTCGACGCTTAAAAGGCGTGTGTTCTTACCCCTGAACTATGCTGCCGAGTAGTTATCGTTGAAATATGTTTTGTGAGATAAAGTTGTACAGATCTGCTATCCAGGTCTTAATGTACACCCGAGCCCTTACAACCCTCACAGCGGTTGGTGGGGCCTCTCGACTTGGGAAAGATCCGCTTGGGCCAGGCGTAAATGCGCCGTTGCAGCCATTGCCCGTTGTTGCATTGACAGCCCAAGCTACAGTAGTGTCTGCGGGCGCTAATGGTAAGTGGCAGAAGTAGGACACTGTTCCAAATTCGCACACTGTAAAGTTGAAGTTTCCGCTGTCAACCTGACTGATCATGCAAACTGACTTGTGCGGGTTTGTGAGCGTGGCCGTTACAATGACCACGTACTCTGTCGGCTGGTAGCTGATTCCAATTACTGGCTGGAAAATAGCCTCTGCAGACGCACCCGAAAAGCTAATCAGCAGAAGAGTAACAAGGAGAAGGAGGGAAGTTAAGATTTTCATGGGAGCCACCACGGGGACTCTACAATGTCCTTAAGAGCGTAAAAGGCTGGGTACTTTACAAAGCCCTTAGAGCTTGTCAAGTTGCAAAACCGCCAGCCAACGTTGTCCTGGCTATACCAGATAACCAGCGGAAAGTCGTGCTTGTTGACTTCATACATCCACAGCGCTTGGTAATCTCTGAACTGGGGAGCACACTTATCGCAGATCAAACTTGTTTCTGTCAAGATGATAGGGATACTTGTGTACCCCTGCAAAAGGCCCCTCTCGATCAGCAGGCTGGTCGGGCTTGTATCCAAGCCATAATTGTAGTGGTGGTAGGATATTACGTCCGCAGCCACTGGTCCACTTTCGAAGAACTCTTGTATCCAGGGCCAATCAAATAGGAAGGCACCGGCGACCAACTTTGTGTCTGTGTTATTTACAACGTTTGTGTACAGGTCATTTAGGGCAAGCCTATACTCATTTGGGTATAGGCAGCCACAGCAACTCTGTAGGCTGGTCGCAGTTTCTTGTGACATTTCAGGCTCATTCCAGAACTCTAAATACTCTGGATGGTACCTGTCAATTATGGCCTTTGCAAACCTTCTCAGATAAAACAAGTCGTCGGGTAAGTGACACTTGTAGGGGGATGTTCTGGCCCAATCAGGTGTTCGATGAATATTTATCATCACGAACCCGCCAGCTGCTCGGATCTTGCCTACTGCTCTGTCTAAATACGTCCAGTCGTATACACCGTTTGATGACTCTGTGCCCTCAGCCCAACGACTGTCGATTTTACCCCACTGATGGGGTACCATAGTCTGAACGTCTAAAAAGTACCCCCCAAGTTTTGACTCCTCTGGCTTGATAACCGGAGCAAACATCATGGGGAGGAATACTGTGTAAGTAACCACTAAAGTAAAAATATTCATAAAAGTCCTCTGGCGGATAGCGTAGGAATCGAACCTACGTGCCCTTCCGGGCGGCCTCCAGTTAGCAACTGGGCAAATTACCACTCTTTCAGCTATCCAAGTACCTGGCCTTTGCTGGGCTCGAACCAGCACTTTCCGATTTTCGTCTGTTCTGCCGCTTTAAAAACTATCAGGCCATTGAGCTCTCTCCGAGTTACGATCTCGGGAATCCTGTCTACGAAACAGGGGGCTTGCCGATTAACCTAAGAGAGCATTTCCGGTTCCAGGCACACTACCGGAGGGACCACTGCTGCCGCACATCTTCTGAAACCGAGCTTTTGATATACCCCTTAGCAGGAGGCCAGGCTATTGCTGGCGCCGGATATTTTCTACAGGACGAATGGTCTTTGTCCAGTTTAAGCTTTAGTGGATGCAAAACCACGTTCTTACTGACAACTTTGTACGAACACTCGGACTCGAACCGAGACCTGCGAGCTTGGAAGGCTGCCACCCGACCATCGGACCGTGCTCGTGTATGAGGCTCCTGGCGGTAACGATCCGCCTTCAGTAGTTTTGCGGACTACCTCCTCAGCCTATCGGACTAGGAGCCAACAAATTCCTTCTTCACAAACGCCTTCTTTTCAGGGGCGACCAGCGTTCTGTGGTAGCCGTGCACCTTCACCAGAAAATCAATCGCTCCCTGTGTGCCACACCCAACATTTGGGGCGTAGATGGCCTTGTCCGACACTGCTCCACCAGACCTGCTGATCCGGCCCAAGGCCGACTCTGCCGTGTACTTGCTGTTTTCCATTCTCTCATCTCCTAACGGTCACTGTTTGTGGCTGGGTGGGAGGGAGTTGAACCCCCGTGCCCCTCTTCGGGACATCGTCCATTTTCAAGACGGCAACATTACCACTCTGTCACCACCCAAGTTATCCACGCATAAACCCAACGAGCGTGGGCTACCCCCCTTGTAATTTATGTGCCTAGGGGGCCTTCCTCCAATGCGCTGCGCACACATGACTGCTTTATTGAATCGAACAAAGTCCCCATCCGGGGGATTATGGGGAGTCGAACCCCTCGCCCGTCCAGGGCCTCAGCAGTGGGCTCCTTAACGTAGGAGCAACGGACCTTATCGCTGCTTATCTGCAGTAGACCACCTACTTTTTTAACGAGCCAATTATGGTCTCTTTCTTATGCGTATCAGGCATAAAGGAACTTGTGTCCCCTAGGAATCTCGAAATCCTATTTTCTCGCTGAAAACGAGTGTGCCTTCCTTTAGCAGAAGGGGACAAGTAGAAACCGTAACCTCTCCTGGGTCGAACAGGTTTGTTCCCATAACTTATGGCGTGTTCAGCACCAAAACGGACTCGAACCGTTAATGCCCCTGGCGGCAAGGTTACGGACTTCTTGTGGTAGCTACTGGGCTCGAACCAGTGAACCTCTGCCATGTCGAGGCAGCGCTCTATCCAACTGAGCTAAGCAACCATTTGGGCACACATCCCGGAGTCTTACCGGAACCGATACCAGAAGCTACTGGTGGTGGGGAGTCGAACCCACACAACTTACTACTAACACGTAGCCTAGGCGTGCGTTTGACCATGCGCTGAAACTGGACAGCCTTGTGTGCCCTGTGCTTCCTGCGGATCTTGCAACCGCATCCTGTCCGTGAGGGGGACAGAGCCTACTTTTAGCAGAAGGAAGCGTATTCCCCTCCAGGTGCCGTCAGGTGGGGGGCGTATTCGGTCATTTCAACCGAGGTTCTATCCGTTCGCCAAAGCATACCCACTTATTTCAGAGGGTCGTTGGCCTGCGTCTGCCTCCAGCATAGTTTTTTGTGTAGGAGAGTTATCTCTGCTGCAACACCCACTTCTGGGCCTGTGGCGGCCTGTGCGAGACTCGGACTCGCTCACACACTTCGACAGAGTGTAGTCATACCCATAGACCAACAGGCCAAAAGATCAGGTTAACTTGGTTGGGGTTAGTCAATCCCCAGCTTCCATTTTACGGCTGCCAAGTTTCCGAGTGCAGACTCCTCGACTTTGGATATTAGCAGACCAACCCTCAGCTGCCCCACCAGGAATCGGACCTGGATAATCTCTTTAACAGAAAGACGACTTGCCATTAGCCGATGGGGCAAAGTTGGGCTTTTTTCGACAAAACCCATAACGGTGATGGTTTAGTGACCACTCGCACACAAAACTGCCCAGTTGCCTGGGACTAAGGTTTTTGGAAGAAACGACTTAGCTAAACCTCCCCAATGTATGGTGTCTGGAGAAAACCCTCGGTAGAATTATACTATTTACCGAGATGAAGTCCTGTCCACTCCCAGACTCTCTGCAGGTCCTCTGGAAGCCGATTTATGTGCCACACCTGGGTACGGTTCCAGGGTCTTCCGGTGCATGATCCCGGACGTTTTCGTTAAACTATCACAGCGTGTGCTCTCTGAGAGATTCGAACTCTCACGAGACATTACGTCTCACAGCATCTCAAACTGCTGCGTATACCATTCCGCCAAGAGAGCATTTTTTTTTTATTGGGGCATGTGGTCGGCGCACCTGGACTCGAACCAGGCATCCCCATTCATAAGACGGGCATTTTGACCACCTAAACTATGCGCCGAAATAAGCACTTTGTCCTGGCCTCCACCCCACCCGGTATGTGCAGTTCCCGGTTCGTCTGTCTGTCCTGCCAGGGATTTCCACCCATTAATCTGGTGGCCGATCAGGCTTTTGGTGTCCAGAGCCTGGTTGCTGGAAGTTGCATTTGTTACACCGGCGCCAACTATGACTGTCCGGTACACGCAGCTGTTGTCAAGCGACTGTAGCCTAAAGTCACATGGGCCTTTGCAACGGGCCTAGGCATATAGCGTGTGCTCGCTTGTGCGTCTTGCCGGGTACGATCCGGCACCTACTCATTGGCAACGAGTTGGTCTACCAAGTTGATCCTAAAGACGCATAGTGCCTGCTGGCCTAGGGGCTTATCCAGCTTGGGCACACTTCCCGGCCTGCCCTTGTATGCTCGTTTGGGCTCTTATTCCCACAGGAGTAGCATAATGTCCTAAGAGTACCCAGGGTTTCTGGGAGGTCTTTCATTCAGTATCTCAGAATGCGTTGACCTATAACTTTTTGCAGAGGCCAGAACCGAATCTGGCATGCCTAGGTGGATTCTGCTGAGTATGATTCAGCATTCGCGGGGTTACGGCCCGGTGTATTTTCCATTTATACTAAGAATCCAAGCCTCTTTTCTATGCTCGGTGGAACGCCTCTATGAAAAGGGGTAACAGTCTTCCTGATCGTGCAGGTTTCTACGTTGGGCTATGTAACCTGCGAAACAGTCCGTTGCAGAAGCCTTGTCCGACCCCACACCCCGGCTAGTCCGAGGAGACAGTCTTATCCACCTCTTGAAGCGGAAAGATGCCATGTCTTTAGGGAGCTTCCTATTTTCTGCCGGAGTGTACACCCCAGGGTATCGTCTTATTCAATGGGAGAGATTCTACAGATTCCTCGGTATGCTGACAGCCACGGTATTCGCCAACCGTAGAGCTCTACAGAGTACTTTCCGCCAATGTTTGTTGCAAGTTCATTTTGCACATCGGAGGAGTTGAACTTACCAGTGAGTAGGCAGTCCTCGTTTTCAAGCGTTTCCCGAGCACCGGATGGGAACTCTGCATACACCAGGTATTTTCCAGAAGCAGTGTCTCCTACCCCGGAAATAACTGTGTCTGTTCTAAGGACTGTTATCTGTGCTGTTTGCTGAGTGCCCCAGTAGGCGAAAAAGTACCAACCAGTCAAAAGGATTGCGGAAAGGACTGTGATGATAAAGGCTGGAGTGCTCAAAGACCTGTCAGGGTAATGATACATGCTTGCTCCTTAAATTCTCTTGACTACTAAAGGGTCTCGTGTTTCCCCTCCTGGACTCGAACCAAGATCTGAACTTTCAGAAAGTTCCGTCAAGCTACCAATTAGACTAAGGGGAAATGATATAAAAGGCTATTCTGACTTGTGGTCGTGTACCCAATGGCAATTTGGGCATAAATACGTTAAGTTGTCTAGCGCATTGATCTCAGAGATAGGCGTGCTTGGGGGGAAAGAAACTATTGGCCTGATATGACAAGCCTCTACATGCTCTTTCCAGTCACAAGAGGAGCAAACCTTGGGAACTCCTGCTCTGTTAAGCACTGTTCGGGCGTGTCTCCTGATAGCTTGCCTGTTTGTTCCACCCACTCTGTGACTTTGATCCACCTCGAAAAGGGTTCTTTCTGAAAATGTGGCTTCTGTAACTCTCGGTGTAAAGTCACCACGGGAGATGGCAAGACTTATTGGTGTTTTTGTGACCCCAAATCTGGCATGTAGTTCATCATAGGTAAGCTGCTCAGCGTCATACACCCGCTGAATATCTTCCCAATCATATCGGTTGCCATATTTACCAATCTCTACCCCGAGGCGGTTACGATGGTAGCTAATAACCCCCTTCTTAAGGCCGGTTGCCTCACAAATCTCTTTTGTAGAGACCCCTAATCGTAGCAGCTCTTTTACTTTATTGGCTTTTTTATTTGTGCTCATGCTTGCTACAATCGAACTAGGCTGGTGTTGTAAATAATGGCCTACCACCTAGCCCAAGTTGCCTCTGCAGGCTCCGCCCCTGCGTCTTATCGTTCAAAGCGATACGTGCATACTATCCGCACCCAGAGGCAATGATTTCCCAAAGAAGCTGCCACACGCCCTTTCGGACCGTACTAATTAGCTGTCTTGGCCTCGAATTATTGATAGCCTTTGATCAGCGTGCGCAGCTGAGTGCCACCTGCAGGGTACGATCCAGCAGCCTACCGCTTCGAAGGCGGGTGCTCCATCCATTTGAGCTAAGGTGGCAAATTTGTGCTCTTGCGTCCCCCTGGTTGCATTCGCCGTCTTACGGGCCTGGCGCAATACCATCACGCAGGGGGAGCAAGGGCCTGTAGGCTTTTCCGAAGATGCCGCTGGACATGTACAAAAAACCAGCCCTCGGAAAATTCGGTCCCAACCATGCGCACCCCTATTTATGGGATCAGACCATGGCCGGGACATGAGCTGCCAATTGGAGTCGAACCAACCACAGAAGCGCTACAAGGGCCTCTTATCCCCAGGAAGTGACAGCAGATCCGTTTCTACGCACCCAAACTCGCTCACGCAAGGCGGCCTATGAAGTCGGTAAACGGTCTGAAAGCTAAATCTTAGCGTGTGGACACACCTGGTACTGCCCCAGGACTCCTTTCTTGTAGGGGAAGGCGACTTACTGTTATCTATGCGTCCATAAAAATTTGTTACTACCGTAGCCACTTAGTAACTCTCGCTGCGTTACCCAGTCCGCATCATCTGCGTGTCCAGGTTTAGCCGCACCCCCGTCTCCAGGAGCACCCAACGAGTCTCTCCGCACACCATGACCCTATCAGCTATCGGGTTGTAGGTTTCTCTTCGAGGTTTGTGCCATACCTCTGAGGAAGCATCTGTTTTTCTGCTGCCATACCACCTTACCCGTTGCGTTAGCTAGACGAAACGAATCCTGCAGCTGTACAACATCACCGTCAGTTTTGACCTTTCGGTGAGCTCATGGGCCTCGTCTCCCATTTCTGGTAAAGTGCCTGAGCAAAGGGGAGTCTGTCACAAATGCCCCCGGCAGGGCTTGTCAATTTTATACGGTTTCCACTAATATGGGAAGTGGCCTTTACGGGCCAGGTTTGTATACTGTTTTATCGGTTGCACCCTGCCGAGCTTTCCAGCCTGTGCGGATGGAGTGACTGCAACCAACTGTTGACTATTCGGGATTAGCGGTCCCTACCAATCTTATGGTTACTCCGACCCTGACCATTGGGGTATGGTGTAAGCGCCTGTAACCTTTCCGCATGCACGCCTGCTAGAGCGCCTGTGCAGCCCCACCCTCTTGTTTTGGCCTTATCTGCCTCACCTGCTTTTCACAAGGCTGTGTATCAGCCACTCACCGATTGGCTCTGTGGGACCCCTGATAAACAGCGTCGGGTGTTCGTCTAGTTGAACTTTTTAAAGTCGGGCGTGCAAGTAACTGCACATCCCTTTATTAAGCATTGCTGCGTTTATCCAGGGAACTAGAGGTTCCCGTACACATTTGCGTTCCCAGCCCAGGTTTTTACCTCTGGTTGGTCGGACACTGACCCTGGCAAATGTGCGTTGTGGACAGATGGGGAATCGAACCCCAATTTTCTGATTGCAAAACAGGTATAATCCCATTATATTATCCGCCCAAAAAATTTCTCTGGAAGCTTCTACACCAGATGCCTTTCGTGTGTAAATGTTCAATGCCCTATAATTATACACCTGGTTGGGTGTTTCTGTCAAGGACCAAGTTTGTGAGTGCTGGAGGGGAGTCAAACCCCTGTTGTAGATTTCGCAAATCTACGTCCTATTCACTGAACGACCAGCACATGTAGGAGCGGCTGGATTTGAACCAGCGTGATATTCCCGCGTCCAAGGCGGGTGGCCAAAACCGAACTAGCCCACACCCCTAAGAGAATAAAAAATCCCCTTTCGGAGATCATTATTTATTTGTTAGACTACTATTATACTATGGTTTAGATTATTTTGTCAAGTCCTAGAGGCATACTCTAAAACATTCGAACTGGTGATACCCTCATTTTTGTGCTGCCCAACAAAGTGGGTACCATTGACGATTGCGGCTGTTGCAAAGAACATACGCCGAGTAACGTTTCCGCAAGCGGGGCATACGTAAATGTGCTTTTCCAGCATGGACTCACGTCTTTGATATTCTATTTTGCAGGCGAGGCATCGGTATTGATAAATCATAATTTCCTTGATCCCCGAAAGAGACTTGAACTCTTTTAACTTGCTTACCAAGCAGGTCCATTACCATATATGGTATCAGGGAATGTGTGTAAAGTCTACAATTACTCAGCCGTGATGATTGTCATCCGGCCTATATGTATAACTATCCTTAAACCTTTAGAGATCGCATCGGAGTAAGTACTGTTTAACTGTTTTGCAAGTTCATCTAATTCCTTTTCAGTTGTACTCTCTGGTAGAACCAGGAGGTACAACCCATCAGGTTTAAACTCGATAGCTTTGAGTTTATCTCCTAGATGCCCTGTAAGCAATCTCTTAAAGTTACTCATCAATTTCTGAGCATGCTCTGTGCTCATAATCACGATTACAATTACTGCTACAACTAAGCCTGTTATTACGTTTTCCAAGATTTTCTCCAATTCATATGATCTTACGGCAGTAGACGCATCTCTCCCTACGAAAGGGAAAAAGATATAAATATCTCTCTCCAGAAGTCTCTGTCCTTGGACACACCGCCTAACTTTGTGTGTACGCTATGCCAGTCTCTGCATCACCCATAGCATCTCGGAGGACTTCTCAGAAGGGTATCCTAAAAAGTTTGCTGGAAATGACAATTGTCAAGTTCGCTCATTGTTGTTCCTTAGCAGGTACTGCCTCGGCAAGAGCCGGATTTCGAATCCCGTACATGCACGTACTTGCCCGGCCATTGGTTACCGTTGGCATAATCCTTTATGTACCCGAGATGTAATCTGGCTTTTCGCAATGTGCATTGTCGGGGCTACAGCCAATCCAGTCACGGATTATTACACAGCTCTATTATACCATGTCTTTTTAAGATCTGTCAAGTACCAATTTACGAAAAACGCAAGATTCGTTCTTCTCGTGTCTTCGGTATTGGTGCATTTCCAAAAGTGGCTATGTGCCGAAGCACCCAAAAAACATCCTCTTTTGAGAACTCTTCAAGGGCCTTTGGGAGCTTGTGGGACAATGGGAATGGGATGGCCAATGATTCTGGGTCCTTTAAAAACTCCTGAACTTGCACCTGTGGAACCTCTGCTAAAAGGGCCATAACCTTTAGGGTTGCATCTTCTGTAGGCTGCTCAACTGCTGTTGCTGAAGGGCCGGTTCCAATGATGGCGATCTTACCAGAGTTTGCCCTGCGCATGTCAACCCCCAGCTTTAGGAACAGCATACTGTGTGCTAAGTGGTCCGGGCGGATCGTGCGCCAAACAGCTTCTTGCTCCATACCACTGGGCGTTCTCTTCTCTTCCACATCCCGCTTAAGCGCTGTTACATGTGAGATCAGGTTTTCCACCATGGTAGGGATTGCTCCTCCAGCGGTTGTTGGCAGCTGCCACAGCCCATCTCGAATGGTCTGCATAAGGTAGTCCAGGCCCTCTGTTCTATTCACCTTCAGGCCAATGGTGACGCCTTCCATCTTCCCAATCCTGCCAGTAATCTTTTCCACCCGAGTTTTGATATTCAGATAGTCGGCCAGGAACACTGTGCCTGGGAAGATCTGCTGCAGCGCCCGTACCGAGTGCCGGTTTGGATCAGCGTCTATAACGGCTGTTTTTACCCGGTACTGCCGAATCAGGTTGGCAATCCGGTTAAACCCGGAGTTGTTGTCTGCAACTTCTGCAGAGTACGGAACAAATTCAATGTGGATAACCTTAAGCCTGCGTGAGTTTGGCTCGGTCTTTGCAATGACTACTTGAAGTTCATTACCCTGGTCAACCCCCATAAAGTACGTGCTCTTGCCGTCATATGCAGGCTCCAGGTAGAGGGTGTCGTCGTAGCAGGCGCCGAGAATGTCTTCCCGAGAAACGCTGCCCCCTGCAAGCTCGTATGGCTTCCCTAGCCTCTTCCTCCAAAACTCAAGTGTTGTAGTCTCTGGGTCCAAATATGCCTTGTACACCGTTGCTACGTCATGCACCATGAGCTGGGAGACGTGGTAGCCAACAATATCTTTGCTTCTGTCGGGACGTTCAGCCACCCACTTCCCGGCCTGAATGGTCTCCATGTCAATTACCTTTGCACACTTCACACACTCAAGCTGGACCTTCTCAGGGGCATCGTCTGCGCCATAGACTTTAAGGTTTGACTCCCACTCTACCGGCTGCCAAAAACCGCACCCTTTGCAGCGGATAAGCCAGGTGCGCATATCGGACTGAAGGTATCGGCTGTGCACTCCATAGTTAGGAATCGTTGGAGTAGACAGCCAGAACTTAAGCTTCCACTTGGAATCATCTAAACGGTTTTGAGCAGTGCCTAGGTTGTCCGGGTTGCACAAATCAACCTCATCCATGAACAAAGCATCAGCAGGCATCATTCTGGGCTCGACAGTGGATTCCATAAAGAACAAGTAGCTCTGCCCGAACTGCTTAGCTCTTGTAGAGTCAGGACTGCCAAGAAGAGCAGAAAGACGAGCAGACCGCTTGATCATGGGGTCTACACGAGTAGTTACAAAGTCTAAATAGTCCTGTTGCCGGGGAAGGATGTACATCACCCGAGCAGGGAAGTTGTCTGCAAAATGGAACATCTTAACGATGGACAGTGTACTCATTCCAATTTGCGTAGGTTTCATCATCACTACGCTGCGGGCATACTCGTCTGGGTATTGGCTGATAAGGTATGGGTTTGCAGCCTGGTAGAGCTCAACAGACCACTTTCTACGGGAAAGATCCCACTTCTTGCCTTCCAAAAGGTCAACGTAGGATATTCCATAGGCCAGCGGGTTCTCTTTTGTAGCAGAACTTAGGGCTAAATTTGACATGTTTTCAACTTCCCAGTATCAAGCAAATATGTCGCTTCATACGTTGCAGCCTTCATATGATGTGATCGAGTTACGTGGCTGTGCAAGTTCTTAGCCTCTTCTCCACAAATGTGGCACAGGAAGCCCTTATCTGTTCGATCCACCGACCCGAACACTCCAAAAGTTGGTTGATCATCCTTAATGGTTGCTTCAACCACTTCCTCGGATGTGAACTCTCCAGGGATGATTATACGAACTTCTGACACAGGCGCCTGGTTGGTGGCTATGACTGAGGCCAGATAGTCCAAAGCGCTTACAGCAGCAGACAAAGTTGCCTCCTGCTCCTCCTCTCTGATCTCCAAGTTCTTCTTCATCCCCATATCCAAAACTGCGTTTGCCTGCTTTTGTATAATTGCCAAAAGTTTGGGCGGAAGAGTTAGCAGCTCCATGTCAAGGCTTAATATACCTTGTGAGATATTTGCAGCTAGTGCAAACTGTCGCTGAATAAGGGCCATGCGCCAGTCTTCTAGGTTGCTTTTGCCAATTCGGATAGCATCGACCATGCCGGGCGTGTTCTGCAGCCAGCCCAGCACAACAGCTTTTTTAATATCAAGCTGCTTAGCCACTTGTGCAATTGTCATACCACTGACCAGCATTTCCGTTGCACGAACAATGCTATCAACTTCTGCCTCTGGAGCAACATCTTCTACATGCTGCACAGCCTCTGTGAACGACAAAACTCTTTTAGCTAGGCTTTTATCCTGGTCCACTTAAGCCTGCCTCTAGCTCTGAAAAGCTGACAGAGTTTATGCTGTTTCTGCGATTGCTTCTTCGCTCTTTCTGGGTCATGTTCCAACGAGCCCGTAGCCAGTCCGGCCACTGCGTAGCTCTGCGACCATACACTTGCTCACACTTTGTACATATGGCAAACCGATAAGTAATCCAGGTGTCGTCACATCCTAAGCAGGTATGCCCATTAGTCATTCTTATAGTCCTTTAAAAGCTCTGCCAATCTGGCATAGGCTTCCTGCTCAGCATTGCTAATGGTCGTCCTTTTCAGCTCCATAAGGTCTGCAACAACCTGCTGGGTATAACCCAAAGAGCGCAGGCACACAACTACGATGTCCCTGCTGGGAAGTAAGAGCACTGCCCCTGTAATATCTACTTCGATGGCTAATGTATCTTCTAAAAGAGGTTCGTCAGAGTCGATTAACAACTCATCTATAGTAATGTCGTCCAATAATGATGTCTCCATTGTGTGTATCTAACTTCAATTAGTATACCACAAAAGCTTGACAATTTGTGGATTTATGTGGTATACTATTAGTTATTCAACTATAGGAGAAACGATTTATGAACACATGCAGTTTTGTTGGGCGTATTGGTCGGATTGAGGGCAAAACCTCTGCCGCTGGCAAAGCGGTTACAAAGTTCTCAGTGGCTGTTCAGCGCAGCAAAGAGGAAGTTGTGTGGGTGAACGCTGTAGCTTTTGGCAGCTCTGCCGAGTTCATCAGCAAGTACTTTGAGAAGGGTGATGTCATTGGGATCACCTCTGAGTACACAGAAAACGCCTACACAGACAAAGAAGGCGTGCAGAAGAAGTCTGCCGAGTTTGTGGTCCGTCAGGCTTTCTTCGTCCCCCGCCCACCGGCAAATGACCGAGAAGTTCCGGCAGAAGAGTCTCCGGCTAATATGCCTTTCTAATATGCGACTCCGTGCCTTCTTAGCCCTATACAAGGCACAGATTCCTTTGTTCTCTGGCGAGCCAACGGAGGATTTACTCCTTCTGTTGGCCGCCTGCCAGGAACGGGTTGACAAGCTCCCAAAGAACAATACTCGGCGCCTGTTGAACATCCAATTAGGCACTTGCTGGGAGCTGCTGTTGTCGGCCCGTAAAACGTTACCAGAGGTAGGAGAAAGATACCTTGACAGAAAATCACACCCCCTGCCCCTACCCAGGCGTAATCCGGCAGGAAAGGTTAGAGTCCGCACTGAGAAAACCAGAGTCTGGCTGGCCAGGCGTTCAGGTGTGGACGGACGGATCAACAATGCCAACAAACCCAGGAAGGGGTGGGTGGGCCTGCTACCTTCGGACGATGAGGAGTAGCGGAGAAGTTGTTGAGAAGGAGATGTCCGGGTCTTCTTGGCACTCTACAAACATACGCATGGAGCTTACCGCCTTTCTACGGGCACTTCGAGCCCTCCAAGCTCCCTCAAATGTGGCGGTTTACACAGACAGCCAGTATGTAATAGATGGCTACTCAAACATAAAGAACAAGTCAAAAATCCTCCAAAGCCACCAAGATCTTTGGGGGGAAATCCTAACCCTCTCGGTCTTTCACAACGTCGCAATCTTAAAGGTAAAAGCTCACAGCGGCGTAGAAAACAATGAGCGGGTTGACCAGCTCGCAAAGCTGGCTTGTCAGGGACAGGTTGGTGACCCATACGCAACCGCCTTGGACATTGCCGTTGAATACTGGTACACACACTCGAACGGGAGGATAAAAAGATAGACCGGGGACCAACTAGAAAGAGGGTAATCTACAGAGATGGCGGGTACTGCACTCGCCATTTCTTTATTCTAAAGCAGCTGGTTGCTGGGGCAGAGGTGCATCATGTATATGGCCGGGCAAAGCACCTTGAAAGCTACAAAGAGAGCTATAAGAGTCAGCTATTTCTATGCCGGGCCTGCCACGAACTGTACAGGCCACTGTTGTTCCCAACAGGAGACTCTGAGCAAGAGCTAGTATTAGAGAAAGCTAACAACACGCCAATTAACAAGGATTTTAAACATGACACAGATTGAAGATAAGTACAGGCTCATCTTTGAGCAAACTATCCTTGGGTCTCCACCCCGGAAGTCTAATAGCCGCCAGTTGGTGTATAGAAGCACTGCAGACGGCAAAAAGCCATTGATCATAAAATCCTCCAAAGCGTTAAAGTACGTGGAGGATTTTTGTACACAGGTTCCGAGTGCTTGCAAAGTAAAATGGGTCGAAAAGCTCCGCTTAGATGCTTGGATTTTCTATGCCAATGTAAGGTCAGACCTGTCCAGTGAAATGATCATGGACTGTCTACAGACGGCTGAGGTTATCAAGAATGATAACCAAATTGTTGAGCAGCACCTATACAAGCACCGAGACACAAAAAACCCACGGGCAATTATCAAATTATACATTATCAAGGACTACATTTTATGACATCGGAATTTAACTTTAGTGACCCTTTCAGCCGGGCAGTTTTCTTCAAGAAGTACGCTGGCAAGTTCGAAGACCCCACAGCCTTTTTCAAAGAACTGGCAAGCCTTCTATCTTTGGGTGATCCAACTCTTGAATATTCTGCGCTGCGCATGTTCATGCTGAAGAGGTTCTCTCCGGGCGGGCGCATATTGGCGTTTGCCGGTGTGCAAGATGCTCGGGTAAGCCTTATGAACTGCACAACCCATGAAGTAGAGCAGGACACGATTGAGAGCATATCAGCCACTATTCAATCAGTTATGCGTGCATCTTCTCGTGGACAGGGTATCGGAATTGACATTTCCAAGTTGCGGCCAAAGGGTGCTCCTGTAAAGAATGCAGCCAAGACCTCTACCGGCTCAGTAAGCTTTATGGAGCTGATTGCCTCTGCTGGTAAGACCATTGGTCAGGAGGGCAGGCGGGCAGCCCTACTCTTCTCAATAGCAGATGACCACCCAGATCTTTGGCGCCCGTTTGAGGAGGAAGCTGGAACCCTTCCCTACGACTTCCTCCACATAAAGAGGACTCCTGGCCGGGTAGAGAACGCAAACATTTCTGTGAGGGTGTCTGACGCCCTTATGCAGGCTGTCGAAGGCGGTGCTGATTGGCGTATGAGCTTTACAACGCATGGAGAAGAAACCTGGCACGCTGTAAAGGCAGCAGACCTGTTCAAGAAGCTGTCGGACAGTGCATGGGCATCTGCAGAGCCGGGTATCCTGTTCTGGGATACGGCCAAGAAGATGTCGAACAGTGACTTGTTTGGCTACCCAATTGTTGGGGTTAACGCATGTTCGGAGCAGGTTCTGGATCAGGAAGGCGTTTGCAACTTGGGTTCTCTAAACCTGGGAGCCTACGTAAATAATCCGTTCACCGACCAAGCCTCTTTTAACTTCCTGGACTTTTCAGAGGACATTCTGTCTGCTGTTAATCTCTTGGACAACGTCATTACCCTTGAGCTCGAAAGAGGGTACTACATTTCCGAAACTCAAAGACGATCACTTGAAGAGCTACGCAGAATTGGTCTTGGGGTTATGGGCCTGGCAGACGCCCTTGCCATGCTGGGGCTTAAGTACTCAAACAATCCAAAGACTGTCGCCTTTCTAATTGGTGTGTTCTCGACTTTAAGGGACGGTTCGTACAGTGCCTCTGCACATTTGGCCGAGCTGTTTGGACCAGCCCCTGTTTGGCTTGAGAAAACAAAGACAGAACGTGCAGAGATTGTACAGTTTGCGTTCTTCGAAACCCTACCAGACACCCTAAAGAAGCGGATTGTTCACTCCGGTACTCGAAATGTTACAGTGCTGAGCATAGCCCCTACGGGGTCGATTAGCAACCTATTCGGGTGCTCGTCCGGCATAGAGCCTGTTTTTGCATTGGAGTACGTTCGCAGGGTTAAGATGTTTGGTGGAGAGGATCAGTTTGTAAACTACGTCCATCCCTCCGTTCAGCTCTCTCGGAGTCTTGGAAAAGCAGACGCTGTATGGGACACAGCCTACTCAGTATCTCCAGAAGACCACATATTTGTGTGCGCCCTTGCCCAAAAGTACATAGACCAGTCCACCAGCAAGACGGTAAACTTTCCATCCTCTGCAACAGAGGGAGATGTTCAAGAGGCTTATAAACTGGCGTACAATCTTGGTTTGAAGGGGCTGTCTGTGTACCGGGACAACAGCCGGGCAGAGCAGATTTTGATGGGGAAGAAAGAGCCTCCGAAAGATACAGAAGAGTCGTGTCCGCTTTGTGGAAACGGAGTTATCCACTCTGAGGGGTGTAAATCCTGCTCCTCATGTGAGTGGTCAGTGTGCTCAACGTAGAAAGTCCCCTTCGGGGGATTTTTCTTTCTTGACACTTTTACAGGTTACGTGGTATACTTATGTATCATATAGGAGTGTGCATGAACCAAGAACTAGAAAGCGTTTTTAACACCTTCGTAGGGCTACAGGATCAGGCGTTTCTCACCTTTCGGGCAAAGATGCGAGACTACGGCCCTGGGAATATTGGAAAGGCTGGGTACCCAGGTGTGGTTATCCGCCTGATGGACAAAGTGTCCCGGCTGAACAACCTGCTTACGTCCGATGGACCGTCCGTAGTTGATGAGTCTGTGCAGGACACGCTCCTTGACATTTCCAACTATGCAATCATCGGGCAACTCCTCCTACTGGGGAAGTGGCCCACCTTTCAAACAGCGGATGCAGAGCGTGCAGAAACCATCAAGGCGCTGATTAGCTCTCTCCAGGAGGAACTGAATGCTATCACCAATTAGGCATTATATTGCCAAGAGATTACCGGACGGGCATAAGGTGTACTACCCATTGGCTGGGCAGGCCATTCTTACACACCGGCCAAAGCGTCGAGCATCAGAAGCGGATGCTTTGGGTAAATTGGTCGCTGCTCGAAGTGTCCGCAGAATGTCGAATGCGGACCACTTTGCAAAGGTCCTTGAGCGTTATGCCCGTTTGACGGGAAAGAAGACAGAACCCCAGGTTGAGGAGGAAAAAGTCAGTGGCTAACACAAAGGCACATCAGAAGTATAGGAATGCTGCAGGGATTGTTGTCCCCTCTGTTACAACGATCATTGGCACAAACCTGGGATGGAACAAGAACGTCCTAATTGCCTGGGCCAAGAAGACGGCGCTTGCTGGCTTAGACCCGGACGCTGTCAAGCAGGAAGCTGCCGACACGGGCACATTGGCTCACGGAATGATTGAGGAGTACATCACTTCGCATGTTCCCCATCTAACACCCACAACGATTGACCGGCGCATGTACACGCCTGAGCAGCTTGAAAAGGCTACTAACGGTTTCAACGCCTTTATCAAGTGGTCAGAGTCAGTTAGCCTGGACTTCTCATCAGCAGACATCCGATCCGAAATGGGGATTGTGAGCGAGATGTACAGCTATGGTGGCACAATTGACTTCATTGCCCCTCTAAGCGGTAAGCTGTGCTTGATTGATTTCAAGACCAGTAACGGGGTCTACGCTGACCACATTATCCAGCTGTCAGCCTACCAGATGGCGTTCTACGAAAAGACTGGAATTTACCTTCCAGCACACCTCTTGCGGATCTCAAAGACGGGTGAAGAGTTCCACCACCACTACTTCGAGAATCTGGATTACCCATTTGAAGTATTCACGCTCCTTTGCAAAATTCACGCTCTTAAATCAGGCGTGGAAGGGATGGTTCTTACATGATCATTTTATCCCGTTGGAAGGACTTTGTCCTCGACACAATCCTGGCCATTGCAATCTATGCTCTTGGCCTCTCCGATCCGACTGCCTTTGATGTATTTTCTTGGCAGAAAGTTGCGGCTGGAATTTTGTTAGTGCTGATCCTGGTCACATTTGCCGAGCCGTCTGATACAGCTATCTCCCATACAAAGCGGATGGGGAGTGGTATTGGCTCGTTCCTACCCACAAAGCCAAAAGCCCGTCCAACAGCTACGGGTGGCCGGTCAAGACCCATGGATGACGACTACGAGTATCCAGAAATTGTGCAGCACCAGAACATGCAAAAGAAGGGGCAAAAACCCACTGGTCGGTTGTTCTGATGGAATTTGCACAGTACCAAACAAAGGCGTATGACACAGCCATCTACCCGGACGAGATAGCCATAGTTTATCTAACTCTCGGCCTGGCGTCTGAGGCGGGGGAGGTTGCTGGGAAGATCAAGAAGATTCTTAGGGACTCTCCTCCAGAAGAGTACGCCGATGTCCTGGATAAGTCAAAGGCAGCCCTTTCAGAGGAGATTGGCGATGTTCTCTGGTATGCTGCCAACTTGGCGACTGAGCTAGGCTTGGACCTGAGCGCTATTGCTCAAAGTAACCTTCACAAACTCCAGAGTCGAAAAGAGCGAGGAGTACTTTCAGGTAGCGGAGATTCAAGATGACAAACACTACAAAGCGTAACGTTTATCAGTGCCGGGCACTGCATTGCCTAACCTTGTTTGCCAGCAACAAGGAAAGAGTCTGTCCTCGGTGCAGCGGATCAGCTGTTCACCAACACCCATCCGCAATTGTTCGTTTCCACGCAGAGGACAATTATTGGCAGGTCGAAGATGGTGAAACACTGTACGGAAGCTCACCAATCCTCGAAACTGCCCTCGACAACTTCAATGCAGGGTACTTAGAGGGCGAAAAGCGCAAGCCGTACTAACTCTACGGAATCTACAAATAGGAAAGGAGCCAATGTACAAGTGTGTGTATGTTGGCTCTTTTTCGTAGAGTTACACGCTTAAAAAATTGCCCATTGCATATCTGTAGAGTTATGTGGTATAATATACAGCATGGTAGACGTTGAGAAGATAAAACAGGGAATATCAGAAATGTACAAGTGCCCGAGGTGCCTGCGCCAGGAGTGGGTGGTTTTTCAAGATGAGAACTGCCGCAACGGAGACGCTACAAAGGACTTTATCATGCTGTGCATTTGCGGCGTCAAAGGTGTTGTTTCCTGGTACTCTTACCCAGAGATCGCTTTGCTTGACAGCACGTTCCCAAATGAGCGTGCCCGGAGAAACTAATGCTCAGAAAGTATAGATTCATAGTCAGGACAGTAACAGAAGACTTTTACATTTTTGTTTTTGCCACTTCAAAATCTGAGGCAACGGATCTTGCAACAGCAGCCCACAAAGATACTGCAGGTTTCCTGCATGTAGAATACTCAGGAGTGTTCTCGATATGATTGAAACAATTTTCTTCTTTCTCTTGCTGATCACGGCTTCGGCCTTTTTCTTCCTCGGTAAATTTGTAACCGGCCTGCTTTTGCTGTCTGCTGGACTTTCTGGTGCAGCTATTTCCTTTATAGGCGCCGGAGCCCCTGTTATGAGCTTGTACTGGTTTGATTGGTACAACAAGGGCTATTTTAGGGTTATTGAACTTGCCTGTTGTGCATTGGCCGTCATATCTGCTCGAATAGGGATCTAGGAGGTCTTATGCCTTTTTGGAGTTCTAACGGAGTTAATCTTTTGGAGTGCTACGCCAATGGCGTAGTGGTTGCGGCGATCACGTCAAACATTGAGTGCCGTCAGGTTATCTATTCCTGGTGGGCAGATGACGCAGATGGCATCCGCCATTGTGGAAATGCCCTTGCCGAAGGGGACGCAATCAAGGCGGCTGAGGCTTTCATAAGCAAGCGAGTGCAGAAGTAATGTGCCACTTTGCGGCAGAGGGCTGACTTACTGGTTGTAACAATAAAGAAGGAGGTTTAGCATGCTTTTGAAATACGTTTTCTGCCACAAGCATAAAGGCTCTGGGAATCTTATCTCTGGAGAAATACCAGACAAAGAGATCTATGAGGATTATAGCTTTTCCTGTGGGGTATGCGCAGTGGCCGATCCACAGCCTGTTCCAACGATCATAACCCTGGATGACAGCAGCCTTGAAGCCTTTCACAAAACAATTGGGTACTCCTCAATTATGTCTTACGTAGCCGGAGAGCTGGAAGATCAGAACCATCATTCCATGGTAGACCTCCCAGATAAGCTTCTTAAGGAAGTACGCCACCACATGAGCATGGATGTTGACGATTCTTTCTTTTTTGCATGTGCAGTATACAGAGCCTTCCTAATCAGATATGTGCCAGATTAGAGAAGAGGACCTTTGGAAAAAGGCCGACTTATGGGTTGTAACAACGAATGGGACAGTTGGCAAGCACGGTCTAATCATGGGTGTTGGGGCGGCTAAGCAGGCGGCTGACAAGTATCATGGCCTGGCTGCAGAAGCTGGTAAGGTTGTTGCTTTGCGCACTCAGCGGTTGAACAACAGAGCATATGGGTTTGCGACCCTTCCAAATTATCCCATTGGACTTTTTCAGGTAAAATATGATTGGCGGGACAAGGCAGAGATGATGCTGATCCGTCTGTCCGCTGTCCTATTGGCCGTTTATGCTGATGAATTTCCAACGGTCAGCATTCGTATGAACTTTCCAGGGATAGGGTATGGCGGTAGGATTTCCAACCGGGCAGAGATTGAGAAGGCGCTGTCCAGCACTCTGCCGGATAATGTAACTGTTTGCTACTTTTAGGAGCACTATATGGATCTTGGACTATTATCAATTCTTGTTGGCGGATACGGAATGATTGCCGTCTATTCTTGCCACTTCGTGTATTCTCGGCTCATGCAAATAATCCCATCCTCAACCATGAATGACTCAACCCTGCGTGCAGCCCAAGCAGCCAGCTTAATTATTGGAGCTTTGTGGTTCTTATCAATTCCATTCGGTTTTCTCATCCTGTTAGATGCTCAACTTAAAGCCCGGAGGCAGGCATGACTATCCTTTGCGCCGCTTTTCCAGGTCCTGGTGGATTCGAAGTCTTCTCCTTGGACACAGAAGATGGTGAGTGCATGGGCCACCACCTGTCTTCTTCCCTTGAATGGGCTATGTGGGACATTGGCTACTCTGGTGGTCAGTGGCACATGGACAGGCTTCGAGAAAAGTACCCTGGAGGTTTTCAGATGACTTGGATTTCTGATCCAAACAGTGACCCTTTCTGGCTGAACGCTATTAAAAAGAACCATGACCGGGCAAAGATGCAGGTGGTGAAATGAGCGGGCCAACGATAGTGCTCGGGAACGGGATAACTGCTGGTAGGCCACCGGATAATCCGCCCGGAGCTGTCCAGTGCAAGTTTTGCAACGGTTGGATGTACCCAACCAGCAAGCTAAAATGTCCACTTTGTAAACCATATGTTGGGAGGGTCAAATGAGTGTATCATTGTACGCTGAGCAGCGCATAGGAGAAATGTTCTCTCCAATTTTTAGCAAGGCTGTCACGCTGCCGCAGGGGCGGCAGCTGTACAAGTTCCTTTGGAATACTCGATATGGCCGATTAGATGGCCTGTTCCTGGCCAATGAAGAGGATGTGCAAGCGGCCATTGGCAAGCAGCTGTACTTTGGAGAGGTCCTTGGCAAGTTCTCTGAAGTTTCTGGCACATTCGAGGAGGAGGATGTTACTCGTCTGGATGTGAGCACGCCAGAGGCTATTGCGTTTGCGTTGTGCAAAGGTGGAATTGCAACGTACAGCACGGAGGGCTCAGTCACCCTAAGCGGGTACAATCCGTTGAACTATATAGAAGAGGGCCAGGAGTAGGTATGCCATTCTACTACTCCAACGAACTTTTGGAAGCGCTTGCAGGCGAGCGCCCGGACCTATTTGTGGTCTTTCAAGAAACCACGTACACAGAAACAACCAAAACCACGAGTGTTGTTTTCTATGACCGCAATAAGACAGCATATGTTCAGTGGCTGGTAGAGGAGCCCGTAGGGGGGCCGTACTCTGCAACCCTGCCAAAAGAGGTAAAGCTGGAGGTGGTTTACGAGTTTTTTGAGGCTACTGTTCGCAGGGTGTGGCTGGCAAAAAAGCCTTCCCGATACGAGTTTGTGGCCCATGCCAAGCAATCAATTGACAAAATTATGGATCTTATTTTAAGGAGCTGATATGAACAAACTTGTAAGAGACCTGGTCCCCTCATTGTACCCTGATGGGAAATATTCTCAAGTGTCTGGTGAGGAGCTTGTGCTGGCTCTTCGGGAAAAGCTGGTGGAAGAGGCTGTCGAGTATCTGCAGACTGGTGCTGCGGAAGAGTTGTGCGATGTGGCCGAAGTTATGGGCACTCTTGGTAGGCTTGTAGACCTGGAGGCCGTACTCCGCAAACAGATGGAAAAGCACGAGGCTAAGGGCGGGTTTTCAAAGGGCTTTATGCTTGAAATTGAGAAACCTGCAGAGACTCTCGACCTGGTAGCTGCCTTAACAATTCTCCGCTTTGCATGGGGCTCAGTTATGATCTCATCTGCCGAGCACGACCATGTTTGGTTCGCACCAACTGGTCCCTCAACGGATGAAGAAGAGGACCTGCACAAGCTGACAGTTGCACAAGTTGAGGCGCTTGAAGAGGCCGGAATCTATTACTCTGCCGGTGAAGGATTCTACGCATATGTTTGATCATCCAGATGCTGACATGGGCATGTCCAAGGAAACGAGCAAGTTTTTGCGAAACGCTGAGAAGTGGGCTGCAGTATTGGTCTTGCTTCTTGCAAGCACTTTAGTTGCTGCTGTCATAGTCCTTGTTTATTCGGCGGTCACGCATGCACCCTAACAACCATGGTATAGACATGCGCCCAGCAAACTACCTACCAGAGTCCACTCTGGATGGGAAAGAGATCACTGTAGAGTTCAACCCAAAAGCTGGTGGAAAGTCTTCTGAGAGGCATGCACCTGTCTACCCAAAGGCATACTACACACCGGATGATATTGCCACTTTTGGGAAGACTATCATTTGGGTGGCGATTGCGGCCTTAGCAGCCTCTGTGATTGCTGTCACGTTCATCATCTACATTGTGCTTTCTCGGATGCAATAATGGCTCATAGAGGATTTAAAGACGAGACAGAGCTGGCCGGTAAGGTGGTCACTTATTTAGAAGCGTTGGGATGGGACGTATACTCTGAAGTTGTCTTCTCCGCAGCTAATACCCGAGCAGACATTGCTGCTGTGAAGGATGATCGTTTGTGGATCATTGAGTGCAAAACTGCAGCAAGCCTGCTCGTTATGCACCAAGCGTACAGCTGGCCGGTCCATTACAGATCCGTAGCCGTTCCAATGTTCCAGACTGGCAAGCCTTCCCAGATCAGCCTTAAGCAATTCGTGAAGGGGGTTGCCAAGGACTATGCAAAAGTTGGCATATTGGAAGTGGGTTCATTCGGAGTCCGTGAAATGCTGGCTGCCCCTTTTATGCCCGAGCACGAAAGAACGTCGAAGCTGTACAAAAGTATGCTGCGCCAAGAGCACAAAGACCTGGTCTCTGCGGGGTCGTCCAAAGGCGGATATTTCACAAAATATAAAGAGACGATGGCGCTTGTTCGAGGGTATGTGTCCGACCATCTTGGCTGTTCAGTTGCAGAGGTGGTTGAGGCCCTCGGTAAAATGCACTATGCAACGAGCAAGTCTGCTCGATCCTCAATCATGGTGGGCCTGTCTCAGTATGAACAGGACTGGTGCAGAATTGATAGTTCTGACGTTCCTGCTCGGTTATACATAAAGGAGAATTTATGAGCAACGTTTTTCAGGAATCCTATAATCTTATCCGGGAGTTTAAAGCGGCCTTCGAAGAGATTAAGGCAGACATCCCGGCCAGCGCCCAGGGGAAAATAGACAAGTGGCTGCAGGATGCTGCCCTGTTTCTGGAGTTTGCAGAAGGCACGGGCCTTATAGATGACACTGTTTGGGTTGAAAAGGATACCATGTTCCGCGTTGGCGGATCAAAGGATTCTTTTCGCTGCGACTGTGGCTCCAACGTCTTTCGGAAAAGTGCAGACGGGAAAAAGGCTCATTGCAACGGCTGCTCAGCAACGTACTCGATTGAGTGATTAAGCATGTCTACAAAAGAAGTTGATGCTTTGGTGGCAGCTGCGCTAAACAAGCGGGAGGAAGAAGCGGAGGCCATATTCGCTGCTCGAACAAAGGTTCTCCCAGCCGCCTTTCAAGAGTTTCACACTGATGGGGAATGGCCCTGGGAAACGGAAATTGTCATACCTGGGTGTTCTACGATAACGATTGAATGGGACGCTGAACCCGCCACCCATTTCCGTGTTTACGGCAGCTACTACAAAACTCTTCAGTCAGCGCTGATTGATGCCTACTCGGACACGAATTGGGCAAGGCTGAGCCGGTGGGTGTACAACCTATTTGCAGGTTTGGGGGATTTATGGCCCGGCCAAGACCAGTAATTGTAAACGCCATAAGGACTACCAGCATCCCCAATAAGTTTGGGTACAGATTCGAGGTTGTTGGCCCGGATGGGCAAGTAGTGGACATCACCAAGCACGTAGTTTCCTTCTCATTTGATTCTGACCAGGCTGACAACTTAGAAATTGAGTATACTGCCCGGTTCATACTGAGCATATCATCCATTTAAGGCAACTTAGACGTTCGGCCAATATAAAAGAAGAGACCCTGGAAAACTCCAGGGTCTTTTTATTTACCTATTGCTCGTTGGTGGGGCGTGTCTTACACAAATAGGACACAGGTATCTTTCCTCTTGGCCGGGGTAATCTTCCGCCCTAACAACCCAGCCAGTGGGGCGAAATTGGAGAAGCCCGAAGTACTTTTCTGTGCAAGAGGAGCAGCAAATGGACACAACTACTGTTGGCATTATGGATCTACCTTGGGATAGAGCACTCTATTGTACTCCCACATATTGGGCATTCTATGTTCCAAACATTGAAGGTGGCCACCACCTTAAAAGAATCATCGTAGTCATTGCCCTGATGCCTGCAAAAGGGCCTATCACCCCATTCAAGGGTTACGCTTGTACCGCACATGCTGCAGTCACCAGTAGCACCATCGAACAAACACTTAGCTTCGGCTTTCATTCCCCAAGTCCAGAAGGTAGTTGGAGGCTTTGTGTGGCTGCAGCCTCCAAAATATTAGCAACGCTGGCATCCGTTCCGCTAAACAGGTTCTCCAACTTCTTAGCTGCAGCCTCTATAGCAGCAATCAAGGCACAGATTCCCAACTCTGCATCTTCTGTGTAGGGGATAACCCGCTTTCCAGAGTACCGAGAATCGTAGCTGCGAAGCTCATACGAGTCGGGTATCCTGCTTTCCAAAAGTACGTGCCGGACGGTTGTTTTTCCCTCGGACAAGTAGGTGGTTTCTTCAAACACGCCAGCGGAAAAAGTCAGGCCAACAACGGGATCAAAGTGGGACACTTTGTTCTTCCAGCGGTCACCACTAGGGTTGGTTTTCAGCTCTGTAACAATAACCTTCCTCACTTGCCGGTTGGCCTTTACATAGAGGTCAAACGCCTTCTTCAGCTCCGCTTCGCAACTGCTCTGTGTACCCTCCTCAACTTCGGAAATTCCAATAGCATCTGCTACATAACTTGGCAGCACAACAGAGAAGACCTCCTCTCTTGCAGAGTACTGCATGGTCAATTGGACATTCTTTGTTCCATCGTGCCCATAAACCGTCTTAATCTTTGCCATATGCTCTCTCCTTCTCAGTCATACGTCACCACTTGCACATTCCCATCAACAACCTTTGCCACACCAACCAGCTTTTCAAGAACACCATCAACAATCTCTAATCGGTGGATGAGGTAAGTTGTCGGTACTACCCAATCCTCAAGCACTTTTTGAATGGCTGACTGGTCGTCCTCTGCATTAAAGGCCAGCTGGGTGATTTTAAATCCAGGATTTTCAGGATCAGTCTTTTCGCATGTTTGAACAGCTACGTAAATCAAAGTAACCTCCAATTAACTAAAAGGGTCTGTTTCGTCATACCAGGAAGTGAAGTGGATGTCTGAAACCTTGGAAATGGCCTCTGGCGACCATCCGTTTAACGAATCAAACATTCGGGGGTTGTCAGACTCACACGCCCGGACCCATAAATCAAATTTATCCTCATCTGTGTCTGGGATGATGTACCACACATCTGAGTGGTCGGACCGGATAAGCATATAATCTTGCTGACTTTCGAGCTCTGATTTTACATCTGCAAGCAGGCTTTGTGTTCCAGCTTGCTCAAACACATCCTGACTTGTAAGGGTCTCTACCCTATGCACCAGCCGGTTGATCAGCTCTTCAGAAACGGTTGCAAGCCTCATAAGTCCTCCTCAAACACAGCAGTTTTTAAAATATCGTAGGCAGCGTCTCCCAAATCGGACTCTTTTGCACAGGCCGCCTCTTTATCCTTTGCCAGAAGGAACAGTTCATTCTTTCTGTCAGCACTCATTTGCAGCCTCCTCGCCAATTCTCATAGACTCACTCAGCAACGCTGAAAGCTCGGATCGACCAATGTGCGCAGCGCATGCGTCTCGCCAGAACTGCATCTCTGCCAGGTACCTATGATACTGCGCCAGAGTAAGCCTGCTATACGCCTCAAGTACGGAAATCCTATCCGACAACGCCTTTGCCTGAGTCATTGTCAAAGTTAATGGCACATTTGCCAGTTCAGACAACACAACTGCCCGCTTAAAATCTTCTACGATGTCCATAGTCTCTCCTTTGTTTCCTGTTTGCTGTTCCATGCTTGCACCGTTGCTTCTCTAAATTGGCCCAATTCGTAGAACCGATCCGAGCCAGTCTGCTCCAGGCATTTGCCGCAGACAACTGCCCATTTACCAATGGATAGCCAGATTACAACTGGGGTAGCTTTGCATCGTGGGCACGACACAGGTGCGCTCACCCCCAGCGCTGCGAATAGCTCCTTGTTGTCGGCCATCACATTTCCTCACCAAAAGGAACAGGCTCTTGCACTTCAGAATCTACCCGCTGCTTCAGAAGGCCAGTTAGTGATCTTACAGTTTCTGCACTGTCCTCGAATCCGCTGGCGCATTCAAGATCGTCACTGTCTCTAAAGATTGACCAGTAGAGCATGGAGTACCCTGCTTGGGAGGCCGACCTGTCCACGGTAATTGTGTACCCTTTGTGTTTGGTTTTCACGGCTTTGCTAACCCTATTCCATAGTTCTGCCCCCGCTTAACAGGCGCCAATGTAAAAATAGGAGAAACCCCGGCCATGAACAAACATTGATCCTGTGTCAGCATTGAGAAGAGGTCTGTCATGAATAGGGTTGCTTTGTAGCCTTCCAACCACCAATACTCCAGAGGGATTACTTCGTCCAGCTCAATCAAGAAGTGGGCAGCAGACCTTCCCCGTTCGACCCCCAACAGCTTTATACGAGATTTGAATGGATTGATCCTTACATACGCTGTTCCGTGCTCAAGTTCCCAAGACGTTACATAACTCTGGATTACCTTCTTCTCTTCATTAATGGGGACTTCTAAATTCCACATGCCCGCTCCTTCTCAAACTCTGAGCACAAAAGATCCCACGCATCAACAGACATGGCTGTAAAGGTCCGGTACTCCATTCCAAATTCGGCGGTTTCCGTTGTCAGGATAACACGCTTTTCATCTTTGCTCAACTCTAACGTGGCTGTGAAAACCTGCCCATTGTCATGACGCTCAACAATTTTAGCCATAATGCTCCTTTTATACAATGCTTAATTATACCATGGCTCTTCCTCATACGCAAGTGGGACTTCATATAGGTGGCTGGGGGGTTTGTTAGGAATAGGGGGAAAGGTTGCAATGGTCGATGCGG